>Ga0210044_10000656_pt1 | contig 52249 bp, 45 predicted proteins | sample CryGey13umfilter_2_FD_183959 | JGI IMG/M metagenome (GOLD analysis project Ga0210044, IMG submission 183959) | Groundwater microbial communities from aquifer in Utah, USA - Crystal Geyser 4/9/14 3 um filter (SPAdes) (version 2) | ecosystem: Environmental > Aquatic > Deep subsurface >...
AAAGCCTAATGCAGAAGATATTCCAAGAGCAGCTCCGCTTTTTGATTTTATCATTTGGTAAGTTATATCTCCATTATTGTAATCGTTGTATTCATCTGTAATAGATCCATAACCAATTATAAGCCCGAACTTTGCATAAGGATTTAATTTTTCAAGTCCAGACTCGATGACTACAGTTGGAACAATTCTTAGCATTCTCGACGATAAAGTATAATCTGTTGTATGATTATTCGACGCATCTCGCGAGGAAGATTTATCGCCAAATAGATAAGAGAGCCCTAATTCGGCTCCAATGTTTTCATTAAACATATATCCAATAGCGCCACCAATATTTACACCCTGGCCTAAAGATACATTTACTAATTGATGGGTTGTTGAATTCCCATTTCTTATACTATTAGATTGTAAACTTTGTGTGCTCATGCCAACGGCATAGCCAACATTCAAATTGGCATAAGTGCCTTGAGCAAAAATCTCTGTGTTAAAAATGCTCATTACAAATGCCATTAATAATATTGTAAAATCGATATTTTTCATTTATAATTAAATTAATTTTCCTAAATAAGGCTTTTCGGTACTGCCTCCTCTTTAATAATTGACCAAGAGGATAGCCCCGTTTTTAATATGGTTTCTGGACTCCAACAAATAAGGCACAAAGGAAGCGATGCTTTTTGCAAGGAGTGTTACATTTTGTTTAGCGAAATTTATAAGATTCACACTTTTGTTAAGTCAAAAACTTTTAGGCATTGTAATAAGGACTTAAAAAAACCATAATGACTCAAAAAACCATTAATTAAGTATCGTCAAATGTGAGAATGATGCAATATATTTTAAAAATTGTGTAATGCTATTTGGATTATCATGAGCGACTTTTGCCAATTGATAATGAATATGGATCAAGCTTAATGCAGGAAGTTTTATAAATTTAATATGAAGTGAATCTCATTAGTGGTTAAAGCTTAAATACCTTGAAAAATATCATTAAAATAATTTAATAATCTAACAATTGTATTGACATGAAAAATTTTAGAAAGAGTATGATTATGGTAGCTTGTGCAGCATTGCTGTTTTCGGGTTGCTCTTCATTAAATAAAACACAAAAAGGTGGTGCTATTGGTGCTGTTGCTGGTGGGGCAATGGGGGCAGTCATTGGTAAAGTTACTGGCAACACAGCTCTTGGAGCAATTGTCGGAGCTACTGTTGGCGGAGCCACTGGTGCTGTTATTGGGCACAAAATGGATAAGCAAGCTGAGGATATTAAAAAATCTGTTCCCGATGCTAAAGTTGAAAGAGTGGGAGAAGGTATAGTGGTTGAATTTAGCAGCAATGTGCTGTTCGGTTTTGATAAATCAAGCCTTTCTACTGAAGCAAAAGTTAATCTTAATAAATTGGTAACAATTCTTAACTCATATTCCGAGACTGATATAGAGATTCAAGGGCATACCGACAGTAAGGGTAGTGAATCTTATAACCAGAAGCTCTCAGAAAGACGTGCTACCGCTGTTTCAGATTATCTAAGCGCTAATGGTATTAAATCTGGCCGCTTAAAAATTAAAGGTTTTGGCGAAAGTGTACCAAAATATGATAACAATACTTCTAATGGTCAAAGCCAAAACCGTAGGGTGGAGTTTTTGATTTCTGCTAATGAAAAAATGAAAGCTGAAGCTCAAAATGAAGCTGGCAAATAATATAATTTAAACAATCTAAAATGAAAACAAAACAAGTATTCTTAGTGCTGATATTAATTCTTTCAGCCTACTTAGCTAAAGCTCAAGAAAATGATAAAGCTAAAATGTCTTTTGGAATTATTGGCGGTATCAATTTCCAGAATTTGAACGGTAAAAATATGTTAGGAGACAAACTTGAAAATGATATGATTATTGGTTTTCATGCTGGAGCTAATATTCAGATTCCTATAGCACCAGAGTTTTACTTTGAGCCTGGTTTACTGCTCTCTACTAAAGGAGCAAAAAGCTCTTTTGGTTCAATAACAAGCACTCAACATTTATCTTATGTCGAAATGCCTTTAAATCTACTTTATAAAGCTGCTCTTGGCAAAGGAAGTTTTATGCTTGGTTTCGGTCCTTATGTTGCCTATGCCATTGGGGGTAAAGTAATAACCGAAGGTGGTGCTGTAACTATTACTTCAAAAGTGGCATTTAAAAATACCGTCGAATTAAATGACCCTATGCTTGTAACTTATTACAGGCCTTTTGATGCTGGTGGAAATATTTTCTTCGGATATGAACTATCCAACGGAATCTATGCACAATTTAACACTCAACTTGGAATGTTAAAAATTAATCCCAAAGACAATAGGTTTGCCAATGATAAAACCATTATCAAAAATACGGGTTTTGGATTATCCCTTGGATTTAGGTTTTAGTAACAATTATCAATTAAAATAATGGCCAATATGAAATTTGTAAAATGACGGAATTCTAAATTCGACATTTATCGCCAAAAATTATTTTCTCTTAATAGGATTGATTATCATCTTATGCACAAGTTGAAACCAAACTTACATTGTACTAATAAAAAATAATATATGATAGAAGTTAATAAAGAAGGCATTTTATTAACAAAGACCAACCTGGAATTTGAAAATGACGGAGTACTGAATCCTGCTGTAATACGCGAAGGTGACAGCGTTCACATGTTTTACCGTGCGGTACGGAAAGGAAATTATTCGAGTATAGGTTATTGCAGGTTCGACGGTCCGCTGGCGCTTGCCGAGCGTTTGGATAATCCTTGCATGGTTTCTGAATTCGATTATGAATCCAAGGGTGTTGAAGATGCCCGCATTGTAAAAATTGATGATTTGTACTATATGACCTATACAGCCTATGATGGTGTAAATGCACAAGGGGCATTAGCTCTTTCCCGCGACCTTCAGCATTTCGAAAAGCAAGGACTAATTGTCCCCCCTATTAGTTATATCGAATTCTTATATCTTCTTGAAGATGCCGAAAGAGTGAATAAGAAATATTACCGTAACCACAAATTTTATTACAGGGAAGTATATACTGAAAAGAAAATATTGCTGTGGGACAAAGATGTATTCTTTTTCCCAAGAAGGATAAATGGCAAGTTATATTTCCTACATCATATCAGACCGGGAATTCAGATTGCAGCAGTTAATGAATTGAAAGATCTCACGAAAGAATTCTGGAGAAAATATTGCACGAACCTGAAGAAACATATCGTGATGGATCCGGTATATAAGCATGAATTAGCATATATAGGCGGAGGATGTCCACCGATAGAAACAGAACAGGGATGGCTATTGATTTATCATGGAGTGGAAAAAACTTCCAGGGGATATATATATTCTGCTTGTGCTGCTTTACTTGACCTTAATGGCCCCTCAATAGAAATTGCCCGCCTGCCATTTCCTTTGTTTTTGCCCGAAACTGATTGGGAATTAAACGGCACAGTTAATAATGTTGTATTCCCGTCAGGAACGGCTTTGTTTGGAGATACCCTTTATATGTATTATGGAGCAGCCGATGAACAAATAGCATGTGCTTCGCTGAGCTTGTCAGCATTAATCAATGAATTGTTACTTTATACCTCGCCTAATGCAAAATAAAAATATTTATAACCTCAACGATACGGAACAGTTGTCGGAAATTCTGTTCATCACTTCATACCCGCCCAAGGAATGCGGAATCGCAACATATTCTCAGGATATGATACATGCCATTGACAACAAATTTGGGCAATCATTTTCAATAAAGGTCTGTGCGCTGGAAACAAAAGATGAAAAATTTGATTATGATGATAAAGTAATATATAAACTAGACACTTCGGACTCGGCTGAATACCCTATAACAGCAGATAAAATCAATCAAAACGAAAAAATAAAAATCATCGTTATACAACACGAGTTCGGTTTCTACCAATTATCAGGCGGAAATGATTTTCTCTTTTTTTTACAAGGGTTGAATAAACCTGTAATTATTGTTTTCCATACCGTGCTTCCCAAACCGAATAAAAGTTTAAAAACAATGGTAAATAGGTTGGTGGCAGCCTGTAAATCTGTTATTGTGATGACAAATACTTCTAAAGGAATTTTAGATCAGGATTATGAAATACCTCAGGAAAAAATAGAAGTAATTGCGCACGGCACCCATTTAGTTGCAAATAGCGATAAAACTTATCTTAAAAAAAAATATGACCTGAATGGACATAAGATACTTTCAACATTTGGGCTGCTAAGCTCAGGGAAAGGCATTGAAACTACTCTTGATGCGCTACCTTCTATTGTTAAGTCATTCCCGGAAGTAATATTTTTGGTAATAGGCAAAACTCACCCCGGAGTAATAAAATGGGAGGGAGAGAAATACAGAAAAATGCTAGAGGAAAGAGTTATTTCCTTGAATCTGGAAAAGCATGTAAAATTTATCAATCATTATTTGGAACTACCGATTTTATTAGAATACCTGCGGTTGACCGACATTTATCTTTTTACATCCAAAGACCCCAATCAGGCAGTGAGTGGCACGTTTTCGTACGCAATGAGTTGTGGCTGCCCTATTATTTCAACACCTATTGCACAAGCCCGCGAGATGCTTGATGAAAGCACCGGAATTATTATCGAGTTTCAACATTCACAGCAATTAGCCACAGGTGCAAACATATTGCTTGCTAATGATTTATTACGAAGAAACATTAGCATGAATACATTACAAAAAATAGCGCCCACAGCATGGGAAAACTCAGCGCTTTCGCACGTTTTGCTTTTTGAAAAAATATTAGATCTCAAATTTTCACTTCGATACAATCCTCCAGCAATCAATCTTAAACACATAAAACAATTGACTACTGATTTTGGAATGGTACAGTTTTCAAAAATTAATCATCCTGATATTGGTTCGGGATATACGCTTGATGATAATGCAAGAGCTTTAATTGCAATGTGCATGCACTATGAATTAACGAAGAAAAAAACTGATTTGGAATACATGAACATTTATCTTAATTTTATTAAGCACTGTATTCAGCCTGATGGTGCTTTCCTGAATTATGTGGATAAAGACAAACAATTCACCATTCAAAATAGAGAAACAAATTTAGATGGTGCAAATGGGCGGGCGCTTTGGGCATTGGGATATTTAATTTCCAGAAAAAAAATAATCCCTTTATTAATGACTGAAATAGCTGATAAATTAATAAATATTACGACACAGCACACCAGAAATATATTTTCCTCTCGGGCAATAGCTTTCAGCATTAAAGGTTTGTATTATTATAACCAGGAATATCATTTACCTTCAATTACGAGACTTATAGAAATTCTGGCTGACAGACTTGCCGCTATGTACGAACACGAATCGGTAAATAATTGGAACTGGTTTGAGAGCTATCTTACTTATGCTAATAGTATATTGCCTGAGGCAATGCTTTTAGCATGGTTGTCAGTCAAAAAGCCAAGTTATTTGAATATCGCAATAAAATCATTTGATTTTCTTTTGTCTCAAACTTTTGATAAGAATGAAATAAAAGTTATTTCCAATAAAAGCTGGCTTTTTAAAGGGGGCGAACGTGAATATTACGGTGAACAGCCAATTGATGTTTCTTATACAATCCTTGCTTTACATACATTTTACGATGTATTTAAAGATGAAAGGTATTTGAATAAACTTAAAATCGCCTTCAATTGGTTTTTGGGCAACAACCATTTACACCAGATAATTTATAATCCATGCACAGGTGGATGTTACGATGGGCTGGAAGAGCACCAAGTTAACATTAACCAGGGGGCGGAATCTACCGTGAATTACCTTATGGCCAGAATTGCTGTAGAAAAATATTCGCGACTTTTGTTGCCTTCACCTGACCTATATAAACGCAAAGAAAAAAGTATCTTTTCCTATGCATAACAGGCGTTTGCTGTCAGTGGCGAGGCTGTGTTTCGTGACAGTGAAGTGCAAATTCATACTTCTGTTCTTTGTAGAAACTTTAATGGTATAATCCCCACCGAACAGCAACCGCCAAGACGTCAGACTGTCTAAAAAACCCTCTTCCCCTGTTAATAATTAACCAACTGATTGTAAAAATCTTTACATGCTAATCATAAAACAGAGGATTATGAAGTATTTAGAAGCTACCTCCTTGCTTTTTTTGCGGTAATAGGGTCCCTTTTGGCTTCAATAGAGCCCTTTTGGCGAAGGCAAAAAAATCAGCATCAAAATATTATTCAAAAGTCACCTTCTCCTATATCAAAAAAATGGCTACTTTAGCCAGTCAGTCTTTTAATAATTGGAGATTGAAGTTATGGGTATTAGACAGCTTGCCTCGGCTCCGACGAGGGACTGCCGCTATAGCCAATCCTTCCTATAAAAATTTCACTGACTAATTCGTCTAACGTTCATGGTTTAAAGAGCAATATTGCTACTTTTGTGCAACTCATGGCAATGCCGATTTAAGATTTTTTTTATTGCTTCAATATCCAAAAAAATATCTATATTTGAGCCAACAAAGAAAGCTCGTATTGGTGAAACAAATTCAAAAACAAATTACCAAATTTGAACTTTCGGAAAATAATTTTAATTTTGTAACTATCTGATTATAAGATATTAAATTTGACGTTAGTCAGAATGGTAGGACGACCGAAAAGACACAATGACCATACATTAAAAAGGGAAGTAATCCGAAAATTCAAAAGAGTAGGAAATTAACTATATTGCAAATATAATAATTATGACTTTAAAAGAACAATTACAAAAATTGGCGACTGAGAAAAATGCTCCTTGCGTTACCATTTCGCTGAACACACACCGAACGCATCCTGACAATGCACAAGATGAAATATTACTTAAAAACCTGCTAAAAGAAGCAGAAGAGCGGGTAATTAACGAATTTGGTAAAAGACCCGTAACAAATCTGTTGGAAAAAATTGAAACAGTGAGCAAAGAAATTGATGTAAACTACAATTTAGATAGTTTACAAATTTTTCTTTCAAACGACACAAAAGAAATTGTGAAATCATCTTGGAAAACCAACAACGGTGGCGTTCACATTTCCGAGAGTTTTGCTATTCGTCCGCTGATTAAAAATTACAATCGTATCGAAAATTATTTTGTAATGCTTCTTTCTCAAAGTGGTGTTCAGTTATACGAAGCGGTGGATGAGGATATTATTAACGAAGTGAGAAATGATGATTTCCCATTTTCTGAAAACCCACATTACAATACAAATAAGGAAAAGGTAAGCGACTCAAAATATTTGGACAATTTGGTTCGTGAGTTTTTAAATAAGGTTGACAAAGCATTGGTTAAAGTACATAACGAAACCGATTTAAAATGTGTAGTTATTGCCACAGAAGACAATTACAGCCGTTTGCAACAAGTAGCCGACAAACCAAGCGTTTATTTGGGTTATGCCAATATTGATTATAATAAGATTGCAACACATCATATCTCAAAACAATCTTGGGAATTAGTGAAAGAACAACAAAAACAACGCAGAACAGAAGCTATTAGCGAAATACTGGAAGCGGTAGCTCACGGTAAGGTTTTGACAGATTTACAAGAAATCTTTCAAGCATCAATTGACGGACGTGGCGACTTACTTATCATTCACCAAGACTTTTCGCAAGCAGTAGTTATGAAAGACGAACGAACATTTGATTTAGTGGACGACTCTACGACACCAAATGCCATTGATGACATTACCAGCACCATTGCTTGGGAAGTAATTTCAAAAAAAGGAAGAGTAATATTTACATCACAAGACGAAATTAAAGACCTCGGAAAAATAGTGCTTAAAACGAGATACTAAACCACTGGCTATAACATGGGTTTGGCAAAAGTGTCGGTTCAATGCTCCGCAGACACATTTGTGGTTAATCAATGTTTGGTTCTCTACATCAACATTTGTGGTGAAAATCGCCACCTTCGCCAAGCGCCAAACCGTCAATCTGTCTAAAACCCCACCTTTCCCTATTAATAACTAACCAACTGATTATTAACAAATTAATTTATTTTATTTTGTTAAATAACTGATTATTACAATCTTTACATGCTAATCATAAAACAGAGGATTATGAAGTATTTAGAAGCTACCTCCTTGCTTTTTTTGCGGTAATAGGGTCCATTTTGGCTTCAATAGAGCCATTTTGGCGAAGGCAAAAAAATCAGCATCAAAATATTATTCAAAAGTCACCTTCTCCTATATCAAAAAAATGGCTACTTTAGCCAGTCAGTCTTTTAATAATTGGCGATTGAAGTTATGGGTATTAGACAGCTTGCCTCGGCTCCGACGATGGACTGCCGTTAGTTCCGCAGGAAATTATAACTTTGCATGGGATAATAATGGAAACATGACACAACGCAGTGCAAATAATGTGGAAGGAACTTGGCGCAACCTCTGTTGGGACGAAGAAAATCGACTTATGGGAGTAACTGATTTCTCAGAAGGTAATCCAGATCAAACTTCTGCTTATGTTTATAATGCCGGCGGCGAGCGAGTATGGAAATTTTCAGGTGATATCCAGCAGATGACTATTAATGGCAACCAACTCATTAATATTGCTAATATCACTAATAAAACACTTTATTCAAGTCCATATCTTGTTGCCAATGATAATAATTACACCAAGCATTATTTCATCGAATCGGAGCGTGTATGCAGCAAGATTGGAGGCGGATTTAGCAATCCGATAGACCCTATAAATCAAGCTATTATTGAACCTATCAATAGTGGTCAGCCGACAATTTCAGGCAATTTCACTCAACATATAATCAATAGCATAAGCTGCACAAATACCGAAAGCCCAGAGCTTAATGTAGATCCTGTGTTACGTGGAATTGAAGATTTTATTGGAATAGATGAAAATGAGGATTTACAGTATTTCTTTGTGATTGATCATCTTGGTAGTAGCAGTTTTTATAATACTCCCCAAAAAATAGGACATAAAGTTAAATAAGTAAATAGTATTTTTATAGAAAGATTTTGGCGAATAGTGAAGTATGAAAACATCTACTTAAACATCTATGAAAATGGCGTAGATTTGTATCGAGGATTAAATCAATACTTTGAGTTTTACAATTTCGAGCGTAAACATCAATCATTGAACTATGAAATATCAGGAAGTAGGTACAAAAGAGTTGCATAAAACGAGAATAACTTTTTATTCCGCCTGTCAAAAAAGAGTTATTCCCCTTTTTATTCCAACACCTGCACTCTTGTCATAACAATTGCAGAGTTTTATCCTAAGATTGGGAAGTAGTATAATATTACCGACCATATTACAAATGGACAATAATTAATTCAATAATATTTTGAATATTATGATGCTAAAATTTATAATCTTTATAATTTCTTTTTAAACTTATTTAAGATGAACCTATCATTTCAAAAAATTTTTTTTGCCATAGCCACAGTATTTGCACTTTTTGCACTTTTAATTTTCGCTAAAATGATTCTCATTCCTTTAGGCTTTGCGTTGCTTATGTCCTTTATACTATTCCCGTTAGCAAGAAAGTTTGAGTCATGGGGAATGAATAAAATTCTCGCTGCTTTTCTCTCCATTTTCGCAGTGATTTTAATAATAGGAGGAGGCATTATCCTTTTCTCGGCTCAAATTATAGAACTCTCAAAAGAATTCTCTCACTTTCAGGATAAAATCATTCTTGCTTTTACTGACGTTACTTTATATATCAACAAAAATGTGAGCTTTATACCAAATTTGGACAAAAATGAACTATCTGACCGGATCAAGGATTGGCTTAACGGATCAATAGGCTCATTGGTAAGACAAACTTTCAAGAACACGGCAACTTTTCTCGCTGGACTGCTGGCAACAATAATATTTACTTTTTTAATCTTAATTTATAGAAATGGATTTACACTTGCATTTATTGGGTTTTTTCCAGAAGACAAAAAAGAAAGAGTTGTAAAAATGTTTAAATCAATTCAGCAGGTTGGACAAAAATATTTGTTAGGAATGATTCTTCTCATTATTATTATAGGATTAGCCAATAGCCTTGGGCTTTGGATTATCGGTATTGACAATCCCTTCCTTTTCGGCTTTTTAGGTGCTGCTTTATCCATCATTCCATACGTAGGAACCGTTTTGGGAGCAACTATTCCTATCATATATGCTTTTGTGTCTTTTGATTCCCCATGGATAGCAATAGCAGTTGCATTTTTATTTTGGGGTGTTCAATTGATTTCTGATAATTTTCTCAGTCCAAAAATTGTAGGGGGTAGTTTAAAAATTAATGCCTTATCAGCTATTTTAAGTTTAATCATTGGCGCTGTTGTGTGGGGTGTGGCTGGAATGATTTTGTTTTTGCCGTTTGCTGCTATGTTGAAAGTTATTTGTGAGGAGTATGAAGAACTTAAACCAATTGCGTTATTAATAGGTAACCAAAATTATAAAGGAAAAGATGACAGCGTTAGATCTATCAGCAAAGGGTTTGAAAAATTAAAAGGTTGGTTTTCTAAATTTCACAACCCTTCAAAAAAAGTAAAAAACGCAACACACAAGCCAACAATAAAGAAGTATAACGACAATGACAAAAAAAACCAATATTGACTTTAGTATACAGACGAAATGTAAGAACGCCAGCTGCCAATAATTATTCTTCATGTGGCTCGTCTCGTCTTTAGGGACGAGACTAAGCATGAAGCAGCTGCTGAGCTAAATATTTGCGCAAGACAAGGTGAAAATTTGGAATTATTTAATAATTTCAAACAAAATTAATGCTTGCAATATTTAGAATAAATTCATGAAAAAGCTTCCAGAAAAAAATTCATAATTTCAAAATATGGTCATTCTTTTTTTACTGTTTTTTAGCCCTAATCATTTTTTCTAATTGGTCCCAAAGTTCTTGTGGAATTTGCTCCAGCATATTGAATTGTCCAGCGCCTTGCAGCCATTCACCTCCATCGATAGTTATTACTTCGCCATTGATATAAGCAGAATAATCGGACATAAGATATCCAGCAAGATTTGCCAATTCCTGATGTTCGCCCATACGTTTGAGAGGTACCTTTTTACTTAAATCAAATTTATCTTTTAGGTCGCCTGGGAGCAATCTGTCCCAAGCGCCTTTTGTAGGAAATGGCCCTGGGGCGATTGCATTCATACGAATTCCATATTTTGCCCATTCCACAGCCAGCGAGCGTGTCATAGCTAAGACTCCTGCTTTTGCGGTAGCCGAAGGAACTACATAAGCACTTCCTGTTGATGCATAAGTAGTTACGATATTTAAAACTGTAGCATTTTTTTGTTTGCTATTTATCCAATGTTTTCCGAAAGCTAAAGTGCAGTTTTTACTTCCTTTAAGCACTATATCAATAATTATGTCGAAGGCTCTTGCAGAAAGTCTTTCTGTGGGGCTAATAAAATTGCCAGCGGCATTGTTTAAAAGCCCATCTACTTTGCCGAAAGTGTCAAGGGTTGTTTGCAACATCGCCTCTACCTCGTTATAATTTCGCACATCGCATTGAATTGGCAAAACTTCACCATGAGTTTCGTTTTTTAACTCTTGTGCGGCATTTTTTAATTTGTCGATATCTCTTGAGCTAATAACCACTTTTGCTCCCAATTGCAAAAAGTATTTGGTCATAGATTTGCCCAAGCCTGAGCCACCACCAGTTACTACTATAACTTTATCTTTAAGCTCCTGTGCTTTAAACATTGGTTGATTATAATTTTCCATATTAAAAGTATTTGATTTTATGCATGTTAAAATAAATTTGCAGCACCAAAGTGACAGCTGATTTTTACCTTTCAAAAGTAAGTCTCATTCCAAAATGATTTTCATTAATTTTTCCTTCATCGAAAACAAGATTTCCATTGACAAAAGTTTTAAGAATTTTCGATTTAAACATTTTTCCTTCAAATGGCGACCAAGCACATTTGTAAAGAATATTTTCTTTGCTTACAAGATATTCTGAGGCTAAGTCAACAACAACTAAATCAGCGAAATAACCTTGGCGAATAAAACCGCGTTTTTCCACTTTAAAGCAGTCCGCTGGTGCATGACACATTTTTTCAACAATCATAGGAAGCGACATTTCTCCCTTATGATAGAACTCCAGCATTGCTTGCAGCGAATGTTGAACCAGTGGACCTCCTGAGGGAGCTTTAAGATAGCTTCTGCGTTTTTCCTCTTCGAGATGAGGAGCGTGGTCGGTGGCAACAATATCGAGTTTATTATTTTTCAAAGCGATAATAAGAGCTTGTCGGTCGTTCTCACTTTTTATAGAAGGATTCCATTTAATAAAATTGCCCTTTTCTTTATAATCTTTATCCGAGAATAAAAGATGATGTACGCAAACTTCCGTTGTTATATGCTTGTTTTTTAAATTCTTATCTCCTTCAAATAAATTCATTTCCAATGCAGAGCTAAGATGCAAAACATGAAGACGGGAGCCATATTTTTTAGCTAAAGATACTGCCAATGCGGACGACAAATAACAAGCTTCAGCGGAGCGAATTTCTCCATGCTTAGATACAGGAATATCCTCTCCAAAAAGTTTTTTAAAACTGTCGAGATTTCTCTTTATGGTAGTGTCATCTTCGCAATGAGTAGCTATAAGCATTTTGCATTTGGAAAATAAATTCACTAAAGATTCAGGATTATTTACAAGCATATTTCCAGTAGAAGATCCCATAAAAACCTTCACTCCACATACATTTTTTGGGTCTGTTTTTAGAACTTCATTCAGATTTCCATTGGAAGTTCCCATATAAAAACTATAATTGGCAATAGATTTATTTGCAGCATTTTCATATTTTTCCTCGAGAAGTTTTTGAGTCAAAATTGGTGGATTATTATTGGGCATATCCATATAAGAAGTTACACCACCAGCAATGGCAGCCTTGCTTTCACTATTAATATCGCCCTTATAGGTCATGCCAGGTTCTCGAAAATGTACCTGATCATCAATCACACCGGGGAGCAGATATTTGCCTTCTAAGTCGATAATTTCAGCATCATCAATTTTGGGAATATCACTTTTAAAAATTTGCTTTATAAAATTATTTTCAAGGTGAATGCTACCCTTAAAGATTTCGCCTTCATTTACTATGTAGGCATTTTTAAGAATTATTGAAGTGCTCATAAATGTATATTTGATCGAACAAAAATAAGCTTAAATTGTTGAATTGACAAATGGACAAATTGTTTATTGGAATATTCTTTAGAAGTGAAAATATCAACTCATTTTCGTATTAATTTCAATGCATTAAATATAATTCCTATTTCAAAATTTCTATATTTGCAAGCCTAATTATAATAACTATTATATTGTATTACATAATATAAAACACTGAAGATGAAAATATTAATAACTGGTTGTGCTGGTCAAATTGGCTCTGAACTTACCTTAGAATTACGAAAAATTTATGGAAATGAAAATATAATAGCCTCCGATATTAAAGAAGCATCCAAAAGTATAATGAAAAGTGGCCCTTTTGAGTTGCTCAATGTACTTGATAAGGAAGCTATGCGAAATATTATTCATAAACATAATATTTCTGGAATTTTTCATCTTGCCGCTATACTTTCTGCTGTGGGCGAAAAAAATCCTATGTTCGCTTGGAATATTAATATGGGCGGACTGATAAATGTGCTCGAACTTGGCAAAGAAGAAAAGCTGGAAAGGATTCTTTGCCCAAGTTCCATTGCTGCTTTTGGCCCTGAAACGCCAACGGAAAATACACCTCAGGAAACGGTGCTGAGGCCTACCACCATGTATGGAATTACAAAGGTTGCTGGCGAATTGCTCGCCAATTATTATGTTCAAAAATATGGAATGGATGTACGTGGTTTACGCTATCCTGGAATAATTTCTAATGGTGCTTTGCCTGGCGGTGGTACCACAGATTATGCAGTGGCAATTTATTACGATGCTATTAAATATGGAAAATATACTTGCTTCGTAAATGCCAACACTCAACTCCCAATGATGTATATGCCCGACTGTTTGAAAGCTACAATTGATTTATTTAGAGCCGATAAAAAAGATTTGAAAAGGTTTGTAGATTATAATGTTGGTTCAATGAGTTTTGATGTAACTGAATTGGCAAATTCTATAAAAAAATATATTCCAAATTTTGAAATTGACTATATGCCAGACTACCATCAGGCAATAGCCGATTCATGGCCAAACTCGGTAGATGATTCTTGTGCACGCGAAGAATGGGGCTGGAAGCCAAGTTACAACCTCGATGCTATGACCCAAGATATGCTTAAAGCTATAAAAATAAAATTGGATAAAGGAGAAATTTAGGCTTTATTAGCTCTTTCAGAATTTCACTTTTGAGGACTTCTATAAAATGTCTTTTCTTCGTTGTCTTTCAATTTTAACCCCGAAAGCTTTCGTGGCATTTACAATATTTATCATGATAGTTATTGAGATGGTTTTTTATTTTCATCTATTTGTTTGAAGATGAAATTTCATGAAAAAACCACCAAAGCAAAAAGCTTAATAAGCAAAAAGACCGTTATAGCTAACGGCCTTTTTCGTTTGTCATCCTGCTTAAAAAAAATTCGTTAATTCAAAGCATTTGCCCCGCTCACAATTTCTATAATCTCATTAGTAATGGTAGCTTGACGAGCTTTATTGTACTTCAATTTCAAATCCTTAATCATTTCGGTGGCGTTGTCGGTAGCTTTATGCATGGAAGTCATTCGAGCTCCATTTTCAGCGGCGTTGCTATCCAATAATGCTTTATAAAGCTGCACTTTCAAAGACTTTGGAATAAGTTCATTTACAATTACTTCAAGAGATGGCTCCATAATATAATCATTTTTTTTGCCTGCATTATTTCCTTCAATAGGAGAAACTGGCAAAAATTGTTCTACACTCAATACATAAGTGGCGGCATTTTTAAACTGATTATAAACTATGTCAACCCTATCATAATCTTTATCTCTAAATTTTTCGAGAATATCTTCGACAAAAGATTGTGCTGATTTCCAATTAAGATTATCCCAAATTTCGTCGTGATGTTGAACAAGATTATATCCCGACTTTTTAAAAAATTCAGTGGCTTTTTTTCCTATGCTAATGATATCAACATTGCCAGCTCTATGTTGAGTGGCATAATCTGTTATCATAAGCTTATTTATTCGTTTGATTACATTAGAATTGAACGCTCCGCAAAGTCCTCTATTTGAAGTTATTCCAATGATAAGAACTTTTTCGATGTCTCTTTTCTGAGCATAAGCATTTTCGTTGGCAACATCATCGCCAGCAGCCAGATTCTGAAGCATTTCATGCATTTTAGTAGCATAAGGTCGCATCATGGTTATGGCATTCTGAGCCTTACGCAATTTTGAGGCAGCCACCATCTTCATGGCGCTGGTAATCTGTCTTGTTGACTCAACGGAGCTTATTCTTATTCGTATTTCCTTTAAATTTGCCATGGGCGTATCCTAAAAATATTATTCGTAACGTTTAGAAATTTCGGCAGCAGTAGTTTCAATGCTTTTTATTGCTTCATCGGTAAGTTTGCCAGCAGCTAATTCAGCCATAGTTTCTGATTGTTTTTCTTTCATGGTAGATATAAATTCTCTTTCGAAATCTTTAATCCTATTTACAGGAACTTTCAAAAGCAAACCTTTTGTACCACAGTACAATATAGCAATTTGTTCTTCAACTCTGAAGGGGCTAAATTGGTTTTGTTTTAATATTTCCACGTTGCGACGTCCTTTATTTAAAACAGCCATGGTAGCAGCATCGAGGTCGGAGCCAAATTTTGAAAAGGCTTCCAATTCTCTAAATTGTGCTTGATCGAGTTTCAAAGTACCAGCAACTTTCTTCATGGATTTTATCTGAGCATTTCCTCCAACGCGTGATACAGAAATACCAACATTGATAGCAGGACGAACCCCCGAGTTGAACAAGTTAGTTTCGAGAAATATTTGTCCATCAGTGATTGAAATCACGTTGGTAGGAATATATGCCGATACGTCGCCAGCTTGTGTTTCTATAATTGGCAAAGCAGTAAGTGAGCCACCACCTTTTACTTTATCTCTTAGAGCTAAAGGTAGGTCATTCATATTTTTTGCAACCCCGTCATTATTAATAATTTTTGCTGCTCTTTCGAGAAGTCTGGAATGAAGATAAAACACATCACCTGGGTAAGCCTCACGTCCTGGTGGGCGACGAAGCAACAAAGAAACTTCACGATAGGCAACAGCTTGTTTAGATAAATCATCATAAATTACTAATGCTGGTCGACCGGTATCGCGGAAAAATTCACCGATGGCAGCGCCAGAAAAAGGAGCATAAAACTGCATGGCAGCTGGGTCGGAGGCTGTGGCGGCTACCACTATGGTGTAAGCCATAGCGCCGTGCTCTTCAAAGGTTTTTACAATATTGGCAACTGTGGATCCTTTTTGACCGATAGCCACATAAATGCAATATACTGTTTCGCCTTTGTCGAAAAATTCTTTTTGGTTGATAATTGTATCCACAGCAATTGTTGACTTCCCTGTTTGTCGGTCGCCAATGATAAGTTCACGTTGTCCACGACCAATAGGAATCATAGCATCAATAGGTTTTATACCAGTTTGCAATGGCTCATTTACTGGCTGACGGAAGATTACGCCAGGCGCCTTTCTTTCTAATGGCATTTCGAAAGTTTCGCCTTTTATTTCACCTTTGCCATCAATTGGATTGCCAAGGGTATCAATTACACGACCAACTAATCCTTCGCCAACATTAATAGAGGCAATGCGGTTTGTACGTTTCACTGAATCTCCTTCTTGAATATCGGAAGCGTTGCCAAGAATAACAGCTCCAACATTGTCCTCTTCAAGGTTCATCGCAATGCCCATGATTGAAGCTTTACCAAATTCGATAAGCTCACCGAGTTCTACATTATTCAAACCGTAAATACGGGCAATACCATCTCCAACTTGTAAAACCGTTCCTGTTTCTTCAAGCATAGCTTTATCATCGAAGCCTGCTAATTGTTTCCTTAAAATTGCCGATACTTCAGCTGGTTTTATTTCTGCCATTTTATATTGTATTTATTATTTTTTCTTAATATTTTTTTACGAATAAATTAGATTCAAATTCTTTGCGTAAGCTAATGAGTTTGCTTTTCAAAGAAGTGTCAAGTTCTTTATTATCAAGCGATAAAACAAATCCACCGATAAGTTCTTCTTTGACAGATTCATTTAATTCAATAGTTGCCCCAGTTTGTTTTTCGAGTTCGCTTATGATTTGTTTTCTTATGTTTTCGTCCAGTGCCAAAGCTGTTTTAATGCTTGCCACTTTAATGCCTGCATGTTCTTTATATATGCTAATATATTGTTCTGCTATTGAATTAAGGTAATCTTCGCGGTGGCTACTGCTAATTATTTCAATAAATTTGATAGAGATTTCAGATACAGATTTTCCGAAAATCTCTTTCAAAACAAGCACTTTTTTGCTGTTTTTAATAATAGGGCTTTTAAGAAAATTTTTCAATTCTTTAGATTCAGCGCTGATTTTATAAATGAGGGACATATCATTGAAGCTTTGTTCAATCATTTTTTCTTCAGCAGAAAAATCATAAAGAGCTTTGGCATATCTCTTAGAAATTTTTATATCGCTCATTAGTTAAAGTTTATGCTTTTCAAATCTTCTTTCATGAGGTTTTTCTGGCTTTCTTTATCAGCAAGTTCCCGTTTAAGGATTTTTTCTGCTACTTCGATGCTAAAATCAGCTACTTGATTTTTAAGATCAATGATAGCGGCCATTTTTTCATTTTGTATATTTTCTCTTGCTGCTTCCACAATCTTATCAGCTTCAGATTGAGCTTTATTACGAGCTTCGTTGACGATGCTTTCTTTCATTTTATTAGCATCTCTGATTATCATATCTCTTTCATTTTTAGCTTCTTTAAGAAGATTTTGATTGTCGGCTTGTAGCCTTTTCATTTCTTCTTGAGTTTGCTTGGCAATAGCCAGCGAAGTGGATATTGTTTGTTCGCGTTCTTTCAGTGATGCCATTATAGGTTTCCAAGCAAATTTGCCCAAAATAAATAACAATAGCGAAAATGTGAGAAGCATATAAAACATCAAACCAATGCCGGGTTGTACTAATTCCATATCTATATTATTTGTTTAATTTTTTCAAAAAAGGCTTCCCCATCCTTCAACCAACCGTTGAAGCGGGGAAGCAAATAATTTAGCTTTATTTCAGAACGATAATCAAAAGACTGATTACGATTGCAAAGAAAGCAACACCTTCAACAAGGGCTGCGGCAATAATCATGTTTGTACGAATATCACCAACGGCTTCTGGCTGGCGAGCGATAGCTTCAACAGCTTTACCACCAATTTGGCCTATGCCTATACCTGCTCCCATTGTGGCAAGTCCAGCACCAATTCCAGCACCCATTTTAGCGAGTCCAATTCCAATCTCTAATAAAATTGCTAATGTTGTCATATTTGATATATATAATAATTAATAAAAAAGAAATTTCTAATGATGTTTTTCTAACGCCATTCCTATGTAAATAGATGATAATAAAGTAAATACATAAGCTTGAATAAATGCTACCAATAATTCAAGAAGACTTAAAAAGACCGAAAAAGCTACCGAAACAACAGAGACGCCTAAGCCCATATATTCGTTGATTGCGCCAAAAATGAATATCATGCTCATAAAGCCAAGTACTACAATATGACCTGCCAACATATTAGCAAAGAGTCGAACCATCAAAACAAAAGGCTTGGTAAATACACCCATAATTTCAACTATGGGCATCAATGGAATTGGAAATTTCAACCACCAAGGAACTCCTGGCATGTTAATCATGTGTGTCCAATAGCTTTTGCTTCCATTGAAAGAGGTGATGACAAAAGTAAATACTGCCAAAACCATTGTAATACCAATATTTCCAGTAACGTTAGAACCTCCAGGGAATATTGGGATTATTCCCATAAGATTATTTAAAAATATGAAAAAGAAAACCGTTAGCAGAAAGGGCATAAACCTCATATATTCTTTTGATCCTATGGCTGATTTTGCTACGTCATCGCGTATGAATAAAATAAGAGGTTCGAGCATAGACTGTAAGCCTTTTGGTGCTTGATCTTTTCTTTTTTTATACGATTGGGCAATAGAAACAAAAATTAATATCAGCAAAAAAGCGCTAAACATAATTGAAAAAACTGTTTTGGTGATGGAAAAATCTATGATAGAATCCGAGTTTCCTGCCGATTCTTTTATTAATTTGCCTTTAAACTCGCCTTCAGCAGGCAATTTGTATCCTAGATAATTGGCTTCATGTGCCAATCTTGAAGATGAAAAAACATGTATTACTCTTTCATCTTTATCGAAAATAATTATTGGTAATGGAATAGCAATGTGATGCTCACCTATTGAAATAATATGCCAATCGTGGGCATCTAAAACATGTTCAAAAATCATTTCTCCAGCATCAAATTCTTTCTTTTGCTCTGGCATGTTTTCATTTGCCGATATAGTTAAAGTGCTAAATGTCAATGCTATAATGCCAATAAAAATCAATAGATATTTTGATAGACTTGCTGTAATGTTATTGTTCATGCTTTTGAGCTGAATATTGATTATTAAATTGGCTGCAAATTTAGAAAATATTTCTTAAGTTTTGATATAAAATTAACAGGCTTGGAGTTTTGCCTTTTAAGAAAAAGGTTTTATGTTCATAATATTATATATCAATATATTAGCTGCGGAAATTAATTTTAAATTGAATAATGGCTCTATTTTTTTACAAAATTTTATTTATCTTCATGGATTTTAAAAAAAATCTATATATTTGCAGCCGTTTTGAATTAAGTCAAACATTCCTCCTTAGCTCAGTTGGTTAGAGCATCTGACTGTTAATCAGAGGGTCCTAAGTTCAAGTCTTAGAGGAGGAGCTTTAAAATAAAAGGTTATAACGATAAAAAGTTGTAACCTTTTTTATTTGCCAAACAATTTGCCAAGCAAATTGAATTTAATTATTTTGAAAATTAAACTTTTCGACCAAGTTATTGCCTTAAACACTCAAATTTTCGATATATAATATGGAATAATAACCAATGGTTATTATAAGTTCATTTAATATGAGACCGTTGTAAAATCAATCGACTGATATTTTTATCTTAATTTGGCGACAGCATTGCAAATATTTGGTCAATTATTTTGAAATTATCATCAATTATTGCGGCAAAATGCCAATTAGATAATGGTTTATTCTTTTTCGCCTTGTGCATAACATTATTTTTTAGCTTCATTTTCTTTAATACTTTGTCGATGTCAGCACTCTTGTATCCTTTATCAGACTTAACCCAGCTGCTGGGATTCGAAATTTGTAAAACATCTTCCAAATGCTTGATTTCGCTCTCGTTGGCAGAAGCAGTTACGATGTCAAGAATTAGAGCTTCTTCATCTGTGGCAAAGTGTTTTTTGTAACCATATCGAAGTTTTCCAGCTTTCTTTATCCATATTGCTTGTGTATCAACTCATGACTTTTCTTTTTCTTGTAGTCTTGTAATTGCAATATTCTGAGTTTCATCCTCTTGTCTATCTTCAACCATTTCTTATGTCTTCTTTCCTTTTGGCTTGCGTAATGAGTCAGTGATTGATGCATCAACTATTATATCTTCTTGAACTATAATTTTATGTTGTTCTAATTGCTTGTTTGTCAAATTGAAAATTTTATCATAAGCATTCTTTTTGGTGCGTTTTGTTCGAAATCTACTAATAAAGTAATGGTCAGGAACTGTTTCACACAAGTTAATGCCTACAAACCTACTGAAAGAAATTCTATCGTTTACCTGATCTTCCAACTCATAATCACTCAATCCATACCATGTTTGCAAAAGATATATTTTAAACAAAACGATGCCTTCATATTGAGGAAGCCCTGCTGCACTTTCTTCCTTTTGATAATATTTGCCAATTGATTTCTCGATTGACTTCCAATCGATTATGCTATCAACTTGCTTGAAAAACTCATCCTTTATCTTCCTACCTGATACCATCAGGTCGGCAAATCCTATTTTTGTTTCTTGTTTCATGCTGCAAATATACAAATATAATTAATATAAACAACTGTATATCAATATTTTAAACTGCTTTTTTTAATGTTTTTGCTTTGCAACGGTCTTAATATAGATATTCTTTTGGATTGTAATAAGGTTTATTTTTTACTACCATATTCCATATAATTACTGCCAACTTTCTGGCGGTGGCGGATATGGCTGAAACTCTCCCTTTGCGGAAATTGATGTGCTGAAAAAAATCCCTTTATGTGGTGGAGTCTTTTAGGTTTCCAATGGCATTGGCGGCATTGCGAAGCGCTATCTTCAATCGATTACTTCCCTTGGGCACTTTACTCGATAGTATTTTACCTCCCGATATTTTATTGTTCGGTGCCAATCTGAGCCAGCTGGCAAAATGTTTGGCAGTCTTAAACCGCCTGATGCCCTCTATACCAACTTCACTCATAACTGCTAATACTGTCCCATAACTCATTCCTTCTATAGCCATCAAGTCAACACCTTCAAAATATTGAAAGGCTACTTGATTAAAATTTTTCATTGCTGGTGCATTTTTATTGACACGCTTATATGGCTTCGCTTCGATATGGTGTTGCCGCTTCTGATCATCATTTTCTATTATCTGCTCCAGTATCTTCGCTATCTCTTGGTCGCATTGTACTATCTTGGCTTGAAACATTTCATACATCTCCAGCTCCTGCCTGAGCGCAAATAAATAATCTTCCCTCCCATTAGATTCCAACGCTTTAGCTATTTCTTCTTGGCTCTTGCGGCAATTGTAATGTCGAAGGCTTGCCAGTTTTTTGGCATCTTTCTCTCCTTCACATATCGCCTTGATAATCGCCATTCCAGTCTGTCCACAAATGTCATTTACCACCACATCCAACCGCAAGTTCAACAAGCGCAAATATTTCTGCATCTTTTTGGAGGCTGAAGCCGAAGAATCTAACAGCAACGCTCGCTGACGGCAATAGGTGTGCAATTGCTCGGTCTGTTTATCTGGCAAAAAACTCCCCGACAATAATCCCAAACTATGCAGTTTTTGTATCCATCTACAATCCTTAACATCAGTCTTTTTCCCCTTTGCATGCTTTGTAAATTTTCCATTGCACAAAATCACTTCAAAGCCTTCACTTAGCAAAACTGCATACAATGATTGCCAATAGGTGCCTGTGCTTTCCATGGCTACAGTTCTGATTCCATGCTCCCTAAACCATTCAGCCATTGCCTTTAAGCCTTCATTAAATACTCCATATTCTTGTACTTCGTCCTCCTTTTGCCCAATAGCTGCCCAGTGTGAACGACTTCCTATATCAACTCCGGCTGCTTGCGGATTGACAATTTCCATTGCAATTTCTTTTTCTTCCATTTTGCTTAATTTTAAAGTTTAATACTCAATGGAGATGTGCTTTTGGCATGTTGAATTATTCTGAACGGGGTTGCCGAATAGTCGGCACCACCACTTTAGTCATGGCATACATCTCAACCAGGATTGCGCTCGTACTCATGAGTAACAGTTCTAAGATCGGCCTTGCATTGAGTATCCCAAAAATAGAAAATTATCTGTTTGATTACGCATACGTTAGCTGAATTAGTCAGTGGCTTTTATTATAGGGAGGGTTGGTGGTAACGAATGTATATCCACCATATGGCGGTTATTTCGTACTTAGTTTGAGGTTTGTAAACTTGGTTAATTCTCTGTATTTTAACACTATATCCGTTTCTTAACGTTCTCTTCGGCGGTGCTCAGGGCAGGTGCTGTCGGTTATATTCATGTTATGAGTTTTAAGTGAATTATGTGATGATTTTCGAGGCAAATATAATATTTTACTTAAAGCACAAACTAAATATCCAAATTATCTAATGGACTTTTTATTTGATCAAAACCTATGGTTGTTACAAAGTTGTATATTTCTGTATTTTGCTGTTTTCGTAACTCAACTTGCTTTGTATATAGCGCAAGTCAACTCCATTTTCAAGTAGATGAGTATCAAAAAATATTTTGCAATTGTGTAAACTTAATCCTTTTCAAGCTCAGTCTTTATTGCATAGCGGCGGTCTTTGCTACTACATTTGAGTATTAGCTTAGGTTAATTTTTAAACTGCATCAAAAATTAACTTCATAAAGAAGAAATTCAATATTTACTGATTTCAATACATTAAAACCTACTTTTATAAGCGTCTAATATCCCAATTTCATAAGATTTATTCAATTTTGAGCTTATAAAATTAAGCTTTTGTGAAATTTATAACAAGTCTAAACAGCAATCACAATCCGCTGTTATTCAGCTAAATATTAAATTTCCAATAAAACATAATACAAATAAGTATATTTGATAATCAGCGCATTAGATAATTATTAATATTTATTGAGTATATATGTTAATCTATATATATAATAGTATAGATAAAATAATTAATTTTGCATTCTCAAATTGAATTATAAATATATCAAAATATTAACAAGATGAAGACAACCAGGAGACAGTTTATTAAAATTTCTGGATTTACAGCCGCAGGTGCAGTTGTAGCTGGTTCGGTTCTGGGGTCAGTTCAAAAAGTTATCGAAAAATCTGCTCAAGGCAATATTACTTCCGATAGCGATTTAACCAGAACTCCAACCTATTGCGAAGTGTGTTTTTGGAAATGTGGAGCTTGGGTTTATAAAGATAAAAAAGGAAATATTAAGAAGCTTGTAGGAAATGCTAATGACCAACATGCAAGAGGGAAACTTTGTCCAAGAGGCACAGGAGGTTTAGGCATGTACACCGATAAAGATAGACTCTTAAAGCCTAAGATAAGGGTTAAAAATGCCAAAGGCAATGAGACTTTCAAAGATGTAGAATGGGATGAAGCTATTTCGTACATAGCCGATAAGATGGAAGCTATTGACAAAAAATATGGCAAGGAGCATATTGCATTATTCATTCATGGAGCTCCAGCAGCACATTTTGAATATCTTTTTAAATCTTATGGCGTAGAAAATAGTGCTGAGCCAGCTTATGCCCAATGTGCTGGTCCAAGAGAAGCAGGATTCTTCGCTACCTTTGGTTCAGGAGTTGGCTCGCCTGAGCCAGCAGATATGCAAAATTCTAAATGCATAACTTTCATTGGAAACCATGTGGGCGAAAATATGCACAACTCATTTGTTCAAGAAGTCTCCACTGCCATTGATAACGGCGCTTCCATTATAGTTGTAGATCCGCGACTTTCGACGATTGCTGCTAAAACAAAATTCTGGCTTCCAATAAAACCAGGAACAGATATAGCTTTGCTTTTGTCGTGGATACACATTCTTATTTATGATAATATTTACAATAAAGAATATGTAGATAAATATGCTTACGGCTTTGATCAGCTGAAAGAGCATGTTAAAAATTATACTGCCGAATGGGCATCTGCCATAACCACTATTGACCCCAATCTTATACGCGATGCCGTATATGAAATGGCAAAAGCAGCCCCAGCATCTGTAGTTCACCCAGGCCGTCATACAACTTGGTACGGCGATGATACTCAAAGAGAAAGAGCCATGGCAATTATCAACGCACTTTTGGGTGCTTATGGAAGTCGTGGAGGAATTTATATGGGAGTAAAGCAAAAACTTCCTGAATACCCTGGTGTTCCAGCATTTCCAGAACCAAAATGGACTTGGAAAGAAATAACAAAAGATAAATTTAAAGGCGCTTCTGTTGGAGTTACCAATGTTTTAATTGATGCTTCTTTAGCTACTTATGAACCAGAACATCAAATAAAAGCATGGTTCATTGCTGGTACAAGTTTTATTAATTCCATACCCGATAAAAAGAAGATTTTAAAGGCTATGGAAAATCAGGAACTTATTGTAGTTGTTGATACAATGCCAATGGAAATGACGGGTTATGCCGATGTGGTGCTTCCCGAATGCACTTATCTTGAGCGCCACGACTATTGTAGAGCAGGCAAAAACAGAATAGCACAAGTAGCATATCGTGAGCCAGCAGTAGAACCCAAAGGAGATTCGAAGCCTGCTTGGTGGATTGCAAGAGAGATAGGATTGAAATTGGGACTTGAGAAATATTATCCATGGCAAAATCTCGAAGAAGTTCTGGCATATCAATTTGAACAAATTGGCACTTCATTGAAGGAAATGAAAAAATTGGGAGTAAAGACTTTTGAGTCTTCCGACCCAATATATATTGCTCCAGGAGAAGACTACCAATTCAACACTAACACTGGAAAGATTGAACTTTATTCCACAGATTTTGAAGCTATGGGCTACGATCCATTGCCAAAATACACACCTAATGAAGAGGTTACGCCTGGTTTCTATCATTTTATTTATGGAAGAGTGCCGATGCATACTTTCGGTCGAACACAAAACAATCCTTATCTTTATGAACTTAAAAAGGAAAATGAAATTTGGATTAACCCAAAAATCGGCAAGATATGGGATATTAAAAATGATGATATGATATGGCTTAAAAATCAAGACGAAGTTATTTCAAATTTTGCTATAAAAGTAAGGCTCACCGAGAGAATTGGACTTGATTCAGTATATGTTGCTCATGGTTTTGGCCATACAAGTAAATTTTTAAGTAAAGCTTTTGGTAAAGGCATAAATGATTCAGAACTGATAACAAATATTAAAATAGATCCTGTCATGGGAGGAACTGGCATGAGAGCCAATTTTGTAACCTTCCTTACAGAAAACCCTAAAATAGAGGAGGTTAAATCATGAGATTTGCAATGGCAATGGACACAAAGAAATGTGTCGGCTGTGGAGATTGTGTAGTGGCATGCCAAACAGAAAACAATGTTCCATTAGGTTTTGCTCGCGATTGGATTGTGGAATCAGTACAAGGAATATATCCTGAAACTGTTAAAATGCATTTCAAAAGTGAAAGATGTCATCACTGCGATAACACACCCTGCGTAAGAACTTGCCCAACAGGTGCAAGTCATGTTATAGAAGGTGGAATAGTGAAAGTAACTGCAAGTGAATGTATTGGCTGTGGAGCTTGTATAGAAGCTTGCCCTTATGAAGCACGTTATGTTCACCCCGATGGTTATGTAGATAAATGTACTTTCTGCGACCACAGAGTTTTTGCTGGCGAAAACCCAGCGTGTGTGGATGTTTGTCCCACTGATTGTCTTATTTTTGGAGACCTTGATGATGCAAACAGCCCAGTTTCGAAAGTGCTGAAAGAGAAAGATTGGTATGTATTGGCACCTGAAGCTGGCACAAAGCCACAGTTATATTTCTTGAAATAATAATATTAAAATAATTACGAAAATGAACGAACAAATTTTTGTAAGCGGAAAAAATATTCCCGAAATCATTCCTAATTTAGAATTATGGGGAGGTCCGATAGCATTGTATTTATTCTTTGGTGGCTTAGCTGCGGGAATAATTTTCTTTGCCAACTATTTTTATCTGCGCGGTCGCTCCAACACCATGGTAATGACTATAAAAGTTGCCCCAATTATTGCCCCAATTATTATTGCAATTGGTTTAATTCTTTTGGTGGCCGATCTTAATCACAAGCTTTACTTCTGGCAATTATTTCTACATATTAGAATGAATTCTCCTATGTCGTGGGGTGCTTGGACTCTCACAGTGATAATGATTCCAGCGATTGTATGGCCTTTATATTATTTGCCGGAGTCTATTGAATATATAAAGCAGAGAGCCCCAAAAAGCAAATTAATTGGCCTTTTTTCTTGGATAAATAACTTTGTTAGACAGTTTAAAATAATATTGTGGATTTTCAAGGTATTTGAAAAAAATCAAAAACTTATTGCGTATTTAACTTTGTACTTATCAGTTATTTTAGGAGTTTATACAGGCATTCTACTTTCAGCATTTAATGCAAGACCACTTTGGAATACGGCTATTCTTGGTCCACTTTTCCTAACCTCTGGAATTTCTACAGGCGCGGCTCTTCTTATATGGCTTTCCAACGACCATAAGGAAATTAAAAAATTCAGCAGGCTGGATCTTTTTCTTATTGCCGTAGAGTTATTTTTTATTATTCACATGTTTATGGGGATGAAAGCTGGCAGCATTGCTCAAGTTGAAGCAGGATTGTTATTTTTAGGAGGGCCGTATACGGCGGTATTTTGGGTAACAGTGGTTGGTTTGGGACTTATTTTCCCAGCAATATTAGAAATAATGGAGCTTGGTGGATTAAAAATATCAGTGTGGATACCTGCATTTTTAGTTCTTATGGGAGGTTTAGCATTCCGCTTTATTATGGTAAGTGCAGGACAATTTTCGAGTTATCATATAATTTAATTTATTAAGAAATGGAAACTTTAGAAAGAAGTAAAAGATATATGAATCCGTATTTGGCTGGATTAATAATTGGCATTGCTATGATTGCAGCATATTATTTTTCGGCAGAAGGATTGGGCTCATCAGGAGGATTCAAAACCGTGGTAGTAGCTACCACCAATGCCATAAATCATGATTATGCAAAAAAGACAAAGTTTTTTGAGAGCTATGTTTCTGAACCAGAAAGTAGGCCTATAAAAACATGGCTGGTATTTGAATTGATTGGAGTAATGGTTGGAGCAATAATTTCAGCTTCTATCGCAGGAAGATTAAAAATTGGCATTGGTAAGTCGCCTAAAATTACTAACAAAACGAGATTGATTGCGGCTCTATCTGGAGGAATTTTATGGGGTGTAGGAACTCAGCTTGGCAGAGGTTGCACCTCTGGACTCATTATGTCGGGCATGGCAGTGAACTCCTTATCGGGATATATTGGCTTAGCGGCAGTTTTCGGTGGGGGTTATGCAATAGCTTATTTCTTTAGAAAATTATGGATTTAATAATATAAAAAAATTAAGATATGGGACCTTTATTTTCACAGGGTATTATAGGAGAAGAGCTAAATATGTTTATAGGTTTTCTTATAGGCATTCTGTTCGGATTTGGCTTAGAATCAGGTGGTTTTGCTAATACTCGCAAACTTGCAGGCGTGTTTTACGGCTATGATTTTGTTGTACTAAAAGTATTTTTTACTGCTGCACTTACTGCTGCAATAGGATTGTTCCTTTTAGATAGATATCAGATTATGGATATAAATCTAACATTTTATCCAAAAACATTTTGGCTACCAACTTTGATTGGCGGTTTAATAATGGCTTTTGGATTTATCATCGGTGGTTTCTGCCCTGGAACAAGTCTTTGCGCGGCATCTACAGGCAAAATTGATGGAATGGTATTCGTTGGTGGCGTTTTCCTTGGTATCATTGGTTATGCTTTTACTAGCGCAACTTTATGGGAAGGATTGAAGAATAAGGGAGCCCTTGGCAAAGTTGATATTGCCACTGCACTTGGTTTATCTGATGGTTTATTTATCCTTCTTGTTACAATTGTTGCTGTCATTGCTTTTGTGGTTGTTACTAAAATTGAAGCTCACATGAAGGCAAAACACGATTATCAATTATAAAAATTGAAAGCATGAAAAAAATTGAAATTTATATTATTTCTGCATTGCTTTTGGGAGCTGTATGGCTAACATTAGCAGGAAAAATTGAAAAAAATGACAAGGAATTATGTCCCTACAAACTTATTTCGCAAGCGGTTCAGATTGAGAACAAAATTACGGTTGATGATCTTGCCAAAAAACTTATGACAAAAGACCCATCAATAGTTTTGATTGATGTAAGATCCGCTGATGAATTCAAAAAATTTAGTTTAAGTGGAGCTATAAATATTCCTTTGGAAAAACTTCTTGCTGACGACAATTTACCAATTATAAATCAAGAAGTTAACAATAATATTTTTTATTCCAATGGCAGCGATAAAGCAGCAAAAGCTTGGCTAATTTGCAATCGTTTAGGATATAAAAACAACTTCTATCTTTCTGGAGGATTAAATTCTTGGATTAAAGATATTATTAAAGCTACACCTCCAGAAGAAACTGCATCAAAAGAAGATTTTGAACTTTATAATTCTCGTAAAGCAGCTTCAATATTTTTTGGTGGCGGTACTGTTGGAGAAAGTAACAACAGCTCAGCAGCCCCAGCGGCGGCTTCATCTAAACCTCTTAGGAAAAAAGAATCCGCTGGTGGCGGTTGTAACTAAAAATATTAAGCCATGAAAATCAAATTTTCAATTTATTTATCAGCATTTAGCTTAGCAATTTTGCTCTCATGCCAAAATATGCCTAGTGATGCTACTTATGAACTTAACCCAAAAGCTGCATTAGCTTATGCTATCACTGATAGCAATATTATATCACCTGAACTTTTAGCCTCCTTGATTTATGCTCAAGATCCAAAAGCCAATTATCAGTTTGTAGATCTAAGAAATCCGCAAGATTATGATAATGAGCACGTTGATGGCGCCATAAATATTCCTTTATCTAAAATAGTAAATATAAACAATTGCAATGTGCTTTTAGATAAAAATAAGATATATATTTTTTATGCAGCTACATCTGATCAAGCCATTATTGCTGGCAATGTAATTAGACAAGTTGGAATAAAAAATTTTCTTGTGAGTAAGGGAGATTTCAATTATATAAAAAATAATATTCTTGATGCGTATAAAATAAACTCCGCCAATTATGACAGTGAAAAACCCGCCTATGATTATGCAAAAGTAATAGCCGAAAGCTCTGGACCTAATGTAAGTTCGGCATCAAGAAGCTCTACGGCTCCAGTTTCTGCAGTACCAAAGACGAAGAAAAAAGAATCTGCTGGCGGTGGATGTAATTAAACAAATATTTAATGCTCGTAATAATGAAAAGTTTTAAAAATATTTTAAAATTTGCCGCAATAATTCTTATTGCCACAAGTTGCCAAAATGCCAATTACTCAACAACCAAAAAAGTAATTAATTTACCTGAAATTAGCAATCAAGAAAGCGTATTGCAAGAGTTTATTCAAAATGGTGGTGATTATATAAACAAAAAAGAGTCGCCTTATTTAATTGATAATGATGTAGTTTATGCAAATTTATCCAATTATCTAATACTCGATATTCGTCAGCACGATGAATATGTAAAGGGGCATATAAATGGAGCAATAAATATAGAAATAAAATCGCTATTCAAATATCTTGATAAAAATCCTATTGGAAATTATGAGAAAGTAATTATTGTGGATAATATTGGATTGCAATCTTCGTATATTTCGAGTGTGCTAAGAGCAGCAGGCTATGGCAATGTATTTCCAATGAAAGAAGGAATGGCTTCTTGGGACAAACAATTTACCCATTTCTGGGCCGATAATCTGACAGATAAATATGCATCAGTGGTTACTTCAGAGGGAAGCCCTAAAGCCGAAAGCATAGGTTATCCAACAATAAAAACTAATGCAAAGAATGCTGCTGAAATTGCAAAGCTTAGAGCTGAAGAAATTATTGATGATAATCCTTTTGTAACTGCGGAAGATGTAATGACAAATAAAAGCGATTTTTACATCATAAATTATTGGCCTAAAGAAAATTATGACATAGCTCATCTTCCTGGTGCTGTTCAATACACACCCTTAAAGTCGCTTTTGCCAAGTGCCGACCTTAAAACAATACCTACGGATAAGAAAATTGCTGTGTATTGTTTTACTGGAAATAATGCCTCTGCTGTGGTGGCATATCTGCGACTTTTGGGCTACGATGCTTACTCAATAAAATTTGGAGTGAATAGTTTTATGTATTCAAAAGCAAAAATAAATAATTGGCATCCATATATAGCCGCCGAAAAAGTGAAAAATTTTCCGCTCGTCAAAGGTGAAAAACCCTCTGACAAGGCAGTAAACCAAGCTGCTGTAGTTTCTAAGAAAGCCGCCGCCGCACCAATTGTTGCTGGCAAAAAGAAAGAGTCCGCTGGCGGCGGCTGCAATTAATTTGAGAGCGTGATTTTTGTTGAAACGATTGATAGCATTTTGCCAAATAATTTGTGCCACAAAAAGCCACAGCTTGGCGTAAATATGAATTTCTGACAATTATTTCGATTAATAACTAACAAAGCTATTTTTTTCTAAATTTGTAATCTTTTTAAATGATAAATCATTGTACAAGAATTGCAATTAAACTTATAGCGTAAATGGTTAATATTCAAGAAATCGAAATTTTAAAACTGGATAATCTCCGTTGGATTCATATTCCCAACCCGAGCGAAGAAAATCTTGAATATCTACGCCAGAATTTCGATTTTCATCCCCTCGATATTGAAGATTGCCAAACAAGAGTACAACGACCAAAAATCGACATTTACGACGATTATCGCTTTCTAATTCTACATTTTCCTTATTTCGACACTGCTCTTAAATTTGTGAAAACCAAGGAAGTAAAAATATTTTGGGGCAAAGATTATATCATCACTATAGGAAAATCTCATTGGGTTATTCGCAAGCTTTTTCAGGAAATAAAAGAAAAGGCAGAGGTAGATGTTGATGAGTTGGATAACACCTCCGACGCACTACTTTATACCATTTTCGATGCTCTTATGGAAGATAGTTTTCGCCTCCTCAGAATGATAGAAGACAATTTGGAAAAAATAAGTACCGAGATGTTTTCAAACAAATCTGAAAATATTATTGAATCAATTTCCGTCACACGAAAGAATCTGATACTACTAAATACTACTTTCAAACCTCAATTACGATTATTTCAAAAATTTGAATCAGGTATTGTAAAAGGATTTAGTGAAAATATGGAAGAATATTGGGGCGATGTGCTCGATGCTTACCAAAAAATGTGGGACTCTATTGAAGATTACCAAGAGTTAATACAAGGCTTTGCACACACTTTCGATTCTTTGCAGGCTAATAGAACCAATGAAATAATTAAAGTGCTTACAGTTTTTTCATCCATAATCCTACCTCTCACATTCTTGACAGGCCTTTATGGAATGAACGTAAAATTACCCATGCAGGAAAATTCTTTTGCATTTATTATGGTTGTTGGTATAATGATTTCGGTGGTAGTTGCGTTACTTCTTTATTTTAGAAAACGTCATTGGATATAAAGCCAAAAAATCATAATGAATATTTATAGCAGAAAAAGCAATTGGAAAATTTTACTTTTTGTTATCGCTTTGGCCATAGTTTTTATAACTATCTGGTACACACATATATTTATCCAAAGAATTGCTGATGACGAGAAAGCTAAAGTGGAAATTTGGGCTAAAGCTATAAGCAGAAAAGCTCAACTGGTAAACTATACCAAAAATCTTTTCGACGATTTACAAGAACAAGAACGAAAATCTGTAGAAATATGGTCGGAAGCAACAAAAAGATTTATTGAGACAGAAAATGAAAATGACTTAAAATTTTATACAGAATTAATCTCTGGCAACGAAAATATCCCTGTGATTGTTACCAACGAAAAAATGGAAGTTACTGCCAAGAAAAATCTTTCACCATTTTTCGATAACATCAAAATTCTTACCCCCGAATTAAGGGATTCTTTTACTTCTTTTAAACCAATAATCGTGAATTATTATGCCAATTTCAACAACTATATCTATTATCAAAACTCCAGATTATATGTTCAACTAAAGCTCACTCTCGACGATTTAATAAAGTCGTTTTTGAATGAAGTTGTCGAAAATTCAATATCCATGCCTGTAGTAATTATGGATAGCAGTAGATCAAAAATTATTGCCTTAGGAGGTTCTTTCGATAAAACTATCATAAATAACAGTTCAAAAATTGATTATATAGTTGCAAAAATGGGAAATCAAAACGAACCTATTGTTGTGGATTTGCCAAAATATGGAAGGAGCTTGATATATTACGAAGATTCGCTGTTGCTTACGCAGCTCAAATATTTTCCAATGATTTTATTAATTGTAATAGCAATATTCTTAATAATCTCGTACTTTTTGTTTTCGGTATCGCGCAAAGCCGAGCAAAATCAGGTGTGGGCTGGCATGGCCAAAGAATCGGCTCATCAGTTGGGAACTCCAATATCTTCTTTGATGGGGTGGATAGAAATTCTAAAAATGAAACCCGAGACTCAAGCTGAAGGCAACGAGATGGCTAAAGATATTGTTAGATTGCAACAAGTATCGGAGAGGTTTTCAAAAATTGGTTCAAAACCTGAGTTAAGAGATAATGATATTAATACGTTGATAAATAGTGTATTATCTTATATGAAATTACGTTCATCAAACAAAATTCATTACGAATTCGATAGTCAGCAGACAGAAATCATTCATAAAGTAAATCCACTTTTGTTGAGTTGGGTGCTTGAGAATCTTATAAAAAATTCTCTTGATGCTATGGATGGAAATGGTACTATCAAGATAGAATCCTCCATAAAGAATAAGCATAAAATCATTGATATTATCGACTCAGGCAAAGGCATTCCTAAGTCAAAATTTAAAACCATTTTCAATCCAGGATATTCCACCAAGAGCCGTGGCTGGGGCTTGGGACTTTCGCTGGCAAAAAGAATCATCAACGATTACCACAAGAGCAAGATTTTTGTAAAATCCTCCTCTTTGGAAGAAGGCACTACCATCAGAATCGTTTTGAAATAGTATTTAGAAAAGGTTTTAATACTTACAAGCCAGCTCTTTCATTCAATTTTTTATCTTCAAAACCAGGCTTTCCCAAAAGGCTAAACATGTTTTTCTTATAAGCTTCTACTCCAGGTTGGTCGAAAGGATTAACCCCCAAAATCAAACCGCTATAGGCGCAAGCCTTCTCGAAAAAATATATCAATTGCCCAATGGAATTTTCATTAATTTCAGGAATAATTATTTGAAGTACAGGCACTCCGCCATCAACATGAGCAATAGCTGTCGCCATCTCAGCTCTACGATTTACGAATTCAATATCTTTGCCAGCAAGATAATTCAAACCATCGAGATTTTGCTCCTCAGAAGGAATTTTTAGACTTTTATTTGGCTTTTCAACAGTGATAAAAGTCTCAAAAATAGTACGTTGGCCATCTTGAATATATTGTCCCATGGAATGCAAATCGGTAGTAAAATTAACTGCGGCAGGAAAAATTCCTTTGCCTTCTTTGCCTTCACTCTCACCAAAGAGCTGCTTCCACCATTCGCCAAAATATTGAAGTTTAGGGCGAAAGCTAACCAAGATCTCAGTTTTGAAACCCTTTTGGTAAAGAATATTTCTGCTTGCAGCATAATGAGCCGCAGGGTTTTCAGCTAACAAAGAGGATGCGCCACAAATTTCTTGCATTTTTTTTGCTCCTTTCACTAACCTACTTATATCAAAACCAGCAACAGCAATTGGTAAAAGTCCAACAGCGGTAAGCACCGAAAATCTTCCACCAACATTATCAGGCACCACATAAGTTTTGTAATCATTTTGATTTGCCAAAATTTTAAGTGCTCCTTTTTCTTTGTCGGTAATGGCTATAATGCGCTCTTTGGCAGCTTCTTGCCCAACTTTCTTTTCGAGCAATTGCTTTAAAAGTCGGAACGCTACAGCCGGTTCGGTGGTGGTTCCCGATTTAGAAATTACAGCCATGGAGAAGCTTTTATCTTTTAAAAAATTGACCATTTCCGAAAGATAATCTTCGCTAAGATTATGACCCGCATAAAGGATTTTGGGCGCTGATTTATCAAAGTCGGAAAAGCTATTTCGCAATGACTCGATAACTGCTCGAGCACCTAAATATGAACCGCCAATACCAATAATCACAAAATATTCGCTGTTATCACGAATCTTTTTTGCACAATCTTCTATGTCTTTCAAAAAATTTTCACTAATTTCTGATGGAAGATTTACCCATCCAAGGAACTCATTACCAGCACATTTCTTCTCCGAAATGGAAATTTGTAGTTTAGATAGCTCCCGTTGAAGTGCTTCAATTTCCTTATCATCAATATAATCGGCAGAGTTGTTATTTCTAAATAGTAAATTATTCATAATTATAGATATGTTCATATTTTATGCCGTAAAAATAATACAATTTACTAAAGAATTATAGAATTATTAGCCTTTAAAATTTTTTTTAAAACTAATAAACATTATCCATTTAAGCATTATCACAAACTATTAAAACAATTGGCACTGTTAATAATATGAATACAAATACCACTTAACCAGCGCCTTAAGGAAACTTCTGGACTCTTGACTCTGATGGCCGATTTCATAACGTGATTTTGGAAGCTTTAATGAAAATATTGCTGCTGGCAAAATATTATTTTGAGAATTTCTAAAAATGAAGCCAGATAAATAAATTTAATAAAAGGACAAAGAATTAGCTACTTTTGCCAAACTATGGAAATTGGAAAAATAAACTTGCTTAAAGCTGTCAGAACCACTGACAATGGTTACTATCTTGAAGATGAAGATAATAACGAGGTGCTAATGCCAAATGCATATATTTACGAAGGATTAAAAATTGGCGATGATTTAGAGGTTTTTATCTATAAAGACTCGGAAGATAGAATTGTGGCAACCACCCTGCATCCTTATGTTTTGCTGGGGGAGTTTGCTTATCTTCAGGTAATTGAAGTAAATAATTTTGGTGCATTTATGGATTGGGGTTTGCCAAAAGATTTACTTATCCCCTATGCAAATCAAGCCGATAAAATGGAGGAAAAACGCTGGTATCTAATCTATCTTTTGAAAGATGAAACTACCGATAGACTTATTGGAACAAGCAAAATAAATCCATTTTTGTATTATGAAGATATTGATGTGGCTGTGGGTGAAGAGGTTGATTTGCTGCTTTTTGGAAAAACTGAATTGGGAATGAATGCCATAGTAAATGATAAATATCGAGGTCTGATTTTTAATTCCTCAATACATAAAACAATAGAAGCTGGAGATAGAATTAAAGGCTATGTAAAGACAATTAGAGCTGATGGGAAATTGGATATTGTACTTGAACCAATGGGCTACAGCAATAGTATTAATAAGGATACTGTAAAGATTTTGACTGCCTTAGCTGATAACAATGGTTTCTTAAATCTCACCGATAAAAGTGATCCTGACGATATCAACGAAATTCTTGGTATGAGCAAGAAAGCATTCAAACGTGGGCTTGGAAATTTATACAAACAAAAACTTATTGAGCTTTCACAAGACGGAGTGAAATTAGTTTGATAATTTATTATTCGCTAAATTCTCCACAGAAGACCTTGTTAAATTTTTCTATAATTATCTCTTTATCTGAGTATTCAGCCAGCAGCATCATAAGCTTGGCGAGAGCTGCGGCAGTAGTAATATCTTTGCCGCTAATAACTCCAATATCGAGAAGCCTTTTGCCGGTTTCATATTTTGTCATATCCACGCTGCCCGACAAACATTGAGTTACATTTATAACCAATAGGCCGGCAGATATTGAAGATTGAAGTTTATCGAGAAACCAAGATTCAGTAGTTGCATTTCCGCTGCCAAAGCTTTCCAGAATCACCGCTCGTAGCCCATCAATATTCAAAATGGCATTAATATAATTTTCGCTCATGCCAGGAAAGAGTTTCAAGATAGCTATATCATTACTGAAATCATAATGAGTTTTCAACTTCTTAAAGTTGGGTTTTAATATCCTTTCATGATAAAATTTAAGATTCATACCAGCATCGGCTAAGACAGGATAATTGCCAGATACGAAGGCGTTAAAGTTCTCAGCATTAAATTTATAGGTGCGGTTTCCACGATATAATCTATTCTCAAAATATACACATACTTCGGGCACCACAGGAGTATCATCAATTTTAGATGCGGCAATTTCTACGGCTGTGATAAAATTCTCGCGCCCATCGGTTCGTAGTTCACCAAGGGGCAATTGTGAACCAGTTATTATTACAGGTTTATTCAAATTTTCGAGCATAAAACTCAATGCTGAAGCGGTGTAAGCCATGGTGTCGCTGCCATGCAAGACTACAAATCCGTCGTAACTTTCGTAATTTTCAAAAATTATCTCCACCAATTTTGCCCAATGCGATGGATTTATGTTTGAAGAATCGATTAGTGGGTCAAAGGATACTGCCTCAATGTTATAGTTAAAATCTTTAAGAACAGGAATATAACTATAAAGATTGTCGAAATTAAAAGGCTTTAACAAGCCAGTTTCATGGTCTTTTATCATCCCAATAGTTCCGCCAGTATAAATTATAAGTATAGTTGTGTCGTTCATAATTTTATATTCCAAAAAGTTGTTTAGCATTAAAAGTTGTTTTTTGAGCTATTTCATCGAGAGGGAGTTGATAAATTGTAGCCATTTTTTCAGCAGTTTTCAGCATAAAAGAGCTTTCGTTACGCTTGCCACGAAAAGGTACCGGTGAAAGAAATGGAGCATCAGTTTCCAACACAATATGCTGAATATCTATATGTTGAAGCACTTCGTCAAGTTTCGAATTCTTGAAAGTTAATACCCCACCAATGCCAAGTTTAAATCCAAGAGCTATAATAAATTTTGCTTGCTTCACATCACCTGTAAAGCAATGAAAAACTCCACGCAAATTCTTATTTCTGTAATCTTCCATTATCTTGGCAATGAAATCAAACGAATCGCGAGTATGAATGGCTACTGGTAAATTAAATTGTAAAGCCAAATCCAATTGAGTTCTTAAGGCTGCCTCCTGCTCTGCAGCATAAGTTTTATCCCAATAAAAGTCGATGCCAATTTCACCAACGGCATAATATTTTCCTTTTAACAGCTCATTTTCAACTATTTTCAACTCATCAGCGAAATTCTCATTCACAGATGTGGGATGTAAACCAATCATTGGAAGAAAAAAATCGGAATGGCTTTTGGTAATTGCTTTTAGCGATAATAATGTTGATGAATCAATATTTGGCAGCATAATATACTCAATATCTGCATCTTTCGCCCTTTGGATAACTTCTTCTCTGTCGTTGTCAAATTCCGGTAAATATAAGTGGCTGTGAGTATCAATAAATTTCATTTTGCAAAATTAGGAAATTACGCAATCATAAGTTATTTTTGCTGCTTTAAATCAATTAAATTAAACATCAAATTGAATATTATGAAAAAACTACTTTCAGCCATAATCATTTTATCAATGGTAATTGGTATCAACTCATGCAAAAAATATCCAGATGGGCCTCTTCTATCTTTACGTTCCAAAACTGCTCGAATGGTGAATGAGTGGGTGATAGACAAAGTTATGAGCAAAGGTGTGGATGTAACCGACCAATATCCAAAGGATTATCTTCTAAGTTTGAAGAAAGATGACACTTATTCTAAAACAGATAACGCCATTGTTTCAGATGGCAAATGGGTGTTTTTAGATAAGAAAAGTCAATTACAACTCACAGAAACAAAAAGCGGTACTCAGTATGTTTTTACTATTTTGCGACTAAAAAACAAAGAATTGACTTTGGAACAAGTTGTTAATACTGAAACTATTACATTTTATATGGTTGTAAAACCATAATCTTTTCTAACCAAGATAAGTGAGGCTGTTGAAATATTTCAGCAGCCTCTTTATTTTTTTATTTCGAAATTTTGACAAAAGTATTGATTGTAAGGTTCAGCAGCATTGGCGATATAGTGCTTACCAGTCCAATAATCAGAGCGTTGAAGCTTGATGCTGGCATCGAAGTGCATTTCGTATTAAAGAGTAAATATGCCCCAGTGCTTATAAATAATCCTTATGTTGATAAACTCTATACCTTTGAAAATGAGATTACTGAAATACTTTCTGAATTAAAACAAGAACATTACGACCATATAATTGACCTGCATAAAAATCTACGTTCGATGCGATTGAAACAAACTCTGGGCGTAAATTCGCAGAGTTTTAATAAAATTAATATTGAGAAATGGCTGAAAGTAAATCTGAAAATTAATGCTTTGCCAGAAGTTCATATCGTAGAGAGATATTTTGATACAATAAAATTTCTCGATGTTAAATATGATGGGAAAGGTTTGGATTATTTTGTGAATGATGAAGATAGAAAAGCAGTTAAATTATTACCCGAAAATTTCAAAAATGCTTATAATGTTTTTGTTGTAGGGGCAGCTCATTTCACCAAACAAATTACTGAAGAACAGCTAATTAAATTAGCAAATCTTTCGCCGCTTCCTGTGGTACTTATAGGAGCAAAAGAAGATATGGCAAAGGCAAAAAGTATTGCCATGGCTGCTGGCAATAAGGTCTTTGATACATGCGGAAAGCTAAGTTTAAACCAGTCGGCAGCCATAGTAGAAAGTGCAGAAAAAGTGATAACTCCCGACACAGGTTTTATGCATATAGCCGCAGCTTTTAGCAAAAACATAATCTCCTTTTGGGGAAATACTATTCCAGAATTTGGCATGTATCCTCTTTTGCAACAAGAGGCAGAAGGCACATCCAAAATAATGGAAGTGAAGAATTTAAATTGCCGCCCTTGTTCAAAAATCGGTTTCGAGAAATGCCCCAAAAAACATTTTAAATGTATGCGAGACATAGACTTAGAGAATATTTTTTAAATCGAAAAATTTCTTTATCAATATTTAGATGAAACAATTGCCTTTCCAAATTAAAGCATCATATTAATTTCACCTTCTTCTTGGTATTCACCATTAATACTCCAACTATAATTATTGCTATCCAAAGTGCCATCCAGAGGTTAAATTTTTCGCCATCAAGAACCCCGAAAATTGTTGCTAATACAGGTATAAGATAAGTAATGGAGGAGGCAAAAATAGTGGAAGTCATTTTGATAAGTGTATTGAAAGCTATTATTGCTGCCGCTGAACATACAAGCCCTAATGTGGCAGGATAAATTAGTGCTTGAAAAGCTCCAGGTTGCTGAACAGTTGCAACAAATGGCGTGAATGCAAAAAGAAATAGTAACATTGGCAAAAATACAATACCAAATCCATAAACACTTATGCTTATTGAATCTAAATCTGCAAGTTTGTATTTCACCACATTGATATTTATTGAATAAAAAATTGTTGCCAAAAGTATTAATGCAGCATATTCATATTGAGTGCTAACTTGCCCGTTATTAGACGAATAAATTATTGCCATGGCACCAAATAAACCCATCATTAAACCAGTAATATTTATTATTTTGACTTTTAATTTGTAAAAAATCAAACCTATAATAAGCACAAATATTGGAGTAAGTGCGTTAAGAATTCCAGCTAACGAACTACTAATATGGGTTTGTGCTTTGGCAAAAAGGAATGCAGGCAGTACGCTTCCTAGCAAGGCGAAAAGAATTAAATAATACCATTGCTTGGCTTTTATTTTGCGAAAACCTCTTGCGGCAAATGGAAACATCACCACTGAGGCAAAAACCATCCTCAAAGCCCCAAGCTCTATCGCCGAATATACAAGAAGTGATTTTTTCATGAGAATGAAAGAGCTCCCCCAAATAACTGCAAGGCAAAGAAGTATTATCCATTTCAAATATTTAATTGCGAATGATTTCATGATTTTATTGTAGATGTTGAGGAATAGAGCTCATTAGTTTTTCTTAAGAAAATATATTACAGAGCTACTTAAATCACTATTATTTAGCGATTTAAACCATGTAATAAATCCATGAATAAAACCACCAACTATTGGTAAATTACTTCCTTTATACTTCTCACTTAACAATGAAACATAAAAAGCATCCATTGGCATAGGTTTTTTTTCTATTAATTGAAAGCCATTTTTTATAGCAAATTGCTCAAAAGTTGTTGGATTCCAGTGCCAAAGATGGCGTGGAACATCGTAAGCTGCCCAAAATTTATCATAATATTTAGCATCGGGAGAAGAAGAATTTGGCAAGGCAACAACAAGATATCCTTCATCTTTCAAATTCGATTTTATGGCTTTCATATAACCAGCTAAATCGTGCACATGCTCTAAAACATGCCATAAACTTATGATGTCAAACTCCTGATTATTCATAAGATATAGAGCCTCTGGGGATTCTATTTTAAAATTGAAACTTTTAATCGCTTGATTGCGGGTTTGTTCATCTTGCTCGATTCCTTGAACTTGCCATCCACGGCTTTTTATGTGGTTTGGAAAATATCCTAATCCTGTGCCAATATCCAACAATTTACCTTTTCTGATACCGCTAATCTGCTCTACAAGTTTTGCTTTTTTGTCGAGCATTATGGCACGGGCAACGTGATAAATTTTATTTATTAAGCCCTTATTCGTGTCGCTATGCGATATATAAACATCTGATTTATAATAAATCCCAATGCTTTCCTGATTAGGAATATTTTGAGTTAAAACAAAACCACAGCTGCTACATTTATACAAATCGAAGTTCTTTTTGGTGATGGAATAGTCGTTAGTTCTTATGAATTCTTTTAAATTTTTATTGCCACAAATTGGGCACGACTCATGAAAAATAAAGCTCATTTTAATAATTTAATTTCGTTGGCAAATGTAAAATTATTTCATCTACATGCTTAATTTTTGCTTTCGCAAGGTTTAATTTGAAAAATCTTTTCCAATATAGAAATTTTTATTGTTTAAAGCGCTTAAATGTAATAAGTATTTTTTTTGCCACGAATACACGAATGTCTTTCTTTTTTATATTTATCTCGTAATTCTCCGACAAAATCTTAACCGAAGATACACATAAATTCACGAATATTTTTCTTTTTTATATTTGTGGCAATTTTTACAATACAATTCTTTTTGAATTTAGTCTTAACTCTCCAAAATTTGCCTTCCAGGCATATCTTCTTCGTTGCCATACTCAATCGGGCAAAAGCTTTAGAGGAAGCTTGTTAAAAAATTAATATCATTTTCAAATTACCGCATTTTCAAATTACCGCATCTACTATTTAGAACAAATATAAATTGGGGGGGGGGTAAAATAAATGTTAGAAACTCAATTTTTGAATTTACCTTTGTTCGAAGGTTTTTAAAAAAAACCCTAATCTTAAGCACATAAAATATATTACTATTGAATAAAATAAGCAAAACATTTTTTCATTTAATACATTTCCTTTTTGCAACGGGAATGTCGAATTTTTATATGCCATTGAAAATGAGCTTTGCAAGCTTTGTGGATGGCATAAAAAAGGCCTCCGAGAGGAGCGCCACTCAAGGTCTAAATTTAAGTTTCACTAAACCCGAAAGCCAGCAGCAAAAGTAAGTAAAATATGGAGATAGTAGCCAATAAACCATCTTCGGCAGAAATATATGATGTCTGTTATTGGAAAACGAGAAATATCAAATTTGCAAAAGGTTTGTTTGTTTCTTTTGCCGCAGCAGTAGTTTCTCCCAAAATTATTGTTGTGTAATATGTTGGGGACTAATTTCTTAATTATGAATAAAAAATTAATTTATTTGTTAATGATTATGCTTGGAATATGCATTATTTCGTGCAAGAAAAACACACCTTTTGTTAAAGATAATAAAATTGTGCCCGAAAATGTATCAATAATATTAGAGTCAATTAAAAAAAGCTCGGTTAAATACCAGAATGAAAGTAAGGATAAACCGAATTGGAAAAAAATTCTAAAAATTGCAGGGAAAGATATAACAGGCGCATTATCAGGTGCTGGCACTGGGGCTGCCGTAGGGGGCTTAATAGGAGCTGGAATAGTTGGCGTTGGAGCTGGAGCAGGTGTAATTACTGGTGCAGCCTATGGTGCACTTGCTGGTGGGATTGGATCTTCTCTTTATGAAGGAGGCACAAAATCTGCCCCTCCGAGTTCAACAAATTACTCATTTAATATTAATATTGGAAATGCTTATGAGAATTTAGCTATTGAACATATTTATATATTGAACCTTGGTTTATCAAATAAGGATTTGTTTTTCATATTTGATTCTATAAACAATGTATATGTTTTACAAAATGGAACATTTATTAATTATTTGATTGACAGAGAAGTCACTTTAGGATTGATTACAGAAGATTATACTGAATGTTTCAATTCAAGCGCTCTTGAATCCTTGAATTCTAGTTTAGACAATTTTTTTCCTTTTGATTCCGATTTTTTTGTTAAGTTTCCTATTTATTCAAATTACTTACAATCATCAGGCGTTATTAGTGAAAACGTTAAACTCGTTTTAAATAGTTATTTTGCTAATATGGAAGTTCTTAGTTCTTTAGAATCTGTTATTAGCTATTCTGAATCGGTTGAGATAGCGTCCAATTTATCTGATATTGATAAATGTTTATTATTAACCACCATGGCCTTAACAAGGCATGATATTACATATTGGTTTATTTAATTAATATTGGATGTGTAGCAGTTTTTACTACACATCCAATTTTGTCAAATGATAATTAATAATATTATGAAACACTTATTTTTTCTTCTGTTTATATTTTTAGCATTGAATATGTCTGCCCAAAAATTTAATTTTTCATCAGGAGTTTTATTATCAGGGGGCGTTAAGTTGAGTGAGTTAAATCAGAATCTAGTTAAATTTGGTGCGCCTTTCCCCAACAGATTGATTGGAGGTGATTTAGAAATCACCTATTCTTTTAAAGACAATTATGTTCTTTCTTTTCGACCTATTTTTATGAGTAATTTAATAAAAAATGATAGTATATCTACACATTGTTCAGAGTCGATGTTTACAATGAATTTCGGCAAAACATTTAAATTAATTGATGATTTTAAATTTAAACCTACATTTGGTTATGCAGTGATATTTATTAATGTGAATTCAAAATTTAATGATAAAACTTTGATTTCTAATCAACCAAAGGTAAAACTACCAACAACATCATTATATCAGCTTTCATCATATACTCATTCATTGATTTTTAGTTTTGAAACAATTCTGTATGATAATTACTCTTTTTCAGCAACCTACGTTTTGTCTCTGCATATTCAAGAATGGACATCTAATTTATATACTTTTGATCAATCATTCTATGATAATTTGAGTAACTTTTTTATAGGTATTAAATACAACTTTAAGTAGTTAAAAAAATTAAATATGAAAAAATATTTTGTTTTGATAGTAATTTCATTCTTTATTAGTCAAATTGGCTACACACAATTAGGATGGATAAAAATAGAATGTGGAGGTGAATTTAGTATTGCCTTACGCTCTGATTCTACATTGTGGAGCTGGGGATTTAACGGAAATGGACAATTAGGAATAAATAATACATTAACTCAGATGACCCCCATTAAGGTTGATTCAACTCATAATTGGAAAGATATTTCGGCAGGTGCATTTCACTGTTTAGCTATTAAATCTGATGGAACAATGTGGTCTTGGGGATTGAATAGTAATGGGCAACTTGGCAATGGGAACACTTCACAAAGTCTAGTTCCGATACAAATTGGAAGCAGTATTCAATGGAAAAGTATTGCTGCTGGGCAAGCGCATAATTTGGCTTTAACAACAGATAGTAGTCTATACGCATGGGGATTCAATTTCTCGGGAGATGTCGGTGATTGCACTAATACAGATAAAAATATTCCTGTTGCTATAATGCAAAATAAAAAATGGATTTCTATTGCTGCTGGAGGGGTCCATTCGATGGCAATAGATTCTAAATTTCAACTTTGGACATGGGGAGACAATTCAATTTCTCAATTAGGCGATACTATTATAAATCAAACATCTACGCCGAGAAAAATTGGTAATGATAGTAATTGGTTATCCGTATCAGCTGGATATGCCTTTTCAACAGCTATAAAAAGAAATCATTCATTATGGAGTTGGGGCTTCAATGGTAATGGTCAATTAGGTCAAGGAACATTAGCAACTTTGGTTGTGCCAACTCAAATTGGTCTTGATTTAAATTGGGATAAAATAATAGCTGGTGGTTCCTATGTTTTTGCAATTAAACAGGACTCTTCATTATGGGCATGGGGTTATAATGGTATGGGCCAACTTGGAACAGGAAACACTATTCAAAAACTTAATCCAACTAATGTCGGCATAGATAAAAAATGGATAGCAGTTGCAGCAGCCACTGGATTTGCATATAATTCTTCACTTTATGGTCTCCATTCCCTAGCTTTAAGTAAAGATAAAAATGTAATTTGTTCATCTGGAGCAAATTATGCAGGACAATTGGGAAATGGAAGCACTATTGATAAACAAAATTTCGACTGTAATACTGGCTTCATAAACAGCTTAAACGAAGCCGCTATTATTAAAAAGCAAAAGCTAATTATCTACCCAAATCCTGCCACCGACCAAATTAAATTTGCCATCAACAAACAAGGCGTAAAACTTCAAAACATAAGAATTTATAACGCAAGTGGTTGTATGGTTTTGTACCAAAACACAAATTATACCCTCTTCACTTATTCAGTTTCCTCCCTACCAAAAGGTATTTATTTTGTTGAAATACAGAGCGAAAAAGGAGAAGTTTTTAGAGAAAAATTTGTGAGAGAGTGAAAGCTGAGTTAAGAGATGCGAAAAAGTAAAGATAAAAAAGTATCCCCCCGACCATTTACATCTGGCAGAAGGTTTTAAAATTTTAATTTTTTTAGGGTCGATATTGTTGAGTTGGAGTTTGTTCAATTGCTTGATTTACTAGGGAAAGTAGTCATGCGGAAGGAGTTAAACACAGCAGCAGCCAGCTTGGATATCCAAAATTTGCCTTCCAGGCATATCTTCTTCGTTGCCATACTCAATCGGGCAAAAGCTTTAGAGGAAGCTTGTTAAAAAATTAATATCATTTTCCAATTATCGCATTTTCAAATTACCGCATCTACTATTTAGAACAAATATAAATTGGGGGGGGGGGTAAAATAAATGTTAGAAACTCAATTTTTGAATTTACCTTTGTTCGAAGGTTTTTAAAAAAAACCCTAATCTTAAGCACATAAAATATATTACTATTGAATAAAATAAGCAAAACATTTTTTCAGTTAATACATTTCCTTTTTGCAACGGGAATGTCGAATTTTTATATGCCATTGAAAATGAGATTTTAAGCTTTGTGGATGGCATAAAAAAGGCCTCCGAGAGGAGCGCCACTCAAGGTCTAAATTTAAGTTTCACTAAACCCGAAAGCCAGCAGCAAAGATAGATTAAAAAATGGCAAATATTATCAAAATGTTATCGCCCACAGCATATCATTCCAGCTGTGTGACCAAAGGAATGACAGCAGAGCGAATTGGCTGCCGCATCAAATTTGATTTTTAAGTGGTCAGCAACTTATATTTCTTGGCTCATGATTCCTATGTTTCATGATCTTTTAAGGCTTTCAAAGTAACACTTGCTTTGAACTTTGTATTGAAATTTCTTTTCATGGTTAAACTAACTTTAAATTTTTAAGAATAATATCTTCTTATTTATTTAACTTTATACCCTATTTTGCGTTTTATTATAGTGCAATTTTAGCAGGCAAAACTCAAAAAAATATAGACCGAAAATATTGTATTTTAGCTCAATCGAATTATTAAATTATGGCTATAAAATACATTCTTATTATAGTGTTAAGTTATTTATTTTCAGGAGATTTGCTGGCACAAAATTATTTTTCTATCCTCGGAGGCAGAAATGCTGCCATGGGTTTTACTGGCGTTGCTTCAGTAGATTTGTGGTCGGCAAATAATAACCAAGCAGCATTAGCATTTTACGAACCACAGGGTGCAGCAGGATTTTATTACCAGAATAGTTTTATGATAAAAGAACTTGGACTTAGTGCTGGTGCAGCAGCTATTCCCACTAAGTCTGGTGTATTTGGCTTTAGCATCAACAATTTTGGTTACAACAATTTCAATACAAAAAAAATAGGATTAGCCTACGGCAAAACTCTTGCAAAAAACTTTGCTGTTGGCGTTCAGCTCGATTATTTAAATATGTTTTTGGCAGATAATTATGGCAATAGGAGCATGTTCACTTTCGAATTGGGTTTGTTGGCAAAAGTTACCGATGAAATAAATATTGGTGCTCATGTTTTTAATCCTATTAGAGTAAAACTTGCCAATTATAATGAAGAAAGATTGCCTCTGGCAATGAACCTTGGCATGCAATGGAAAGCATCGGATAATTTTATGCTTTCAGCTGAAGTCGAAAGTGATATCTTAAACAGAGCTGTTTTTAAATTCGGTTTAGAATATATGATTACCGACATGATTTATGCGCGTGCTGGAATATCCAATAATCCTAATATTTTTACCTTTGGTGCAGGACTTCATATTGCCAATTTTCGGCTCGATTTCTCCTCCTCCATGCATCAAATTTTAGGCTATTCGCCGCAGTTTTCATTGATTTATGATATGGACAAATAGCCAATGAAAAACTTTAATTTATATATCATCTATGTTTCTTTTTGCCTTTCTTTCCCTGTTATGCTGAATGCTCAAGAAGAAAATGGCAAAGAAGTTATTGAACAAAAGATTGAAGAATTGAGCTCTCGATACGATCTTGTGCTCGATTATTCCGACCTTGTAGAAATGCTATATTATTATTATCAAAATCCTTTGAACTTAAATTCAGCCACAGCAGAAGAATTAAAATCTCTTGGGGTTTTTAGCCCAATTCAGATAAATAACTTTCTGGAATTCAGAAGAAAAAATGGATATTTTAAATCTATTTACGAGCTAAAAGATATCGATGATTTCCCTTATCTTTTTATTATGGACATTAAAATATTTGTGATGGTAGCACCAATTTCTGCCAACAACTCCATCAAAATTAAGAACATTTTTAAATATGGCAGAAGTGATTTGTTTCTGCGCTATGGCAGAGTTTTGGAAGCACAAAAAGGCTTTGCCGCTATTGGCGATTCGGCGCTTACGGCAAACCCCAATTCGCATTATCTGGGTAGTCCCAATAAGATATATTTTCGTTATAAATTCAATTATAGCGATAGAGTAAGTGTAGCGCTGGTGGGCGATAAAGATGCTGGAGAGGAGCTCTTTAAAGGGAGCAATAAATATGGTTTCGACTTTTATTCTGGCCATATTTATCTTCGCGATTTAGGCAAAGTAAAGGCAATAGTTTTGGGAGATTATCATCTCGAATTTGGGCAAGGTCTTACTCTATGGTCGGGGGTGGGTTTTGGCAAATCTGTTGATGTACTTGGTGTTCAGAAGGTACCCAGAGGTTTAAACCCAAATTCCTCCGCCAACGAAAATATATACTTTAGAGGTGCAGCAGCTTCCTTCAGAGTTACTGAAAATTCTGATTTAACAGTTTTTTATTCAAATAAAAATCTTGATGCTGGGCTTTTAAGCGATACTCTAAGTGCCGAAGACTTTTATTTTCAATCAATTCAAGTTTCTGGTTTGCATCGCACTCCATCAGAAGTGGCAAAAAAAAATGCTGTCAATGAACAGATTTTTGGAGAAAATATAGCTTTTAATAAAGAGGGATTTCATATTGGGGCTACGGCCTATAAAACGATTTATGATAAAGAATTAATTAAACCAACGCAACCATATCAAATATATGATTTTCAGGGAAAGAGCAATGTAAATTCTGGTGCAGATTTTTCTTATTCCCTAAAAAAATTTGGAGTTTTCGGAGAGCTGTCGGCTTCAGCAAATGGTGCTTACGCTTTTCTTGGTGGTTTACTTGCCAATTTTACACCACGAGTAAATATGAGCTTGATTTATCGAGATTTTGCTGTTGATTATCAAGTGGTTTACGCTGTTCCTTTTGCTGAAGCTTCGGGTGCAAAAAATGAAAAAGGCTTATTCCTTGGCAGCTCAATTTTTATTGGCAATAAAAGCAGTTTAAAAACTTATTACGATATCTTTAGCTTTCCTTGGTTGCGCTATAGGGTGAATTCTCCATCACAAGGCAATGAATTTCTGGCTCAGTTCAACTACGAAGTTTCACGATATTTTAACTTCTATATTTTGCTGAAATCTGAAACTAAAATGCTGAATAATAGCTTACAAACAGAAGGAATTATTTCTCCATCGCCAGTGGAGAAGCAAAGTCTTAGGTTCAATGCGCGCTATATTGCAAGCAATGAAGTAACTCTAAAATCGAGGGTTGAAGCTTCTTCTTATCATCAGCAGACTAATGTAAAAAAGTTTGGATATGCTATTTATCAGGATGTTAAGTATAAGTCTCAAAATTTGCCCTTGGATTTTAGTTTTCGCTATGCAATTTTTAGCACCGATGATTACGACACAAGGATTTATGCTTACGAAAGTGATGTGCTCTATAAATTTTCGGTGCCAGGATATTACTACAAAGGCCAACGATATTATTTGCTTTTTCATTGGGATGTGATGAAAAATTGCGATTTCTGGCTAAGGTTTTCTCAGTCGATATTTTTTGATAAGACTTCCATTGGCAGCAATATTGACTTTATTAATGGCAACAAAAAGTCGGAAATAACGGCTCAAATAAGATTAAAATTTTGAGAAGAATTTATCATTATTTCCCTTCAAAAACCCCCATTCCAAAAAGCGCAAAATCATATTTTATTGGGTCTAAGGGATCAAGTTTACGAAGGTTTTTGGTATATTCATCCACAGCTTTCCAGTCGTTAGATTTGCGCAAAAGCAAATTATATTTTCTTCCAAGCCTTGCCGTATGAACGTCCAAAGGAATCATCAAAGCAGCGCTAGGAATTGAATTCCAAATGCCAAAATCTACCCCACGGCCATCGTTTCTAACCATCCATCGCAGAAACATATTTATTCTTTTTGCCGCCGAGCCTTTTGCTGGATTCGACACATGCTTGTGTGTTCTTTTAAGATGCTCAAGTTCGAAAAATATATCAAAAAAATGTGATATTGCTCCATAGACATTCCCCGAATTTTGGTATCCAGCATGAAAAGCAGCCTCTAATCCTTCATGATTTTCATAAATATTCTTTAAGGCAGAAATAAAATATATGCAGTCGGTAGAATTGAAGGTGCGGTGTACAAATTTGTTGAAACGTGCCAAGTCTTTTTCTTGATAATTCATCAAAAAATCTGCTGGAGAATTGTCCATTAAAGCATTAATCTTCAGTGCATTCCTTATTATCATGCTTCTATTTCCCCATGAAATAATTGATGTAAGAAAAGCCGAAATTTCTATATCTTCTTTCTTGATGTAAAGATGAGGTATTGAGATTGGATCCGACTTTATAAAATCTGGGTTATTATAGAAATTGGCCTTCTGGTCGAGAAATATTCTAAGTTCAGCGATGTTATCTAATTTTGCCAAAACCTCATTTTATATGTTGTCAGAAGCATACCACTCAGCAAAAGAAGTGGCTGTTTCATGGAGTTTTATGCTAAAAAGATTGACTCCTTTTGGTAGGTCTCTTTTAATTTTCTCGGCGAACTCTATCACCATATTTTCGCATGTTGGCTGATAATCGACCAAAACTAATCGACCAAAAAGCTGATTGTTGGAAGTATAAAATTCTTCAGGAGTTTCGGAATTTAATACCAATGAATGGTCTAAGGGTTTAACAATTAGCTTGTTGACAATAGTTTTCAATTCACCAAAATCCATCACCATGCCTATCTTTGGCGAGTTTTTGTCGCAATTTGGCTCTGCAATTATAGTAACGGCAAGTTTATAAGAATGCCCGTGAATATGCTTGCATAGCCCATCATAATTGAGCAGCGAATGAGCCATTTCAAAATTAAATTCTTTGGTAAGGCGAATTTTATTCATTATTTAATAAATTTTAGATTTTTGCTTAGGTTCAAATCTTTGTTTTCAACTTTTAAAATATATAAGCCTTTATTAAAATTCTGGCTATTTACTTCAATAATCTTTGAAGCGTAAATATTTTCCTTTTTCACCAATCTTCCGCTTAAATCGTATATAGAAATTTGCCAATCAACTAAGTTTATATTATTATATATCAAAATATTACATTTATTGCCAATGGGATTAGGATAAATATTAAAATTAATTTTGACTGCCGATTTAGAGTTGACAGAGCTCGATGGGAAATACAGTGAATCTATCCAATCGGGGCGGTCGATAAAAGGATTTCTATTATGTTGAATATTAAAAATAGCATTGTTTCTGTCGATTTCTTTTTGGCTAACAGTATCTTGAAGATTCCATTGGTAGAAAAGATTCAAAGCCCATGGTTTTAGTTGCGAACCAATTACTGCAGGGCTTCCTGCCCATCCAGTATCCTCGGTATAATAACGCGTTGCCATGTAGAAATATGTGCGGGCAAAATCGCCTTTATATTCATCGATGGGCTCGAAAACTACACCAGAATATCCAGGGAAAGAACATGGTCCTAACTTGCTGCCATTCAACGAAGTCCAACTAGGATTTGTAACTTCGCCATAAGGAAAATTATTTCTTTCATTATTTACTTTTCCATCGGTGGCATAAATATGAAATAGGTCAGTTATCATTGGGTTACCATCGCTGAACCAACTTTTTGGAAAGGAATGTTCGCGATTATAACAGTCGCCTTCAGCGGAATAACTTCCACATTGATTTGTTACAAAAGTAAAAGTATATGGAGACGTTCCGCTAGGAATATCTGAATACATATCCCACACATTTCCATTAGCTTTTTTGTCGGTGCTTTGAAATGCTGTCCATATTTGCTTATAATAAATTGCCGTGTGATTTTTGATGATATTATGCAATTCTGCTTGCAAGACTATCCCTTTTTTTCCTATGGCATTATCATAATATCCTGTGGGAATTTGAGCAAAAGAAATCTCGAAGAAGAAAAAAATGAGTATAATAAATGATGCTTTTACCATAATTAAAAATATATGAAATGGGCTGCAAATGTAGATAAATTTTTCAGTGGAACTGAAAACCTAAAACCGTTTTGTTTGGGCAAATATCCGTAGCATCGCGGCAACCGTAGCGCACAAGTTTAATTTCGAAATTTCAGAAGTGCTTGTAATGTACTTCTGAAATTTATTTTCTGTCGATAAATTGTTTGCCTACTCCTTAAAATAATTATAAATCATCCCAAGCAATTTTTCTTTCTTAATAGGTTTTGAAATATAGTCGTTGCAGCCGGCTTCAATGGCCTTTTCTCTGTAGCCAGTAAGTCCATAAGCTGTTTGTGCTATTATTACCACATCTTTATTGAACTTTCTGATTTGTCGGGTAGCTTTATAACCGTCCATTTCAGGCATACGGATATCCATCAAAACCAAATCGATATCTGGGTTTTGTCGGCAGGTCTCAACGGCTTCAATGCCAGTAGTTGCTTTGATGATTTCTTTGCTAAATTTTTTTACTGTTAAGTCAATTAGCATTTCAGATATATCATCATCTTCAGCAATCAATATTTTTAGCTTTCTAATTTTATCCTCATTAGTTGTAGGTGCAAGATACTGAACAACAGTTTCTTTCCTAGAATTAGCATTGTATGGCAGCGTAAAATAAAATGTTGATCCAACGCTTTCCCGATAGCTATCGCATAGGCGTCAACTTAAGAGAAGCAATTGGATAGAATTTATCCTATCGTTTCGCGAGTCGTATAGACAAAAGTATCTGGCAGAATCAATCAAGGCCTCCATATTATTTTCA
>Ga0210044_10000657_pt1 | contig 52248 bp, 40 predicted proteins | sample CryGey13umfilter_2_FD_183959 | JGI IMG/M metagenome (GOLD analysis project Ga0210044, IMG submission 183959) | Groundwater microbial communities from aquifer in Utah, USA - Crystal Geyser 4/9/14 3 um filter (SPAdes) (version 2) | ecosystem: Environmental > Aquatic > Deep subsurface >...
CCCGTTGGCACGAATGGGTTCTGCCGATGGTATTGTGCCAATCAAGAAAACCTGCCTGGAGCTTGAAACCCGTTTTTCCCTTGGGAACCGGAGACGGGTGAACCTGGATCCAGGATATATTGACGTGTACAAGCTGGTGCTGGTTTCGGAAAAGTATATGGGGCATAAGATTTATCTGGGGGAGGGGATCTGTGCGGACATGGTATTGCTCTTGGGGAAAAAAAAGGTCACACCTTTCCGTTGGACTTTCCCGGATTTCAAATCAGGACGCTATGATGAATATATTCTGGAGCTCCGCCGAACCTATCTCAGTAAGTTGAAAGAAGCCGGGTTTGTACCGGATGACTAGGCGCCTAAAGCGTGAGGTTCCTCACATTCAGCAAAAAAATCAACATCTTCCATCACATTCAGCCCCCTGCCGTTTGCTTTTGTGTTATCATTCTGACAAGAACGTGCCAGAAGACAGGGCAGGCAACGGACCGGTTCCTGTTCTTACGCGTCTATTCTTTCTGGAAGGATGTAAATGAAACATATACTTGTTACAGGCGGTGGCGGTTTTATCGGATCTCATCTTGTGGAAAGCCTTCTTGAGGATGATTTTAACGTTGTAGTTCTGGATGATCTCTCCTCTGGTAAGAGGGAGAATCTTCCTGACGACGAAAGGCTCCATTTCATCCAGGGGGACGTCGCCGACCATGGCCTGATTGATGAAGTTTTCAACCAATTTACCTTTACGCATATTTTCCATCTGGCTGCCATTGCGTCTGTCCACGAGTCTGTAACAAACACCTATCGATGTCATCAGGTTAACTGTGAGGCTTCTCTCTATCTCCTGGAAAAAGCCCGCAGGTGCCCCGCCTTGAAGCGGATGGTATATGCCAGTTCAGCGGCTGTTTATGGGGACGACCCGGTTCTGCCAAAGTCGGAAGATTCACCTATCAGGCCCATTTCCCCATACGGAATTGACAAATATACTGCAGAACAGTATATGCTGACATACAGCCGCCTTTACGGGGTGCCGGCTGTGGTACTTCGATACTTCAATGTTTATGGGCCGCGTCAGAACGGCGGTTCTATGGATGGAGGTGTGGCCTCTATCTTCCTGAATAAATTTCTTTCTGACAAGCGACCGGTGGTCACCGTATATGGGGACGGACAGCAGACCCGGGACTTTGTTTACATCAAAGACGTAATTGGTGCCACCCGCTTTGTCATGAGCCATGAAACGGCAGCGGGAAATGTGTACAATGTCGCAACTGGAAGGGAAACTTCCATTTTGAATGTGATCCAGGGCCTGGAAACGATCACCGAGCAAAAGGCACAAATCCTTTTTTCTGAAAAGAGGACAGGAGACATTGAACGCTCCTTCGCGAATATTTCCCGGCTTCGGGCTCTTGGCTTTACCCCCCAGTACACCTTGTTGGCAAGCCTGCGTGAATACGTGGCAGCCTCCGGAGAAATCGAGCATCTTCAAGCCCTCTGATTTTTTCCGAAGGAAAGGGCTCAATAAACATAAATTTCAGATTATCTATGTTTCAGCAGACCATATACTGCATAATGTGCAAAATACCAGGCACTTTTAATTCGTCCCAGCTCTTCTAGCTCCCTATATACTCGCCACTGGTATCGTGCCGCATCCGCCTTGTTTCGTGAAATTGAGTTCCCATGAATCCGGTGATGTGCCAACACCCGGTTCAGGCCCCGTGCCACGTGGCCGTCACGGAGTATCTGCAACCACAACGCATAATCATGTTGCAATCGGATTTCAGGGAGCAGGCGGGCTCCAACCATCTCCTTATCAAACACGGCAGTCAGCATCCCGATGCTGTTTGTTTTTAAGAGATGGAGATAATCTACCTCTTCTGGAACCCGGACCTTACTTCCGGGGACGCCGGCTGAGTCTATTTTCCGGTATGCGGTGAAACTTACCGGAGTGCCCAATTTCTCCATGAACGGCAATTGTATTGCCAGTTTTTCCGGCAGCCAGATGTCATCACTGTCCAGAAAGGCGATATAATGCCCTTCCGCTCGCTTGATTCCTTCATTCCTTGCACCGGCAGACCCCAGGTTAGAGTGGAGGAAAAGAGGTTTAACTCTCTGGTCCTTTGCGGCCAACTTCCGGATAATGTCCCTGGAAGTATCAGTGGAACCGTCGTCAATCAGTATAAGTTCAAGTGAATCATACTGCTGAGACAGGACAGAATCTGCGGATTCTTCCAGGAATTTTTCCGAATTGTAAACTGGCATAATCACGGAGACTGCTGGTGCCATGAGGCCTCCAATTTCTTCTTTCAACTCCACTATACCGGAAAAATAAGCCGGAAAGAAGCCGCAACTGTTTTGCGCGGACTGCTCATGATAAAACAAGGGGAAATTCTGTCACTTACAGGCACAGGGTTAGTATCCACGAGATTCCTTGAAGATAGCATTTGTTGTCTGGTAGAATCGAGTCAGCGAATTGATATTTTACAACGGGAGGATGAGATGCCAAAGATTGGTGTTTTGCTTTCAGGGTGCGGTGTTTATGACGGGTCAGAGGTTCACGAAGCGGTACTGACCCTACTGGAATTGGATAAAAGGGATTGTGAAGTGGTCATTGCGGCACCGGACAAAACCCAGATGCATGTTGTCAACCATTTGACGGGTGAGGTGATGCCGGAAGAGGAACGCAACGTTCTGGTGGAATCTGCGAGGATCGCGCGGGGAGCGATTACAAATATCGACTCCCTGAACCCGGCTGATCTGGACGCGCTGGTTCTGCCCGGCGGTTTCGGTGCAGCAAAAAACCTGTGTGATTTCGCTGTGGCGGGAGCAGGGGCCACTGTGGACCCTGCCGTTGCACGGTTGCTGAAAACCATTCACGAACTGGGCAAACCCATTGCTGCAATTTGCATATCGCCGGCAGTGGTGGCCGCTGCGTTGGGTGAAATCACCCCTGAGTTAACCATTGGAAACGATAAGGCCACGGCGGAAGCTCTGGAAGGTATGGGTGCACACCATTTCCAGTGCCCCGTGAAAGGGTTCCACGTGGATAAAAAGAACAAATTGATTTCCACCCCCGCATACATGCTGGGGAAACGCATATCAGATGTGCATGCGGGAATTTCCAACATGGTGGACGCATTGATGGATATGATCTGAGCCTCACTGGTTGCGTGCGGTGTCGCGAAAAGCGGGAAGACACCGTTCTTTTTGAATCAATCTGAAACTTCCTCCAGATTTGACGGGCATGCTTCTGTTCTTGTATGCAGTCTGAACGCGTAAAAAACACCCACCAGAACGTAAAAAGTGAGTGCAACCTCGGCGTCTTTCAGGGTACATTCGGTAAGGCCTTCAACTTGGAAAACAAGGAAGGCCGTAACCAGAGTCAGAAAAATGGCTTTTTGCACCGGGTCTCGGGAATCCCGCCAGGACTTGTACATGTCCCAGCCTACGCGTCCCCAGAATAGCAGAAAGATGATCAATCCTATCGCGCCGGTGGTGGCCGCAGCTTCAAGGATATTGCAGTGGGTGTGGTTATAGCGAACCAGAAATCGATGGGATTCATCCGTATGCGTTTTCAGGAATTCACGAAAATTCCCAAACCCGATTCCAAGAATGGGATGGGTTTCCACTGCTTTTATTCCGTAATGCCAGAGTTCCACCCTGTCTGCTCCAGGATGTTGATTGATTTGCCGAAACCGCCAGAAAAGGCGGTCATTATACTGATTTGCAACAAGCCCCAGAATCAGAATCAGTAATACGGTGATGACGCCTCGTTTGTTAAACAGTTTCACCATAATCCATGTCCCCGCAACCACCGCGACTACAAGGGGAGTTCGTGTCCGGGTTGAGACAATTCCGGCGAGGATCAACAGGGCGGAGGAGGAAGCGATCATCCGTACACGTCCGGATCGGGTCAGCCACATTGAAAGAATTGCAGCCAGAAAGCCGAAGGTGAGAACCTCTCCCAAAGTATTGGCCTGGGAGAAAAAAGCCCTGGAATGAACGTAATAGCCTTTCCAGAAGAACGGTTTTGAAAGGGTTTCTCCGAAAAACACCTGCAACACGGCGTAACCGGCAGCCAGTGTGGATGCAGCCACAAATAACCAGAGGAACCTTTTCCAGTGCCGCCCAACCAGTGGGGCGGTAATCATTACAACGGGAGTGACTATCATAAAGAAATGACGCCGGATCCATGGAAGGGAAACGGAGATGTCGGGGGAATTGATCAGGGACAGGAAAGGGACAAATAGTAAAAGGGTAAAAAAAAGCGTGTGGAATTTGTCCCAGTTCCCGGTTCTCCACCTGGAATATTTCAAAAAAATGGGTAAAGAAAGAATCAGCAAGCTAAGAAAGATTTCCATTCCGGAGATGGAGAAGGGTGCGGAAAAACATAAGAGGGTATAAAGCAGGGTTAAAAACGTTGCATACGTCTCATTTTTCATGGAAAAAGTATAGCAGAGAATGAGACAGCCAGTTGTCCAAAACTGGCAAAAATCGGTCAATTTTGTTGAAAATTCCCTTTGACCCATCCGGACGTGTGCCGAAAACTCCCTACTCATAGTATAATCATCACGACAACTCAATATCGGCAACTTGAAGTTGCTATGGGGAGGCGAATCTGGTTAATCGAGTCTTTGGACTGGCAACTTGGAAACGGGGGATTGTTCTGGTAATCGTGGATGCGGTTATACTTTCCTGTTCCCTGATCTTCACAATGCATCTATTGCAGGTTCCGCTGGAGCCACGCTTCCGAATAGCAATTATGACTGCATTCTACGTTTTGTTTCTCTATGCCTTTGACTTCTATTCTCCCCGCCAGTTCGATCCAAGCCGAAATTTGTACGCGGTTTTTCTGGTTCTGCTGTTTTCAATTTCCCTCTCTGTGCTGTTGAGCTACGCCCTCTTCTTTCGCCCCATTGGCAGAAAAATCCTGCTCCTTCATACCATGTTTGCATTTTTCTATCTCTTTTTCAGGGGGAAATTCCTATCCGGGGCGAAGAACCACGTGCAGAATCGGTTCCTTCTGGCGGGAATATCTCTGACAGAATTAGAATCTGGTGTTCGGGAGAAGCTTTCTAACCAGGGCATTATTGTTCCGCTTTCTCCCAATGAACAAACTCCCCCTGCGACGGGTCCGAGCAAGGATTTTTACATTGTGGAACAGGTTGAGAAGTTAAGAGAGAATGAAATGCACAGGCTCTTACTGGAGAAACTCCAGGGACGACCCGTTTTTACACTGGCGGGATTCTACGAACATTTTTTCAGACAGGTAGCCGCAGATCTTGTAGAGAGCCGGTTCTTTTTCGAGCCGACCGGTTTCAATCGGGGCATGCGCAGATTTCCCATGGCGGTGAAACGAGTTTTTGATCTGATTCTGGCAGTGACCCTGCTGTGCCTGACCGCACCCGTCATGTTATTCACAGCGCTGGCTATCCGGCTGGAATCCAGGGGTCCGGCGCTGTTTCGGCAGAGCCGAACTGGACTCCATGGAGAGCCCTATACCATTCTGAAGTTCCGTTCCATGCGAAACGACGCTGAAAAACTGGGAACCCCCCAGTGGGCGTCTGAAGATGACCCGAGAATTACCCGAATCGGGCGATTAATCCGAAAGCTGAGGATTGATGAATTGCCCCAGTTGATCAATGTGATTCGGGGGGAGATGAGTTTTGTTGGACCCAGACCGGAACGGCCGGAATTTGATACTCAACTGAAAGCACAGCTTCCCTTCTATGTATTCCGTTATCTGGTCAAGCCGGGTATCACGGGATGGGCCCAGGTGAACTACGGATATGGTGCCTCAGTGGAAGATGCCCTCGAAAAGCTGAGGTACGATCTTTATTACGTAAAAAACACCTCCTTCCTGCTGGATATTGAAATTTTTCTGAAAACAGCAGCCACGGTGTTTCTGGCAAAAGGCCGTTGAACGACGTTCTGCTTCACTTTTATATCCATGTTACAATGGCCTGTAACCAGATGAATTGGAGGGATTTCCTTGTTGTTTGACCGTAAGTTCCGCTACAACATTGTTCAAACCGGCCTGGTTCAGGTTTTCAGCATGGCATCTTTTGTGATTTTGCTGGTTTTTGTGCTTCCCCGCTTTATTTCCAAACCGGACCTGGGGCTATATGTAACCTTTCGGGCATTGGTCGCGTCCCTGTTCCCCCTCTATACAGTGGCGCTGGATATTGCACAGGCGCGCTATCTGGGCTATCACACAGGCGATTCGGATAAGCAAAAGAGTGTCACCTCAACTGTTCTGGTTATCTTCTTTTTTGTTGCAATTATCTCCACCAGTCTTGTTCTTCCGGCAAAATCATTTATTCTGAATCACTTTTTTGATGGCAATATCAGCATGTTCTACGCTTTGATAACAGCGCTGGCTCTTACGGGAACATACCGGATTTCTTACACCTTCTTCCAGGGACACAAGAAAATGAGATGGGCAAACGTACTTCAGTCAGCGATATTTATTTTTGGAAATCTCTTAGCCGCCATTCTGATCACAACAGGGGCAATCAGTGGCATTACACAAATTGTCTGGTTTGTGGCACTGTTGCCCGGTCTTTCCATATTTCCATTTTTCTACATTCTTGCGACACAATGGGCGGGAAACTTTGATTTCAGAAAAATTCTGGTTTATGCTTTGCCCCGCGTACCCCATCTATTTATGACAGGACTGATGATGTCTTCGGCCGTGATGCTGGCCAAATACTTTTATTCCAGCTCGCTGGCCGGGGACTTTGGTATTGCCACACGATTTTTTCAACTGGCTGAAACACTGGCCTATGCCTTTAATATGGTGCTTCTACCGGGAGTTTCCGAACTCTGGGGAAAGGGAGATAAGGTTGAGTTGGCCCGTTCTCTCTCGCGATACGCAGACCTGGTCATGGCAACCGGAACAGTGGCGATTTTTGTATTTTATGCCATGGGCCCCTTTGCTATCCGCTGGTTCCTGCCATCTCAATATGAATCCGGTATCCCCATCCTTCAAATTCTAGCCTTTGCGGCGTTGCCGTATCTGTTCTATCTGATGTTTCGCAGCATTATCCATGGAGTAGATACCCGTCCGGTACAGGTATTTGTGGATCTGGCCCGAGGGGCTGTGCTTCTTGGTGTATTTGCCGTACTGACCCGGTTCTATCCCAATTCTCCCGCCGTTGTTATTTCTATCGCTCTGGCTCTCTCCCACTTGACAGCCGGCATCTCAAGCTATTTCTACATTACCCGCCGGGTTGGCTTTCATGGACGCTTAAACCTCTGGGGAATTCATCTGGCGCTTGTTCTGGGGCTGGTATTGATCTCATCCTTTTTTGCAATACCTGCCATCATCCTCTTTTTTATGGTCGAGACGGGGATTGCCTGGCGCTATTTCATGAAGTGGAGAAGTGGGAGGCTGAAGACGGTTTGAAATGCTTTCTATTCATGAAAAGTCGGTTCTTCCCGGATAATCTGGTAAATATCCTTCACTTTCTGGTCCCAGGTATTGCTTTTCATTGAGAGGGAAGTCTTCTCTTTCCATTCTTTACCATTCAGTTTCATTGCCGTCTCACAGGATTCCAGGAAGGTTCCTCGTTCCTTTGCAATCAATACGCTGTCTTTCCAGAAACGGACTTCCGGTATATCTGTGGATACGACAGGCAATCCCGCGGCCAGGTATTCATATAGCTTGAGTGGGTTACAGTTGTCTGTCAGAGCAGATTTGACAAAGGGTATCAGCGCCACGTCAATGGCTTTGCAATAGGAAGGCAAATCTTCAAAATTCTTTTCACCGACCAGGCGGATATTTTTGTGGTGTTCAAATTCATCTAGTTCCATGGAATCCCTTCCAATGAGCAGAAAGGTCCATTCGGGTCTTTTTTCTGCCAGATATTTAAGGAGGCTGACATCTACCCATTCATAGGAAATGTGGCCCCAGAACCCCAGTGTTGGTCGGGAAATATCTGCAAGTTCAGGGGCCGAATGAAGATCCGGGTCAAACACAGCACGGGAAAAAAGATCATAATTTACACCGTGGCTGATATGAAAGGTATTGGGGTTCAATTCTTTCTGCTTCAAAGCGAGCGATTTTGAGGAACAGAAAACAATATCCGCGTGTTGACATATCTGTCGGTTGAGATTTTGAAATGATTCCAGATCAACACCTTTAAAACTGGAATGTTCATCTACAAGATAATAAACTAATTTCTTCCGAGGCAGATTCTTCATAATATCATACCAGTTTTGCGAAAAAACGAAGACGTAGGGATTTTGGATGGAAAGACGCATTCTTGCCCATCTGACCTGAGTACGGATTAGAATGCCGTTAAGCCAGGAGATAAAGCGATAGTTGTGTAAAGGAATTGCAAGTGGAGTCAGGACGTACAAATTTTCCTGAACTCTAGTCACTCCCTTGAAGAACAATTTCAGTTTCCCGAAAATTCTGCCCATATCCTGTCTGGAGGCCGTAGGCCTTCTAAAACCGATGGAAGAAACGAAAAGCACCTTGTTCTGGCGGCAAAAACGGATAGCCAACTGGTACTTGCTGGTCTTCCACCCCCAGTCATCCGATGAAAAAAGAATTATGTTCTCATTTTTCATTAAACATATTGCTCCAAATCAGAATTAAGCACTCGTAATCGGCCACCTCGAACATCTTACCCTGTTGAAGGGGAAACTTCCAAAAAAAGTGCTTGATGGAACGGATGGCAGGGAAAGGCAATCTCAAATGGGATTGACAGACTGCGAATCTCCAGAGTTTTGGAGAGGCTGTCTGTAGAAGGTAACCAGGCATCCCGCAAAAAAGAAAAAAAGGCGAGTCGATTCCAGACCGAATGAGGTCATCTGGAAGAGGAGCATAAATAGGGCCGCCAGCAGGTAAGGTGCAAGGACAGTATGGATGGCACCCTTACGGAATGCAGCGATTCCTCTGGAAATAACAGCCAGAAGAATCCCCAGAAACGTCAAAAAACCTGCAATTCCATGTTCGACAAAAACTTCCAAAATTAAATTGTGGGGATATTTCAGAAAATGGTAATCACTGAAGCCACCCAGCCCAATCCCTGCAATCCATCGCTGGGAAATGAGTTTCAATGCCAATTTGTACACAATGAAACGAGTGGAAATGGAAGAACCTTTGTGCTGCTTGAACATGTTGAAGAACCGAGTAAAGAAGTCCGGATATAGAACATAAGTAAAGAAAGTAGCCAGTGTCAGAAAAATCAGGCTGAAAAAAATAAGGGCTCGTTTGCTTTTAAATACAATTATGAAATAGCAGAACAAAACCACACCCCCGAATAATATACCGCCCCGGGAGTTTGTTTTGAAAATCAGTATCAGGTCAGCGGTCATGGCAAACAGGTAAACAAGTTTCCATCCAATTCGATTCTCCTGGACAAAATGAGTTGCGGCGAAAAGAAGGGCGATTCCGGCAATGGCAGCCACCGTCAGGTAACTGTTTCCGGAATCTTTCATGACATTTGAATCCGGGTAAACGATAAACAGTGCCAGGCAGATTGCGCTTCCGGGTATGGCAAAGAGGCGGCTCAATCTGCGGAAATCCAATCCACTCATCATTCTTGGGAAAAAGAAGAAGGGAAGGGACAGGAAGAGGAAACGGATCAGTTTGAACAGGGCATAGTCACGTACCTTGCCCGGTGAATTCAAAAAAGAAGCAATGACAATCAAGGTAAAAACCAGAATCAGTAGATCCAGCACTTCGAGCTTCGTGAGTTTTCGTTTTCGAAAAAGAAACAGCAGTCCTGTAACTGATAGAAAGAGAACATAAAAAAGTACAGTCAAGTCCAGTTCTGGAGGAATGGGATTCAGCGGGCTGGATTTCAGGACCGGGGCGAACAGGGTAAGCATGAGGAAAATCTCACTCTGTTGGAGTCCATAAACGGATAGATATCCTATGGGAATGATGGCAAGAGCCACAATAAATCCCATGGGATGGAGCAGTGGCAGAATAAAAAGGGGCAGAAAAAGCCCCAGCAATATCCGGTCATCTATAACCGGTGATGTCGATGGCACTGACACAGGTTCCTCCTGGCTGCAGATAAAAACTGAAAGAAAGGATAATCCTTTCAGTTTGGTGTTCAAGGGGTAAGTGTTTTGTGAGCATACGAGGGTAAGCCGAAGATAAAACCAGCTCTTTCCAGCCGGGTGTCCCGGTAACAGGCCGGGGATGCATTTGCCTCAGTATCATTCCCTTCGAATCAAGCTCGAACAGATCCCAGCACAAATGAAGTGGACCTAAAGACTGTTTGATCTGAACTGATATTGTCACAGATGTGCATCCCTTTGTGTCGATATAAGCGGCATTTTTTCGCCAGGGGATATCCCGGGAAAGGGCCAGACGGGTATTGGCAAAGGGAGTAAAAATGTGCAATCCCTGTTGGGTATACCAGAAACGAAGAGGGTGCTCTTTGCCGCTGTTATCATAGGCGGTCAACTTCAGCCCCTGCGATTCAGGGCGCCATGAAAAGAGACTTATCTGTTTCGGTTTTGCAAGCGGCATTGCGGGATAATGGATACGAAACAAGTGGAATGCTGCTGTGTGTTTCACGGCTTCCAGAATGCCAGGTGTTTCAACCAACCGCCTTACAAAACCTTCAGACTCGAACGGTGTGGGGGCATAGGGAAGCAGAAGGTACGAAAATTTCATTTCTTTCAATTTCTGAAGTATTCGATTCAGATCCGGTTCAAAATAGAGAGGGGCAAACTCGGATTCCAATGTGTCTTTCCCCGAAATCGTGTTTATGTCATTGAAAAAAAATGGGCTTCTACATACCAGGACGTGGTCTTCAACTGTCAGGTGAGTTTTTATGTATTGCGTCATTTCGCACTGGAGGCAGGGTTGACGATAGAAGGGAGATGTTAAGAACAGGGTGACCCCGACAGCGGCCACCGCGATTGCGCTTACAACCCACTTTCTAAATCGCCACTTAGGCAGAGAAACGGCTCCCGCCATGACCAGGACTGGAAGAACCGTCAATGGGTATCGGGGACTAAGGATAAAAATATTGTGATGAATCGGCAAAAAATGGATTGTGAAATAGACGAGCAGAAATCCCAGTGCCGTGTCTACCAATCGACTCCGGGATTTCCAATGAAATCCGGCGGTTATCAGGCCGGCAAATCCGAGGATAAACGCCAACCCATAACTTGAGAAACGGAAGATAGGAGAAAAATATCCATACACCATACGGGCGGCGGCTGTGGGCATTCCCTTTTGAATAAATTGGTATTGTAAGACATCATTTATCAATTTATTCCCAAACGCGGAAACAAAGACGGTTGTTGCCGCAAAGCTGTGGAGTTTCCAGAGGTTTATCAGGTAGGGGAGGCCGCCTGCGAAGCAGGCAATGAAGCCAAAAATGAACAATCTTTTCCAGTTCCATCGACGATTCAGCAGGACCAGAGCCAGCAACCCCCCCGGTACTGCCAGTAAGCCAATGGTATGAGTCAACATGGCCATCCCTGCGAAGATAGCGGCGGGCCAGACCCTTTTTTCATCCGGAAATGAAAGGAGCACGGCCGTGCCAATAAAGAAGAACATGCGAAGTGGAGTTGTGAAGCCTTCGACGGATGTTCTCACGAAAAGAGGGGTTATGGCCAGGATAAGAACAGCTGAGGTCGCAACCATCAGGCCGGATCGTTTTTTCACGACCTGAAAAACCAGAAGATTAACCAGTGCATAATAGAATGGGCCAATATACCGGACCAGAAAATCCAGATGAACAAGTTGAAGCCATGTCTGCATCAGTGAGAACATGGGGGGATGAGCAAACCAGGAAAAGATGCCATCGGTATGGTTTGCTGATATGAATGGATACCCCCGCACAGACATTTCTGAGAGAAATTCCTTCCCGATGAAGGAATAATTAAGCGGGTCAAAGGAAGAAATGTAGTGTGTAACAAAGAAGAAAGCGGGAATGGATATGGCCAGTGGTATCAAAATAGCCGTATCCCAATCTGGAAGCTTCAAGGGGGTGTCCAGAAACAGGCAATAGCTTCCGATTGCGATCAATCCGACAGCCATAATCAGACGGGCAGACCCCGGGCTGATACCTGGAAAGAATAGCAGAAGGAGATACAATGCCATTGCAAGGACCATGGGGGCGGCACCCAGATACAAAACCAGTCGCAGTTTACCCGAGCTTGAATGGACACAGGCACGGCTGATAAAAACAGCGCCAAAAAGGCTGAAAAATCCGCTAAGCATCCGGCAGATTACGACTGAACGCCACCGTTGATAAGTAGGCAAAAGCAGCCAGGAGACCCAGAAAAAGCCCGGCTATCAATGTGATAATCAATTTAGGAAAAGCTTGTTTCTGCGGCTTTACCGGCAGATCAATGATGGTCATTTCCTTTGTTTTACCAATAACTTCAATGCGGGATTCCAATCCCGTTTGATAAATTTTCTCATATCCTTTTTGAGCTGAAGTGAATTCACTTTCCAGTGCTATATATTGAGACTTCAGTGGATAATAGTTCGTTTCCAGCTCATGCAATTGAGCGTGCAATTTTGCCAATGTCTGTTTCTCTTGTTTCAGCTGAACGTTCAGTTCTTTCAGGCGGCGATCTGCATCAAATTTTCTATTATCAGCCTTGGCCACGGCCAGACTTGCTTCTGCTTCTGCGATTTCTGCCTGTATTCTTGCAAGGGAAGAAAATGCTTTGGGAGTCATCCCCGACTGGCTGATTTGAGGGTTCAGATCAGTTGCCACAGCGGCACTCTCCATCGGTGGGAAAACAGCCAGTTCTCCAGTTTCCTCGATGGTGATGCGGTTTCTCAGGGTATCAACTTCCATTGCCATTCGGGGAACCGGGTGTTCGGCTAGAAAATCATCCAGTGCCTTGCGGGCCGTTTCCAGTTGATTGGATGCAGCCTGTACCTGTGCCTCGCTGAAGCGATATCCTGCGTGGACTTCCTCGTCAATTACTTGCCGGTTCAATGTTAATGCGGAGTCTCCCAGCATTCTGGCAATCTGAAAACTGATTTCAGGGTCCTGGAAGGTTACCAGCAATTTGATAATTGCCGTATCTTCAACAGTCGTAACTTCAAATGAACGCTTAAATTCCTCAAAATCCATATTGTACTTTTTTTGAATTTCCAGACTTGTGTAAATCTTATGATAGAGAGACTCATTGTCCACAAAATCCAGATATGTATCAATGTCCAGTTTTTTCCCTTCCAGTGTTCGTCGGATTAGTTTGGATTCCAGAATCATGAACGTGGTTCGTGTTTCAAAGACCGGAGTCAGGACAAAGTAGGCCAGAACACCCACCAGAATTCCCAGTACAATCATCACGAGAACTGGTTTGATTTTTTCCTTCAAAACCGTCAGAAATTCCAGAATATCCATCATTCCACCTCACATTGGACTTGTATCTGTACCTCGTCATCAACGAGAAGTCTCACCTCAATATTGTCTCCTGGGGCAACTTCACCGACACCGGCGGGAGTTCCTGTAAAAAGGACATCGTTCTCCCCGATATCCACCAGTTTCGACAGATATTCTGTCAGAATCGGAACGGGAAAGAGCTTCTTCGTATACAGGCCATGTTGCCGTTTTTCTCCGTTTATCCAGGTCTCCACAGCAAGGCGGGGCAGGGAGTCCATTGGAATACTGATAAACTTGCTGCTCAATACAGCTGAACCGCGAAAACATTTGGCCGTGAACCACGGCCAGCCCCTTTTTTTCAGATCAGACTGAATATCCCGCGCCGTAAAATCTATCCCACATCCTGCAAGAATCATTGCGTTGTCCTTTTTAAAATCTTCATGTTCTCTAAGAACAAAGACCATTTCTCCCTCAAAATGGAGCGAATGTGAGTGTCCGGGATAAGGAATTTTGGCACCACTCATTGCCACGCAGGATAAGGACTTTGTGAAAATGAGTGGTTCTGTCGGCCGCTCATTGCCCAGTTCCTCGATATGTTCAACGTAATTCCTCCCAATAAAATATAAATTTTGCACGGTGGGACAGGGCACGTTATCAAATTTTGCCACAACGCCTCCTTGCTCTTCTTTCTCAATAATGTACCATAAACGTGGTCTTCAACGGTGTTTTTTATCCTCTTTCAAGGTCTGAAATGATTGAGATACAGGGACTGTTTCAGCGGGGAACCATTATCACAATTGCGAATGCGGCAAGGCCTTCTTCCCTGCCAAGGGCCCCCATAGCTTCGGTAGTAGTGGCCTTGATGTTAACCCTGTCCGGGGTAATTGCCAGAATTTCCGATATGGAATGTTGCATTTCGCCCCGACGAACCGCTATTCTTGGCAACTGGCCGATAACGGTTACATCCGTGTTGCCAACAACCCAACCGGACTCTGCCGCCAGTGCCACCACCTCGGCCAGCAGTTTCCGGGAATCCGCGTCTTTCCAGCGGGAATCGTTGTCCGGAAAATGCATACCGATATCCCCCAGCCCCACTGCACCGAGCACCGCGTCCGCCACGGAGTGGAGTACGATATCTGCGTCGGAATGGCCAGCCAGTCCGTAGGGCTCATGGAACTCAATGCCTCCCAGCACCATACGTCGGCCAGGCTGGAAGCGATGAAAATCAATGCCCTGACCGATTCTGAAATTGCTCATCTCATACACCACAGGGCACGGGCCGTTTCCATGTCTGCCTGGGTGGTAATCTTGATATTCAAGTGCCAGTCCAGTATGGGGAGGACCGGAATTCCCTCGGCGTGGAGGAGCGTTGTTTCATCTGGAAAAGAGAGCTTCTGGCGGTTGAAACAATGCGCCAGGATGCCCAGCGTGGCACCTTGGGGCGTAGTGACTTCCACAACCTCTTTCCGCTCCACAGTTTCCCTGAATTCTTCCCGTCTCAGGCGCCGGATCGTGCCGCTGATGGGAACGTAGGGTGCCGCGGCGCCGGTGTCCACAACTCCCCGGACAATTCTCTCTACTGTTGCCAGCCTCAGGAAAGGACGAACTCCGTCGTGGACCAGGACGATGCTGTCGGATGAATACGTTTCATCCACCAGCTGATCGATGGCTTTCTTTACTGAGTCAAATCGGGAGGCCCCTCCTGAAATGACTTTCAATGGATAGTCAACAGCTTTCAGATCTTTCTGGAACTGTTTCTCAAATCCCTCCGGACAGGTCACGATCGCCTGTGTGGGGTGAATCGCCTCAAAAAACAGCGCGGTCCGACTCAGGATGGACTGACCTTCAATCATTTCAAGTTGTTTGGGATAGGGTTTACCAAACCGTTTTCCTACTCCACCCGCTGTGATGATCAGCAGAATTGGCGGTTGCATGGTTTGTGCCCTCCCTCTTCAGATGAAAGCTGTTTATACTCTAATTATAGCGGATTCAGGGAAGCGGAACAAATTTCACAACAAAAACTGCAAGGATGTGACGCAAGTCACCGAAAGTGGCGGCGGATTGGGTTCAGTTGGCCTGTTTTTTCAGCTCCTCCTGCATAATTTCCTGCTTTTTCTTTAATTCCTTGAATTTTGCCCGATTCTTTTCCACAACTCCGCGGGGTGCCCTTGACAGAAAGTCTTCGTTGTTCAGTTTTCGTGTCAGTTTATCGATTTCATTTTTCAGTTTGTCCAGCTCCCTTTGTATCCGGGCTCTTTCTTCTTCTTTGTTCATCAGGTTTTCCAGGGAAACTCCGATTTCCATCCCAGTGGCAGCAGCCTTACTGTACATGGCATTTTCATCAAAGGCTGAAACCAGTTCCAGTCTGGATGTTCCGGCAAGGAATGAGACCAGTGTTTCCTGCTCCGTGATAAGTGTTTTGGCTTCATCTGACAGTGCAAGGATTTCCACCTCCACTTTCCTGGAGGGGGGGATATTTTTTTCCGCACGGATGTTGCGGATCCGGGAAACCAGTTCCATCAGCAGGCTGAATTCGGCTTCCGCTTCTTCATCGAGCCAGTCCTGCCGGGCTACCGGAAAAGACTCAATGGTAATACTTTCTCCATGGTTGGGCAGTTTCTGGTAGATCTCTTCAGTGATATATGGCATGAAAGGATGCAGAAGTTTCAGGATCCGGGTCAGAATCTGAACCAGCAGTCCTTTTACCTGTTCATCCCCATCCATAAGCCTGGGTTTGGATGCTTCAATGTACCAGTCGCAGAATTCGCCCCAGAGAAAGTGATAAAGTTGATTGGCTGCTTCGTGGAAACGAAATTCTTCGATATGCTTGTCCACGGACTCGATAAGCCGGGACAGACGGGACAGAATCCATCTGTCTGAGAGTGACAATTGGTTGTAGTCAATATTACCGGTTTCCTGATCTTCGTCAATGTTCATCAATACGAACCGGGTGGCGTTCCAGATTTTGTTGCAGAAGGCCCGGTACCCTTCCAGTCGTTTTTCAGATAATGAAATGTCGGTGCCTGGAACAGCCATGATGGACAGGGTAAACCGCAGGGCATCGGTTCCAAACTGCTCCATTACGGTCAATGGATCAATGACATTTCCCCTTGACTTGGACATCTTGCTGCCGTGTTCGTCCCGAACCAGCGCATTGAAGTACACGGTCCTGAAGGGGACATCTCCCATGAATTTCAATCCCATCATAATCATCCGTGCGACCCAGAAGAAGAGGATGTCAAATCCTGTCAACAGCACAGATGTTGGGTAAAAGGTCTTCAATTCATCTGTTTCATCAGGCCAGCCGAGGGTGGAAAAGGGCCAGAGTCCGGAAGAAAACCAGGTATCCAGCACATCCGGGTCCTGTTGAATCTGAGTGGATCCGCATTTTTTACATGCAGTGGGGTCTGTTTCCGAAACAGTGGTGCAACCGCAGTCGGAGCAGTGCCAGGCCGGAATCCGGTGTCCCCACCAGAGCTGGCGGGAAATACACCAGTCGTGGATATTCTTCATCCATTCATAGTAGGTTTTGACCCATTTCTCCGGCACAAAACGGATATCACCGTCCTGCACCGCCTTCAGGGCCGGTTCCGCCAGGGGTTTGATTTTAACAAACCACTGGGTGGAGATAGCAGGCTCAATGATGGTGGCGCATCGGTCACATTCCCCCACAGCGTGGGCGTGTTTTTCGATTTTTTCAATGAGGTTCAGGGATTCCATGCGTTCCACTACGGCTTTTCTCGCTTTGAAACGATCCATTTCTGCAAAATCGCCTGCAGCCTTTGTCATGTTGCCGTGTTTGTCAATCACGGTGATGGTCTTAAGTTTGTGGCGGTTTCCGCACTCGTAATCGTTGGGGTCATGGGCCGGGGTAACCTTCACAGCTCCAGTTCCGAACTCCCTGTCCACAAAATCATCCGCGATGATGGGAATCTCCCGGTTTACAATGGGAAGGATCACGGTTTTCCCCACGAGAGCAGCATAGCGCTTGTCTTTGGGGTGAACAGCCACAGCGGTATCCCCGAGCATGGTTTCCGGCCTCGTGGTGGCAATCATCAGGAAGCGGTCACTTCCCTTTATAGGGTATTTGAAATACCATAGATTGCCGTTTCGTTGCTTGTGTTTGACTTCCAGGTCAGAAATGGCAGTTTCACACCGCGGGCACCAGTTTACCAGCATGGTATCCCGGTAGATGAGGCCCTCTTTGTATAGCGTCACAAAGACCTTTCGAACCGCTTTGGACAGCCCTGGATCCAGTGTAAACCGGTGACGGGACCAGTCCACCGAGCAGCCCAGTTTTCGAAGCTGGTTCATGATGGCGCCTTCGTTTTCGTCTTTCCACTGCCAGACTCGCTGCTCAAATGCCTCTCGACCCAGATCCTTACGGGTCTTCCCTTCCTTTGCCAGTTGTTTCTCCACCACATTCTGAGTAGCGATTCCGGCATGGTCCACTCCGGGGAGCCAGAGCGTGTTCTTGCCCTTCATCCGCTGGTAACGGACATATACATCGTGCAGGGTATAGACCAGGGCGTGACCCATGTGGAGGTTCCCGGTGATGTTGGGTGGGGGAATCACAACGGAAAAGGGCGGTTTATCTGAAATGGCTTGTCCTTTGAAGTATTCCCGCTCTTCCCACATTCGATACCATTCTGTTTCCGCTTTCCCGTGATCGTACCCTTTATCAATCGATATTTTCGCCATTCAATTCTCCGTGTTTTCCATTTTTAGTCAGAACGAATATCGCCTCGCCGATCATCCATATCTCCAGGATCAATACCACAAGACCAACCAGAAGCAACAGTATATCCCCTTTTCTCATGAAATCAAGAATGTTGAGCACCATGGCATAGCCGGTCATGGAAACCATGAAAATCATGGGGATACCGGCTACAAGGGCTTTCGATCCCTTTCGTTTCAGGTAAACGGTGATAATCAAAAGCGCTAATCCAGCCAAAAGCTGGTTCACAGCGCCGAACAGGGGCCAGAGGGCCAGGGCGCCCTTCCCCCCCTTGTTGGAAAAAGCCAGCAGGGCGGCCGTGAACACGGCAAGAAACGTGGCTACATACTTGTTATTCAATGCGGGGATGCGATAGTCCAGTGAAATTTCAGAGATAACATAGCGTTGAATCCGGGCCGCCGTATCCAGCGTGGTGTTGGCAAATGAAACGAGAAATACTCCGAAGATCGTGGCGGCGATATTTTTTGGTACCCCGATCGCCTCAATCATATTCACGGCGCCCGTAACAAAAGCAGCCAGTTTGGCGTTTAGTCCCTGGATCGCGCTCCAGGATGAATAGTGGTGGAGCCAGGCGGCCTGTCCCGTCAGTGCATGGGTACCGGTGCCAGTACCCATGCCGATACCCGCCGCTACCGCTGCGATAACCAATGCGGCCAGAACGCCTTCCATCAGCATTCCTCCATATCCAATGAACCTGGAATCCGATTCCATGTTAATTTGCTTTGATGTGGTACCGGAGCCCACAAGGGAGTGAAAGCCGGAATTGGCGCCACACGCGATGATGATAAACAGAAAGGGAATCATGGAAGGGGCACCGGCCGGGTGAGCCTGAATTGCCGGGGCCACTACCATCGGATGAGCCACCAGTACCCCGAGGACCAGTAGAATCAGAATGATGACCAACTGCAGCGCATTGATAAAATCACGGGCCTGGAGCAGGAGCCATACCGGGAGAATTGATGCCACAAAGGCGTAAATGAACAGAATAATCATCCAGATTTCCGTGGCAGACAAGCCCATAAATGATGGAATGGACAATGGCACATATGTCCCCCAGACAATGGTCAGATACATCAGAATAATCGCAACAACAGAAGCTGCATAAATATTACCGTTCCTGCGATACACATACCAGCCCACCACCATGGCGATGGGAATCTGCAGCCACACCGGCAGCACGGACGCGGGGTACAGGGTGAACAAGATGGCAATAATCAGCGCAAATACAGCGATTACCATCCAGAGCTCGAAAAAAATAATGAGGAGAAAGAGCATCCGGCTTCGCTTGTTTATCAGTTTGGATGCAATTTCACCGATAGACAAGCCCCGGTTTCGCATGGAAACCACAATGGAGCCCATATCGTGGACACCGCCCATCAGAATGGAGCCGAAGACTACCCACAACATAGCGGGGAGCCAGCCCCAGATCACTGCTATAGTGGGTCCCACAATTGGCCCCAGCCCGGCTATAGAGGTAAAGTGGTGTCCAAAGAGAACTTCTTTTCTTGTGGGCAGGTAATCCACATTATCCCGCATGGTGTGGGCAGGTGTGGGTCTTGTGTCATCCAGTTTAAAAATTTTGCGGCCGAGGTAATGCCCATAGAGCCGGTATGCCAGCAGGTAGGCAATAACTGTCCCGACAATTAATAAAACAGAGTTCATTCCCATCCTCCCCCGGTAAAATTTATGCTCATCCTCATTTTATCATTTTTTATCACTGAAAGAGGCAGGAAAGATAAGTGCAGATAAGGTTGCAGTTGAGTCAAGCGTGGGAATTGGGCATTCATATCCGTTCCCGCCTCAACCTCATCCTTATCCTTCTGTGTTTAACAAACCATGTATAATGGTTCAAGAAATAAGCTGCGGGGGGGATGAGATGGACAGGCGCGATTTTCTGCGGCAGGTGGCAAAATGGACAGCAGGAACATTGTTAGCCAGCCCGATTTTCAATATCACGCCGGAATTACTGGCGGCTGAACGGCCATTTCCCAGAGTGGCTATTGGCACCGGAAATGAAATTACCACCCTTGTGGAACGGGTCCTGGCGCCGTTGGGAGGAATGAAGACATTTGTAAACCCGGGGAACCGTGTAGTGGTCAAGCCCAACATCGGCTGGGACCGTAGCCCCGAACAGGCAGCGGACACTCATCCGGAGGTTGTAAAGGCCGTAGTAGCCCTGGCATTGGCCGCCGGGGCGAAGGAAGTCCTGGTTTTTGACAATACCTGCAACGAAGAGCGTCGCTGTTACCACCAGAGCGGGATTAAACCGGCATTGGCCGGGATGAAAAATGTCCGCTGTGACTACATAGACAAACGAAAATTTGTCCCGGTTGATATTTCAAAGGGAAAATCTATTCACAACTGGCTGTTTTATCGGGACGCGCTGGAAGCGGACTGTTATATCAATGTTCCGATAGCCAAGCACCACTCCCTGGCACGGCTCACCATCGGATTGAAAAACATTATGGGGGTCATTGGTGGGCATCGGGGGGAGATCCACCAGAATATCGGGCAGAATCTTGCGGACCTTAACACAGTGATTCGTCCGGCATTGACCATCGTGGATGCCACCCGGATTCTCCTTCGAAACGGGCCACAGGGAGGAAGTCTCCGGGATGTCAAGGTATTGAATACGATACTGGCCTCGGCGGACATTGTGGCGGCGGACGCGGTGGCAACAACACTGTTTGGCCTGAACCCGACTGATATTCCGGCTACGAGGGCTGCTGCAGCTATGGGTCTGGGAGAGATGAATCTTGCCCGGATTGAACAGATACGAGTGTGAGATGAAATATCGGCCCACCACAAGAACGTTTCGAAAATTGTCCCAGCTTCTCTTCCTTATCCTTTTTTTTGTGTTGTTTAGAAAAACGGATTATTCCGGAAGTGATACGCTGCCTTATGCGGTCAATCTCTTTTTCAGATGGGACCCCCTTGTGGCGGCCACCGTCACGCTGGCAGCCCGGAAGGTGATTCTACTCCTTCTTCCGTCTCTCTTTGTGATCCTGTTGACGGTGGTGATGGGGCGGGTTTTTTGCGGCTGGGTGTGCCCCATGGGCACGTTGCTGGATTTGCTGGACAAGGGAATTCATCCCCCCGGGAATCCCTCCGTTCGCCTTCGAAAAATGAAATATCTGGTTCTTATTGTATTGCTGGTTTCTTCCTTATTCAGCTTACAACTGATCGGGTTCCTGGATCCCTTTTCTCTGCTGGTACGGGGCGCCGCGTTTTCAATCGACCCGATGTTCAACTGGTTGACCACGGGGTTTTTTGACACCATTTACTCCCATGCTCCGGCATTTGCGGATCGTGTGACGGAGCCGGTCTACTCAGTGTTGAAAAACGGTCTCCTTCCGTTTCGACAGTCTTTTTATTTTCTCTCCACCCTTTCTCTGATGATTCTGATTGCAATCGGAGCAATGGAGAAACTGGGAAAACGGTTCTGGTGCCGAAACCTGTGCCCGTTGGGGGCATTGCTGGCGCTTTTCTCCCGGTGGAGTTTTTTCCGACGGATTCCGACTGCTTCCTGTAGAAATTGTCCCCAGTGCGCACCCAATTGCCGGATGAATGCCTTTGACCCTGATAATGGGAAACTGCACCATGAAGAGTGTAATCTCTGTATGGACTGTGTGGATGATTGTTTGAACCAGTCCCCCCGGTTCGCCTTCACTCGGCGAAACAACCATGTGCCGGTGGATCTTGGCCGCCGTGCTTTTGTGGGAAGCGCGCTGGCAGGTATGGCGCTACCGGTGGCGGCAAAGGTCGGAGCAATTTCCCGTGTCCCGCATCCGCTGCTCCTTCGCCCGCCGGGGGTTAAGAATGAAACGGATTTCCTTTCCCTTTGTGTCCGCTGTGGTGAGTGCATGAAAGCCTGTATTGAAAATGCATTGCAGCCCTGTTTTTTTGAAAGTGGGTATCAGGGGATGTTTTCGCCCAGACTGGTGCCCCGCCTCGGATACTGCGAGTTCAACTGTACTCTCTGTGGGCAGGTTTGTCCCACCGGGGCCATTCCGAAGTTGTTATTGCCTGCCAAACAGAAGGCGATAATCGGCATTGCGGTGTTTGATGTGAACCGGTGTCTGCCCTATGCCAATGGGATCCCCTGTATGGTTTGCGAAGAACACTGTCCCACCAGTAAAAAAGCGATTCTCTTTCGGGATAAGACTGTGATGAACCGGAAAGGGGAGGAACTGGTGGTGAAGCAACCGTATGTGGTGGAAGAGTTGTGCATTGGATGTGGTATCTGCGAAAATAAGTGTCCATTGCCGGGGGCTTCCGCAATCCGTGTGCTTACGGCAAGCAAAGGCACAAGTGGATATTCTGATGGCTATGGCTGAGAATAGAGGAAATTTGATCGAACTCAATGTGCCCGCATCTTTACTTTAATTTTAAACTCCGCTAAACTGAAAACAGTTATTAGTAATCCAATTCCAAACGGGGGAGTTGCTGCATGCTTGTACTGGCAATTTTGTCATTGACTATTCTGTTAACAGCCAGCTTTCTCGCTTTCTATATGATTCGCATTACGGGAACAAAAACTCCCTGGACAGTCTTTTCTTTTGCTGTTTTGTTTATGACGGTCGATCGGAGCCTGGCTCTTTACCGGATGCTGACTGGTGACGGGATACTCCTTTTCAACTGGCAAATTCAAATCATCAACCTTCTGGTGTCCATTGTCTTTCTGAGCGGCGTCATCTGGAGTCGGCCACATTTGATTCGATTGATTGAGAATAAGAAGAGACTGGTCTTTTCCGAAGAGTTGAGGAAAAATCTGTTTGACCAATCCCACGACATGGCCTTTTTAGGTTCTGTGAATGAGGATGGAAATTTTTCCCTGTTTCAGAATGTAAATGCAAAGGCCTGCGATTTATTGGGCTATACACGGGAGGAATTGTGTCGGATGACACCAGCAGATATTTCAAGCGTACAGCTCAGTGAATCTCAGATGGAAAAATTACGGACAACCGGAAGCGTGGTTTCAGAGCAAGAATTCAAGGCCCGGGAAGGGAATTTGATACCAGTGGAAGTCAGCTACCATCTCTATGAACATGAGGGGCGCCAGCAACTGATGACCTTTGCAAGGGAAATTTCTGCGTTGGTGGAAAGCCGTAGTGCCATGGAGGGAGAATATCAACGCTGCAACGAAATTCTGAATCTGACACCGGTTTCCATCTGGCATGAGGATTTCACCGGTGTGGGGCAATGGTTGGAAGGATTGAGAAAAAATGGGGTGGAAGACCTTCGCAGCCATTTGATAGAGCATCCAGAACTTATCCGGGAGGGGGCCGCTCTGGTAAAGGTGATTTCCGTGAACAATGCGACACTTCAGCTCTTCGGGGCCACGGACAGGGCACAGTTGCTGGGCAGCCTGGACCGATTGTTTACTGAAGAAAGTGACCCCATTTTCATGGAAGAACTCCTGACAATCTGGAACAGGGCAAATCATTTTATTTCGGAAATTCCTGTCCAGACAGTATCAGGGGAGAGGATTCCGGCCATTCTGGAGTGGTCTGCCCCAACAATGGCAGGGAAGCTCGCACTGGATCAGGTGATTGTAACATTGAGTAACATCCAGGAGCTGAAGAAAATAGAGGCGGAAAAACGGCGATTATCAGCCCTTATTGAGCAGACCACAGAGTCAATTCTAATTACCGACCTGGCGGGTGATATTGTATATGTCAATCGGGGATTTGAAGAAATGACCGGATATTCTGCAGACGAGACAATTGGGAGAAATCCCCGATTTCTCAAGAGTGGGAAAACATCACCGGCCACTTACCGGGAAATCTGGACAGCCCTTTCCAAAGGGAAAACCTGGCGGGGTCGTTTGTATAATTTACGGAAGAATGGGGAACTTTACCTGGAGGAGGCGTTGATATTTCCTCTGAAAAATGAGGCTGGGCAGGTGACCCACTATGCCGCCGTAAAAATGGATATTACGGAAAAAGTGGAATTGGAAGAGCAGCTGAACCAGAGCCGAAAAATGGAGGCGATTGGGAAGCTGGCAGGTGGAATTGCCCATGATTTTAATAATATTCTTACAACTATTGTTGGGAATGCGGAAATGGGAACAGTTAAATCCCGGGATAACGGTGTGCTTCACCATCACTTCGCTGAAATTCTCACATCGGGCAAACGGGCGGCAAAATTGACCGGACAGTTGCTGGCGTTCAGTCGGAGGCAAATGATTAAGCCGATAGTTCTCGACCTGAACCGAATTGTCGTGGAAATGGATAGTATGCTGAGACATCTTATCGGGGCGGATATTCACTTCGAGTTGAAAACGACCCGTGACATTCTTCCTGTTCTTGCGGACGAAAGCCAGATCCAGCAAATCCTGATGAATCTGGTCGTCAATGCTTATGATGCCATGGCCAAGCAACCCCCGCCCCGCAATATTAGCCTCATCACCGGACGGGTGTTTGTGGATGAGCGGCATGCCCATCGGTTTGAAGGCGTTTCACCCGGTAACTTTGCGTTGCTGGAGGTTGCCGACACCGGTTGTGGTATGTCGGAAGAATTGATGGATCATATTTTTGAGCCCTTTTTTACGACCAAGCCCATGGGAAAGGGTACCGGATTGGGATTGGCTACCGTTTATGGAATTCTGAAACAGAACAATGCCATTATCGACGTGCATTCCTCCCCCGGCCTAGGGGCAACGTTCCGCGTGTTCTGGCCCATTGCTGAAGGAGAAATACAGGTGGATCAGCAGCCGGAGCCGCTGGTAGATTTGAAGGCAAAGGGGGAAGAAACGATTCTGCTGGTTGAAGACAATGATGGGGTGCGCAGGTTCACCTCAGATGGGCTCAACCGGCTGGGCTACCGAGTTGTGCCGGTGGAAAACGGTCAAAGAGCCCTTGCAGTGCTTGAGAAACAGCCTGGTGAAATCTCCCTCGTGTTTACCGATGTCATTATGCCGGAAATGGGTGGAATGGAATTGGCTGAAATTCTCAGATCCCGATTCCCTTCCATTCCAGTGATTTTTTCCACCGGTTATACCGATGAGTTTCTAACCGGGCGTGGTGGAATACCGGATGTTTTGATTTACAAGCCCTATACCATCGATACACTTGCCCATCAAATCCGCGCCATGTTGAACCAGAGTTCCGGTAGCGATACCGAATCTTAAAGGGTTGGACCCAGAAGCCATTTTGCCACGATCGGAAAATGATCGTGTTCGGCTTGTTCTCCCGTAAGCATATCAATGTGACCATAGTCCAGGGAATTTCCGTTTTGTTTTGAAAGTAGAAGAAATTGAAAGGGTTGGCTTCGTCCATGCTCGTCTATGAATGCCTTGACATCACCGGGAAATCCGAGGCACTTATCCCCGGCGCCTGCGATGAATAGTGCGGGGGGAAAGGCAGTTTCTTTTACAGCAGAAGCATAATCAAAGCCGTCCCGTGGGTCTATCCAGTTCCCCGGACGAATCCACTGAACGGTTTCCCGGAAATACCCTTTCGTCTCATTATCTGCGCCAAAGGAAAACTGTCTGGCAGGTAAATATCCGTAAATACGGCACAAAATGGAACCGACAATGTTCCATAACAAATTAATTTTCCAGAACTTTTTCAGGTTACGTGCCCGAATCGATCGTTTTGAACCAAAATATACAAGGGAGGAAACCAATTTTCGCATTTCAGGAAACCGGCTCAGTGAGGAAGATACAATTACACCCCCCCATGAATGGGACACCACTGAAACAGGAACATTTCCCCGCTCCCTCCGGACGGTCTGTATCATAGCTGGAAAATCTTCACAGATCATTTCGTATTGTCCGTAGCGGCTTTCCCTGCTGATAGACGGGTTACTGCCGCCATGTCCGCGAAAATCAGCCACATAAACATCAAATCCCTGTCTGGCAAGGTAGGGGGCCAATCCCTTCCCTGATTCAGAGTAAAAAATGTGGCTGTCTTCGATTGCACCATGGACCATCAAAACCGGTTTTCCTTCCGGATTTTCACAGAAACGACGCATAAAGAGAATATCCGTATCGGTTACCTGGATCTCAATGATTTTTCCATGGGGAGTCAGGAGAGAGGGTTCTGTTCCCATCCGATCTGTCATAGCGCCGCCTTCTGGAGAATGTTCGGGCTATGGGATTATATCACCGGAAAGGTCCTATGTTGTGGTGTACCCGGCATTTTCTACCGCCTTTCTGATGGCTTTTTCATCCGCCTGACCAAAAATCTTGAGCCTGCTCTCAGACGGTGTTGCTTCGGCTGCCGTGACACCGTGAACGGATTTAGCGGCATTTTCCACAGTCATTTTGCAATGGTTGCAGGTCATACCCAGAACCGTTATTTTCAGGCTCGGGGGCGTTTCCGGGAGTTCACATTCGGCCCCTTTTTTACCGGGCCAGAGGGAGTGTACCAGAAGGAGTGCCAGAACCACAGACCCTCCGGTCTTGACCCATTCAAACCATCCGTTGGCATGGTGTACTGCGGCATAGCTCTTCGCAAAGGCGACTGAAAACCAGGCGTCAAATACCACTCCACCCAGGACGGCCCCGGCGATAATGGTGGCCAGATAAATCAGAGTGGCCCGACGTCCAATCGTTTTCCATAAAATAGCCAGACTGGCGGTGTTGGTAGCGGGCCCCGCCATCAAAAATACAAATGCCGCTCCAGGGGAAAGCCCTTTCATGATCAAAGCCATTGCAACGGGGATGGAGCCGGTGGCACAGACATAAATCGGTACGCTTACAAGCAGGATGAGGCCATAGGCAAGAACGGGACTTCCGACAAATTTGTGGAAGAATTCTTCAGGAACCAATGCCGTAATCAGCCCTCCAATGAGGATTCCAATCACGATCCACCTGGCGATATCTCCGAGAAGCTGGCCAAACCCATAGCTGAAAGTCAGACGAATCCGCTCTCTGGCGGTTTTGGGCGCATCTGCTTTCAGTTTGTCTTCTGCTGCGGTGCTTCCTTCAGTCCTTTGACCCAGATCGGTGATAGCACCGCCGATGGTACCGGTGACAAATGCCACAAAGGGCCTGAAAATCGCAAACACCGGGCCCAGCATGCTCCATGTGGCAGCAATGCTGTCCGCACCTGTCTGGGGTGTTGCGATGAGGAACGAAACGACTGCCCCACGGGTGGCACCGCTTTTCTTTAAAGACAATGCCGTGGGAACCACTCCGCAGGAACAAAGCGGCATGGGAACACCGAAAAGAGCCGCTTTCAATGAAGAAAACATGCCGGGCCGGCCGATAGCAGCTTCAATCCTGTGGCTGGGCAGGAAGGCATGAATCAACCCGGCAAGAAAGAACCCGAGAAGCAGATAGATTGCCATCTCATTGAAAAGAAATATCGTTTCAATAACAAACCGTTCCAGTAGATTCAGAAATAATTGCACGGTTTCCCCTATGAATAGAAGAAAGCGGGCATTGACCCGCTTTCAACTCGTATATGTTCTATTTCTTCAGAAGCTTTTTGATTTCTTCAATAAAACTCTTGGAAGTTTTGCCTTTGCCCGCGCCCAGTCTGCCGATTTCGGTCTTGCCGTCCGGCTTCAGGAACACGTAAGTGGGGACACCGCGAACCTTAAAATCATCTCCCAGTTGTTTATTGCGAGACTGAAATTCAGCGGGTACCTTACTCTTGTCTCTCGGGAAATCAATCGCAACCAGAACGACATTGTCTTTGGCCCAATCGAAAAACTCATTCCCTGAAAAAACGGTCTTGTCCATCAGTTTGCACCAGTAGCACCAATCTGACCCTGTAAACATGATCATGATGGGGAGGTCGTTGTCTTTGGCGTAGGTTGTAGCCGCGGTGAGATCCTGGGTCCATTTACCCGGCTCCACGCCTTTCTTCAAGGCATCAAATGCGTAGGCGGAACTGGTGAGTCCCAGTGTGATCAACAATACCAGTGCGATTGTTTTCATTTGTTTCTTCATCCTTTGTTACTCCTTCCTGTTTTTCATCCGGATTCATTCGAGCTCTGTTTAGCCCAAGGTGTTAACGAATCAGCCGGTCTTTTGTTGCTGTGAAATTAACCTGGCCGGCACCACCGACTGAAGCTACAATAGACACCCGCGAATTTCAAGGACAATCGTCGGGGCCATCTCGTAACCGCGACTTAAATTATAACATTCCGTTTTTGTAAAGTCAAATGGCAATTCTAGAAAAGGCCGGCATTTCTTGAGCCAGATCAAGTTATTTTGTGATAAATTACCATAAAGTATCAATGCATGGAAAAGAGTTTGATTGTTTAGTGGAGAATTGAATTGCACGCAAAAAAAGGAGGGGATCTTAATGAAGCGAATGCTTTTGTCTTTTGTTCTGATTTGTACAGCGGGTTACATGGTTATGGGGGCAACCCCTTCACTGAAGACGGTTGCAGGGAAATGCATGACCTGTCACAAAGAAAAGTCACCGGGGATCTATAAGCAGTGGTTTGCGTCTGCCCACGCGCGACACGATGTGACCTGCCTGGACTGTCATCAGGCAAAGAAAGGTGACAAAGACGCGTTCATGCACTATGACGCGCACATTGCCACACTGGTGACGCCCATGGACTGTGGCCGCTGTCATGAAAAGGAAATGAAAGAGGTAGATGCCTCCCATCATGCCAGTGCTGGCTTGATCCTGGATTCCAATGATGCGTATTTGGCGCATGTGGCAGGTGGAAACCCCGTAGCAATTCAGGGGTGCGAAAATTGCCATGGTTCCAAAATAAAGATTGATCCAAAATCACCCAATCGTTTATACGGGGCTTCATGGCCTAACAGCGGGATTGGTCGGTTAAATCCGGATGGTTCAAAAGGTTCGTGTACGGCCTGCCACACCCGCCACGCTTTTTCCAGGGCGCAGGCCCGCCAGCCCGAAGCATGCTCCAAGTGCCATCTGGGTCCGGATCATCCACAGAAGGAGATTTATGAGGAATCCAAACATGGGAATGCCTACTACACTCACAAGGAAGACATGAATCTGAAGGCGGATCGATGGGTGGTCGGTCAGGATTATTTTGAGGCCCCCACATGTGCCACCTGCCATATGTCTGCGACACGGAAGCAGAAGGTGACCCACGACGTGGGTGCCCGGATTTCATGGAACCTGCGTGCTCCGATTTCCAAAAAGCAGAAGAATTGGGAACAAAAGCGGAAGAACATGGAAGATGTGTGCACCAATTGCCATGGTCAGTCATTTGCGGATGGCCATTACTATCAGTTGGACGCGACGGTTAAACTCTATAATGAAAAATTCGCGATTCCCGCTACAGAAATCATGAATCTGATCAAGAAAAGACATCTACTGAAAAATCCGGCTGCCTTTTCCAACAAGATCGAGTGGACGTACTGGGAACTCTGGCACCATGAAGGGCGACGTGCCCGCCACGGCGCAGCAATGTTTGGCCCGGACTACACATGGTGGCATGGTTTTTATGAGGTTGCACAGCATTTCTACTTCAAGTTTATCCCGGAAGCCCGTGAGTTGAACGATCCTGAGGTCAATGCTGCCATTAACAAACTGTTGCAGGATGACCCCATGCACCAATGGCTCCAGAAACCAACAAAGGATCTGAAGGCGGCTATCAAAAGTGGAGAAATGCAGAAAATCTACCGGAATATGTTTTCCAACCAGTGATGGGAAGTAATTGAATTATGTTTCGAAAGTATCGAAATTTTCTCAGGGGAATCTCAGTTAACAGGATTGGACAGGTGGGTGTCACACTTACAACCACGGCTTTTGCCGGTTTCCTGTTCTTTGAATTTCTCCGGCTGATCGGGGTGCTGGACAATGCCTACATCGGGCTGATTACGTACATGCTGTTTCCTGCAATGTTTGTAGCGGGACTCGCCTTGATGCCGCTGGCATGGTACCGGTACCGAAAGCAGCGAAAGAAGTCCACCCGGGAATTACTGATCGAACGATTTGACGGCGAAGATATTCGGGAAGGATTTTTCGGTTCCCGTGTCTTCCTGGTCATCCTTGTTTTAACTATGGTGAATGTGCTGTTCCTCGCCGGAGCCGGTTTCCGAACTATGAAATTTATGGACGAAGCGAAGTTCTGTGGAACAGCCTGTCATTCGGTGATGGGGCCGGAATGGACAGCCTACCAGCAATCCCCCCATTCCCGGGTAAAATGCGTGGAATGTCATGTCGGTCAGGGCGTGGACGCAGTGGTCAGCGCGAAACTCAATGGTTTGCGGCAGATGGCGCTGGCTATGCTCAGTGACTATGAACGGCCGATCCCCACCCCCGTACATCAGTTGAGACCCAGCAGGGAAACCTGTGAACGGTGCCACTGGCCGGACAAATTTTACGGAAACCGCATGGTGACCCTTACCCGCTATGATATGGATCGGAATTCAACTGCCCGCTACACCACACTTCAGTTGAAAATAGATACCGGGCACACTGCGGGAAGGGGGGGTATCCACTGGCACGTCGCTTCGGATAACGAAGTCCGGTACGCTTCAGTGGATGACAAGCGGGAAGAAATCCTCTGGGTGGACTGGCGCCAGCAGGACGGAACCTACAAGCGCTTTGAAAATACCCGGTTAAAAAGTAAGGTAAATGAAGGGGACTATACCCGCATCCGGACAATGGATTGTGTGGATTGCCACAACCGGGTTACCCATGTATATGAAGACCCGGAAACGGCAGTGGATGACAGGATCACCCGGGGACTGGTGGATCGGTCCCTTCCCTTCTTAAAAAGGGAAATGCTGGCGGCGATTTCTGATGATTATCCATCGGACGAAGCCGGACTCCAGGGGATTCGGAATCATCTGTTTGGTTTCTACCGGAGCCTGGATGCCGTTCAGGGGGCACGTATGTCGGATCAGATCGAGAACGCGGTGCTGGTCGCACAGGACATCTACAAACGGAATATTCACCATCATATGCGAATCGACTGGAATACCTACCCAAATCATCTGGGTCATCAGCATGACGGTGGCTGTTTCCGATGCCACAACCCGAACATGCGGGACAAAGAGGGTAACATGATTCGCAATGGATGTACCCTGTGCCATTCGATTCTCGCCTACAATGAAGCAAACCGGTTCCAGTACCTGTATGAACCGGACAAAAAGAATCCGAACTACAAAATGCACCTGTTTCTCCGGGATGAATTCCTCAACTCAGAGCAGGGCACTTTGAAAACACGCTAGTAGCGTACAACAAACAAAAACATGGAGAATAAAATCATGCGGATGAAAGTCAGAGTCTTGTTTAGTGTGTGGTGCTTGGTAGCGGCTGTAGCCGCCATACCGGTTCAGGCCGGCGATTCCCTTCTGGATGCCCTTAAAAATGGAAAAACATCCATGCAATTGCAGTTCAGTTTTGAGTACAGTGATTTCAGTGATGCAGCAAACCTGGATGCGGCAAAAGGATTGACGCTCAGGACACGACTGGGATATCGAACCGGAAAATGGGGAAACGTTCAGGGTTTTGTCCAGTTTCACAACGTATCCCAATTGCTGGATGATTACCGCTGGCCCGATGGTGGTGATAGTTCTTATGACGTGATTGCCGACCCGGACGGCAGCCGGGTTCACCAGGGATACCTGGATATATCCTTCGGGAAGCATTCGTCAGTTCGAGCAGGGCGCCAGGAAATTATACTTGATGATGCCCGGCTTATCGGGAACGTGGGGTGGCGACAGAATGGTCAGTCATTTGATGGAATTACATATTCCTGCACTGGAATAACCAACAATACTTTCAAAATCAGCTGGATCACCCGGGTGAACACGATTTTCCTGACCCATGTGAACCTGGACAAACTCATTCTAATTCACGACAATTACAGGGTTTCTGAAAATGTAAGTTTTGGCGGTTTTGGATATCTGCTGGACACGGAGAGTGAAGCGCCGGAATCCCGGGATTCCGCCACCTTTGGAGCAAGGTTGAAGGCCAATCAGGGACATTTCAGTATCGATGCGACCTATGCCTTGCAGACAGACTATGCTGACGGGGAAAACCATGGCGGAGACATGATGACCGTAATCGGCATTGCGAAGGTGGGAAAATGGCAGCTCGGCGGTGGTGCCAACCTTATCTCAGGGCAGCACAGAAATGACCGACCCTTCGACACTTTATTCAGTACCGCCCACAAATGGAATGGGTGGGCGGACCAATTTCTGGCCACAAACGGCGGGAACCTGATCAATGGCCTGCGGGACTTGTTTGTTCAGGCCGGAACGAACTTCAGTGGTGTAAAATTTCTTGTTGTTGGCCACTGGTTTGATACCACCGATGTCAACAGCTACGACGGGACATATGGATCCGAACTGGATTTCGTCTTTTCGAAGACCTTCAGTAAGAACCTGTCCGGACTGGTAAAATTCGCGTTTTATAACGCCGACAGGGCGGTGGACAATCCCACAACGGACGAAACGGTTATCTGGGTGAGATTAAACTATCACTTCTGACATTGTTTTATGTTTCAATTATTGAAGGCTGCCGGATATCTGTCCGGCAGCCTTTTTTTGCAAATGAATTGACTGAATGTGAAAGTTCTTTCATCGGTTTACCGGGTTTCAACCGTGCTACAATTGCGGAAAACGGAGGGAAGAAATGAAGCGATTTGGACTGGTGGTTCTGGGCATATGGATGGCATGTTTCCCAGGCCATGGACAAAACGCGGTGGTGGTGCCGGAACCCATCGCGGCGGAAGTGGGAATGAGGGTTCTCGAACGGGGTGGCAACGCGATGGATGCTGCCGTAGCAATTGGCTTTGCCCTTGCCGTCACCTACCCGCAGGCCGGCAATATCGGTGGTGGCGGCTTTGCCATGGTATACCGTCTGGGGAATGAACCGGTGGCATTGGATTTCAGGGAAACAGCGCCGGCAGCTTCAAGCCGGGACATGTATCTGGACGGGAAGGGACAGGCCATTCCCGGGGCTTCCACCCTGACGGCCCGGTCATCGGGTATTCCTGGAACCGTTCGGGGACTGGCTGAGCTGTGGCGGAGCTACGGCAACCTTCCCTGGGTGGACCTGGTAAGCCCTGCGGTACGTCTGGCAAAGGATGGACATCCCATTTCCCCTTACCAGCATCGGGCTATTGAGCGAAAATCCGGAAAGTTGTCCACGGATCCGGACACGCGCCGACTGTACTTCCCCGCAGGAAAGGCACTGGCGGAAAATGCCAACTGGCGTCAACCGGAACTGGGAAAGACCCTGGCCCGGATCGCGTCCCACGGGGATCGGGAGTTTTATCAGAGCCGGACAGCCCGGAAACTGGTTTCTGGGTTGAGAAAGAAAGGCGGCATTCTTACACTGGAGGACCTGAAATCGTATCGGGCTCTCTGGCGAACACCCGTTCATGTGGAATTTAATGGCGACGACCTATACCTGATGCCGCTCCCCTCATCCGGCGGCATCATAATTGGAGAGATCCTTGGTATGCTGAGACAATTCGACTATAGCAAATTGAAACCGAACAGCGTTGAAGCTATACATTTGCTCGCAGAGATTGAAAAACGGGCATACGCCGACCGGAACAGCTATCTGGGCGGGCCGGACTATTTCCCCGTCGATTGGCAGCGTCTGCTGGCATCGACCTATCTGCAAAAGCGGGCAGGTGAAATTCATCTGGATCGCGCTACACCATCCGGCAAGGTGCTGCCCGGGATGGGATCGGTGGAAAAAAGCGGTCTAATGTTGAAGGAACCCCCCCAGACCACCAGCTATGCCGTAATGGATAGACATGGGAATTGTGTTTCAGTCACCTATACTCTCAACGGCTCCTTCGGTAGTGGAATTCTCCTGAAAGAAACCGGGATTCTGATGAACAATGAAATGGATGATTTTTCTGTCAAACCCGGTTCTCCAAACCTGTATGGCCTGGTCGGGGGCCTTGCCAATGCCATTGCGCCGGGAAAGCGGATGCTGTCATCCATGACACCCGGCATCGTTCTTAGAAATGGGCAGTTCCGGATGGCGCTGGGCAGTCCCGGAGGCAGCAGAATTATTACCACGGTTCTGCAAACCTATCTGAACCTGTCCCTGTATTCCATGGATGCGAAATCAGCCATGGAGAGTCCCCGATTTCATCACCAATGGTTACCGGATGAGATTAAACTGGAGCCGGAACTGGCGGAGAATCAGGTGTTGTCAGAGAAGTTGAAAAATATGGGGCAGAACCTTCATGAAGTTTCTACATTGGGGAATGCGGTGATCATATTCAGGGGAAATTCGGGTAAGCTGGTTGCTGTTGCCGATCCAAGGGGAAGTGGAGTGGCACGTGTTCGATAAGCTACTGATTTTCCAGATGCTGTCGCTATGGCCCATGTATTGTTTCTGAGAGAAAAATCGAGAGAGTGAATGGTGATTAAAAAAACATGGAACCGTTACCTGCAATCCTACAAAGGTCTTCCCGGTGCATCCTGGATGTTGGCCCTTGTGGTACTGATCAACCGCAGCGGTTCCATGGTACTTGTGTTCATGACTCTCTATCTGGTGCACGAAATGGGAGTTTCAACAGCCCAGGCTGCACTGGCAATCAGCCTGTACGGTATCGGCGGTATGGCAGGAACAGTGGCGGGAGGCTTTCTGGCCGATAAACTGGGGTACAAGCGGATTCAGTGGGTCAGTTTGTTTCTGAACGGCCTGGGTTTCATCGCACTGGGCCACCTTCATTCTCTTCGCACAATCCAGGCCATGATGGCGACTATTGGAGTCGTGGCGGAAGCATTCCGGCCGGCAAATTCCGCGGCTGTGGCAGATTCCTGCCCGCAGCATCAACTGGCACGTGGATATGCGTTAAACCGCCTCGCCGTTAATGTAGGCGCTACAATCGGCCCCGCGGTGGGAGGATTGCTGGTGCTGGTGGGGTATCGGTTTCTTTTCTGGGTAGACGGATTGACATGCCTGGTTGCCGCTCTGGTTCTCCTGCTTTTTTACCATGAACCGTCCCGAACAGCGGCACATGCAACAAATGGTGTTTTCGGGACAGGGTCTGCGTTGAAGGATTTCCCTTTTCTCCTTTTTCTGCTGGTACTTCTCTGCTACGGGATGTTATACATGCAGCTTCTCAGCACCTTCCCCCTGTTTATGGATTCGGCTTACGGACTTCATGCAAGCGCCATCGGACTCCTCTTTGCCATGAATGCCATTATCTGCGCCACGGTGGAAATGCCGTTGATCTCCCGTTTTCACATGGTGGCACCGCTTCGCATGGTAACCGTGGGCATTCTGTTCTTTGTCCTTGGCTTTGCTTTGCTCCCCTTTGGAAGATCCGGGCTTTTTGCCGCTTTTACCGTGGTACTCTGGACCATCGGCGAGATTCTGTCGTTTCCCCAGTTTTCCGCAATGGTGGCCATCCGTGCCGGGGAAAGGCGTCGGGGCCGGTACATGGGGCTCTATTCCCTGTCATTTTCGACGGCACTGGTGCTGGGTCCGGCCATTGGGGGAATACTCTACCAGAAGCTGGGGGCCTCAGTCTTGTGGCTTTCCTATATCCCGTTGGGACTTCTGATGATCGTTGTCCTTCATACCGGAGCGAAACCCATGTTCGAAGCTCCGTCCAACGGACGGAGCGCGTTGGAGTTGGAGTAGGGGTAGGAGTAAGACGGAGATGGAAAACGCGGACTGTGTACTCGCCTTCCACGATGACCTTCTCCATTTTTGAACTCCATCACCCATCACCCATCACTCATCACGTTTCTCCCTTTCCGGCCAGAACACAGAACACTGAAAACGGAACACTTCTTCTTATGTGTGTGTTAGAATTATCTTCGTTATGAATACAATGGACAATTCTCCTTCGACACCAAAAGACTTCATTCGGCTTGCCCGTCCCGGTCACTGGATCAAGAACCTGCTGGTGCTGGCGCCGCTGTTTTTCGGGCTGAAGCTGACAGACCGGACACTGCTGGTCCGGGCTCTCCTGGCCTTTGCCGCATTTTCGCTGGCCGCCAGCGCGGTTTACGTATTCAATGACATGAAAGACGCTGAGTCGGACCGACGCCATCCGGTAAAGCGAACCCGCCCCATCGCAGCCGGTCATGTTTCACAGGGGAAAGCTGTAACCTTCATGGCTCTACTCACGGCTGTTTCAGTCGGCATTCCATTTTTTTTGTTGTCTCCCTCAGTGGCAATGTGGATCTGTGTCTATCTGCTGTTGAATATGGCCTACTCCATGGGCCTGAAACACGTGGCGATACTGGATGTGTTTATCATTGCTCTGGGATTTCTCCTGAGGCCGGAAGTGGGCTCGGCAGCCACCGGAATCCCACTTTCCATGTGGATACTGCTGATTACCTTCGTCATGGCGCTGTTCATCGGGCTGGCGAAGCGACGGGATGACTTGATTCTTGCCGAAAACGGCGTTTCCAGTACCCGGGCCGCCATGGACAATTTTCTGAAAATAAAGGGAGAAGTGGATCCGGATCACCGATTCACCTCCCTGCAATCAAAAAGACTGGCGATAACCCGATGAAATGGCTATTGATTCTCGGTGCCACGTCCGACATTGCAAGGGCGTTCGCCCACCGGTTCGCGGCAGATGGATTCAACCTGGTGCTGGCGGCCCGAAATCCGGATGCATTGAGTAGTGACACAAAAGACCTGAAAATTCGCTATGGTGTTGAGGTGAAAACGGTCTCCTTCGACGCCCTGGCCATGGAAAGCCATAGCGCATTCTTCCAATCCCTGAACCCGATGCCGGACGGAGTCCTTAGTGTCGTTGGAACCATGGAAGGGAATGAGGACGCCATGTCAGACCCGGAGAAACTCAAAGCCATTATGGATACCAACTTTACCGGCCCAGCCGCCTTTATGACCCTGGCGGGAGCGGCATTTCGAAAGCGGGGCAGCGGGTTTATTATCGGCATCAGCTCGGTGGCGGGGAAACGACCTTGCCGGCATCGCTCACAGCTGAACCGGGCCGGGTCGCGGAAGATGTTTTCCGTTCCTTCAGAAAGAGAAAATCAATTGTTTATACTCCATGGATCTGGCGATGGATTATGATGATTATTCAACATATTCCTGAGTTTATATTCAAAAGGATGAAACTGTAAATGGCTGAACAAATCCGTACACTGGCACTCTTTGACCTGGATGGGACCCTTACTGACCGAGACACTTTCCGGGACCTGCTGCGGTTCTCTTTCGGCACCTTCCGGCTGTTTGCCGGACTCCTGGTTACCCTTCCGTGGACTTTTTTCTATATTGTGGGGCTCTGTTCAGCGAAAACCGCGAAAGAGAGAGTTTTTCGCCGGTTCTTTGCCGGGATGGAAGAGGAAGAATTCGTCAAACGAACCCGAAAATACAGCCTGGAGCGTCTCCCCGCCCTCTTTCGCCCCGGCGCACTGGACCAGATACGCCAACACAAGGAGCATGGCCACGACACCTTCATTGTGTCCGCTTCCATCCGCCACTGGATTGAACCCTGGGCGGCAAGTGAAGGAGTCGGCGTCATTGCCACTGAAGTTGAAATCAGGGACGGCACCGTCACCGGCAGATTCTCCACCGACAACTGCCGGGGAGAAGAAAAGATCACCCGGATTCTGGAAGCCATCCAACTCAGTGACTATGGGAGAATCTACGCCTACGGCGACACCCCCCACGACCAACCCATGCTCACCCTCGCCACTGACCCGGTTTACCAGCCATTCAGGAGGGAGGCTAATGCTTCTATTCAATACCCATAACAACACAGGAATTGAAAAAAGCTGGAGCCAGTGGATTTTCATTGCCACTTTTGTTCTTTTACTATTAATCGGTATTGGCCTCCGGTTTCATGGATTGACGATACAAAGTTATTATGTAGACGAATTGCATAGTGCAAGTTTTGCAAACCCATTCCAACCAATAAGTTGAGTAATTGGTCGAACAAGTCATGATGCCCACCCACCTCTTCACCACATACTTCTCTGGACTTCCTATCACCTGTTTGGATATAGTGAATTAACAGGGAGAGCATTATCGGCTATTTTGGGTGTGTTGGGACTTATTGCTATTTTCATGCTCGGGATGACACTTTGGAATAAGAAAACCGGGCTCTTTGCCCTGGCTGTCACATCCCCCCTATTTTTCCATGTGTTTTATTCCCAGGAGGTGCGCTCCTACTCGTTGCTATTTCTCCTGACGGTGTTGAGCTGGTGGGCATTTGTCTTTCTTCTGCGCAAACCGGGCCTTTGCAGAACCCTTCTCTATGCCGGAATTTCCTCTCTTTTGATTTACACCCACTATTTTGGGATTTTTGTGCTTGTTTCCCAATCTGTGTACATGGCAGTATTGCTGGCCTGGTTGCAGCCTCAACAGGAGGGGAAAAATGAGGCCAAATTGACCTTTTCTCCTTACCTGCTTTTGATGATATGGATCGCGGTTACCTACGGACTGCCTTTTATTCTTTCCATTGTAAAAGTCCCGATGTTAATTCCCCGTGTTACGATAATTACGGTTCCGGCGATTGTGCTGCTACTGGCCGGTCCGGCTGCCCGACTGAGAATGCGGTACCTGATTCCGATCAGCATTGCAACCTGCGTTTTCATGGCAACAATTCTGGTTTCCCGGAACCACTATTATACATACCAATGGAAGGAAAACTGGCGGGGTGCGGTTCAATATGTGCTGAAGAATGATCCTTCCGGAGAATATCCTGTTGTTTGCAACTATCCCGCATATTTTCGTGCATATTTCTGGATGCTCAGAAAATATCCCACGGTAATAAACGCGCAATTTTGCGATCCCCGAAAAGATCTGTCTGATATACCTGTTTCCGGCGGGTTCTGGTTTCTGGATGCCCATGACATGAAGGGCCCTCTACCAGGGTTTCAGCAGTTCATGGGACGATATTTTGAACCGGCCGGGTTTGCCCATTTCAAACGGGCAAGCGCCGTGTTTTTCCGGTTCAAATCGGTCCTGCCACCGGCACCGCAGACTGGTAAAAAAGCAATGGAAAGTGGAAGGCCACTTTCCCGGAACTGAATTTCACCGACAATCTGGACCGCAATCTGGATATTCTTCAGATCAAAATCGTCTCTATCCCTTTCCGGTCAGAACACTGTACACTGAAAACAGAACACTTCCTTTACAATGTGACCGATTCGATGTATTCGCCGTAGACATCCCGGAGCACGTCTGAGATTTCGCCTAAGGTTGCGTAGACTTTGACAGCCTTGAGTATCTTTGGCATGAGATTATCAGTGCTTTTTGCCGATTTCCTAAGGTCGATGAGGCAGAGCCGGACAGCTTCGTTGTCCCGGTTTTCTTTCAGGTCGTGAAGCTTGCCCACCTGACTTCTTTCCACTTCTTCCTTGATGCGCAGCAGGTCCATGTCGCCGTCGGTTTCTTCCACCTGAAACTTGTTGACGCCCACAATGGTCTGGTCATTGGATTCAATGGATTTCTGGTAGCGGTAGGCGCTTTCCTGTATTTCCCGTTGCACAAAACCCATTTCGATGGCTTTGAGCATGCCGCCCATGTCGTCAATCCGCTGGATGTATTCAAAAGCTTTTTCTTCGATCTGATCGGTGAGGGATTCCACGTACCAACTTCCCCCCATGGGGTCCACAACGTCACCAACACCGTTTTCGTAGGCCAGTATCTGCTGGGTGCGAAGGGCGGTTCGGACTGATTTTTCGGTGGGCAGTGCCATTGCTTCGTCCATGGAGTTGGTATGCAGCGACTGGGTGCCCCCCAGTGCGGCGGCCATGGCTTGCACCGCTACCCGGACAATGTTGTTTTCCGGTTGCTGAGCGGTGAGGGTTGAGCCCGCGGTCTGGGTGTGGAAACGGAGCATCATGGATTTTGGATTTTTTGCTTTGAACCGTTTTTTCATGATTTTTGCCCACATCCGCCTTGCGGCACGGAACTTAGCGATTTCTTCAAAGAAGTCGTTATGGGCATTGAAAAAGAAACTCAAGCGAGGACCGAATCGGTCCACATCCAGACCGGCATTCAGCGCGGTTTCCACATAGGCAATACCATCGGCCAGGGTAAATGCCACTTCCTGCACGGCTGACGATCCGGCTTCCCGGATGTGGTAACCCGAGATGGAGATCGTGTTCCACTTCGGCACATTGTCGGCGCAGAATTCGAAGATGTTGGAAATAATTCTGAGGCTGGGCCCAGGTGGATAAATGTAGGTGCCCCGTGCAATATATTCTTTCAGAATATCGTTCTGAATTGTGCCGGACACCTTGTCAAATCCGATGCCCTGTTTTTCGGCAACTGCGAGGTACATGGCAAGTAGCATACCGGCTGTGGCATTGATTGTCATTGAAGTGGAAACTTTGTCCAGTGGAATCCCGCCAAAAAGTGTCTCCATGTCTTTCAGTGTGTCAATGGCGACACCGACCTTCCCTACCTCCCCTTTTGCCACGGGGTTATCAGAATCGTAGCCGATCTGGGTCGGCAGGTCGAAGGCGACAGACAGGCCGGACGTTCCCTGTTCCAGCAGGTATTTATAGCGTTCATTGGATTCTTCGGCCGTAGCGAACCCGGCATACTGGCGCATGGTCCAGAACCGGGACCGGTACATCGTGGGCTGCACCCCACGGGTGTAGGGGTACTGACCGGGAAATGCCAGCTTATCCGCATAATCGAATTCTATCCCCTCAGTCGGGGCGTAGGTACGGTTCTGACCAATTCCGGAAGTCGTTTCGAATGCCTTTTTCCGTTCAGGGAATCGTTCAGTTGATTTAGCTGAATCTTCTTTGTATTGTTTTTTCAGTTCGTCGAATCGGGACATTTCTCTTCCTCCTGACTCGTTCGGTCTTACAGGGTCTGGACAATCGTCAGAACCGCAGTGTCTACAATGTCTTCAGCGCTACAGCCCCGGGACAGGTCGTTGCATGGAGCACCAAGGCCCTGGAGCACCGGCCCGATTGCGGCAGCGCCGCCGATACGCTGCGTCAGCTTGTACCCGATGTTGGCGGCGTTGAGATCGGGAAAAACCAGCACATTGGCTTTTCCTGCCACCGGGCTGCCCGGTGCCTTTTTGTCACCCACAGCGGGGACAATGGCACTGTCCAGCTGTAGCTCGCCGTCAATTTCGATATCGGGACGCCGGGTTTTCACATAATCCATCGCTTCCCGAACCTTATCTACAAGGGGATGCTCTGCGCTTCCCTTTGTGGAAAAGGACAGCATGGCTACCCTGGGTTCCACTTCGAGGAATTTCCTGCAGTTGTCTGCGGTGTCAATGGCGATATCGGCCAGCTGGACTGGTGTCGGGTCCGGCAGGATGGCGCAGTCGGCGAACAGCATGGCGCCGTTTTCCCCGAAAGCGGGATTTTTTGTAATCATCAGGAAGAAGCTGGAAACCGTCTTGCTTCCCGGCTTCGTGCCGATAATATGGAGTGCAGCCCGCACCGTGTGGGCCGTGGTGTTTGTTGCCCCGGCCACTGAGCCGATTGCTTTACCATCTTCCACCATCATATCGCCGAAAAACAGCGGGTCCTTCATAATTTCCCGGGCCTCTTCCATCGTAATGCCCTTGGCTTTCCGCTTCTCAAAATAAAATGAAACATAGCGGTCAAAATTCGAGGAGGCAAGGTGGTCCAGAACCTCAAAGTTCGCTTCAATCCCCAGATCGGTGGCTCGTTTCTGTATATCATCGGGGTTTCCCAACACCACCGGGTTTGCCAGATTTTCCTGTGCAAGGGTGTGTGCGGCCTTCAGGGTACGGTCGTCCATTCCCTCCGGCAGCACAATGGTTTTCCCGGCTCTTCTCGCTCGTTCTTTGAATTGGTTCATCAGTTCCATTCGTCCCCTCCTGCGAAGACTTATAAATCGGCATCACTATAACACAAAATCAGTAGGAGTGGGGGTAGGAGTAGGGGGCAGAACGGCCCTCGGGCCGCATGAAAGGCTGTGCCCGCTGCCCGACAGTGGAGGATTGATGGTCAAGGCAAGATGAGCAACTACTCCCTTTCCGTACTTAAACTCAAACTGGTTTTCTATTGGATAGGTGTGGGCGCCAGACGCGAAAAAGTGAAAGTACGAGCACGAAGGGGAAACGGTATTTTCCCGACTCACATCCGTCTTCTTCAGTTGTTATCTTGAAGTTCAATAAACCGTTCAAGGCGGCTCAGGCAATCAGGCATATTTGAGCGGCCGAAGCCGATGCGAAAGAAATCAGATTGGTTTCCGTATACGCTTCCCGGTAGCAGCAGAACACCGGTGTTTTCCAGCAGCTGTTTACAGAAGAGTCCAACAGATCCCCCTGAGTATCGCGGGAAAGCCATGGGCCCGGCTTTTGGTTGGTTCCATTTGAACCGTTCTTTATGGCGGTCAAAAAAAGGACTCAGCAAATTCAGGTTCTTCTCTATGATACTCAAATTGCGTTCCACAATGGGTGCACGGTGTTTCAGCGCGAGGGTTGCTAAAAACTCACCGGGGGCACTGTTGCAGATTGTCGTATAGTCCTTGAATGCGGCCAGTTCGCGAAACAGCTCCTTATTGCGGGTGGAAATCCAGCCGATTCGAAGCCCGGCCAGCCCATAGGTCTTGGACATCACGCCCAGGGAGACGCCTCGCTCGTTCAAATCTGAAAATGCCGGTAAGCGGAGGCTGGCATCGTATTCCAGTCCCCGGTATACTTCGTCTGAAAACACAAAAAATCCCCGATCATCCGAGAGTCGGGAAAGCTCAGCCATAAACGAAGGAGTTGGCAGAAAACCCGTGGGATTATGGGGGAAGTTGACCACCACGACCTTCGTCTTATCCGTTACAGCGTTTTCAAGAAAATTAAGATCTAATTCCCAGGCATGTTCCGGATCTCCTTTCCACTCGATCACGGTTGCGCCAATGCTGCGTGCGACCTCTCCAAGGGACTGATAGTGTGGAGAGTGAACAATCATCTGGTCACCGGCGTCCAGCACGACATTCATAAAGTTGAATATTGCTTCTTCGGCCCCGGCATGCACAATAATGTCCTCCGGCGCGGCCCTCTCGTAAAGAGATGCGATCTGATTGCGAAGTTCAAAACTGCCAAGGGATTCTGTATATCCAAGCCGGAGGGAGAAAAAGTCATCCAGAGCGTTTGGTTCAAAGTTCAGCAGGTCCGCTACGGAGAGGGTTTCGCAATCAGAACAACAGAGAAGGTAGGGGGCGGCGAACTCAAACCTGGCAAAGTATCGTTCCAATCGGAACGGCGCTGGTTTCATTCCATTCACTCCTTATTCTCCGGGGGCAGGACCGCAGCCAATCTGTATGGCTGGATGGGTAACCCCCCCGGAGTCCATTATGCCATAAAATGAGCAGGAGTGGAGGTAAGGAGTAGGGGGCAGAACGGAAGGATAAGGCCCCGAATGATAAAGAGCCTGTCCCTCTGAACCATCCACCATCCGCCATCCACTATTCACTCTTTTCTTCTCTTAGCCGTAGCCCCTGCGGAAAAGAGAAGAAAAGAAATCCCCAGCCCCGGAAACATGGGCTGAATCCCCATGAAGTTGTTCAGGTTAGCGAGGGAGGGTGATTGAAATGCGGAGATTGTCAGCCATATGAAGGGGAGGAGAAAGCCCAGTACGAGGTTGGCGATTACCCATTTTCGCCCGGGAGCGATAGCGGGGAAGTACACTGAGAGAACCGGCAGCAGCATGGGGGGGACAAATAGCGTTCCGATGACATACCAGATACGGATGACGGAAGGAAGCAGTATGGCAATGAGGATGGAGAGAATTGCGGTCACGATCAGGCCCAGCCGTACGGCTTTCACCCGGTCTATGGCAATCTTTGTCCGGCTCAGGATATCGTGACCGATGGTGATGGCGGACAATAGTGACAGGCTGTCAATAGTGGACATAATGGTGGCAAAGAGGCCGGAGAGAAAGAGGCCGGAAAGAAGCGGAGGCAGAATGGTGTGGCTCAACAGGGGGTAGCTCAGTGCCGGAGTTTTCAACCCGGTGAGTAGCGCCCGGGCATAGAGACCGGTGGCGGTGGTCAGGAGGTCGAAGATAAACCAGAAACCGATGGAGATCAGGATACCGCGCCGGGCGGTTTCCGGGGTTTTTGCCGCATCACAACGCTGGTGAAAGCCGGGATCAATGAAGGTCCAGAGGGCAATGAAGTACCAGACCAGCAGGTAAGATGGCGGATTGCCGCCGGTGAGGCTCAGATGGCTGGCGGGGAGATGGGCGGTTAGAAATGGCAGACCACCGTATCGAAACATAAGAACGGTTAATAGGAGAATGAACCCACCGAACATCAAGAGGAACTGGAGTTTGTCAGTGCGGACCACAGATCGGAATCCCCCGGATAACACGTAGATCATGGAAAAGCCTGTGCCCAGGGTAACGCAGAGCCAGAGAGACCAACCGGTTACTGCCATCATCAGGATACCCACCATGAGAACATAGGGGGCGGGGAGTACCATGAACAGTGTCCACACGGCCCCAATTTCCCCGGCTGTGGGGCCATAGTTCCGGTAGAGCCTGTCCGGAATGGACAGACCACCGTCCCGGCGGATTCGGGGGGCGAGAAAAACAGCGAAAATGAAGGCAAAGAGGTAATAAGGAAGGCCGAATACCACCCAGTTGGAAAGCCCGTAGGTGTAGCTGAATTCCCCGACACCGAGGATCCCGCCGTACCAGGTCGTTACCAGTGTTGCAACAAAAGCCGGAAGGGTAAGGGTACGGCCCCCGACAATGAAGTTTTCTTCGCTGTCGTCACCTCTTTTCCCGAAAAATCCGAGGTACAGGAGTAAAATCAGATAGATAACTACCGGAAGTATTTCCAGTGGGTGGAGGGTCATAACTCAAATCTCCGGGTAGAGGTGAAAAACAATGAGCAGGCCGCTTTCGAGGGACACAGAGCAGCGATGGCTGCTGAATTCGTTGCTGGTTCCTTCCCGCTTCCCGAAGGCCAGGGTTTCCCCGGTTAAAGGGTATTTCAGGCCGGTGGTGGTAACGAGTCTTGCTTCGCCAATGGGGACAAGGGACACTCCCTGTCCCGGCATACCTTCCAGTTCCAGATGGTCCCGGACAATAAATACTTCCGCTTCCGGTGTTAGGGTGCGAATTTGGAAGTGCCGGTCATAACGGGTGAGGAGAGAGAGGTTGCCGAGAGTATGGTCCGGCCGTTTCCCCGTAGCCCCCAACAGGGTGATGGCAGTAATTTGTTCTTTTTCGCAGTGAATCAGTGCCTTTTCCAGGTCGCATTGATCCTGGGATGGGCGGTGGACAAAATGGATTTCCGGAAACAGGGTCCGACTGTTTTCAGGCAGTGAATCAAAATCTCCAACTACAATGTTTGGCACAAGGTCGAATCGTTCTGCGTTGACAATGCCCCCGTCCGCCGCCACCACAAGGTCAAATCCGATTCCCCTTGCGATGGAAACTTCCCGTTCCGTCACCTGCCCGTTAGCGAAGAGAATGGCTCGTTTCTTCATGGACCTATGCTATCACAGGGAGAAGTGTTCTGTGATTCTGTGTTCTGACCGGAAGGGGAAACAGAGAGAGACCGGAAGCTTCTTTCCCCTCTTTTGCGTATTCGCTTATCCCCATGGAACACGTTTCCTTCTGACTGAACACAGAACACTTGCGCCGCAGGCGAACAGAACACTTCTTCATTAGTATGTTCCCCGGATTCCGAAAGTGTAGTGGAAGCCGGCGGAGGGCCAGTAGTAATTTTCATTGGCCCACGCGTCATAGTAACCGGCGGTGTAGGTCAGTTTGTTGAGGATGTTATTGAGCTTCAGGTTCAATTCCAGTTTCTGGAATCGGCCAATGCGGGGCAGCTTGAAGCGAAACCAGGCATGAACCAGGTTGTAAGACGGAATGGTTCTGGACGCTGTCTCGGTGTTGTCCAGGTATTGTTTCCCGAATGCCTGCCAGCGAATGGCTGAGGTGATCCTGTCCGTTCGCCAGGAAAGTGTGGTGTTGGCAATGGTGTCTGGAAAACCGGAAATGGTATTTCCCGATAGATCAACGTCCAGAGCCTGGCCGGTTTCCCAGTTGTAATCATGAAAGATAAACTTCTGAAAGTAATTGTCATTGAGGGAATAGTTTACATCCAGTTGGAAGTGACCTGGCAGTCGAAACCTGCCGGAGAGCTCCGCTCCCCGGTGAACCGTCCGATCAGCATTGCCCCGAATGGGGAATCCATCGTCATTCACCTGGCCAAAAGAGACGATTTCATCATGGAAATCCATATAGAATAGATTGGCCCGAAGGGTCATAGAATCAGTTGTGCGAACAACTCCGGCTTCATAGTCCAGGAGTTTTTCCGGCCGGACTTCAGGGTCAAACCAGCGGACCCGGACAACCTGCCCGCTTTCCAGTACCGGTTGACTCCGGGAAAACAACGGAGTGACTCCCAGATCATCCGGGCCGTACCAGGTATCATACAGCTCGGAATCCGCCGGTTCCCGATGGGCAGCGGAAATGTTGGCATACACGTTCACGGTGTCGGTGAGGTTGATGTTGACGCCAGCCCTGGGATTCCAGAACCGGTACCGGACCCGAAAGTCGTTCAGGAGACCCCCGCTGAAGTTGCCAACAGCCTGTTGCGCCAGGCCGTAGCTCATGTATTGGTAATGCAGATTCGCCATAACAATAATCCGTTCGGTAGGATGGTAAAGCTCATTGATGTAGGCGGTGGAGTATTTCTTGCCGCTGAAGTAGCGGTGATAAACGAAATTCGGCTGAAAATCAGGTATTTCCGTTCCGATAATGCCGTCCACCTCACCCCAGTGGTGGGAATTGTAGCTGCTGAAATAGGTGCCGATTGTCAGGTCTCCGTTTCCGTGATGGATTCCCAGTTCACTGACCCAGCCGTACTGGTTCTTTTTCACCCATTTCTGCCGGATAATGTCGGCACCGGGCGCGTCGTTTTCTGTCGGCCACAAGCCGTACTCGTATAGGTTGGACTGGGACTTATACTGCTCATAATATCCCCGGCCGCGGATGTAGAACAGTGTGTTTTTCCAGTAGGATCTTTCGCTCAGCATAATGGTGTGGTGCAGTTCAAAGTGGGGCTGGCTGAAGTTGTCCACAGTATTGGGGTAGGTGATGGGGTTGTCATGGTGATTCACCTTGAGCACACTTTCCGGTGAAGCCTCCCACGCGGCATGGGCAATTTCATTCCCGGTATATGCGACGAAGCGGGTCAAAGACTTGTCTCCATACCGGTCGATGGAGAAATATCCAGCCCACTGTTGCACACCCGAATTATCCCGATAGCCATCGGAAACCAGGCGGGAAGCCCGTAATGAAATGTGGTAACGATCATTTTCAATGGGAATTTCCGCCTTAACCCCGGTTTTCCATGTATTGAAACTTCCCCCTGCGGCATAAAACCCGTAAGATTCCCCCCTGCCGTTTTTAGTGAGCAGGTTCAAAGAGCCCCCGAAAGTATCCACACCATAGAGGGAAGAACCGACACCCCGCTGAAACTGCATACTGTCAAGTGATTCAGCAAAATCCGGCATATCCACCCAGTACACCTGATGATCTTCCGGATCGTTGAGTGGGACACCATTGATCATGACGCCGATGCGGTTCTGGTCAAATCCACGGACTTTCAGGTAGGAATATCCCATCCCGCTGCCGTCATCTGAGTAGGAATAGACGTTGGGGAGACCGGAGAGGAGCATCGGAATGTCTTCGGTCGTGTGTTCTTCCCGTATTTTCTGTGCATTGATGTCCGTAAATACCACCGGGGTTTTCCGTTCCACCGCCCGGGTGGCTTCCACCGTGATGGATTCGGAGACTTGAGCCGGGGCCAGCCGGAGAACCCATTGAACCGCGGCATTCCCATCCTCAGGGACCGGAAAAGTCCGGGTTCGATAGCCGGGTGCCTGTGCAAGAACCCGTGCGTGTTTTTCTGTTGTTTTTGAAAAGAAGAAATGTCCATCTTCCCTGGTAACTACGATTTGTCCGGACGGAAGCAGAGTCAGAGTCGCCCCGGAAATTGCTTTCCCGCTCTTTCGATCCACCACCCGTCCCTCAATAGACGCGACGGCCGTCATTGCCATGAAAGATACCAGCATCAGTACCACAAGTCGTTTCATTGAAACCTCCGAACGGAAAAATTTTCGACTGTGGAAACGTGCGGGGAATGAAAAAGCCGTTCCCGTGGGGGGAACGGCTTGCAAAAAATCGGTTCATTCCGCCGTTCCCTGCGCCGGAATTACCCGGTTCAGGTTCCAGGGGTTTATTCTCAGCCCGCTACTACCGGCTTTCTCTCCGGCATCTGCGAGCACCCCCACGGTCCGAATGAGATTGTATCACGATAAAAGCTGCGTGTGTGCAATGGAGGTTGAAAAATGCAGAATGGATTGTTGTGCAATTTGATGGATTGAATAAGTGGACAGATTCAACTAGTTGATTTTCTTGGCGACGTCCCTGAATTTCGGTGCGATATCGTATATTCGCTGGTAAAATTCTTTCGACCGGTCGACCTGGCCGGCGGCTTCCAGCACACGCCCCGCTTCATAAAGAAGGGGTTTGATGTCCCGGCCGTCTGATTCGGCACGGCTGACACCACTTTGCAACCATTCCAGTGCCTGGTCGACTTCTCCAAGTTCGTCGTAAACATTTGCAATCATGAAGCAGCAATCAAGGAATCGTCCGTCATCGTGGGACGCCTTTGCGAACTCTTCGATTGATTCATTGTTGAGGCCCATTTCTTTATACGCGATTCCAAGGTTATAATGGGTTTCGTAATCTTCCTGGTCAATCTGTTGTTCCACACCTTTCTTGAATTCAGAGAACAATTCGTCCAATGACTTAACCTGTTCTGTGGCCTGTTTATCTGTAAGTTCTGTATTGTCTGAGAACATCTCCAGGTCCTCTCCGAATTCTGCCTGAAGGTCGATGAACTCATCCTGAAGCAGGTCCTCCAGTGGAGCCTGGGTGCTTTCCTTAGCGCCAAGTTCCATGGAAACAGCGGTTTCCACTTCCCGCTTCACCTTCTCCAGATCCGGGTGGCCGGCGTGGTCAAGCTCGAGCGTGCGGACGACGTCCCGAGCTTCCTCAACCATGTTCTGGGACAGGTAGAAGTCCACTTCCTGCAATTCGTCGGTGAGATCTGCCTCCGTTCCGGTGACCCTTGTAGGACCAGTTTCTTTTTCCTCTTTGACTTCTTCAAGATCGAGTCCGACATCGTTGAAATCAGGCAGCGCGTGTTCTTCTGAGGTCATCGTGTCAAGAATGACGCTGTCTTCCTCCGTCAGTTCCATACCTTCCGATTCTTCCAGCTCAAGCAAAGACTCGTCAACATCCATATCTCCGATGTCCAGCGTGTCAAACGGAGCCGCTTCCGAGAGGTCCATTGTGTTGTGGGGCAATTCCAGTTCAATCTCTTTGGAGGGTGCAGATATTAGTTCCCCTGCGGTTGCTTCATCTACACTTTCCCCAAACAGGACGTCTTCTGACACAGAGCCCTGATCCTCTTCCCCATGGCTGAAATCGTCCATATCTTTGGCATCAATTTCCACCGATTCCGAAATAGATTCAATCTGGCCGGAATCCAGCAGGGAAGGTTCTTCCAGATCAGATAGCTCCAGAAAGGTCATGCCCTCGTCTGCATCCAGGCTGTCGTCCAGTTGTTGAGTGGCCAGCATTTTTCTCAGATAGGAAGAAGAACCCGGCAAGAGGCGGTCAGATTTGTCCAGGAATGTCTCGGCTTTTTCCGGTTTCCCCTTTTTCAGATAGGTTTCTGCCATGCTCAGATAGCATTTGGACGCCTTGGCGATTTCTCCCCTCTCAATACACAATTCTGAGAATATGCGATTAGCCCTGACATCAAAGGGGTTTTGCTGAAGGAGCTTGCTGAGCAATTTGTATGCTTTCTTTTTCAGTCCGTATTCCACATACATCTCGGCTTCGGCAACGGAGCCCCGAACCTGTTGCCGGGTTTCCTCCATGTCCAGACCTTCCGGTTCAGTATCTTCAGCAGCTTCCCCGGCAGCGGTCTCAGTGTCGCCGTCCGGTTTTTCATCCATTGCAAAACTGCTTCCCAGATCCTTGAGTGCCGACTTGTAATCGTAATTCATGGGATCCAGCTGGACCAATTGCTTCAATGCCTTTTCCGCGCCCGTTTCATTCCCATCTAATTTGTAAGCGTTGGCCAGTTTTTCAAGGGCCGAAATCTGGAAAACCTTCTCACCTTTTTTTTCGTAGATAATGGCAAGTTTCTGGATTGCCGGTGCAAAATGTTCTGCTTTGGCGGTGATGGTTTTCAACAGGGAGATCGCATCGTCGTATTCCTCATTTCGAACCCGACGATCCAGAAGAGGCTGCGTCGCTTTCCATGCCTTTGCATATTGCTTCTTATCCAGAAAGCGGGCCACCAGTTCCCGCAGAGCCTTATCCCGCGTGCTGTCAATCTGGAAAACCTGACTCAGGAGCTTCAAAGCCCCGTCGAAGTCTCCTTTTTCCATCTTGATATCACCCAGGAGTTCCATAATCATAGGGTTTCGGGTGAATCGGGAAGACGCGGCCTCAAGGATCCTTTCCGCTTTTTCCAGTTCACCCTTCAGCACCAGGACTTTGGCCAGCGTTATGTCAACCACCGGGTCAGGAATGTCCAGCTTGCGTGTTTTCAGCAGAATTTTTTCCGCCTCATCCAGTTTTCCCTTATCCCGGAGCGTTTTGGCCAGGGTAATAAGCTGTTCGATTGCTTCCTGCTGCATTCCCTCGGAATTAAATAATTCCGCCAGCTTCATTCGAGAACCGACATTGTCGGGGTCCATGTCCACAATTTTTCGGTAGGATTCCAATGCCCGCTTGGTCAGTCCTTCCTTACGGTATTTTTCGGCGATTTCCAGATATTGCCGTTTGGCATCCTGAACCATGCCCTCCTGGGTATACAGTTCGGCCAGTTGTTCGAGGGCTCGGATATTTTCCTTATCCATTCTGAGGATCTTCTTCAGGATTGCGATCGCCTTGGTGAAGAACCCCTCTCTGATGTAGTGATCTACACTCTTCTGGAAATATTCAATGGCACTTTCCCGGTTCCCCATCTGGGCAAAAAGATCCCCGATCTTGTTGATGATGTTCACCAAATCCATGTCATCCGGAGAATCCTGAACATACCGCAACAATTCATCAATTGCCGGTTTCAACTTCTTTTGCCGGATGAACTTGTCTGCTTTTTCGAGAATCTTACTTTTCTTTACTGATGCCATACCTTTCCCTTGTTTAGAACAGATGAAAATATAGCATAACCCACTGTTGCGGTCAATGGAGACTCACAAAAAAGAAAACATGTTTTGTTATGAGGAGCGGTGTTGTCGGCGGTCTTTTCTTATTTCCGGACCAATTGCAGTGAAAGGAGCGAGACGTTGAAACATCGGATTGTTTATTTCCCCGATCTGTTTTTCCATCGTCTTCATCAGCGTGAAAAAATCAATTGAAGAGAGTTTCCCCCCGTGGGCAAGGAGGAGCGTGTCCGCTTTCAGTTCAGCGAGGCGATTCAAAGAAGACCTCATTCTATCTGGAAAGGGAATGGGGAAAGGTAACATGAACTTCCCATTCATGAACAATACCATGTCTGCTGCATAAAAAACCGATTCACGGCCGTTGAAAAGGCAACTGTCAAACAAAGTATGACCCGGAAGAACCAGTACTCTCCAATCCGGGAATCCGGGCAAAACATCGCCATCCTTCAGTGGGAATTCCGGTCGTATTCTCCGCGAATATCTGACCGATTCCCGTTTCTTGCCGTTTCTTCTGGCTGAAAACTGGGCCAGAAGCCGATCAACGCGGTTCTGAAGCCATCCACGCCATCCCCTGTACCAGTTGTCAACAAGGTGATGGGCAGCGATTGGAATACCAAATTTCTTTCTCAGAATCGGAGCGCCTCCCGCATGGTCCGGGTGCATATGGCTGACCAGCATCAGGTGAAGGTCCTCCATGGGGCGGTGCAGGGTTCCGGTAATAAAATCCTCAATCCGTTTGGCATCGCCCCGGCATCCCCCGTCCAGCAGCAAAAGACCTTCTTCCGATTCCACCAGAAAGATTGATGCGATGTAGCCCTCTATTTCATGAATAGTGAATGAATGCTCACTCATGTCAACAGTATATCTGACCTGATGGAAAAGTTCCAGACCCGAATCAAGCCATATAAAATCTTACCCAACGAGGTATCGTCAAGCCATGAAGAATCTTACCGGGAAGGAGAAGATTTCATGGCAGGCGAACGACTGGAACATGCCCTGAAACGATACCGGGCGGGAGATCGAAGCGAAAGGAGCGGCGTGTTGGATGAATTCTGCGAACTGACCGGGTACCACCGGAAATATGCCATATCGCTATTGAACAACGTGAATGATGAACCACCCCCT
>Ga0210044_10000658_pt1 | contig 52181 bp, 49 predicted proteins | sample CryGey13umfilter_2_FD_183959 | JGI IMG/M metagenome (GOLD analysis project Ga0210044, IMG submission 183959) | Groundwater microbial communities from aquifer in Utah, USA - Crystal Geyser 4/9/14 3 um filter (SPAdes) (version 2) | ecosystem: Environmental > Aquatic > Deep subsurface >...
GGATGCATGAGAAGCGGCCGGCTCCCGGGGGGGCAGTGGATGGCCGCTTGCCGCGGGTGGGCAGGTGCGTCAGAATCCGTTGTCGGTGAAGGGGACGAGCGCGGCGTGCTCGCGCCTTCGGCGGCAGATGTCCCCAGTTGAGGAGTGGCCCATGAGTGCACCGGGAATCGTGCTCGTCTCCGGCGGAATGGATTCGTGCGTGACGGCTGCCCAAGCGCGCGCCGACGGCTGTGAGCTTGCCTTCCTTCACGTCAACTACGGGCAGCGCACGCAGACTCGTGAGTCACAGGCGTTCAGCGCCATTGCCGACTTCTACGGTGTTGGCCAGCGACTGGTAGTGGATTTCGACCACTTGAAGCGGATCGGCGGGTCCGCGCTGGTAGACGAATCCCTGCCACTCCCGGAAGGACTGGACCCCGACCGGCCCGGCGTCCCCATCTCCTACGTGCCGCAGCGCAACGGCAACCTGCTGTTCCTCGCCGCAGCCTGGGCGGAGGTACTCAAGGCGGACTCGATCTGGGCGGGGATGGTCGAGGAAGACAGCTCCGGCTACCCGGATTGCCGGCGCTCATTCCTCGATGCGCTGGAGGCGGCAATCGCCTTGGGCAACGACGACGCCAGCCCCGACCCGGAGATCGTCACTCCGCTGATCCACCTGACAAAGGCCGAGATTGTGCGCCGAGGTGTTGAGTTGGGTGCGCCGCTCCACCTCACTTGGTCCTGCTACCAGCGCGAAGACGTTGCGTGCGGCGTGTGCGACAGTTGCCAGTTGCGGCTACGGGGGTTCCGCCAAGCGGGCGTGCCCGATCCGCTGCTCTACGCGGTGCACCCGCCCCGGTAGCCCTCATAGACTGTGGCGCAGCCAATCCCACCAGGGGATTAGGTCAGGCACGCTGCCAGTCGTCGCGCTGTCAACTCCATCTCGCGGGCACGGTCGGCTTGTTCGACAGCCAGGTTGCGCTTCTCCTCCGGGTCGCTGGGGCGGTGATACAGCTCCAGTTCGTGGACCTTCCGGACGGGGAACTCGGTGAAGACGGTGCCGTCGTTGGCGTCGTTCGCCCAAAACATGCACGTGTATTCGTGGTCGCGAATGCTCCACATCTGGTTGCGGGCGCAGGAGAGACCATAGGGCCATTGCGTCTTGACGTCTCCCCGGATGACGGGCAGGAAGCTGCGGCCGTGCATGGCGTTGGCGGGACGCTGGTACTCGGAGACGTTGGTGGGATCGGTGCCGAGGAAGTCGAGCAGCGTCGGCATCAGGTCGCAGGTGTGGACGAAGGCGTTGGTGCGCTGGCCCGCGCCGACACCTTCGGGATGGCGGACGATCAGGGGAATGTGCGACAACTCCTCATAGGGCCACAGGCAGCCTTTGCGGATGAAGCCACGCTCGCCCAATGGCTCGCCGTGGTCGGTGGTGAAGACGACCAGTGTGTTGTCCAACAGACCCTTATCGCGCAGGTAATCGAGAAAGAGACCGATCCACTTGTCAACCAGCGTAACCAGCCCGGCGTAGAGCGCCCGCACGTGATGCACGTGGTGCGGCTCCAAGTAGCCCTCGGTCTTCCCGACTCGCGGCATGATGAGATCCGGACCTTTGTAGTCGGGATCATACTGGCGCCAGTACTCCTCCGGCGGGTCCCACGGTTCGTGCGGGTCGAAGCTGTCGATCCAGAGGAAGAGCTTGTCACGCTGCTGCTCCAGAGTGGTGTCCAGCCAGCGCATTGATGCCTTCATCACCTGGGCGACGAAGTGGTCGTCCTCGCTGGTCCAGTGGTGGCGGTTGCGGAGGTACTGGATCAGGTGCTGGGTCCACTTGAGGTTTGGATCGGGGTCGAGTTCGTAGCGGTTCAGGTCGATCTCGAGGGTCTCGTCGAGCACATACGGGTCACCCTCCTGACCGCGGATGAACTCGACATGCTCGAACCCGCGCCCATAGCCCATGCCGGGCTTGAGCATGTGGTAGGTGTCGGTGACGAGCGCTGTCCGGTAGCCCTGATCCCACAGCATCTCCGCCAGCAGCACGTCATCCGGGCGAATCGGTTCCCACCCGCGGAACGGGAAGGTGAACCGCCCCGTGAAGAACGCCGTCCGGCACGGCAGCGTCGGCATCCCTTCCACGTAGGCGTTGTCGAAGAGCATCGACTCCTTCGCCAGCGCGTCGAGGCGCGGCGTCTCGATCCAGGTATTGCCGCAGCAACCCACGTGGTCATAACGCAGGCTATCGGCGACGATGACGATGACGTTCATGGGTCCCTCCGGGAGTGGCGAGTGACAAGTGGCGGCCCGCGCGTTGGGGGCAGCTCCTTGAATTATCATTCGACCCAAACCGCGCAGACCATTCTGCGGTCTGCCGTTGGCCAGTCGGAGGGTCCTTCCGCCCCCGCTCTCGTCGGCGGGTGCGCGACCGAACTGCTATAATCCCTCTGACGGCCCGAAGAGGTGAGACCCATGCCCAGCCCATTTCCCGGTATCGACCCCTACCTGGAATCGCCGCTGCACTGGTCGGACTTCCACGAAAGCTTCATCACCTACTGCCGCGATGCGCTCGTGGCGCAGTTGCCTGAGCACTACCGGGCCCGCATCGGCGAACGGCTCAGCATCGAGACCGCGCCCAAGCCACGCTACCCGGACATCAGCATCGTGGACCGGGATGAGTGGAAGGGGGCCGAGACAGCCACGGTGGAGTACCGTACGGCAGCCGGGCCCGTGGGGACGGCTGCGGACCCTCCCGTGATCTCCGAGACGCTTGCCGAGGGTCCGATGGAGTCCTACGTCCAGATCCTCGACCGAGCCGGCGATTCGGTTGTGACCGTCATCGAGCTACTGAGCCCGGCCAACAAGACGCCCGGGGAGGGTCAGGGGCTTTACCTCACGAAGCAACGCCAGCTCATCCGTGGGCGCGTTCATCTGGTCGAGATCGACCTGCTCTGCGGCGGCCGACACACCGTGGCGATCCCCCTGACTCACCTCAGTTCGCTCGAACCGCACTACTCGCTCGTGTGCGTCTCTCGCGCGCCGGACCCGGGTCGCTTCGAGGTCTACCCCGTGCAGCTTCGCCAGCGCCTGCCCCGCATCGGCGTGCCCCTGCTGCCCGAAGACGAGGATGTGGTCCTGGACATCCAGGCGCTGTATACGCAGTGCTACGATCGGGCGCGCTACGATCGGGACCTCGACTACCGGGAAGAGCCGCCGGTGAGCTTGTCGGAAGAGGACTCCCGTTGGGTCAGGCAGCTCCTGAGCGACAGAGACCTGCGGTGCGGACCGCCCGCTCAGCCGTTCCTGGTCGAAGCGAGTCCGACCGTGTCCCCTGTCGTTGTCAACGAATTTGGCGGCGGGTAGAATTGCGCTCCATGTACCGCCGGTTTGGCAAACGATTGGCGGATCTGCTGCTGGTGTCCCTCGCGATGCCGGTGGCGGCGCCGGTCATGGGGCTGGTTGCGCTCGTGGTTCGGCTGCGGCTGGGGTCGCCGGTGTTCTTCCGACAGCTCCGCCCGGGGCATGGCGACAGACCGTTCCGGCTGCTCAAGTTCCGCACGATGACCGACGCGCGCGACGCCGCCGGCGAGTTGCTGTCGGACGCTGAGCGCCTCACGTCGTTGGGGCAGTTCCTGCGGAGCACCAGCTTGGACGAGTTGCCCGAGCTGCTCAATGTACTGAAGGGCGAGATGAGCTTGGTCGGCCCGCGGCCACTCCTGATGGAGTATCTAGAACGCTACACTCCCGAGCAGCGACGCCGGCACGAGGTGAAGCCTGGGATCACCGGCTGGGCGCAGGTGAACGGCCGCAACGCGCTAACCTGGCAGGGGAGGTTCGCCCATGACGTCTGGTACGTCGATCATCTGTCGTTCTGGGTGGACGTGAAGATCCTTCTGCTGACCGTCGGCACCACGCTCAAGCGGGAGGGGATCAGCCAGTCCGGACACGTGACGATGGAGAAGTTCATGGGAAGTGAGATTGCCGCTCGGGAGTCCCCGCGGAAGAGGGACTGAGAGGCAGTCTGCCCCAACTCGGCCGCGTCTGCTTCGTTTCGCACTCAGCCCTGACGAGATCTGCTCCCGCGACGACGAACGCTCTACCTCATCAAGTTCTGGAGGCCCCTGATGACTGACTCGAATCTGGCTTCGACACCCGTCGCCGGTCAACAGCCAACCGACGAGCCCCAAGGGGACACCACAGGTCCCCCGAGCTACCACAACGCACCCCGAGCCCGTGTGGACGCGGCGCAGCAGGTACTGATCTTCGGAGGTGGGGGCCACGCGAAGACCTGCATTGACGTGCTCAGGCAAATGCCCGGATACGCGATCGCTGGCGTGGTCGACGCCAAGCTCCCCATTGGAAGCGAGGTGATGGGAGTCCCGGTGGTCGGGAGAGACACGGAGGAAGACCTGCGGAGGATGCGGCACACAGGCGTCGCATTGGCAGCAATCGGGGTGGGAGCCATCGGCAATCAGCCGCTGAGGGGGACGATCTACCAGAAGCTGAAGGGCGCCGGATTCGCGCTCCCCAACATGATCCACCCCAGAGCTGCCATCGAGCCCTCTGCCCGGATGGGAGAAGGGAACCTGATCCTGGCGAATGCGGTGGTAGGCAGTTGCGTCCGTATCGGCAGCAACTGCATCGTCAATGCAGGAACGGTCGTCTCTCATGATTGCTCCCTGGGCAATAACGTGCACCTGGCGCCGGGCGCACTGCTAGCGGGAGGGGTGTCGGTAGGATCGAACACCCTCATCGGCATGGGGGTCACGGTTTACCTCGGTGTCCAGATCGGCAGCAACGTCCAAGTTGCCAACGGCGTGACCCTCTACCGGAATGTGAGCGACGGAACCAGAGTCCGAGCGTCTGGCGCCTGAGCGCAGCGGTCGAAGAACCGGCTCACCTCGGGGGGGCTCGTCCCCGCGAGCAGCGCGAATGGATCCGGTGTGGGTCGTGCCCGGCGGACATCTGCAGAAGAACCAAGCCAACTGCCGCAGACTGGGGTATCATATAGGGCGACGATAGCTCGCCGGCCACTCACAGCAGTCCACTCTGGAATGCCGAGCGAGAGGCGAGAGAGCCACCGAGGCGGGAACTATTGCTGAACCGAACAGTGCCGAGGATTTGGCAGGCATGACCGAGATCTGCCCGCGGGAAAGGGAGTCCATCACGCCGCCGACGTCAGGGCCGTTCGTCCGGCCGGTTAGCTGGCAGGCAGCGGTGCTGGTCGTCACGGACGTCGTGTCCCTGCTCTCTGCGGTCGCCTTGGCGTTCTCGCTGAGGTTCGACGGCACGAACGAACTGCTCCGAGAGGTGACGGCGAGGCCGATCAGCACTGCCCTCAGCGTGGCCACCTGCATCGTGCTTTTCTCGAGTCTGGGTCTCTACACGTGTGCGTGGCGGTTCGCCAGCCTGGATATCCTGTTCGCGGTTGTGAAAGGCACCTTGCTCGGGGCTGGCGCGCTGCTCATCTACCAGTACATGATCGACCGCAGTACGTTCCCCCGGCCGGTGCTCATTCTGGTCTGGTTACTGAGCATGATCCTCGTGGGTGCGGCCCGCGTGTGTCTGCGGCTGGTGAACACGCAGGTGCTGCTGTCTCATCACCGGCGCCGGGCGGGGGGCGTCCCGAGGAAGCGCACTCGGTTGCTGGTAGTGGGAGCCGGCGAGTTGGGCGCGGAGCTGGTCAAGCGACTGCTCCAGCACCCCGAATTCGGGTACGAGATCTGTGGCTTCGTCGACGACGACCTCGCGACTCACGGGACGCATGTCTACGGGCTGCGGGTGCTCGGCTCGACGCTTCAGCTTCGGTTCTGGCTCGACGAACTGGACATCGACGAGGTCATCATCGCCGTGCCGGAATGGGCGCGGGAGACTATTCGGTGCATCTTGGACGAGTGCGCCCGGACGGGCGTCACCGCGAAGACGGTTCCCAGCACGCGGCAGTTGCTCAACGGGTCGTGGGATCTGCATGACATCCGCAAGGTGGATGTCGAAGACCTGCTGCGCCGGGAGCCCGTGCGCGTGGACTGCTCGGAGATCGAGACGTATCTCGGAGGCCAAACGGTCCTCGTGACCGGCGCCGGCGGCTCCATCGGGTCGGAGCTCTGCCGTCAGGTGCTGCAGTTCGGCCCGAAGCAGCTCATCGCACTGGACCACGAGGAGACAAGCATCTTCGACCTGGGGCAGGAGCTGGGAGCCAACGAGACCGACACTGCAGTTACGTGCGTCGTCGCCGATGTCAGAGACTTGGACCGGCTGGAGGGGGTATTCAGCAGGTTCGCGCCGGGAATCGTCTTCCACGCGGCAGCCTACAAGCATGTGCCCGTCATGGAGGCGAACCCAGCGGAGTCTATCCGCAACAACATCCACGGCACGCGGGTTGTTGCCGAGGCCGCCGACCGACACGGGACGGCGCGATTCATCCTGGTTTCAACGGACAAGGCAGTAAACCCTACCAGCGTGATGGGCGCGACCAAGCGGGCCGCCGAGCTGCTGATCCAGTTGCTTAACAGCACGAGTAGCACCAAGTTCATGTCGGTGCGATTCGGCAACGTTCTCGACAGCCGCGGAAGCGTGGTGCCGATCTTCCGCCGCCAGATCGAGCACGGCGGCCCTGTGACGGTCACGGATCCGGACATGGAGCGCTACTTCATGACCATCCCAGAGGCGGTGCAACTGGTCCTGCTGGCGGGTGCCCTGGGGGAGGGCGGCGAGATCTTCGTCCTCGACATGGGAGAGCGAGTGAAGATCGTCGACCTGGCCCGCGACCTAATTCGGCTGTGCGGATACGAACCGGACCGCGACATCCGGATCGAGTTCGTCGGAACGCGCCCCGGCGAGAAGCTCCGCGAAGAGCTGCAGACCGAAGGGGAAGACTACGCGCACACTCGGCACTCCAAGATCTTCGTGGCGAAACCGGAGAACGGGATCGAGGCGGAGGCGTTCCGCCGGGCGTTGGACGAGTTGTGCGAACTGGCCGTCAACGGGGTGGTGCGGGAGCAGTTGGCCGGAGGGCTCCGGCAAATCGTGCCCAACTACCAGCCGGACGCCGCACTCCTGTCCGCCGTGAGATGACGGCCTCCAGTTGCGGGGCGAACCGGCTGGCGGCAGGATTCTTGCTGATAGATAGAGCGACGCGCCCCGGTCTGTGGTGCAAGCACCTGTCCGACTCCGCCAACGCGAGCCGTTGCACTACTGGTGCACCAGTCCCCGGGAACCGAGGAGGAAAGCCAAGTGGATTACGACGTGAAAGACCTGGCCCTTGCGGACGAAGGCAAGCTGGCCATTGAATGGGCCGGCCGCCAGATGCCGGTCGTGCAGTCCATCGCGGAGCGATTCGGCAAGGAGAAGCCCTTGGCAGGGCTTCGCTTGGGCGCGTGCCTGCATGTGACGACTGAAACCGCCAACTTGGTTCTGGCTTTGAAGGCCGGCGGAGCCGAGGTCCTCCTCTGCGCCTCCAACCCGTTGAGCACGCAAGACGACGTCGCCGCGTCGCTGGTGAAGCACTATGAGATCCCGGTCTTCGCCCTCAAGGGCGAGGACAACGACACGTACTACCGGCACCTCAACGCCTTGCTGGATGGCCGTCCGCAATTGACCATGGACGATGGCGCGGACCTCGTCTCAGTGCTGCACTCGGAGCGCCAGCAGCAGCTCAGCGAGGTCGTCGCGGGCACCGAGGAGACCACCACCGGGGTGATCCGGCTGCGAAGCATGGCCGAGGGTGGCGTGCTGAAGTACCCCATCATCGCCGTCAACGACGCCGACACGAAGCACTTCTTCGACAACCGCTATGGTACCGGTCAGAGCACCATCGACGGAGTTCTCCGGGCCACCAACATCCTGCTGGCGGGGAAGACGGTTGTGGTCTGCGGCTATGGTTGGTGCGGCAAGGGAGTGGCGATGCGCGCCGACGGCATGGGCGCCAGTGTCGTCGTAACCGAGGTGGATCCGCTCCGGGCACTCGAAGCGGCGATGGACGGATACCGCGTCATGAAGGGCGTCGACGCCGCGCGGATGGGAGATCTGTTCGTGACGCTCACCGGGGATCTCGGGGTGCTGCGCAGAGAGCACTTTGAGGTCATGAAGGACGGCGCCATCGTCGCCAACTCCGGCCACTTCAACGTCGAGATCGACATCCCGGCACTCGAGTCATTGGCCGTCTCGCAGCGGACCATCCGGCGGTACATCCGGGAATACACGCTGGCCGACGGGCGGCGGCTCTGCCTGCTTGGTGAAGGCAGGCTCATCAACCTGGCTGCCGCCGAAGGACATCCGCCGAGCGTCATGGACATGAGCTTCGCCAACCAGGCGCTCTGCTCCGAGTATGTCGCCCAGCACGGCCAGTCGTTGACCAACACCGTTCACCCGGTGCCAGCCGAGATCGACAAGGAGATCGCCCGGCTGAAGCTTGCCACTATGGAGATCGAGATCGACACCCTCACCCCCGAACAGGAGACCTACCTCAACTCCTGGGAGATGGGCACGACCTGAGAAGCACCGGCACGGTTGTCGTCGCGCGGGGCGTACCTGAATCACCGACCGCCTCGCAGCATGCAACATGGTGACTTCCTGGCTGCCACTTCTGCTGTCGTTCTGCGCCGCCGCGCTGTTGCTGGCGGCCGTGGGGCCTCGGCGCGCCCCGGCTGAGTCGACGGGCGTCTGCACAGGTCGCCGTTGCCGCATCCCCGTAGGTGGTGTCGCGATGGCGGCCGGTGTGCTGGTCGCCGCTGGCTGTGTGGGCCGAGCCGACTCGGACAGCGCCCTCCTGATCTTCCCCCTCGTGGCGTTGGCCTGTGTTGCATGGGCGCTGGGTCTGCTGGAAGACATGGTGTCGCTCCCCTGGTGGGGACGCGACGCGGGGCTGGTTCTGGCCAGCGCTGCTGCCTATTCAGCGGGGGCGACCATCGAGTTCGTCAAGCTCCCCTTTGCGGCGCAGTTCCATGCCCTGGAGGCGCCGGTCGCCGGACTGGTGACCGTCCTGTGGCTGATGGTTGTCACCCGCTCGTTTCTGGCGACCCGGTCTGTCAGCGGCTTGACCGTAGCCCTGGGAGGGGTGGCTGCGCTCGCGCTGGGCGTGGTGGCGCTTCTCCAACCTCAGGTCCACGCTGGGGTGGCGGCTGCCCTGGCCTTCTCCGTGGGAGGGGCCTGCTTAGCCGTCCAGATGCTCTCGCGCTTCTGCGGGGCCCCGCCGGTCGGCGTGGCTGGGAGTGCGCTGATCGGCTTCCTGATCGGGGTGGTCACCATCCTGGGAGCGCTGAAGAACACGGCATTCCTCATCGTTGTGCTGCCCCTGCTTGTCCTCAGCGCGCCGCTGCTGAACACCACCTATGCCTTTTCGGTCGCCGCGGGCGCCAGCGGCCGCCGTCGCCTCGCAGTCACCCACCGCCGCGAGTGCCTGCACGAAGTATTGTTGCGCCGCGGAGTGGCGCCGGCCAAGGTGGTGGCTTGGTTCACTGCCATTGACGTGTACTTGTGCCTGCTGGCACTGCTCCTGGTCCGGCTCATCAAGGTGCACTACTGCCTCAAAGCCGGGCTGCTGTTGGCGCTCCTGCTCATTGGGTACTTGTTCTTCTTGTCGGTGGCGAAGGTCCTCTCGCGACAGGAGCCGGCCCCGCACCCGGACGAAGTACGGCTGTTCGATGTGCGGCTGACACCCGTCACTATGGACGAAGCGCTAACCCGGATCGAGGAGTTCATCCGGTCTCGTCAGCCTCACCACGTGGTGACGTCGGACTCCTCCGCCATCGTGAAGGCGCAGACCGATCTCGAACTGCACGAGATTATGAACGAGGCGCACTTGGTGACTCCGGACGGCATCGGCGTTATCTGGAGCGCGCGGCTGCTGGATGTGCCTGTCTTCGAGCGCGTGTCCGGCGTCGATTTGGTGGCGCGGCTGGCCGAAAGAGGGGCCGCTGCCGGCTACCGGTTCTTCCTGCTCGGCGCAGCGCCCGGCGTGGCCGAAACGGCAGCAGAGCGGCTCCGGGAGCGCTTCCCCGGACTGCAGGTGGTCGGGACGAACGACGGCTACTTCTCGGCCGCTGAAGAGACGCCTCTCGTGGAACGCATCCGCGAGTCGAACGCAGACATCCTGCTGGTTGCCTTCGGCGTCCCCAAGCAGGAGAAGTGGATTCGGCGGCACTTGGCGCAACTGAAGGTCCCCGTCTGCATCGGCGTCGGCGGCACGTTCGATGTGTACTCCGGGCGCCTCAAACGTGCCCCGGTGTGGGTGCAGTGCTGCGGGCTCGAATGGCTGTATCGGGCGCTGATTGAGCCAAGCCGGTTCAGGCGTCTGCTGGCGATTCCGCAGTTCATGGCGATGACCTTCCGGCAGCGGCTGCGGAGCTGGAAGCTGTAGCTCCGAACGACACGCGCCCGGCCCTTCGGCTCCGTGCCTCGGGGTACCAAGGAGAGAGGGAGCCTTCCTATGAGTGTTGTGATCGTAGGATCTGTCGCGTTGGACACGGTCGAGACCCCCGCCGGCCGGCGAGCGGACGCCCTCGGCGGGTCCGCGACGTACGCTTCGTGCGCTGCGAGTCTGTTCTCCCAGGCGAAGATGGTTGGCGTGGTGGGTGACGATTTCGCGGAGGAGCACGTGTCGTTTCTCCGGTCGCGGGGCATCGACCTCAGCGGCCTGGAGGTGGCGCCCGGCAAGACATTCCGCTGGGGCGGCGTCTACTTTGACGACGAGCGGGAGCGAGAGACCACCTTCACAGAACTGAACGTCTTCGAGCAGTTTGCGCCGAAGCTGAGCGAGGCGCACCGGGCTGCCGAGATCGTCTTCCTGGGCAACATCCATCCCAGCCTCCAGCTCGGCGTTCTCGACCAAGTCAAGTCGCCGAGACTCTCGCTGTGCGACACAATGAACCTGTGGCTCGACACGGCATTGCCGGAAGTTGCCGCGGTGCTAGACCGGGTGGACGTCGCGCTCATGAATGACGGCGAAGCCAAGCAGTACTGCGAGACGGGCAGCGCAATCACCGCGGGGAAGCGGCTGCTCGAGCGCCATCGCTTGGGTGCCGCAGTGGTCAAGCAGGGCGAGCATGGCGCCATCCTGGTCCAGCCCGACGGGCTCTTCCTGGCGCCCTCGTACCCCCTCGAAACAGTGGTGGATCCGACGGGTGCCGGCGACTCGTTCGCCGGAGCGCTGGCGGGCTACCTGGACGCGCAGCCTGAACTGACGCCCGCCGCCTTCCGCCTGGGCGTCGTGTACGGCGCGTTGGTGGCCTCCTTCATCGTGCAGAACTTCGGCCTTGACGGCTTGCGGGAGTTGACGCGCGCGGACGTGGAGGCTCGGCTGGAGGAGTGGCTGGCGATGACCCGGGTGACCGCAGCAGCCTGACGGGTGAGGCTACGGCCCAAGCAGATGGCTCCCGACTGTTTCGTTGAACAGCCGTCGGAAGTCCCGGAAAGGCTCGTACTTCCGCCCGTAGTAGACCCGGTTGGTCAACAGGAACACGAAGCCCTCGTTGGCGGGGTCGAGGGTCGCCGAGGTGCCGGTGAAGCCGGTGTGACCGAAGCTCGCCGCCGAGAAGCCGGGCGGCCGCGGAAGCATGTCGCTGTCGTGGGTGAACCAGCCGCACGAGGAGTGCCCGCCGACGCCGCCCAACTGGTTTGTGGTGTAGGCGGCGTACAGCGGGTCGGATAGGTCGAACGGCGGGCGGCGGCCCAACAGACGACGGAGGAGCCGCGACAGGTCGGCAGCAGTGGAGAAGAGCCCAGCATTGCCCGCGACGCCGCCCAGCGAGAAGGCGTTCTCATCGTGGACGAAGCCGCGGGCGCGCTTGTGTCGCCACGGGCACAGCTCGGTGGCGGCAGCGCGCTTCCGGTCTGCAGGTTTGGGGCGGAAGCAGGTGTCCTTCATGCCAGCCGGCAGGTGCAGTTCTCCGCGGGTGTAGGCGTCCAACGGCCTCTGCGCGGCGGCGCTGACGATCTCGCCCAGCAGGATGTAGCCCAGGCAACTGTACTCGTAGTGGGTGCCCAGCGGGTGTTTCGGCTCGGCTCCGAGAATTGCTTGAGCCGACTCCCACCGGCTCAACCCACGCTTGTACAGCCCCTGCCAGGCAGTGATCCCGGAAGTGTGGGTGAGCAGATGCCGCAGCGTTGCTCGGCGTAGCTTCGGGTGGCAGCGGAGCGGCGTCGCGGGCGCATCCGGCTGGTTAGGCAAGAGGTCCGCGCAGAGGCGGTCCAGAGTGTCGTCAAGGGCCAGCCGGCCCGCGGAGACCAACCGGAGCACTGACAGCGCCGTAGCTGTCGGCTTGGTGAGGGAGGCGAGGTCGAAGAGCGTGGTGCGGGTGGCGGGGAACCGCGACCTGGCGGAAAGGCGCCCGCATTCGCCTCGCGCAACGCGGGCGCCGCGCCAGTGGACTTCGTAGCAGGCGGCGGTGAACAGGTGTTGGGAGACACCTTGCTGAACCAACGCGTCCAGTGCCTGCCGGAGTGAGGGGGGCTTCGCCATCAACTCGGCTTCTGGTCCAGGTTGACCCCTTGGAGCAGCTTCATGAAGCGGTCGATCTCCTCAGGCTCGGCCGTCGAGTCTTCGTCCGTCTGCATGCCCAGTGGCAGTTCCTGTCCTTCCTGCAGAAGGATGGCCGTCTGGTCGGCGACCTCTTCATTGACGAAGATCTTTGCTTTCGCACGGAGCGCTAGCGCGATCGCGTCGCTGGGGCGGGCATCCACCTCGCGGACCCCGGTCTCGTCCAAGAGCGTGACGGTGGCGTAGAACGTACTGTCCCTGAAGTCGCTGACGACGATCCGCGAGACCCGCACCCCGAGCTCGCTCAAGATGCTCGTCATCAAGTCATGCGTCATGGGGCGCGGCGCGTGCTTGTTCTCGAGTTCCATGGCGATGGCAACCGCCTCGGACGGGCCAATCCAGATGGGCAGAAACCGTCTCCGTTCGGTGTCGCGGAGCAGCACGAGGGTGCGGTTCCCCTGGTCAATGCCGATCCCTTCAACGCGCATCTCGATCATGTCCATCACCCTTCTGTGAGGCGTGGTGTGATTTTACCCCGCGCTCCCAAGCAACGCAAACGCCCAAACGTGGCGCGTGCCGAGAAGCGCAGTGACGCGGGAGAGGACCACCGCCAGGCGATTGACAGACCCCTCCGGTTCACGTACGATGTACCACCTCAACAGCATGTCCGTCGGTGGTGCGGCGTCGGACACCGGACCGGGAGGCTAACGAATGGCGAAAGTCGACATCGAGTTCGATCAACTACTGCCCGAGACGTTGGGCGCGCTACGTTCTGAAGGACTGCAGCTTGTGGGCGTCAGGGAAGACGGCTCCGCTAACACCATGACCATTGGCTGGGCCACGTTCGGCATCCTCTGGGGACGCCCAATCTGCGTGGTGCTGGTCCGGCCGTCGCGCTACACCTACGAGTTCCTGGAGGCAGTGCCCGACTTCACCGTGAACGTGATGCCCAAGGAGTTGGCTGAGGTCGCTGCCTATTGCGGAACGGTGTCGGGCCGAGACGAAGACAAGTTTGCGAACAAGGGGCTGACCTGTACGCCCGGGCGAGTGGTGAAGTCGCCCATCATCGAGGAGGGGATCATCCACTACGAGTGCAGGATCGTCCACCGAAACGACCTGATCCCCGACCAGCTTGATGCCGGGATCAAGGCTGGCGCCTACCCGCAGGGCGACTTCCATCGGCTGTACTACGGCCAGATCGTCGCCTCCTACGCTGAAGAAGATGCCGCCCTGCGCGTGTCGTCGCCCAACGCGTACTGATGCTACCGAAGGAAGTGCGCGCCGCATGACCCCGAAAGACCGAGTGGCGACCGCGCTGGCGCACGCCCGGCCCGACCGCGTCCCTTGGGACTACTGGGCGGACCCGGTGCTGACGGGGCGACTGCTCGACAGCTTGGGGCTGGAGACCAAAGAGCACCTGCTTCGCCGCCTCGGCGTAGACCTGCGCTACGTGGCGGGTCCCAGCTATGTCGGTCAGGAAATGCGCCGGCACGCGGACGGAACAGCGGACGACTTGTGGGGCGTGCGCAGACGCACCGTCGTCGTTGAGCGTGAGGGTGTTTGCTGGACGTACAAGCACGTTGTCGAGTCGCCCTTGGCGGCCGCCGCGACGGTTCCGGATATTGAGGCGTACCACGGATGGCCGTCACCGGACTGGTGGGACTACGAGGCGCTCGCCCAAGACTGCCGAGCCTGTGCCCCGTACGCCGTGGTGAACGCGGGCGACCGTCTGGACCGGACTGCGCAGCTCAAACCCATGATGTACCTGCGGGGGATGGAGCAGGTCTACGCCGACCTCGTCCAGGCGCCGGCACTGGTGGAGGCGCTCCTCGACCGCATCGTCGGCTACTTTCTCGAGTACAACCGTCGGGTGTTCGAGGCTGCTCAGGGGGGGATAGACCTCTTCATGATGGGCGACGACTTCGGGGCGCAGAATGGCCTGCTGATGGAGGTTGGTATGTGGCGGCGCTTCTTCTTGCCTGGGTTCCGCGCGTACGTCGAGCTGGCGCACGAGTTTGGGATCAAGGTTATGCACCACACCTGCGGCAGCGTTGTGGAGTTGATCCCGGACTTCATTGACGCCGGATTGGATGTCCTCCAGTCCCTCCAGCCACAAGCCGCCGGCATGGAGTTGGGCCGGCTGCAGCGGGAGTTCGGCAAGGACCTCTCCTTCCACGGTTCCCTCGACATTCAGCGAGTGCTCCCCCGCGGCTCGCCGGAGGAGATCCGCACGATGGTCCGAGATAGGTGCCGGCACGGCAGGGACGGCGGCCTGATTCTGTGCAGCGCCCACAACATGCCGCCTGACACGCCGCTTGAGAACGTGCTCTGCCTCTACGACGCCCTGCAGGAGTATGCGTGATCCCGGGAGGCCGCTCAGAAACGCGTCAGTACGGCTCGACGTTCGGCAGCTCCCAGCCGTCAATCCGGAGGACCTTCCACTCGCGCCGGAATCCGCGCTTCTCGCGCACCAGATGGACGACCGTCTCGGCGTCGCTGGCTTCGACTGGTTGATCCCGTTGCGCGGCCTGGATCTGCACGCGCGCACTGACGCGGGCGTGGTCACCGTTGACGGTGGTCTCGTGGACGTCGACGGTCACATCGACCGCGTCAACGGCGCGGAAGCCTCCCACGGCCAACTGCCTTAGGGTACGATAGTCGTTCCCGAGCGAGTCCGTGTACTCCGGCGACACGCAGGACAGGCACACCCACGCGCTCTTGGACTCTGCGCCTTGCTCCGCCTTTGCCAGCAGCCGACGGATTTGGCTCTCGGGCGTCGGCCTCGGCGAGTGGAACCGCCAGTAGCCGGCGACGCACAGGAGCGCCAGCAGGACCGCGATTGTGAGACGTTTCCTCATTGCGCTGGACTCGCAGGCACAGCCGCTCGTGCCTGCCTGTTGACCATCATGCAGCTTACCATTGTACGACACGGGCAATCCGTCTGGAACGACCAACGGCTCATCCAAGGGCAGCAAGATCCGCCGCTGAACGAAGCGGGCAGGAGGCAGGCGCAGCAGGTTGCGGCTGCGCTGGCCGGTGACACGAATGGACCCGTGTACACCAGTGACCTGCTCCGTGCCCGGCAGACAGCGCAGCCGATCGCCGAGAGGCTCGGCGTCCCACTTGTAGTCCGTCCTGACCTCCGCGAGATCGGGATGGGGGCGTGGGAGGGGCTGACGGAAGATCAGGCGCGCGAGGGCGACCCGGCCCTGCACGCCGCCTGGAAGCGCGACTCCATTGCCAACCGCCCGCCCGGAGGCGAGTCATACCACGACCTGTTCGAGCGTCTGCGCGCGGCGCTCAAGGAGTTCTCCGCCGGAGACCCCGCCCCCGTCGTCGTCACCCACTACTCAGCCGGTCGCGCGCTGATTGCGATGGCGTTGGGCGCGCCCCTGGAGGCAGTGCGCTGGTTCCGCCTCGACAATGGCAGCCTGTCGCGACTTTGCCGAACGAGCACCGGGAGTTGGCAGCTCGTCGCTCTGAATGACCTGTCCCATCTCACCCCAGGCGGTGCGCCGCCACCCTATGATTGAGGACACGCCTATGTACGTGTGTCCTCAATCTGCGGCCTGTGCTCTGCAGCGCTGCAGTCTGTGCGCGGTGGGGCAGGGAGGCACCACTCACCACGAGGGGCAATGCATGGTCGATCTCAGGAGGTACCCAACGTGACTCGTATTCAATTCGGCATTGTCGGTGGAGGTTGGCGGGCGGAGTTCTTTTTGCGCATCGTGCGCTCGTGCCCGGAGCGGTTCGGCATCACCGGGATGGTGGTGCGCAGCGAAGAGAAGGGGCGAGGCATCGAACAGCATTGGGGCGTGCGGACGTTCCGCACGCTGGACCAGATGCTGGCTGCGACCGCGCCTCGGTTCGTGGTCACCTCCGTCCCGTGGGGCGCGAACCTGGAACTGCTCAAAAACCTTGTCGCCCGCGGCGTGCCAGCGCTGTCGGAAACGCCGCCGGCCCCCGATGTGGAGGGGTTGCGCGACTTGTGGGAATGCGTCTGTAGCGCCAGCGGATGTGTGCAGGCGGCGGAGCAGTACCACTTGCAGCCGATGCACCGAGCGCGGCTGGCCGTTGCGGCTGGCGGCAAACTCGGGACGGTGTCGCAAGCGCAGGTGTCCGTCGCCCACGGCTACCATGGGCTCAGCCTGATGCGGAGGTTCCTGGGGATCGGCTGCGAGGAGGCGACCCTCCGGGCGTTCCGGTTTGCCTCGCCGCTCATGGCCGGTCCCGGTCGCGATGGCCCTCCCCAGCAGGAGGAGACTCGGCAATCCCAGCAGGACTTCGTCTTGTTCGACTTCGGCGACCGCATGGGCTGGTTCGACTTCACTGGCGACCAGTACTTCAGTTGGGTGCGCAAGAACCGCCTGCTGGTCCGCGGCGACCGCGGCGAGATGACAATGGACGGTGTCGCCTACCTGAAGGACTACCTCACTCCCGTCGAGCTGAAGTTCACCCGGCACGTTGCCGGTGCCGACGGCAACCTGGAGGGGCTGTGCCTGAAGGGTGTGCAGCTTGGCGATGAGTGGCTCTACCGCAACCCCTTCGCGCCTGCGTCGCTTACCGATGACGAGTTGGCCATCGCTGAGTGCCTGGTGCGGATGGACACCTGTGTCGAGAGCGGAACGGACTTCTACCCCCTCGCAGAAGCCAGCCAGGACCACTACCTGAACCTCCTGGCGCAGGAAGCGCTGAGTACGGGCGAGCCCGTGCGGACACAGCGACAGCCGTGGGCCGACTGAGAGAGGAGCACCAAGGGGCTCGGCGCCCCCCAAGCGCCAGCCCCCCAAAGCCCCACGACACCCCTTTTGGTCCACCCCCGTCCACTAAGTCCACCAAGTCCACCCACGCCCATGGCCGCCGACCAACTCCACCTCGTCGGAACGCTCCTCCCGTTGCAGCTCGACGGCTACCGGTTCTGCTTCGGTAGCGAATGGACCGCCCAGCGCGGAAAGGCGCCCACGACTCCCGAGCGTTTTCTCGCGTCGGGCGTCGAGGAGAACGCGTGGCGCCTTCGCTTCGGCGAGGGGACACTGGACGTCAGCCAGTGGGAGACACCGAAGCGCACGCGAACGTATCCCCTCGCTCGCGTGTATCGCCTGCTGCAGAGCCCTCACCGCAGAGGTGCCTTGATCCCCGCGGTGAAAGACGAAGGCAGCGGCCTCAACCCCGATGTGCTCGGCCTCGACACGTTGCACCTGCTGACGCTGTTCGGGGTCTACGCGGTAGTGGGGCACTATCTTGGGGCACGTGGCGAGACGCAGAAGAGGCGGTCCGGCGAGGAAGTGCTCGTGCTCCGCGACCAACGGCTCGACTTCGAGGCGGCGCTCACAAAGCTGGAGGTAGCGGCGGCGCCGGAAGTGAGCGTCGTCGACTGGAACCGCGGCGAGGTAGACCTGTTCGCCGTTTCCCTCGAACGGTCGGCCGCAGCCTATCGTCGCCTGCACGAGCAAACCGGCGTGCCGCTGACCACCGTCGCGAGTTGCGAGCGGCGGCTGGCAGTCCTGCACGATGGCGGTCTCCCGGCCTATGTCCGGTGGAGCGACCGCTTCCGGCTGCGTTCGCAGCACGCGGAGACCGTGAGCGTGCAGCCCAAGGAACACCTGGTCGGTCCCGCTGCCAAAGTACTCGTGGACCTGCGGCTGGATTGCGACCTCGGGGCAGGAGAGCAGGTCTGGCTGCACCTTGCGCCGGATGAAGGGTGGGTCGTCGGCAACCAGGTGTTCGTCCTCGAGAAGAAGGCAAACCCCAGCGAGAATGACCTGCTCGGCGCGATCTTCAAGAACATGGCATTCCGGTCAATGAAGGTGGAGAACGTCACCAATCCGGTGCACTTCGGGATCGGCGCGACGTACGAGACCCGGACCGGCGCCTGCTGGTCGTTGTGCCCGCATCTGCAGGAGTGCTTGGTGGAGCGCTTCTCGTCCTGTCGGTTCCAGCCACTTGCGCCGCACAACGCTGCCCCAACATTTCCGCAGCGCAGTGACTGTGTCTCGCTCCTGCGTGAGGGTGCCGCCAACGGGTTCCTCACGTTCGTTGTGGGGCTGCGCGGGCTAAGCGAGGGGGACGAGAGCGCCATCCAGCGGACGATCCTGTCGGCCTGCGGAGTCCGTCAATGGGGCCCTGCGTAACCCGGCTATGCGTCCTGAAGCAACACGACGTTCGCCGCCTCTCACAGCCCGATGGTCTTGAGCTTCTCGCGAAGGCTCTCCTCAGTCTGCGGCCCCCGGAGCACGCCCCGCGCGACGCCCAGTTTGTCGAGGAAGGCCAGCATTGGCTGGATGAAGGCGCCGAACTGGCGGGTCACCTCCGCTCGCGGATCCCACAGCGTGGGGTGGGCGATCTTCAGCTCGTCGACCAGTTGCTCGGCGCCGCCACCGGCTTCGACGCAAACACCCAGCACCACCAACCGGTCGTTCTCGAACTCCTTCACCAGCTTGTCCAACAGAGGCAGCAGCGTCCGCGAGTCGGCTTGCCCGCTGTTCCAGAAGCACAGAACGGTCGGGCGGCCGGTGAAGTCTCCGAGCGAGTAGGTCTTCCCGTCGGCCGCGTGTAACGTGAAGTCGACCATCTTCTTGCCTTCCAGGTCAGTGCCCGCCAACTGGAGTCCCGGAATCTCGAACGCCTTCACCAACCTCACTTGGTCGTTCGGCGGCGTGAACGTGAACAGCGTGTCGGACACGGGCTGGTCGACGACGGCTGTGTGGTAGATCTCGGTGATCAGCAGCGTGCCCTCGCCGCCCCACGCATTGAACCGCGGGTTACTGCTGAGTGCAGTCGGGTCCAGTTCGCCTGCGTACTTGCGGACCATGAAGCTGGCCGCGTCGACCCACAGCTCGGCGGTGCTGACGTTTCGGGCCATGCCCATTACATTGCCCGGCGTGCGATCGAGCGTCAGGCGCACATGGTAGGTGAGAACGGGCGTTGCGGGGTCCCCAAGGCGGAGCGTCTCCTCGCCGACCAGCGCCGTCTGGGACGCTCTTTGCTTGAGCGTCCCCAAAGGGCGTTCAGACGCCAGGAGCTGCATCGGCAGCGGGAGGAACTTGCCGACGAAGTAGCTCTGGAGACCCTCCCCTGTGAAGCTGAGCGCTGGAGGGGCCGGGCTTCGCGTGTACTGCTTGAGGATCGGCAAGTAGAGGCACAGCGTTTGTCCGTCGCACACCAGGGAGTGCCCGGTCGTGTCGTCTGCCAGCTCGACCCGGAACTTGTTGGGGCGCTGGTACGCCAGCGTGACGGCCAGGAGGCGCTCGATGGCGCGGCTTCCGCGGTAGTTCTGCGAGTACGTTCCACGAGCCGAGAGGGTGTCAACTCCGGCATACGCTGCCGCGCACTTCTCGAGCACCTGTTCCGCCGTCGTTAGCTTCTCCATGGGCTGCGGCTTCGGTGCAGTGCCGGGCTCACCGCCGGCAGCCGGTTCGGCGTCCTGCAAGCGCGCGACCGCGTCGCGGGCCTCGGTGGCGCGTTGGCTGTTGGGCTCCAGTTCGAGCACCTTCCGGAAATGCGCAACAGCCTTCGCCTTGTCGCCTGTCCCCGCGTAGACCCAGGCCACTGCCCAGTGCGCGTCGAGGTGATTGGGCGACAGCGAGAGCGCCTTCTCGAACTCCGTCGCAGCCTCCGCGAGCTTCTTCTCTCTCTTGAGCCGCATCCCCTCGGCATAGTGCGCCTTCGCCGGCGAGTCCTCGGCCCGGACCGGCAATGGAGCCCTGGTCAACAGCAGTGCAGCACCGACAGTCAGACACGATATGCGCGCCGGGGTTCGCATGGGCCGATACCTCCTACGACAACGGGCTGTCAATCCGAGCCGCGACCGTGAGGGAGCGTGTGACACGCTGACTTCGTGCACGACGCTTCCGTGTCACACGCTCCCTCACGGTCGCGGCTCAGATTGGCTCGCTCGTTCACTTGCCGGGGTGTTCAAGCGGAACGCAAGCATGAGTGATTCCTGTGGGAATGCAGATTTGAGATGGCAGATCGCAGATCGCGGGGACCGGCCGGGCGCCGACCGTGGCACGCTCACCTGGTGTGCTGCCCAACCAGCGGGCTGGCACCAGTGGTCGCCTGCTTGAGTTGGATTCGACAGGTCCCCGCTGCCTCCTGTCGCCTCGCCAGTTTGAGGGATCGGTTCCCAACGGGTAGAATCGGCTCCATCCCATTCGCAAAGGTGACCGGATGAATAGACCCCTTGCGCCGAAGGTCGGCCTGCTGCCCCTGTACCTGAAGCTCTACGACGAGGTGGTGCCCGAGCTTCGGCCGAAACTGGAGGCGTTCCTTGGCGAGGTGGCGGGCATGCTGACTGCGAGCGGTTTGGACGTGGTGGCTGCGCCGGTCTGCCGAGAGCGCCCGGAGTTCGCCGAGGCGCTTGCCGCGCTGACGGCGGTGGGCGTGGAAGCCCTCGTTACGCTGCACCTGTCCTACAGCCCGTCGCTGGAGTCGGCCGCCTTGTTGGCTGAGTGCAGTCTGCCGCTGATCCTGTTCGACACGACGCCCTCGCCCACGTTCGACAGCTCCGCGACGCGGCAGACGATGCTGGAGAACCACGGCATCCATGGCGTCCAGGATCTGGCCAGCGTGCTGCGCCGGTTGGGCAAACCGTACCACGTGGTTGCCGGGCATCCGTCGAGAGGGGGCGTGCTCGACGAAGTCGTGGGCTTGTGCCGCGCGGCGAGCGCCGCGTCTCGCCTCCGCCGCATGAAGGTCGGCTTGGTGGGCGCGCCCTTCAAGGGAATGGGCGACTTCGCGATCGACGCCGAACGGCTTGCGAAGCGAGTCGGCCCCACGGTTGTGCAGATCGACTTGACGGACCTCGCGAAGCGTGCGGCCGCCGTGTCCGCAGAAGAAGTCGACGCGGAGGCTGCCGCCGACGGGGAGCGGTTCGACTGCTCCGCAGTGACGCGGCAAGTGCTGGAGCCGTCACTGCGTCTCGGGTTGGCGCTCCGGCAGATGCTTGACGAAGTGGACGCCGGCGCGTTCAGCATGAACTTCCAGGCGTGCACCGCAGAGTCGGGTCTGCCAACCGTTCCCTTCCTAGAATGCTCGAAGGCAATGGCGCGGGGGCTTGGCTATGCTGGCGAAGGGGATGTCCTCACTGCCTCGGTGAACGGCGCCCTGGGTGCCGCGTACGGCGACACCACCTTCACCGAGATGTTCTGTCCCGATTGGCGCGGCGATACGCTCTTCATGAGCCACATGGGCGAGTGTAACCCGGAGCTTGCTTCGCAGCAGCCGAAGTTGGTCGAGAAGGACTACCAGTTCAGCGACGTCGCCAACCCGGTCATCGCGCTGTTCCCACTCAAGCCGGGCCCGGCGACGCTGGTCAACCTCACCCAGGACCCGGGAGACGCATTCTCGCTGATCGCCTCGCTGGTCGAGGTCGTGGACACCGGGCTCGTCGATGCATTCTGCGATGTGCCGCACTTCTGGATTCGGCCGGCCAAGTCTGTCCGCCAGTTCCTTGCCGACTACAGCCGAGCCGGCGGCACGCACCACCTCGGGCTTATGCTCGGCAACCGCGTTGCCGCCGTGCGCACACTCGCAGAGATGCTGGGCGCGCCCTGCGTCGAAGTGTGACAACGGCTTCGAGGGGGATTCCACACTGAGCAGACCCGACACACTTCCCGGTTTCCGCGGCGTCCTGCTGGACCGCGATGGAGTCCTTAACGACAAGCCGAAGGGGTTCGTCTACACCTGGGAGGAATTCCTCTTCTTGCCCGGAGTGTTGGAGGCGCTGCGCCGCCTGCACGAAGCGGGAATCCCCGTCGCGGTGATCACGAACCAGTCGTTCATCGGGCGCGGCTGGATCAGCCGGGACGAAGTCGAACTGATCCACCAGAAGATGTGCGACGCGGTCGCCGAGCACGGCGGCCGGATCGAGGGTGTCTTCCTGTGTCCACACGCACCTGAGGACGGCTGCCGCTGCCGCAAACCCGCGATCCTGAGCTTCGTTCGGGCGCTGACCTGCTTGGGTCTGGAGGCGAGTGACTGCTGCTACGTCGGCGATCGGCCGACGGATGTGCTGGCGGCGCACGCGGCGGGGATGGAGGGGTACCTCGTCCGCAGCGGTGCAGCGTTCGATGAGGCTGCTGTGCGCAACCCGCCCTACTGCGCCGAGGGTCTCGTCGGCGACCTGGCGGAGTTCGTCGATTGCCTTTTGGGGGCCGAGTGAGCCACTTGTGCGCTGATCCAGATGCGACACAATAGGAAAGCCATGGAAATCCTCATAGCCGCCGCCGTGTTTGGGGTCTGCTTCGCTCTTCTCGCCTTGGGCACGGTGCTCGGAGGCAGGAACCTCCACACGCATTGCGGCTCGGGGGGCGATCCAGAGGTGGACGACCCGTGCCGATTGTGCGGGAACGGCGGCCCGGGTGTATGTGCGAAGGAGTCAGTCGCGACGGAGACGCTCTTCGAAGCCACTCTCGCCAACCCGTGCCATTGCCCGAAGGAATCGGCTGCCAACGCAGAATGACGGGTCAGACAGACACGCCGACCGACACTATCCCCGGCCCGACCAAGGAGAACCACGTGAACCAGCCTGCACCCCGACGCCCCAATATCGTCTTGATGGTCGCCGACGACCACGGTCTCGAACTCGGTTGCTACGGGCACGCGGTCATCCGCACGCCGCACTTGGACAAACTGGGCGCGAACGGTGTCCGCTTCACCAACGCCTTCTGCACCACCGCCTCGTGCTCGGCCAGTCGGTCGGTCATCCTGACCGGCAAGTACAACCACGCGATCGGGCACTACGGGCACTGCCACGGCTGCCATCATTTCTCCACGCTCGACGACGTGCAGACGCTCCCCGTGCTGCTGAGCGAGGCGGGCTACCGGACGGCGCACATCGGGAAGCTGCATGTGGCGCCGGAGTCGGTGTACTGGTTCGACCAGTTCCTGACCGCCAACCCACGAAGCGCGGTGGAGATGGCGGACAAGTGTCGCGACTTCCTCGCGGCGGACGATGAGCGCCCGTTCTTCCTCTACTGGTGTTCCACCGACCCGCATCGAAGCGGCTTGGCGCCGGAGTTGCCCTATACGCCGGACCGGTTCGGCAATCGCCCGGAGGGGTACCCGGGCGTGGAGCCTGTCGAGTACGACCCAGCCGAGGTGGTCGTGCCGGCGTTCCTTCCGGACACGCCCGAATGCAGAGCCGAATTGGCACAGTACTGCCAGTCCGTCTCCCGACTGGATCAGGGCGTCGGCCGCCTCTTGGACCTCCTCCAGGAGACGGGCAACTACGACAACACGTTGGTCCTGTACATTTCGGACAACGGCATTGCGTTCCCCGAAGCCAAGACCACGCTCTACGACCCGGGCATGAAGCTGCCCTGCCTTGTCAAGCCCCCTGGTGGCCCGCCCGCCAACAGCACCTGCGACGCCCTGATCACCTGGGCGGACCTGACCCCGACGATCCTGGACTACGCCGACGCGCTGGATGATCCGGGCGCATTCCACGGGCGGTCGTTCCGGGGCGCCGTCCACCAGGCGCACGCGCCGGAGTGGGACGAGGTGTACGCTTCGCACACCTTCCACGAGGTGACCATGTACTACCCGATGCGCGTGGTCCGCACCCGAGAGCACAAGTTCCTCTGGAATATCGCGTATCCCCTCTCGTACCCGTTCGCCTCCGACCTCTGGGAGTCGCCCACCTGGCAAAGCCTCAAGCCGCGGGGCCTGACCTCCTTCGGCAAGCGCCCCGTAGAAGCCTACCTGCACCGGCCCCAGTTCGAGCTGTACGACCTGGAACAAGACCCGCACGAAATCCACAACCTCGCCGACCGCCCCGAGTACGCCGGGTTGGTGGCTGAGTTCTGCGAACGACTCAGAACATTCCAGGAGCGCACAGACGATCCCTGGATCGTGAAGTGGGAGCACGAGTGAGCGCAAGTGCCCAATGTGAACTGGTGGGAGCGCAGGCCACACCGGCGAGACGCTTGCCGGGCCGGGGGCAAGCGGCCGCGACTCGGCACGTCCACCCTCCCGTGGAGGTCCCGGCTGATAGGAGACCGGTCGATGGAACCACCTGAGCTTATGCTCCTCCCTGACGCCGTGCGCGTTGCCGACCTGCGAACGCGGGTCCGCGAAGCCATGGAGCGGCCGCCCGCTGAAGGATGGGACTGCCCTGCGCGGATCGAAGAACGCCACTTCTCCGAGCCGATTCCTGTCCGCAAGGCGCGCGCCATCGACCTGAAGCTGTCGGCGATGCCTACGGACTTGTGGGAAGGGCAGCTCTTTGCCGGCTCCATGACGCTGGAGAAACCGCGTGTCCACGCCGAGCGTGGTTTCCCGGAGTACATCACCAAGCAAGAGCGCGACGATGGCGCGAAGCTTGGCGCGAACACCGGGTGCTTCGGTCACATCGTGCCGGACTACCCGCGCCTGCTGGCGAAGGGACTTCGAGGCATCCGCGCCGACGCACAGGCGCAGCGACCGAACGCGGCAACGCCGGAGGAGCACGCCTTTCTCGACTCCGTCGAGATTGTCCTTGACGCCGTCCTGTCCTTCGCCGACCGCCTCGCCCAGCGCTGCGAAGGGGACACCGCACGATCGACGCCTCGACGCGCCGCCGAGCTCCTGGTGATGGCCGAGAATCTCCGGCGGGTGCCGGCGGGCCCGGCGCAGACCTTCTGGCAGGCACTGCAGTCCGTCTGGCTGCTTCACCTGGTCTTCCACTCAACGATGAATGGGAACGCCTGCGCCGCGCCGAAGCACGGCAACGACGACGGCGGCGCCGACTCGGTCGGGCAGGCACTCATCGACGCCTTCTGTGCGGTGACCGCGAAGCACGCCGAGCAATACCAGGAGATCGTCAAGTTCCCGTGCGGCGTCGGCACGTTCTCCTGGTACCTCGGCATCGGGCAGGGGCTGGGCGCGTCGTCGGACGGACGGCTGGCGGGCGAGCCGGTGTCGTCCAACTTCTCCCCGGCGCTGGGTCGCGACAAGGACGGCCTGCCGAGCGCCATCCTGTCCTACTCGAAGATGCACAAGTCCAACCTGCCCGCCGGCGGGCCGCTCGATCTGCGCGTCTCCAAGCGACTGCTCGAAGGCGACGACGGCACCCGACGCCTGTCTTCCCTGATCCGCGGCCTGGTCGACTCCGGCGGCAACATGATGACACTCACCGTCGCCGATGTCGAAGAGCTTCGCGCCGCCCAGCGCGAACCGGAGAACTACCGCTCCCTCCGCGTCCGCATGGGCGGCTGGTGGCCTACTTCACCATGCTCAGCCGCGAGCAACAGGACCACCACATCCGCCGCCAGGAAGCGAGAGACTGAAGCATGGCGGAGGGGGGATGGCGGATGCCGGGACGCCGAGCACATTGACGGGAGGAATCGCTCATGACGGCGCCGCGTTTCATTACCACAATCGACCTCAACGCTGACGCTCCGTAGCTGCGCCCGCCAGGGCGTGGAACGGTGTATGAGTCCACGCCCTGGCGGGCGCAGCTACGGAGCGCATTTGCAGAGGAGTGGCGGCGTGACCAAGGAGAACAGCCAGCGACGTCCCCTGCAGGAGGGGGAATCCGAACAGGCAGCCGACCGCGCCGACGGCGACTCGCTCAACCCGTTCGCCATCGGCGCCGGATTCCTGACGTACTGCGTCAGGCAAGGCTGGCTGATCCAGGAAGGCAAGGGGCGCCGGGTGAGGTACTACGCCACGGAAGCGGGCAGGGAGGCGCTCAAGTAGTTCGGCATCCATGTGTGAAGCCGAACGTGCGCTCTGCTCAGCCATGCTCCTGACTGACCGCCGCGCCATCGGCACCGCCTTCGAACTGCACGGCTGCCCCAACGCCTGCCGTCACTGCTACCTCGGCAGACCGGCCGGGCCGGCGCTTCCGCTTGACGAAGTGCGGCGCGTCGTCGCCGAGTTCCGGCAGTACGTGCGCCCCGGCGAGCCGGAACCAGCGTTCCCGCACATCCGCGTCGCGACCTGGATCTGGGAGCCGGACTACGCGGATGACTACCGCCAGCTCTACAACTTGGAGCGGGAGCTGAGCGACGGCGACCCGCCGCGCTTCGAGTTGCTCAGCGTCTGGCGGCTGGCGCGCGACCCGGCCTACGCCGAGTGGGCGAAGTCCGTGGGTCCGGACACCTGCCAGGTCACATTGTTCGGCACGCAGGCGACCAACGACTGGTTCTACCGGCGGCGGGGCGCGTTCCAGGACTGCGTGACCGCCACTGAGTGCCTGCTTGAGGTCGGCATGAAGCCGCGGTGGCAGTTGTTCTTCACGCGGAGGATCCTGCCCGAGCTGGACGACCTGAGGCGGCTGGTCGATCGCCTAAGCCTTCGCGAGCGAGTGCAGGCGCTGGGCGGCGAGTTCGACCTCTTCCTCCACCTGCCCGGGCCGGATGGCGAGGCGAGGAAGATCGAGCACCTGCGTCCGACCGCCGAGGAGGTCGGTGGCATCCCCGCCGAACTGCTGACGGCCTCCCGGAAGCACTTCGGTCGCGACGTGCTCTGGCGGACGGAAGCGGAGCTGATCGGCGAGATCGAAGAGCGAGAGGACCCGTCGCCGTGCGGGCTGGGACCTGTCGACCAGTTCTGGTTCCTCGTCAGGAACAACCTCGACGTCTACACCAACCTCGGCCTCATGGAACCTGGTTGGAAGCTCGGCTCCCTGGCAACGGACTCGGTGGACTCAGTGGTAGAGACGTTGGAGAGCAAGCATCCGCTGGGCTACCGCCTCGCCCACTCGCTATCCGCGGGGGATCTCGCGAGTCGCTTCGGCGACCCCGAGTCCACGCGCCTCTACACCGACGCCGGCGACCTGGAGAGCCTGTGGCTCGCGCGCTTGGTCGCCGAGACCTCCGGAGGTTCCGAGCTTGCCTGACTCTGCCATCCGCCCTCTGCCATTCGACCTCCGAAATCCCGATGGCTTGATCTTCGACCTCGACGCCTTCGCCGTCCACGACGGCCCGGGCATCCGGATGGCGGTCTACCTGAAGGGCTGCCCGCTGAACTGCCGCTGGTGCCACAGCCCCGAGTCAATCAGCCGACACCCTCAGGTCATCTTCGCACGCGACCGGTGCGTGCTCTGTGGAGAGTGCGTCGTCGCCTGCCCGCAGGGCGCCCAACGGATCGAGGACGGGCGGGTGTTCGACCGGGATCGGTGCGTTGTCTGCGGCGCGTGCGTCGAGCGCTGCGTGCCGGGGGCGCTGGCGATTCGCGGGCGCACGGTCACCGCGGAAGAGATCGTCGCCAAAGCTGCTCGCCTCAAGCTCTTCTTCAGTCACTCCGCTGCCCCGGGCGGGTCGCGAGGCGGCGTGACGTTGACCGGCGGTGAGCCGACAATGCAGGTCGAGTTCGCCGAAGCTGTGCTGGCAGGCTGCCGCGCAGCAGGCATACACACCGCCATCGAGACCTGCGGCGGCTGCCCGTGGGATCGCCTGGAGCGGCGGCTGCCGCACACGGACTTGGTGCTCTACGACCTCAAGCTGATCGATGATGCCGCTCACCGCCAGTGGACCGGCGCCTCAAACAGGCAGATCCTGGAGAACGCGCGGCGGCTTGCCGAGACGCGCGGGAACGCGCCGGCCGAAATCCCACACCTGCGCAGGTGTGGGATTTCGGCGCGGTGCACTGACGGCGGGGTACCCGCGCGAGCGGCGCCCGAGGTGCAGGTCCGCCTGCCGCTGATCCCGAGGATCACCGACACCGACGAGAACGTCGCGGCTGTCTTTCGCTTTGCCGGGGAGGTCGGGCTGACGAACGTGGCGCTGTTGCCCTACAATCCAGCCGCGGCGGCCAAGTACGAATGGCTGGACCTGACCTACCCACTCAGCGGCGAGACCCAGTCCCAACAGCGACTGGAGGAGATCGCGCGGGTCGGGCGCGCCGCGGGACTCTGCGTCTCGGTCGGATAGCGGTGCCACCGGCCGGTGCCCGCCGGTTCGACGGCACACCATGGCCGGCATCGTTGATTCCCCCCAGTGCCTGTGCTACACTACGCCGAACGCAATTCGCGTGGCACAGGACACTGGGCGAGGGGACGCGCTCACCTGCATTCGATTGCCTGTGCGCACTCATCAAGCACTGTGGAGGCTGACTCAGAATGACCACCATCGTAGCGGTAAACGCACGCGAGATTCTCGATTCCCGAGGCAACCCGACCGTTGAGGTGGATGTCGCCCTGGAGTGCGGCGCGCTGGGTCGAGCCGCCGTTCCGTCGGGTGCCTCGACCGGTGAGTACGAAGCCCTGGAGCTCCGGGACGGCGACAAGGGGCGTTACTCGGGCAAAGGCGTTCAGAACGCCATCGACAACGTGAACACGAAGATTGCGCCGGAGGTAGTCGGAGAGGACGCCACCGAACAGACGGCTCTCGATGAGATGATGCTGGCGCTGGATGGGACGCCCACCAAGAGCAACCTCGGCGCGAACGCAATCCTCGGGGTGTCGTTGGCCGTGGCGAAGGCAGCGGCGGTCTGCCTGGACCTGCCGCTCTACCAGTACCTCGGCGGCGTCTCGGCGCGGCAACTTCCGGTGCCCATGCTGAACATCCTCAATGGCGGCAAGCACGCCGACAGCGGCGTGGACCTGCAGGAGTTCATGGTCATGCCGGTGGGCGCCCAGTCCTTTGCCGAGGCCCTGCAGATGTCGGCGGAGACGTACCACGCGTTGGCCAAAGTGCTCAAGGAGCGCGGGCTGAGTGTGGCGGTCGGGGACGAGGGCGGCTTCGCGCCCAACGTGAAGGGCAGCAGCGACGCCCTCGACGTGATCATGCTGGCCATCGAGAAGGCTGGGTACAAACCGGGCGAGGACTTGGTCATCGCCATGGATCCCGCCGCGTCAGAACTGTGGTGCAAGGACAAGGGCAAGTACATTCTCGAACGCGAAGGTGCCGAACGCACCTCCGAAGAGATGGTCGAATTCTACGCCGAGCTGTGCGCCAAGTACCCGATCAGGTCCATCGAGGACGGTCTCGACCAAGACGACTGGGAAGGCTGGATCATGCTGACCGAGAAGCTCGGCGACAAGGTGCAGATCGTCGGCGACGATCTGTTCGTCACCAACACCGCCCGGTTGGCCGACGGCATCCGCAGGGGCGCCGCCAACTCGATCCTGATCAAGGTCAACCAGATCGGCAGCCTGACGGAGACGCTGGCCGCCATCGAGATGGCCAAGCGCGCTTCCTACACCGCCGTTGTTTCCCACCGTTCCGGCGAGACGGAAGACGCCACCATCGCCGACCTCGCCGTGGCTACCAATGCAGGCCAGATCAAGACCGGCGCGCCATGCCGCACCGACCGAGTTGCCAAATACAACCAGTTGCTGCGCATCGAGGAGCGGCTGGGCGATTCCGCGCAATATCTCGGCGAGCAGGTGTTCTACAACCTGAAATAGGCTATAATCGAGCCGCACTACAGCTCTCCGTGTGACACCCCTCACCGTCACCGGAACGCAACAGCCCGTCCATCGCAGCAACACGGCGGAGAGTAGCATATGCAGCGCGACGAACGTCGCCCGTGGCAGCTTCTCAAGCCACTGGCTAAGGGAATCGTGTACTGGGGCCTGGTCGGTATTGTTGCCTTCGACATCGTCCGCGCGGCGGGGGTCTGCTTGCGGGTTCGCCGCGACGTGAGGCAGTCGCAGGCGACGCTCCGCTGTCTCCAATCGCAGGACCGCGAGCTGACCCAACAATTGGCGGAGTTGAGGGACAAGGAAGGCCGCGAGTTGGCGATGAAGAAGCGGCTGTACCTGAAGAAGGACGAGCGCTGGCTCCTGTTCGAGCGTGACGGGCAACCCGTTCGGACGGCAGCGCACGAAGCGAATAGCGGATGACGCGGGCCCGGGCTCTGGGTCTGAGCGCGCTCTCGGCAGCACTGCTGCTGGCTTCCTTCGATCCCCTCCGGCTCGATTGGCTCGTCTGGGTGGCGCTGGTCCCTTTCCTGCTGGCGCTTCGCGGTGTTGGCCTGCGGCGCGCACTTGCTTGCGGGTGTGTCACCGGCTTCCTGTTCCACCTCGGCCAGAACTACTGGATTGCCGTAACGGTATGGGACAACCGCGAGTGGCTGCCCTTCGGCAATGTCGGGGCGTTGGCGGTGGCGCTGGCCGCCTGGGCTGGCACTGCCGCGGTGGTGCTGATGCCCGCCACGGCCGTCTTCGCGGCCGTCACGGCGACGGCGAGTCGCTGGCTGCCGGGCGAGGCCGGCTTGTGGTTGGTGGCGCCGGCGTGGTGCGCCGCCGAGTTCGTGCGCTCGCTGGGAGCGCTGGGGCATGTGTGGGGCAATCTGGGCTATTCCCTGTGGCAGCGCCTTCCGCTGATCCAGTCGGCTGACCTGGGCGGCGTCTATCTCACTGCCTTCCTGGTTGCGCTCACCAACGCGGCTGTTGCGGCTGGCGTAGGAAGAGGGCGCGCTTGTCGACTGAGCCAGGAGCGTTGCCGCCTCTGGCAGCGCACCGGGCCGTTGGTCCTCGTGGCGGCGAGCCTTCACTTGGCGAACTACGCCTATGGTCGCACCCGGCTGGCAGCCGAACTGCCAGGGAGCGGCCGACGTCTTCAGGCCGCCGCCGTGCAGGAGAGCGTCCCGGTGGCAGACAAGGCTGTGCCTGCAACCGTGTGGACCGAACTGAGGCGCCATGAGGAAGGGACTCTCTCGGTGTCGGGCGCCGGTCTGGTGGTCTGGCCGGAGACGGCGCTGCCGACCGTGGTTACTGATTTCCCGGCGATGATGACGCGGCTCGCCGACCTGGCCACACGAAGCAACCGGACCCTCGTTGTCGGCGCCATGGATCAGGACGCCGACAACCGTGACTACAACGCGGCTCTGGTGTTCGCGCCCAAGCGCAGCCTTGTCGGCAGGTACTACAAGCGGCACTTGGTGCCGTTTGGGGAGCGCGTGCCCTACCAGCGGACGCTACCGTTCCTAAAGGCCTTCAAGGCGCGCGATCCCGAGTTCTGGCCCGGAAGCGGCTTCGTCCCGGTTGACACGGAGCTGGGAAAGCTCGGCATCTGCATCTGCTTCGAGTCCATGTTCCCCTCCATCTGCCGGCAGTTGGCTGCGAACGGTGCGGAACTGCTGCTGATTCTCACCAATGATGACTGGTACCGAGACACCATCGCGCCGCAGGAGCACGCAGCAATGTCCGCCTTCCGCGCCGTCGAGACTCGGCGCGACGTAGTGCGCGCCGCCAACACCGGCATCTCGTGCTTCTTCGACGGGACGGGCCGTTTGGTGAAGCGCTCGAAGATCGGCGAGCGAGTGACGCTCTCCGCGACGGTGCAGTTGCGCCGCAGCAAGACTCTGTACGTCCGTTTCGGCGACTGGCTGCCCCTGCTGTCCCTTGCGGTGATTGTCGCAGCGCTTGCTGCCGGTGGGTGGAAGCGTCGCCTCGGTGGGTTGAACGCGGGGCAGCTTGGCGGCACAATAGAGCCGTCCCTGGAATGAGCTATGATGCAAGCCCGCTCTACCGAACTCCTTGACCCTCAGGACCTCCATCAGTGCCAGGAGCTATTTGCTGCCGGGACCGGTCTGGGGTTGGTGCTGCTGGACGAGTCGGGGACCCTTGTCGCGCCCCCGGCCTCGCAGAATTCGCTGGCCGAGCTGTTGCTGCCCTGCGTCGGCTCCCTGCCTGCGTTTGCCGCGCGCGCCGCTCAGTCGTCGAGCGGCGAGGAGGGGCGCCCGGAACTGGTGGAGGTCGGGCCGCTCACACTGCTGACGGCGCCCCTGCGCGTGAATGGGCAGCAGCCGCTCACAATGGTCGGCGGTCCGCTGCTCGCCAGAGGCGCTCCCAGTTCCGAGGAGATCGCCGTGCTCGCCCTCCTGTGGGGGGTAGACGCCTCGTCTATTGCTGCCGCAGTGGAGCAGGCCGTCGGATGCCCAATCACTACGGAGAACGCAACCACTATGTTCGGGGCCGTGGGGCGCCTACTCGGGAACCGCCTTGAGGAGGGGATCCGGATCCGCCATCGCGAGGCGGAGCTGACGGCACTCACGCAGGTCAGCGCTCACGTCGGCTCGTCTCTCGATCCGGGGATCGTGATCGAGGAGGTCCTCACCCACGCCTGTGCCCTGCTAGAGTGCAGACAGGGCTCTGTGATGCTCTTGGATGACGAGCAAACCAGCCTTCACATCGCCGCCGGCCGCGGTCTGGACGAAGACCTCATCCGCGAGGTCCGCGTCCCGTTGGGTCGTGGGATTGCCGGGTACGTGGCGCAGACGGGGGAATCCAAGAACCTCGGCAAGGGGTTCAAAGACCGCTACTCGCAGACCGAGGAGACCGCCCGGGAAGTCAAGGCCGCGCTGTGCGTCCCGTTAATCGCTCGGCAGGAGGTCATCGGGGTGCTGAACGTCAGCGACCGGTTGGACGACGACGACTTCTCGGCCTCCGACCTGGACCTCCTGCAGACCCTTGCTGCACAGGTCGCCGCTGCCATCGCCAATGCGGAGCTCTACAACGCCAGCGAGCATCGCAACGAGCAACTGTCTGCGCTGTTCTCGTTGGGTGTTCAGGTCAGCGAAGCCATCGACAAAGATCGCGACCGGGTGCTTCAGGAAGTGCTGGATCGAGCTGCCGAGCTGTGCCGCGCCCGCAAGGGCTCCCTGATGCTCCGAGACGAGGAAGGGGTGCACCTGCAGATCGTGGCGGCGACAGGGCTGGACCGCTCGATCATGGAGCACGTGCGACCGAAGATCGGGGAGGGAATTGCTGGAACGGTGGCGCAGCGCGGCGAGCCGGTCGTGCTCCGGGCGGGTGAGCGCGATTCGCGCTCCCAGAGCCGGTCGGATGTGGATGCCGCCGTGTGCCTGCCGCTACGCGTCCGCGGCGAGACCATCGGCGTCCTGAATGTCAGCGACCGGGCAGGCGGTGGGGACTTCTCACCGGATGACGTCCAACTGCTGTCGCACCTGACCCGTCAAGCTGCTATCGCCATCGAGAAGGCGACGCTCCAGGCCGAGCTGCACTCGATGTTCATGGGCACCGTCCGCGCGCTGGCGAATGCCATCGATGCCCGCGATCCCTACACGGAGTGCCATTCGGAGCGGGTAGCGGAGTTCGCCGTGGTGATGGCTCGGCAGCTTGGGCTTGACGAAGAGGAGATTGAGGCCATTCGGGTGGCTGGCCTGCTGCACGACGTCGGGAAGATTGGCATTCGGGAGGCGGTTCTCGGCAAGCCCGGGAAGCTGGACGACGAGGAGTTTCTCGAGATGCAGAGCCACCCCGTGAAGGGGGAGAAGATCCTCCGGCCGGTGGAGTCGTCTAAGTTCCGGAGGATGCTCCCGTGGATGAAGTACCACCACGAGAAGTTCAGCGCCGAAGGGTACCCCGACGGCCTGCACGGCGAGGACATCCCGTTGCCGGCGCGCATCATTGCCGTCGCGGACACATACGACGCGATGACGTCGAACCGCCCGTACCGCAAGGGACTGCCGCACACGGTGGCACTCACTGAGATCAGTCGCTGCTCCGGCAGCCAGTTCGACCCGAAGGTCGTGGAGGCTTTCCTGGCGTGTGACGCAGCCGGTGTCGTCGAGCCCATCCGCGAACTGAAATAGGCGTGCGGCAGCCGACCCAAGCCGGGGAGTTGATCTCCCGAGTTGCGAACAAATCACGCTTCGTCGGCGACAGATAGGGGTAGAATGCGGCTACCCGCGGTGGGAGTGTTTGCGTGGACCCGGTAGACTGCACAGGAAGGCTCAAACCGCCGGCTGCAGAACCCGAAGGCGCCAAGTCCGTTCTCTGGGCTCCGTGGCGGCTTGCGTACGTTCTGTCAGCCAAGGAGGGCGGCTGCATTCTCTGCGCCAAGGCTGCGCAGACTGACGATGAAGCCAACCTGATCCTCGCTCGCGGCCGGTTTTGCTTTGCAATCCTCAACTTGTTCCCGTATAATAACGGCCATCTCATGATTGTGCCCTTTCGGCACGTCGACAAGTTGGCGGAACTCACTCCTGACGAGATGCTGGAGATGATGTGCTTCGCCCAAGCCGCTGAAGGCGTGCTGCGGGCGGCGATGTCGCCGGAGGGCCTCAACATTGGCATGAACCTCGGGAAGGTGGCCGGTGCCGGCATCGACGACCATCTGCACCTGCACCTTGTCCCCCGGTGGAACGGCGACACGAACTTCATGCCGGTCCTAACAGACACGAACGTCATCCCGCAGTCGTTGGCCGAGACGTATCGCCAGCTCTGCGGCCCGTTGCAGAACGAGGTGAACCGCTTTGCGGCGCTGTCCCCTGCAAGTGCTGGCGGTTCGACCCCACAGGAGCGTGACTAAAGTGACGCGCATACACCCAGTTAGACCGATTTCTCTGCTGCTCTCCCTTGTCGCCTGTTCGTTTGCCTGTCCCCAACAGGACTTGGTGCGGATTGTGTCGCCAAAGGACGGAGACGCCATCGTCGGGAAGGTCCAGGTGGAGGTCGAGCGCAAGAACGAGGCACAGAGCTACTTGATGTACAAGCTCGCCGGGAAGTGGGCGACCGCGCAGTCCAGCAACCACTTTGAGTTCGACAGTCGCCAGTACCAAGACGGCGACCTGAAGCTGACGGTGGACTACCATGACGCTACCGGGAAGAAGGCTGCCTCGCAAGAGGTTACGCTCAAGGTGAGCAACAAGGTCGCCCCGGAAGACGCCGGCATCCACCAGGAAGGGCTGGTGTTCCGCCATTTCACGGGGAAGGATGTCAACTCGGCAAAGGTGCGCCGCTACCTGCTGACTGCCAGCGCTCGGGCGGACGCTATCACCATCGAGGAGGAGAGTGGCAGGCCTGCTGAGGACGACGACGGCTCCGCGGCTGCCGACGCGGCTGGCAGGCTGGATATCGATATTGCTCTGCTACTTCGGCAGGAAGTGAAGGAGATGCACGCCGACGGAAGCGCCGTGGTGAAGACCATCGTGCAGTCCGGCTCAGAGCGCGTCCGCGAAGGCGGCCAGGCCGCTGGCGGCGGCGGCATGGGTGGCGGCATGGGCATGGGTGGCGGTATGGGCATGGGCGGCGAGATGGCTGGCGGCATGGGCGGCGCTGGCGGAGGCGCCGTCCAGCACGTCGACAAACCCGACTGGCTGGACTGGGAATGGTCTCCGGAAGTGGGCAAATGGACAATCAAGAAGATGACCGGCTCCGGTTGGCCCATCGTTGCCACGATGCAGGACCGGTGGCCATACGATCAGCAGAAGCAGTTCCTCCTGTCCGACATTACTCCGGCGCTTCCGGATCGACCAGTGAAGCCAGGCGATACGTGGTCCATTCCGGTGTCCGCTGCGGAACTGAACAATCTCTACGGGATCACTGTGCGCGAGGGCTATACCGGGCTTGACTACCGGCGCATCCGCCCTCGGGCACTTGTCGTCCCGAACGTCCGCGCGCGGGAAGTCTACCAGGCCATCGAGGCGCAGAAGTTCCTGGATGTCGAGCGACGACGTTGGTTCGTCTGGGAACAAGGCACGCAGATGGTCACTCCCGCAACTCGCGAGATCCAGGTTGCCCGGATTGAGTCCACGCTCCACTTACTCCCCAACGAACGGGTGCAGGAGAAGTACCGCACGATGATGCGGGAAGGCAAGCCGTTTACGTGGGAAGACGTCGCGAAGGAGATCAGCCACGACCTTTGTCGAGCGCTGGACGAGGGCGCCGGTGGCGGCGCAGGCGGAGGGGACGGCGGCATGGGCGGCGAAGGCGGCATGATGGGTGGCGGCGCTGCTGGCGGGCCCGGTGGCGGTGCGGCTGCCGCTGGCGGCCAAGCCGGCGGAGAGGAAGACAAGGACCCGATTAAAGAAGCCAACGTCGACATCAAGCGCCTCACCTACTTCGACTACGCAAACCAACGCGTCCTGCGCGTCGAAGACGCCATCACGATCGTCTACGTCACCGAAGGCTCTGCAAAGGGCGGCATGGGTGGCGGCGATATGATGGGCGGCGGCGACATGATGGGCGGTGGCGACATGATGGGCGGTGGTGGGATGATGGGTGGCGCAGGTGGGGGCGAAGGCGCCGGTCAGCAGGCGGCCTCCACGCTCACCAAGGTGACGTACCGCGCTCACATCATCACCGATGTGGACGCTTGGCCCACTCGCCCCACCCCGGAGTGGGACCGCGAATTTGAGCGCTCTACCATCGCAGAAGGTGACACGACTCGCTTCCGAACACCACGGGAAGTGCGCGTGGCCCACGACTACGACAACGTCGCGGAGTGGGACGACCACCTGCCGCCGGCCTACGACCCCCGTCAGCCCAACATCCGCTGACGTAGCCCAATCGCCGATAGCCCTCACTGAGCCGGTCCCCCGAAAGGCGGGCCGGCTCTCGCCATTTCTGGGCGCCGTCAAACGAGGGCGACGCGCGGAGCCCCTTCCCTCGTTGCTGGCGAAGGCGGCGTCGCTGGTCCTATCGCCCTCGGTTGCCCGCCAGCAATGCCTTCAGGTGGCGTCGCACGGAGTCGCCAAACTCGGGGTCCTGCAGACTAAGTTCGACGAACGCCTTGTAGTAGCTCTCGTAGTTGCCGATGTCGTATCGCTTCTCGTTGGCCGCCAGCCGAACCGCCCACATGCCGTCTCCATTGCTGAGTAGCTCGCGCATCGCGTCGGTGAGCTGGTACTCGCCGCCCTTCCCGGGCGGATTGGCCTTGACGGCCCGGATGGCGTCGAAGATCGTGGCGTTGAAGGCATAGCGGGAGGCGATGGCGAGCCGACTCGGGGCATGCTCGGGTGCAGGCTTCTCGATGAGGTCCGCCAGTTGGAACTCGTCACCGACGCGGCTGAGTGGCTTCAGGATGCCGTACTTCGACACGTCCTGCGGCCGAACCCGTTCCGCAGCCACTGTGGCTGACGCGCCTCGGCGCACGTGGGTATCGACCAGGCGCTTCAGGAGCGTGGCCGGCTCCGGCTCGCCGATGATGGTGTCGCCCAGACACACCACAAACGGCTCGCCGCCGACGAACGCCTCGGCGTGGGAGACCGCGTCGGCCAACCCCATCTGTTGGGCTTGGCGGACGAAGAAGAACCGGACGCCAAGCTTCTCGTAGTCCAGCTCGCCCTCGATGGGCTTACCGGTGACGAAGTCGAGGTCGAAGTGGTCCGCGATGGCGCGCTTGGTGCGGCCGGTGATGATGAGGATCGACTTCAGCCCGGCGGCGATGGCCTCTTCCACCACGTACTGGATCGTGGGCTTCCGCCCAACCGGGAGCATCTCCTTGGGTTGGATCTTCGTCGCGGGCCGCAGGCGCGTCCCCAGTCCGGCCGCGGGGATCACGCATTTCGTGATCGTTTGCTTGTTGACGTCCAATGCTGCCTCCTGCTCTTTCGTGTCGCCTTCGCGCTCGACCGACGGTCACCTGTACGGATCCGCTTTCAGGACGCCCGCTCAGCGGTTGGGGTGTCCGCGGAGACCGCGATCACAGGCGAGTTCCTCCTACGGCTGGGTGGCAGACGGCGTTGCGGAGCACCTGCCGATGCCGTTCAGACGCATCGTGAACGTTGCCGCGCAGTCGCACTGGAGCGTGGCTGCCTCCGGTTGGGGGCTGCGCGCGTCCTTGTCCGGCGCGGGGGCAAGCCGGATCGCGCGCTGTGACCGGTCGGTCCCCAACAGCTCCAGCAGGTGCCCTCCGGCCAGGTCGAAGTAAGCGGTGAAGGTCGCTGTGGAGCTGCCGTCAGTCGAGGCGCTCACGCCCAGCAACTGCTGGGTGGAACGCAGAGGGATCTCCAGTCGGGAGTGGATCACGGCGCACTCGACCCCGCTGTGCTGCTCTACCCCCACAAGCTGTGACACGCCAGCGACACTCCCCGGCTGGCCGCCAGGCTGCGCCAAGCTGCCGCTCAGCGACCAGGAGTCGCCGACCTCGACGTCTCGCTCGGGGAAGCCCAATGCGCGCATTTGGTCGAAGAGCGATTCGAAGCCCCGGGCACTTGTCGCGCTGTCGGTCGCCGCCTCGGCCGTGCCCGTTTCGGGAGGCTCCTTGGCGCTGCGAACGGACTGTGGGCCAGGCAGCATCTGCGCCTTCAGGACGTTGCCCGTGCTGCTGAGGAGCACCTCTGCGGCCGGAAGGTTGAGCGGGACTCGCGCCGAGTGCTCGCCTGACGCGGACGTGAGGAGACCATTGGAGAAGTGCATTCGCACCTTCAGGTGCCCCTGCGCGTCCACGTCCACGATCTCCTGTGTGCAGTCGAGGGAGCCGTGTGTGTGAAGGGTCTGCGCCCTGCCGCCGGCAGTCGTCTCGGTCTCGGCCGAGAGGGTGAAGGAGTAGTGCAGCACCTGGCCCGGCTGCCCCCGATACGCAAGGCGGACGGCCCACGCAGGGGCGTGGACAGCGAGACCAAGCAGGACGGCGAGGCGGAATCTCCAGCCGAGCATGGGAATCTCCGGGCGGGTTGGGGCTGACGAGCGAACGAGTCCTGGATCTTGTCGGGAGGGGCGCCTTAGAGCTGAGAATGGCGCGGAGGTTGATTGTACCCCACCCTCTGACGCCGGCCGCCCCGGCACCCCCGGCGTCGATATTGACCCGCCCCACACAGTGTCGGAGTCGGAGGGAACGGCCCACGGTGACGCGAAGGGAACACGGCAGCGCAGGCGTGGGCGCCGAGGTCCTGGGCGTCGGAGACACGACGCTGACGTGCTCTCGGTCACCCCGGTCACCCTCCGTTCCGCCGTCAGAGGAGGAGAAGAGTGAGACCTTGCCGCGAGTGCCAACACGAGGTGTCGGAACAAGATAGGATCTGCCCCCAGTGTGGGGCGCGGTTCCCTGCGGACGAGAGCTGGGAGGGATGGGGGTACGAGTACAGGTCGAAGGCGGCTGTGTGCGGGCTGCCTTGGCTGCACGTCTCGTTCAAGTACCGACCCAACTGGGTGCCGGTCCCGGCCAAAGGGGTGCTTGCCATCGGCCAGTTCGCGTGCGGTCTCATCACACTGTCGCAGTTCGGGGTCGGGCTGGTCAGCCTCAGTCAGGTCACCCTCGCCGGCTGGGCGATTGCCCAGGTTGCCGTCGCCTATTCACTGATCGCTCAGGTTGGCATCGGTGTCGGGTACGGGTACGGGCCGGCTGTCAGAACCGTGACGGAACTCAGCCGCCCCCGGGCAGTGACTGGTGAAGCGGTCGAGTACACGCCACTGTCCCGCGATGACTGGCAGGTATCGACGCCCGCGGAGCAGGGGCTGGACGCGAAGCTCGTTGACGAGCTGTATCGCAACGCCGCCCGACTGGACACCCTCTATGCCCTTCTGGTCGTCAAGAACGGCCACGTGGTCGCCGAGGGGTACTTCCACGAGGGATCGGTGGACCAGTTGTTCAAGCGAGCTTCGGTAACCAAGAGCTACACTTCAGCCCTGGTCGGGATCGCACTGGAGGAAGGTCACCTGTCGAGTGTGGACCAGAAGATGCTGGGCTTCTTCCCGGAGATTGCCGACCGGATTTTGGACCCTCGAAAGAAGCAGATCACCATTCGGCAATTGCTCCAGATGCGCGGTGGGTACCCGTGGGAGGAAACGGACGGTCGCCTGTGGGCGGGTGTGTGGTCGGGCAGGCACCTGAACTTGGTGGAGGACTTCCCACCCACCGCTGATCCGGGCACGCGCTTCCAGTACGGCAACGTGACGTCCAACTGGCTGGGGATCACCGTGGCGCGGGCGTGTGGCACGGACCTCAAGTCGTTCGCCGACGAGCATCTCTTCTCGCCGCTCGGCGTCAGAGTGGGCCCGTGGAACCAAGATCTGGATGGCTAGTATGTTGGGTGCGGCGACATCCAGTTCACCGCTCGCGCCATGGCCAAGTTCGCGATGCTCTACCTCAACGACGGCGTGCACGAAGGGAAGCAGCTTGTCCCCGCACGGGGGGTGCACGACTCACTGCAGACCTACTCCGAGCGGGTCGATACCGCCGGCGTGCGGTCCGGCAAGAGCGGCCGTCACTTCCGCGACATCGGCTACGGCTACCAGTGGTGGTTTGCCAGGTCAGGCGATCACCACTTCAACTACGCCGCCGGACACGGCGGCCAGTTGATCGTCCTGCTGCATGGCCTCGACATGGTGATCGTCACCACCGCCGACCCGTTCTTCGGTCAGGACCGCCACTTCGAGTCATGGAAGCACGAGCAGGCAATTATCGACATGGTGGGTGAGTTCATCGGGTCGTTGCCGAAGGGGTGACGCGGCTGCAGCAGTGTTGTCGTCCGCCAACAACGCGCCGGAGGCCACTTCCCGTCGAAACGGCTGCGTCGCTTCTGCCGCCAGCACCGCGTGGTCAGTCTCCGCGATGGGCCGAGACCCGTCGTCTACGACGCCTTCCGCTCTCGCACGTCTTCTCCGCCCTGTGCCACCGCCGTCACTGCCACCACCGTCCGGGCTGCACTGGCAGAGCATTCTGGACCTCGCGGGAGAGAGTACCACGCGGAAAGTGCATAGCCCCCGTACCACGCGGTCACCTTGCGGAGGGTGCGCTCAAGGGATACAATTCCTTTTTCGTCCGGTTCCGCCTTCGCGGCGTTCTCAATGCTCTCCGGACGCCTGAGTGACTCGTTGATCACTCGACCGGCGACGCGACGACAAGAGCGATTCATGCGCGAAGCACTGGCAGAAGCTCGCCGGTGCATGTCTGCGGGGGACGTTCCCGTCGGGGCAGTGGCGGTCGTCGGCGAGGAGATCGTCGCCCGCGGCCGGAACCGGCGGGAAGAGTTGAACGACCCGACGGCGCACGCCGAAGTGAGCGCACTTCGGGAAGCTGGATTGCACCTTGGTAGTTGGAGACTGAACGACGTAACGCTCTTCTGCACGCTGGAGCCTTGCGCGATGTGCGCCGGCGCGATGATCCAGAGCCGTCTCGGCACGCTCGTTTTTGGCGCGTACGACCAAAAGGCCGGCGCGGCGGGGTCGGTGATTGACCTCTTCGAGGGCCCGGACTGGAATCATCAGGTCGGCCGCCGCGGCGGGGTGCTGATTGTCGAGTGCGAGGAGCTCCTGTCCGGGTTCTTTGCCGACAAGCGGCAGAGCGCTTGGGCTGAGGAAGCCTGAACTCGTGCCCCAGCGGAGAGGTGGCTGAGCTGGTCGAAAGCGCTCGACTCGAAATCGAGTAGGGGGGCTTACCACCTCCCTCGTGGGTTCGAATCCCACCCTCTCCGCCATTCCTGTTCTTTGGAAACCCATCAGCCGATAATGCTCCAGCGCTCGCCAGCACGATTCTGCGAGCGCTGTTGCCAGCGGAGAGATGTCCGAGTTGGTCGAAGGAGCGCGCCTGGAGAGCGCGTAGCGGGGTAAACCCTCGCTCGTGGGTTCGAATCCCACTCTCTCCGCCATTCATTTTTGATCGTGCTAAGCGGGGAGCTGGCGGTGCCCTGTACCCGAAATCCGCCTTACGCGGGGCCGAATTCCCTGCCGAGGTGCGGCCTCTTGGGGACCGGCTCATACGGTGGGCGCTGAGGATTGGGTCCTGTGCAACGGAGCGGTGTGAACCCGGTCAGATCCGGAAGGAAGCAGCCGTAAGCACTTCACCTTCGTGTGCCATAGATCGCCTGGTCTGAGTTCGCTGTATGAGTATCGCTCGGGAGGTCGTATCGACGCCGGGTGCACGATCAATTATTGTTCGAGACCGTCTGGAGGGGTTCGGGCCGCCGGCAGATGCCGGCGGCCCGTCGCATTCTTGTGCCCCCTCTGGAGGGGTATCTCGTCAGTCCGTCGGCCCGATGGAACCGACAACCGCAAAGGTAGCCTTGCCCAGTGGATCGCTCACTCTACCTGGCATACCGACCGCAGACGTTCGCCGAGGTTGTGGAGCAGGAGCACGTCTCGCGCACCCTCTCCAACGCCATCGAGACCGATCGCCTGGCGCACGCCTATCTGTTCTGTGGGCCGCGGGGAACGGGGAAGACCAGCACGGCGCGAATCCTGGCCAAAGCACTCAACTGCGAAAAGGGCCCAACGCCAAACCCATGCGGCGAGTGTGACAACTGCGTCCGGATCCGCAACGGCTCCACGATGGACGTGGTCGAGCTGGACGCCGCCTCCAACCGCGGCATCGACGAGATCCGCAAGCTCCGGGAGAACGTGCAGTACGCTCCTGCCGAGGGGCGCTACAAGTTCTACATCGTCGACGAAGCCCACCAGATTACCAAGGACGCCTTCAACGCGCTCCTGAAGACCCTGGAAGAGCCGCCCCCGTACGTCGTCTTCGTCCTCGCCACCACGGAGCCGGACCGACTGCCGGCGACTATCCTGTCGCGTTGCCAGCGGTTCGACTTCAAGCGCCTCTCCAGCGAGAAGCTCGCGGCTCATCTGACGAAGGTGGCTGCGAGCGAAGGGGTCGATATCGACGACGCGGCAGTGCGGACGATTGCTCGCGCCGCCGATGGCGCCGCCCGCGACGGGCTCACCATCCTCGAACAGATGATGTCCTTCAGCGAAGGCCGCATCACCCAGGAGGACGTGGTTTCGGTTCTCGGCTTCACGGAGATGGACGTCCTGTGCGCGTTGAGCCGCGCTGTCATTGATGGCGACTCCGTAGCCATTGTCGACGTCGTGGATCGGGTGGTCGAGACTGGTAGGGATCTCCACCAGTTGCTGAAGGACCTCGCGGGCCACTTCCGTGACCTCCTCGTTCTCTCTCTCGGTGCTGATTCGGCGGAACTGAAGGCCCTTGCGCCGGAAGCGCGCGCGATCATGACCGAGCAGGCCAAGTCGCTCGACCGGGCGCGGGGCGTTCGCTTGATCGACGTGATCTCCCAGGCGCAGGGCGATCTGCGCTGGAATCCGCAGCACCGTCTCGTGGTTGAGCTGGCGCTCCTCAAGGCCGCGGAGTGTTTGCCGACGGCGGCGCCCGCGGCTCCGGCTGCGCGCGCTGCGGCCGCCCCACCACGACCGGCTCCTTCCCCGGCGCCGGCTCGTCCCGCACCTGCCACCCGGCCTGAGAGCACGCCTCCGAGGGCAGAAGCGCCGCGGCGAACGCCGGCAGCCCAGGCCACCCCAAGGCCGGCTACAGCCCCTGAACCTGCTGCGCCCTCAACCGAGGTCGAGCACGAGCCCGTCGCCTCTCCCGGCGAGGTCGACGTCGCGACGGTCAAGGACCGGTGGCCGGAAGCGCTTGCGGCCGTGAAGAGGCAGAGCGTGCCCGTTCACGCTTTGCTGGTCGACAGCATGCCCCTTGCGGTCGCGGGTGACGTGATCGTGCTTGGGTTCAGCCATCAGTTCCACCGCGATCACTGCGCGGAGCCCCAGAACAGAGCGCTGGTGGAGTCGGTGATCCGCCCGCTCTTCGGCGCACTCCGGATCGACTGCCAGAGGGCTGCCGAATGGACGGCCAATGCGCTCGCCCACGACGACGGGGGCAGCGACGAGGAAGGCGACAGCGCTGCCGCTGACCCGGACCCTGACGCTTTTATCCGACAAGTAGTCGACATGTTCGGCGGCACCATTCTCGACCAGAGCCTGACGTAGTCCCGATTCGGCGCCGCCCCAACCCCCTGCTTTGGAGTGTGAGAGTATGCTTCCCAGTGGCCTGCAAGGCATGGTCATGAACCAAGTCAAGAAGATGCAGCAGCAGATTGTCAAGGTCCAGGATGACCTGGACAAGGAGCGGGTCGAGGGCTCGTCGGGCGGAGGAATGGTGACCACGCTGTTCAGCGGCATGGGCGACCTGTTAGAGGTGAAGATCTCCCCCGACGTCGTTGACCCGAACGAACTTGAGATGCTCCAGGACCTCGTCGTCACCGCTGTGCGCGACGGCATGAAGCGGGCGCAGGACCTGCATGGCGAGAAGATGGCTGAAGTCACCGGCGGGCTGCTGATCCCCGGGCTGTTCGGTTCGTGAGTCTGCCTTAGAGGATTGCTGTCTTGCTCCGCTACGCCCGCCCCCTCGCCGAACTGATCGAACAACTGGAAACGCTGCCTGGAATCGGCCCCAAGAGCGCCCAACGCGTCGCGTTCCACCTCCTGCGCGCTCCTCAACAGACCGCGCAGCGACTGGCGCAATCCGTCCTTCGCGCCAAGGAGCTGACTCGCGACTGCGGGCAGTGCTTCAACTACTCCGAAGGCGAGCTGTGCCCGCTCTGTGCGGACCCGCAGCGAGACCGGGCGGCGATTTGCGTCGTCCCGGAGCCTCGTGACCTGATGGCGGTCGAGAATGCCGGCGGTTTCCGCGGAGCGTATCATGTTCTGCAGGGGCTGATCTCGCCCCTCGACGGCGTTGGACCTGACGATCTGCGGATCGACGAGTTGCTTGCGCGGCTGGAGCGCGAGTCGGTCAGCGAGGTTGTGCTGGCAATCAGCCCGACAGTGGAGGGCGACACCACGGCCATGTACCTGGCAAGAGTGTTGAAGCCTACGGGCGTTCGAGTGACCCGCTTGGCCCTGGGCCTCCCGGTCGGTGGCGACCTCGACTATGCTGATCAAGTGACTATTGTCCGCGCGCTCGAAGGCCGGACAGAGTTGTAGGGAGGGAGGGGCACTGGAGTGATGAACATGGCAGTAGATAAGTCAACCTGGAGAACCAAAGTCGGTCACGCCGAGATGTTCAAGGGCGGCGTGATCATGGACGTTACCACCGCTGAGCAAGCGAAGATCGCCGAAGAAGCCGGCGCCGCGGCTGTCATGGCGCTGGAGCGAGTTCCCGCCGACATTCGCCGAGATGGCGGCGTCGCGCGGATGGCCGAGCCGACCAAGATCAAAGAGATCATGGCCGTCGTCACCATTCCCGTCATGGCGAAATGCCGCATCGGTCACTTCGCAGAGGCGCAGGTCCTCGAATCCCTCGGCGTCGACTTCATCGACGAAAGCGAAGTCCTCACCCCGGCGGACGAGCACTTCCACGTCGACAAGCATGCGTTCCGAGTTCCCTTCGTCTGCGGCTGTCGCGACCTCGGCGAAGCCCTCCGCCGGATTGGCGAGGGCGCTGCCATGATCCGCACCAAGGGCGAGGCCGGCTCGGGCAACATCGTCGAAGCTGTGCGACACATGCGCGCCGTCATGGATGGCATGCGCCGCCTGCAGAGCCTTCCCAGAGAAGAGTTGATGACCGAGGCGAAGAACCTCGGCGCTCCGTACGAACTGGTCTGCCAGGTCGCCGAAGAAGGCAAGCTGCCGGTGCCCAACTTCTCGGCCGGCGGGATTGCCACGCCCGCCGACGCTTCGTTGATGATGCAGTTGGGCGCCGAGGCCGTCTTCGTCGGCTCTGGCATCTTCAAGTCGACGGACCCGGCGCCCCGCGCGAAGGCGATCGTCGACGCGGTGACCTACTTCGATCAGCCCGACAAGCTCGCGGAGATCTCGACCGGCCTCGGCGAGCCCATGCCGGGTCTCGAGATGGACAAGATTCCCGAGCAGGACCGCTTGGCCAGGCGCGGGTGGTAGTCCGCCGCACAGTGCAGCCCTGAGATCAAAGAAGCCGCAGCGCCGACGGGCCTGCGGCTTCGTACTGTTGAGTTCCCGGAGACCTCGTGAGCAAACGCACCGTCGGTGTCCTCGGCATGCAAGGCGCCTTTCAGAAGCACCTCGACGCGATCCGCGCATGCGGGCACGAGGCGTTGTGGGTGCGCGACCGGGACGAGGTCGAGCAGGTCGAGGCGTTGATCCTCCCCGGCGGGGAGAGCACCACCGTTGGTAAGCTGCTGGACCGCTGGGGACTGATCGAGCCCGTGTGCCGTCGCGCTGGCGAAGGGATGCCGCTATTCGGCACCTGCGCCGGCATGATCGTGATGGCCCGGACCCTCGAGGCCGAGACCGGCCAGCCGCGGCTGCGTTTGATGGACCTCGTCGTCCGGCGCAACGCCTACGGCCGCCAGGTGGACAGCTTCGAGACCGACCTCAGCCTCCCGTGCCTGGGCGAGGAGCCCTTTCGCGGCGTCTTCATCCGCGCGCCGATGGTGACCGAGGTAGGGGAGGGCGTCGCCGTGCTCGGCCGCCACGAAGACGGCATCATCTTCGCCCGCCAAGGCAACCTGCTGACCGCCGCGTTCCACCCCGAACTCACCGATGACCTCCGCGTACACCAGTACTTCCTCCGGATGATCGACGAATCCTCAGCGTAGGGACGTTGCGTGCAACGTCTCTACAGTCCACCGGCACCTTCTGAGGAGATCGATGACCCCGCCGGCCGGTTGCCCAGCGCCATGCGCCCAGCCTCGCCCAAACTGAACTTCCTCGATGCCAGTCGCGCAGTGCTGCTGTACCTCAGCGGGTGCGCAGTGCTTTGGTGTATCTGGCATTCGGGCATCAACCCCAACCAGCAGTGGGTCGAGTGGGTCTCGATGAACGTCTTCTTGCTGTTGACGTTCCCCCTCCTGTTCCGCGCGATCTTCTTGGACGATGCGCTCTCAGCCTACGGCATGGCCTGGGGCGACAAACGGAAGACGCTCTGGTGGAGCGTGGGTTTGCTCGTCGCAGTGTTGCCGTTGTTGGTCTACGCGTCCCGCGGCCCCGAGTACCAAGCCTTCTACCCGCAGCTTGCGGGGGCGCGCTACAGCGCGGCGGCGTTTGGCGTCCTCTGCGTGACGACGGCCGCGTACATGTTCGCGTGGGAGTATTTCTTCCGCGGGTTTCTGCTGTTCGGTCTCGCCAAAGGCTTCGGCGCCCCCGCCGCGATCTTCCTACAGGCGATCCCCTTCGGGCTCTCGCACACCGGCAAGGTGCCCACCGAGATGTACGCGTCCTTCGGCGCCGCCGTGATCCTGGGTTGGGTCAGTTGGCGCTGTCGCAGCTTCGTCCCCTCGTTCGTCGTGCACACCGCCGCGAACCTTCTTTTCAACGCGTTGGTGATTCACGCGACGGGGACGTGGCTGTAGGGTCGTCGCCCGGGTGCAGTGGCACACCTCGCTCAGCCACCTCAAGCACGAGCACGCGCCGGACCGGCCACCGCGCCAGTCACGCGAGTCGTTGCCTGCCTCCGGCTGCGGGGCTTCGGGGTGACGACAATCTGAACGTCGCGATCCAGCGCATTCAGGAAGCGGATGAGTCGCTCCAGCGAGAACCCGGCGAGCTTCCCCGCGAGAAGATCGGAGACCTTGGGCTGCGTCGTCCCCAGTAGGCGGGCTGTTTCTGCCTGAGTGAGGTGTCGATGAGTCGCGATGCTGGCGATCTCGCGAACCAAAGCCGCCTTGGCGAGGAGTTCCTCGGAGTCGGGCAGACCGAGATCCGCGAAGACGTTGCCGCTGCTGACCTCGTGATCCGGGCTGTTGCGAATCATTACTGGTCTCCTGTCCGCGGAGCCTGGCGTTTCGCGTGAAGCTGTCGTGCGAGCGCAAGGCGAGTGTTGACGAGTTCGAGGTGATGCTTCGGCGTAGCCGCGCCACGCTTGGCCTTCTTCTGAAACGCGTGCAGGACATACACTGCGTCCGAGAAGTGCACCGTGTACACCGTCCGATAGGTGTCGCCGTCGTAGTCGTCGACGATTTCGAGCACCCCGGCGCCTCGATGCCCTCGAAGCGGTTTGGCGGCGACGTGCTTGCCACCGGTTTGGGCCACGTAGAGCGCAAACCCCATGGCTTGGCGTACGTCCTCCGGGAATTCGCGCAGATCCTTCAGCGACGAGGCGACCCAGATGAGTTCCTTTGGCTTCGGAGTGCTCACGGGAGGAGTATCACCCATCTGGGATACGCCCGCAAGGTCGGGAGCGGTGCAACGTTGCGCATGAATCTCGTCGCGCCGCGGTGCTCTCCGCGCTGGTCAGGCTCCGTCTTCTCCTTGACCCGGGGACATGAGGTCCCGACCCCCAGTCTCCAATATGCATGCTCTCGGTTGCCGAACCCGCTATCCCGCGTGCGCGCTCCGCACCGCCCTACGCCCCCTCCGTCGGCGGCACTTCGCAGTTCTGCCCGCGCCACGCGAACCAGAGCGTGCCGAGGAGGCCGAAGGCGAACGCGACTTTCAGGTTGAGTTCCGGCGACACGCGCCATAGGAGCGCGCCGCCGAAGGCGGCGAAGGCGACGAGCACGTCGCGCACGAGGTAGTAGAGCCCGAACATCGCCGCTTTGCGTCCCTCCGGCGCGAGATCCATGATTAGCGCCTTGCGCGTCGGTTCGCCGAACTCCTTGAGCCCGCGGAGGACGAACGCCAGCACCAGTGGGCCGAGTGACCGCGAATGCAGCAGCGCCAGCGGGAAGCACGTGAAGAACGCGAAGGTGATCAACACGAACGGCTTCTTGCCGAAGCGGTCGGCCATGTATGCCACGGGAATGTACACCAGCACCGCCGTGATGTTCTCGATGGCGGAGAGCCAGCCGAACGTGAGTTCCGAGACGGGATGCAGCACATAGCGCGTCGCCCAGATGACCACGAAGGCGTCCGGGATGCGCTCGCAGAAGCGAATGAGGATGTCCGACCAGAGCAGGTTTCGCAGACTGGCAGGCATCTCGGGCCACAGCCGCAGTGGGTTGGGCTCGGCAACCTTGGTGTCCTTCGAGTCGTCCGCGATCAGCCGTTGCTGCATCACGGAGGCGGCCAAGGCGAGCACCAGCGCCAGGAGGAACGCCGCACGCACGCCCTGTTCGACACCCCAGACCGCGATGCACGCGCCGCCCACGACCGGCCCCAGCATCTTGGGCACCCGCCGTACCAGCGCCAACACCGAGACGCCCATGGTGCGCCTGTTCTTCGGCACGACCTTGGCGAGCAGGTCCATGGTCGCGGGTAGCGAGATGGCCGACCAGGAGATGAAGAAGGCCGCGCCGATTAGCACCGCCCACCAGGACCGAATCAGGAGCACACACAGGTAGCCGACCATCGAGAGGGCGTTGAAGAAGAGCAGCGCGCGCTTCGTGCCCAGCCGGTCGCTCAGATAGCCGCCGGGAAAGGAGTACAACGCGGACAACAGATCGTCCATGCCCGCCAGCACGCCAATGGCCATGACGGCGGTCGAGGCTTGCGCCAGTTGTTGCAGGTAGAGCGGCAGAAAGCGCTCGGCCATGTGCTCGCCCATGCCCACCAGCACGATCATGCCGACCATCCCGACCATGCTGCGCTTCTCACCAAGGAACGTCTGGATACGCTGCCAACGGGAGGAGGGTGAAGGGGGTGTCATGGGGGACTTCGGTTTTTCTCCGTCGGGTTTGGCGCTCAGCGGCCGGCTCCCGCCGCTTGCGGCCGGTCGGTCTGCTGCAGCGCGTTGTCACGCGGCCCAGCCAGCGCAACTATCGCATGGCTAGTCACAGGCAATGACTTGACCCGCAGGCGGGACACTCTTCTGCGTCACGCCATCGCACGTGGAGCGGGCGTCAGACGCTGTCTATCGTGGCTGCGTTGTGTGCCGATCTCACGATTGCACACTCCCGAGGAACTCGTTCAGCCTACGACTCACAGCCTTGCGCCTTTCGGCCAGGAAGTTCTTGTAGGCATCGACTACGAGCAGTCCAGGGTCGGTTGGGATGCACTGGGGCTCGAACGCCGCCGGTCCTGACTTTACGGCCAGCGGCGGGAAGTACTGCGCCGGCGGCTTCTGGCTGATCTGCTGGTTGGTCTTACCACCGATGAAGGCGAGGTTCGCGATATCGTCGGCTTCGCGAGATGTGTACGAGCTCTTCAGAACGGCTTTGGGGAAGATGTGGTGGAACTGCAAGCGGTGGTTGGAGCCGGAGTGATCGAGGGCAATGGCCAAGTTGGAGCACCAGTCTTTGGCACCCGCTGCGCGGAAGGCAAGAAACATGGTCTTGAAGAGCGCGCTACGCTGATTGCGACCCTCCAATTCATCCGGGGCCACATCGAGACGCCCTACCTGCAGCCGCAGGCGGTCTGTGAGTTCGCTCGCGCCGCCCCCATCCCGCAACGTGGCGAGATCCTGGTCGAGCAGCGTTTCGCTGGAACCGCGTGAATAACGGCCTTTGGCGTTGGCGACCAGAACCCAGTGCCGTAGCCGCTGCGATTCATCCGCCGCGATCTGGTAGTTCCGCCTATGACCGTAGTAACCTAGTGTCACCAGGAGAAAGGGCGACGACAGGAGCGCCGGGCTATCGATGCCAGCGTTGCTCCGGAGGAAGTTCAGCGCGAACTCCATGCCCGGCACGCACTCATCCCACGCCCGCTTGAGCCTCTCGAGCGGAAGACCGCGCACCGTGAAAAAGCGAGACTGACCGGTGGCGAACGCGACAAGATTCTTTAGATGCAATCCGAGATCAAGGTCGAAGCCAGCCTTACCGCACTGCGCGTGGAAGGCTTGGAAGGTCTTGAGTGCGCCGCGCCACTTGGCGGTGATCTGCGCCAGCGCTAGATCGGAGCTTCTAAGCTTGGCGCCGAGCGAATTGACGCGAACGAAGATCTCGGTGACTTCGTCATACGAAAGCTGGCGTTCGAGCACGTCCATGCGGTAGACGTACTTGCGAATCCCGCGCAGCCGGGCGAGGCGCCGGCTGTACTTCTCGTAGCGTGGATCCTCGAAGCCGGTGACCCCCGCGCGCTTGAGGAAGGGCGCGTCGCTGTCGGATTTGAACACCTCGGTGACCTTGACCCACTGCGGCAACAGCTCGAGCTTCCGCGTGCCCACCACGAAGGTCATCCGGTCGAAACGTTTCTGTAGCTCGTCTTCGCTTGAATCCGCCTCGTCGTCGATCAGGTCATCATCGGCCTCGTCGTCACCGTCCTCGTTGACCTCGGTCACGAGTGCGAGTTGGTCGGGATGGTCGAGGTTGAAGAGCAGCTCGATTGGCTTCTTCCGCCCGCGGACACTTACCATCTCCCCGCGGATGACTGCCGACAGTGACGTCAGGCGCTGCTGCCCGTCGAGCAAGAGACGTGTGCTCTGGTACGGGTTTCTCTGCTGCTCGACGGCGAACTCTTGTAGCGGCACATCCTCGTCCGTATCCCACAGCAGGATGGCACCCGAAGGGTAGCCTCGGTACAGCGAATCAACCAGGTCGCGGACGCGGGTGGAGCGCCAGACATAGCGACGCTGCATCTCGGGCAGGCGCAACTCGCCACGCTCAATCATGCCTACGAGTTCCTCGACGGATGCTTCAGCCTTGGCCATTGCTCCGGGCGTCTTTTTCTTGATTGCTCATGGGAGGGCCGTTCAGGCGCCGAACAGCGCGCTCTCCCCTGTATTGGCTCGCACGCAGACGGGCTGTCGGTTACGCATGCCCGTCCATCTCCGTTCGGTGCCTCGGACAACGCAACGATAGCACAGCCGATTCGCGCCGTCAACGACAGTACTCGCGCTCGCCGTCCGCGTCCAGTCTCAACTCGTCGGCGCTGTCGGCTCGCCCTCTCCGTCGCCTTCGTCAACGCTCTGGCGTTTCTTGCGCGGGGTGGTGGGGGGCAAGTGGCTGAATAGCTGCCATTTGGCGGAGCCTGTGGGGAAGCTGGCGAGGCCCTCGGTGCGGAAGGCGACTCGGAGTTGATGGATCTGGGCGGCCTTGGCTTTGGCGTGGAGGGGTTGCGCGGTCTTCGCCTTGCCCTGTTGCACCGCCTAACGTCCCGGTCCGGCGGCGACGGCTACAAGCGCTTGAGCAACTCATCATACTCAGCGTGCGCGCCGATCCAGAACCAGAAGAGATGGTCCTCTTCCCGCAGTCCCAACGCCCGATGGTCGATTCCAACGCGCACCGAGTAGATCGGCTGTCATCGGCTCACTCGCTTGAATTGGAGGCTCGGGTGGTATGGATCCGAACGCCAGAATGCATACGCTCGGCCCGCGTGCTCCTGCACTTCCGTCGGGAGCGCGTCGAGCCGCTTGCGAAACTCCTTGGTGACGCTTGACTTCATGGCTTCGAGACCAAGGTTGGGAAAACGCCCTCGAGCGGCGTTGTCTCCCCAGCCGCGATTTCCTGTCGAACCGTGGCCGCCATGCGGTCCCACTGCGCGTCAGTAGTCGCCGCAAAACGCGCCGCCCATGCCTGTTTATCC
>Ga0210044_10000663_pt1 | contig 51986 bp, 48 predicted proteins | sample CryGey13umfilter_2_FD_183959 | JGI IMG/M metagenome (GOLD analysis project Ga0210044, IMG submission 183959) | Groundwater microbial communities from aquifer in Utah, USA - Crystal Geyser 4/9/14 3 um filter (SPAdes) (version 2) | ecosystem: Environmental > Aquatic > Deep subsurface >...
CTCATCACAGAAACATTGATCCCCGAGGCGTTGCAGAAAGATATTGTCCTCGAATGCTGTGCGTCTCCGAATCTGACAAGCCGTGGATGCATCAATTCCGCTATTCTCCAGGATATTCATCCTCGCCATTATCCGGCCAGCACGGCGAAAGATTCCGCCCAACGTGAATATTGCAACTGTAGCAAGTCAATCGACATAGGTAAATGGTTCAGTTGCCCCCATGGATGCGCTTATTGCTATGGCAATCCGCTTTCTAATGCCTCGGGGCCGGATATGAATGGTGGATAAAGCTTTCAAAATAGTTGCAGGTGCGGCAGGAAATAAAATGTCATTCCTGCACGAAATCATGAATAGCTTTGCTAAATTCTTCCTTCGTGCCGAGGTCGCTCGGAAATGAAAGGACCGAATAGGCGATGTCTCTCGGCCTTTCTTCTTCGGTCTGCGATGAAAAATACCCTGATACGGCAGGCTTGATTCTATTGATAAGGGTTTCGGCTCCGTTTCTCGGCGTCTCCACTAAGAGCAATCCCATCCTATCATTCTCAATACCTGAAACATAATCCGTTAAGCGAATAGATTTGCAGATGACTTTGCGCAGGCCCTCGTGGAGGTCATCGAGACTGCCAAATCTGGCATTTTTCCCTCCCTCTGATGAGATTTGATCGCCCCCTTTGATAGTGATTGTCACCAGGGAGATGAACTCGCAATATCTCTCCGCCCGATTGAGTTCATGCCGCATCTTAAGTCCAAAATGCTTATGCGACCGAAACATCTCGAAAATCAGGTCATCGGGAGGCAAGTGGTTAACATCCATGTCAGTTATCCTCTCTGTTTTTTCCTAAATTATATGAACAGGTAAGTCGTTTTGGCATTAAACCTTCATTCTTGAGGCGATTTTCGATTGGAAAGTACCACATATTTATGGTAGCAAATGTTATGCCATTAGCCGCTATGACTAGAGCGGCAGCGATTGACCATCATTATGATATATCGGAGACTATGAAACCATACTCATATTGGTCATTCAAACCAGCAAGTAATTGGGAAGTCCACCCAAATATTGGCGAATGTAGTCCCAGATGACGGTTCATAGTCTCCCAAAAAAAGATTCTCTATGCACGGCCATTCACTAAAACTGCAGGATCTTACATCAATTTCAATTCGTAATTGCATAATCCTTGATCTTATACAATAATGACCGATAGGATATTCCGAGAAGATCGGCGGCTTTACGGCGATTCCAATTCGTTTTGTTCAAGACCTCCTTTATAACTGTCTTTTCTTCGAATTCAATTGCATTGGATACTCTTTTCTTGAGCGAATAACCCGTTTCTCCAACTTCAGGAATATGCGGGGTCTGCCTGATGGGAGGAGGACTCTCGACTGCTTCTAAAGACGTATAGGCTATACTTTCATCATTTCGAACTACGATTTGCTTTATCAGGTTCTCAAGTTGCCTGACATTTCCTGGCCAATCATAATCCATCAGGATCTTCATGGCTCTTGATGATATCGATCTCACCTCTTTTTCATACAACGCATTATAGCGCCTAATGAAGTGATCCACCAAGAGGGGGATATCCTCTTTGCGGCTACGAAGCGATGGCACCTTTATGGTAATTTCGTTTAGGCGATAAAAGAGGTCATCTCTAAAGAGGCCTTCTTCGATCGCTTTTTCAAGGTTACGGTTGGTAGCACAGACTATCCTCACATCGACTTTTATGTTATGGATGCCACCGACCCTGACAAATTCACGCTGTTCGAGGACCTGTAGGAGTTTCGACTGGAGTTCCATCGGCATATCTCCGATTTCATCAAGGAACATCGTTCCTTTCGAGGCGATCTCAAATCGGCCCGGCTTGGTCTTATGGGCGCCGGTAAATGCGCCCTTTTCATATCCGAAAAGCTCTGCCTCCAGAAGATCACGGGGAATCGCCGCACAGTTGACCTTAGTTAAAGATTCGGTTCTTCTCTCGGATAGAGTATGGATAAGGCGCGCAATGATTTCTTTGCCGGTGCCGGAATCGCCTCTAATCAAAACTGTAAGTTCCGAGGGCGCAACTTGCTCGATGATATTCTTGACCTCCAATATCCCGGGCGAATCGCCTACCAGTTCATCATATTGGGACTTGGCCTTCAATACGCTTTTTAATTGGGTGAGCTCCTGCCTCAAGCGGCGCTGCTCGAGGACATTTTGGATATGAATCTCCACCTCTTTGACATCGAAAGGTTTATTGATAAATTCGGAGGCTCCCCTTCTGATCGATTCGACAATATTGGGTGTATCCCCGTGGCCGGAGAGCATTATGACATCCAATTGATTGTCAATGCTTTTAACCTTTTCGAGCACTTCGATTCCGGATTTTCCCGGCATCTTGATATCCAGTAATACCAGTTGAGGCTTGTTCTTTGAAAGCATCTGAATGCCTTCATCGCCATCGCGAGCTGAAATTATCTCATAGTTTTCGCTGAGGCCTTCAGAAAGAATCCAGGGCACTTTCGGGTCATCATCAATGACCAATATCTTTACAAGTTGCTGTTTCATAATCGTCCCACCCTAATTATTAATAGGGAAATTCAAATAAAATATGGTTCCCTTACCAATCTCACTTTCGATATCTACAAAACCGTTGTGGGATTGCATTATTCGCTTAACCAGAGCTAATCCTAATCCAGTGCCCCCTTCTTTTGTTGTATAATACCTTTCAAAAATACGATTAATCTTATCCTTAGGAATTCCACATCCCTCATCAGACACCCTTATTCTCAAGAAAGGAGTGGGAACATGATCGAACTTGCATTCGGAGGTCGAAATCCCCAATATTCCTCCGTTAGGCATACTCTCAATCGCATTGAATAGCACATTCAGCAACGCCTCGAAAATCTCTGTCTCATTGACAAAGATTTTTGGGAGTCCCGCAGGGCAGTTCATTGAAACCTCCACATTTGATTTTCTGATGTCTGATGCGAGCAATGAAAGAACCTTTTCTATCAACGGAACCACATCGAGTCCGATCCGTTTATACTTCCCGGGATCCGCAAAGTCGAGCATCTCTCTTACCAATTCCGCCAATCTATTGACTTCCTGTATAGCGCTTCCCAAAAACCTTTCGCGCGCTCCAGTCTCATTCCATTTGACTTCGAGGACCTGCAATGTCCCTTTGATATTGGTCAATGGCTTCTTCAAATCGTGCGTAAGCTCCGAGATCATCTTCCCCATCATAAGCAATTTGGATCCATTGATAATACTTTTCTGCCTTTCATAAAGCGATGCAGTCTGAGAAGCAATGATCGAAATTAATCTCTTGTCATCATCCGTGTAATTCCTCGTATGATAACTTCCCACACACAAAACACCCGAAAGCGAATTCTCTACTGAGACTGGCACTGCAATGAAAACCGATAAAGGAGGACTTAAGTTCTTAAGAAAAATCCCTTGGAGGAATTGTTCAACACATAGCTTTTTATCGGCAGCCGCCGCAAATGCCGGGATTCTCAGCGGTAACTTGAGTTCCGAAGATAACATTGCGCGGGAACTATTCTCATTCGAATCCTCAGCGAAGGCAACCTTGAGAAGACCATCATCATCTCCAACCGAGAAAAAATAGCATAAATCAGCATCAACTATCGATTTTATGCCTTGAAATAGGCACGAAAAAACCTCTGCCTCAGACATTGATGATGAAAGCTTGGAAGCAATTTTATGCAAAATTGAAAGCTCATTGATTTTCTTTCGGTTCTCTTCAAACAAACGCGCATTGACAATCGCGATGGCGGCGTGAGACGCGAAAGTTTCCATCAGACGCAAATCCTCATCGGAAAATATCTGCTGGCCTTCTTTGTTGTTGAGATTCAAGACTCCCAAAAGCTTATCTCCGTGAATGATGGGAGTCGAAATTGCAGATGAAGTTTCATATTTAGCGCGATTGGTGCGTAAAAATCGAGGATCTTTAGCGATATCATTGATGATCACCGATTCCTTATTTGCGGCGACATACCCTGCCACCCCTTCATTAAAATGAACCTTTATATCATCCAGCACTCCATTTTGAGTGTCTATCCCGATGGCGGCAGAAAGGCGGAGGCAGTTTTCATTTTCATCGACGAGCATAATAGAGCCGGCTTTTGCCCCTACCACGCCCGCTACCAGATTTACGACTTGCTGTAAGAGGGACCTCAATTCAATCGTGCCCGAGAGGACGCCGGCGGATTTATATAGCGCGTGGAGCTGATTCACTCGATCTTCTAACAGATGGTTGCTGCCTGACAATAGCTCAAGCAAGTGTTGCTTTTCCAACTGAGCATTCCTGGTCGCCAATCCTTTCCTTATGGATTTTAGAAGTTCATCGAATTCTATAGGCTTGGCCAGGTAATCAAAGGCACCGCGATTTATGGCAGCTTTGGCAGTTTCCAGAGATGCAAATCCTGTCATCAATATGACTACAATATTGGGATCGATTTCCTTTGACTTTTGCAGAATATCGATACCGTCTTTCCCGGGCATTCTGATATCGGTCAGGACCAAATCAAAATTCCCGGATAGCAAGAGCTGCATTGCTTCATTACCCAATGATGAAATCACAACTTCATAATTCTCCCGCTCCAAAAGGGACTTGAGCGAAAGGCACATCCTAACTTCATCATCGATAACTAATATCCTGCCGGTCCTGGCAATTGAAAGGTCAGTCCTTATCTCTTCCATCATCTCGATTTCTCCTTGACCTTGTCCTTCAAGGGCAAAGAAATAGTGAAAGTAGCTCCTCTTTCATCATTATTCCGAACCGTTATATCGCCGCCATGATTCTTGATGATGCCATATGAAACCGATAAGCCGAGGCCAGTGCCATTGCTCACTTCTTTGGTCGTGAAAAATGGCTCAAATATGTGCGGCAAATGCTCCTTTGGTATTCCTGAACCACAATCGCTGATACTAATGCTCTGGAAATCACCATTTCTACTGGAAGAGATATTGATAAATCCACCATCCCTCATAGAATCTTTGGCATTTAATAGAATATTGATTAGGACCTGACGAAGCTGTTCGAAGGAACCATTTACTTCGCTCAGATTGTGGAAATCATTGAGCATAATTTTGATTCCGCCCTGCTCAAATGGCCTGCTGATGATTCCAACGGTCTCCTTAACCAGACCTTCGAGATTCAGTGCTTGGAAAACATTCTTGTGCGGTCGATAGAAATCCAGAAGCTGTCCAACTATAGAGCTAATGCGATTGACCTCATCCTGGATGATGGAGATGCTGGATAGAGTATTGTTGTTTTGCTCAAGATCAAGCTTGAGCAACAAAAGGTAATTCTTGATTATTCCCAGAGGATTATTGATTTCATGTGCGATTGAAGCGGATAGCTTGCCCAAAGCGGCCATCTTTTCCGATTCCACCAATTGCTTTTGGATTGCGGCCAACTTGAGATTCGCCTCCTTTTCACTCAGATAAAGCCGCGAATTATCTACAGCAACAGTCAATTGATTGGCCAGGATAGAAAGAAATTCAAGGTCATTTTCCTGGAAATCAGCTTGTGAAATCTTATTGGTCAAGGTCATTATCCCCCTGAGTTGATTTTTCAGGATCATGGGGACAATCAAAGCGGCTTCTAGTGAGTTTAACTTACTGATCTCAGTTTGCCTCATCTCAAGTGCATGAACGGCATCTGCATAATATATTGGTCTTTTCTGACTCAACATCAAATGATAGAGCCGTCGATTCGGACAAAAAGAGAATCTTTCCCCTTTATACGTCAACCCCTTGGTGCAAGCCAGCTCTAAAGAGAAATCGTTGGGCATCTTCGTTGATTTATGCTCTTCCTGGAAGGTGCCCGGTGAGAGCATAATGGCAGCGCCACCAACTCCCATCTGTCCGATGCAAGTTAGCAGGATTCCGTTCAAAAGCTGGTCTGAACTCGACATCGAATTCAGATGGACCGATATCTCAAAAATTGTATAAAGGTCGAATATCTTACGTCTCAGACGTTTATTCGCATCAGTCAGTTCGCTTACTTCTTCTTCAAATGTGATTTTATCTACCAAGGGAAGTCTCGATTGGGATCGCCTATGTTTGTCCATTATTTAATCTATCCCATATTTCCTAGAAATATCGTCTTTTCTATTTTGCGGCGCAATAGAAAAGTGAAAAGAAATGCATAATGATTTTGATGCGAACGAAATATAGTGCCGCCTCCTAATTAAATTCGGCAGATTTTGATAATGAATTGAGCGAAAAACGCACAAATGAGCAACACTTTTCACATTACATTAGTTGCAGGATCCCAAATGTGACCAATTAATAGGCAATTTAACCGTTCGGACTTTATGGCCTACATTTTTTTGTGTTTTCAAGATGCATCCATTAAAAACTGTTTATTTTAATTCACGATTAGACTATTATCTATCAATGAGTATCTCTCGAAACTTGTTAGATAGTATGAGAATGAGCAATTATGCCAATTGATTCAGAGATCGAGAAAAGACTGCAGGAGCTTATTGGGAAACTCCGCAATGAAGTCGGCATCGATGCCGTCTATGAAAAAGGGAATCAGATTATGCTCAAAGGTCATTATATCAATGGGGTAGTCTTTCCCGACATCGAGATTATCAGACGTTGCAATGAATTGGGGTTCGACTGCACGGTCCAATCTGGTGGTGGGGTCCTACTTTTAGATTTGATTCCGCTTAGACCAGATTACCAAAGTAGCATCAAGCATCGTATTCCCTGGATGAATATCATCCTGTTTTTGGCGACACTTGCGACTACAACTCTGGCGGTTCCCCTGTATCAGGGAGGAGATTTTTCTTCAAGAGGGATTTTCGAGGCTTTGCAATATTCTATTCCCCTGATGGCCATATTGCTCTTTCACGAATCAGGACATTACATCGCCTCCAAGAAACACAAGGTTAGAGTATCTTTGCCCTACTTCATACCCGCGCCTACATTTTTGGGAACCTTCGGCGCGATCATTAAGTCGCGATCGCCTTTCTTTAATCGAGCCCAGCTTCTTGATGTCGGAGCCGCCGGTCCAATATCAGGTTTTGTCATCGCTATTATTGCGATGGTTATTGGGCTGTCAACTTCGGGAATGACGATCATTGAACCATCGTCTTCGGGAATGACTCTGGGTGATTCATTGATCATTCGATTTCTCATATTTATTTTTATTGGTGACATTCCTGAAGGCCATCAACTTCAATTAAATCCAATTGCCTTCGCCGGCTGGGTTGGGCTATTCGTTACTATGCTAAACTTAATTCCTTATGGTCAGCTTGACGGTGGTCATATCGCTTATGCGCTATTCGGGAAAAATTATCGATGGGTTTCCCGAGGAGTGGTTATCGCCATGCTTCCATTGGGATTCTTTTGGCCAGGATGGTTTTTCTGGGCATTATTTCTGACTCTGTTAGTGCCATTCCATCCACCGGTTATGGATGAAGATCTCAAATTAGATAACAGGCGCAGGATATTCGGATACATCAGCCTGGCTATATTCGTCCTGACCTTTACACCGATTCCATTTGGCTAAAATAAGAGCCCACCCTGGCGGGTGGGCTAAAATCTAAAGGGAGGCTTAGGGGCTAAACTTCCCTTTAATTAAGGGGTGCAATATATATAATGCTCCATCAATCAATTGTCAAGATATTTATTTGATCCTGCCCAATTATTTTTAGATGATTGCAGTATATCTATAATTCCTTGCGGCCTGATCTATCTGATGGATTACCTTACCACAATATTCAACAAGCGGTCCTTGATAAATATTTTCTTTATTATCGATTTACCGGAAATATACTTCCGAACGCCCTCATAATCGAAAGCGATCTTTTCAAACTCATCCTGGCCAATCCCTGGTTTTACTTCAATTGAGGCACGCAGTTTCCCATTAATCTGAATTACCATAGTAATGTTGTCACCCACAATCGCATCTTTGTCATAATCAGGATATTGGGCATCAAAAATTGACCCCTCAAAACCTGCAATATGGTACAATTCCTCTGATAAATGGGGGGTTATCGGAGCCAGCAACAAAATCAAGTCTCCAATCGAATGGTAGAAAATGGGGCTTTGATTGCCAGCTTCAATGTTTTTATATAATGAATTAACCAATTCCATTATGGACGCAATAGCAGTGTTATATTTTTGTGCATCAAGGTCTTCCCGCACCTTCTTAATCGTTCGGTTTAACTGGATATATAGCTCTTTATCAGCATCCTCAAGTTCATCTTTAATAAATAATGGGAATTTCTTTTCTGCAAGATCAGGGCAGTTTGGCTCTATTAATCTCCACACTCTACCCAGGAATCGATGAATACCATTGATTCCCGTATCATCCCAATCCCCGCCCTCTTCATAATCGCCCATAAACATCAAATAAGCGCGAAATGTATCAGAACCATATATTTTGATATAATCATCCGGTATAACGACATTGCCATGCGATTTAGACATCTTGGCGCCATGGTGAGTAATTATTCCTTGGTGACGCAGAATCGGGTAAGGTTCCTCGAAATTGACGTAACCATTATCATACAAAAACATATTTATAAATCGGGCGAACATTAGATGAGTAACGGCGTGCTCCGAACCGCCGACATACCGATCGACCGGCATCCATTTCTTTGCCAGCGATGGATTGAAGGGACCATTTTCATAGTCGGGATCAAGAAACCTAAGATGATACCAGGTGGAATCGACAAAGGTATCCATCGTCTCTGTTTCGCGCTCAGCCGGACCGCCACACTTGGGGCAATCAGCATTTACAAATTCGGGAATCTTAGCCAATGGCGATCTACCATCCCCGGCCGGTTTGAAATCGGTAGTTTCCGGTAACAGAATTGGCAGTTGATCATCGGGAACAGCAATTTCGCCGCAACGATGACACCGAATTATGGGAATCGGAACACCCCAATATCGCTGTCGGGAAATCAACCAATCACGAAGCCTATAATTTACTCTGGCCTCTCCCCTGCCGATGCTCTTCAGATGTTCGGCAATCTTTTTCTGGCCGTCAGTTGATGATAATCCCGAATAATCGCCGGAGTTAACCATAATCCCCTCGTCAGCATACGCCGCTTCCAGCATATCTGGAGATTTTCCGCCCGCAGGAATGATGACCTCCCGTACCGGCAGATTAAATTTCTTTGCGAATTCAAAATCACGCTGGTCGTGACCTGGCACTGCCATTACTGCGCCTGTGCCATAACCCAAAAGGACATAATCGGCTATCCAAATAGGGATATTTTCACCGTTGATCGGATTTTGCGCATAGGCGCCCGTGGGAACTCCGGTTTTTTCCTTCACTGTTGAGGTTCTTTCGATTTCCGATTGTTTCCTTGCTTTCTCGATGTAGTCCCTAACAGCTTTGATATTGCTGGAGGCAGTAATTCGATGAACCAGAGGATGCTCGGGCGCAAGAACTATATAAGTGACTCCAAAAACAGTATCAGCTCTGGTCGTAAATACCGGAATATCCTGACCAGTGGAAACCTCAGTGAATACGATTTCACAACCATCCGAACGACCAATCCAGTTCTTCTGCATAGATATGGTCTTAGACGGCCAATCAAGCTTTTTGTGCCCAGCGAGCAATCTATCGGCATACTCCGTAATTTTGAAAAACCACTGGGTCAAGTCCCGGTGAGTTACTTCACTGTCACAGCGCTCGCAACGACCATCTATCACTTGCTCGTTTGCCAGCACGGTCTGGCATGATGGACACCAATTGACCGGCGCCATTTTTCGATAAGCCAGACCTTTTGCGAAAAGCTTTAGAAATAGCCATTGCGTCCATTTATAAAATTTGGCATCAGTCGTGGAGATCTCCTTCGACCAATCGAACATCGCTCCAATTCCCCGAAGCTGGTTGCGAATATAATCAATATTATTCTGGGTGGAGATTGCAGGATGTACACCAAACTTCAGGGCGTAATTTTCTGCTGGCAATCCGAAAGCATCATAACCCATCGGTTCAAAAACATTATATCCCAACATTCGCTTAAATCGCGCCCAACTATCTGTAATCCCATAATTATACCAATGACCAATGTGCATTTTATCGCCTGAGGGATAAATAAACATCATCAGGCAATAAAGCTTGTTGCCGCTTTTTGAAAGATCCGTCTGATAAATCTTGTTTTCCTCCCAATAGCGTTGCCATTTGGGCTCGATTTCATCAAATGGATATTGTCTGTGTATTCGACTGTCCTGCATAATGTGAATTTTCGGGTGGTGCTATAATACTTATGGATACAAACGGTACAGCATTCTGGGAAATGGAATCGACTCGCGAACGTGTTTCAGCCCGCATATCCATGTTACGGTACGCTCAATGCCCAAACCAAAACCGGAATGCGGCACCGAGCCATATTTTCTCAAATCGAGAAACCAACCATACGATTCCTCGGGCAATTTCTCCTCTCTGATTCGATGCAATAGTAAATCGTAATCATCTTCCCTCTGGGAAGCGCCGACGATTTCGCCATAACCCTCGGGAGCCAGCATATCTGAACATAATACTGTCTCGGGATTATCCGGATTGCGTTTCATATAAAATGCTTTCGCCTTGGAAGGGTAATTCATAATGAAAATCGGCTTCTCATATTGTTGGGTTAGGATAGTCTCATCATCAGCCCCCAAATCGTCCCCCCACTTGATGTCACTGCCGACCTGCTGAAGTTTAATAACCGCATCATCATAGCTCAGCCGGTGGAAGGGCGTGGTGACTTTCTCCAGAAGGGAGATATCTCGTTCCAAAGCTTCCAATTGGGGACGGCATTTTTGCGACACTCGAGAAACAATATGAGAAACGTAATTTTCCTGCAGTCTCATATTGTCATTGTTATCATAAAACGCCACTTCAGCCTCAACATGCCAATATTCGGATAGATGACGGCGGGTCTTGGATTTTTCTGCTCTAAATGATGGACCAAAGCAATAGACTTTTCCGTGAGCCATGCAAGCCGCCTCGAGGTAGAGCTGGCCGGTTTGAGCCAGATAAGCGGTCCCAAAATCATAGTATTCGGTCTTGAATAATGTGGAGGCAGTTTCGCCGATCGAACCGGTTATCAATGGAGTGTCTATCAAAACGAAATCATTATCATAAAAATAATCGCGAGTCGCCTTGATTAGCTCGTTGCGAATCAGCATGATACTATGCTGTCTTGATGAACGTAGCCAGAGGTGGCGGCGGTCAAGCAGAAAATCGACATTATGTTCCTTCAGAGTAATTGGGTAATCGATGGCAATCTGGATAATGTTAATAGATTTAACGATAAGTTCGAATCCGCCTGGCGCACGAACTTCCGCCCGGAGCATTCCGGTCACTTCCAAGGAGGATTCTTGCGTCAACTGTGAAAATTTCTCCCATTCTTCCAGGGTAAGTTCACTTTTCACCAGGACGCATTGGACAAGGCCGGTGCCATCGCGAACAATCAAAAATCGGATCTTTCCGCTTTCGCGCTTATTGTAAACCCAGCCACGTACGGTTATTTCTTCACCATCGTGGTCTTTGAAATATTTGACATAAACCCAATTCATAAATCTAATCCCTATAGACAACCACTCTTTTTCGATTATCTTTAATCAGCCAATTAATCAGAGTAACCGCCATACTTATCAGTAAAGAGGCCAGTAAAGCCGCCCAAAATGAATCGATGCTGAATCCCGGAATCAATCCAGAGGCAATATAAAGGATAATCCCATTTATAACAAAATAGATTAAGCCGAAGCTCAAAAGAAGTAAAGGGAGCGTGAATAATATCATAATTGCCCTTAGAAAAGGCCCAATAATTCCCAGGAATAAACTGGTCAGCAAAAGCGACGTAAATGAATCGAATTGAATCCCCGGCAACAACTCCACCACTATTGCAATTGAAATAGTACTGATGATCCATTTCAAGAGAAAGTGTTTCATAGCTTATTTGTCCTCTTTGCCAACATATCGCTGAAACGATTGTAGCTCTTGATGATTCTTCCTTTGATGTTTTCGAATTGTCCTAATCCCTTAAATTTTAGCATCATTGATAGCGGAGTGTCAAATAAATAAATTGGCAATCTTTCTCGCGCCATATCTTGGTACAGTCCATCATTCTTGCCGGTTTGATCACGAAAAAAAGTGTATCCGTATCTGTACCCGCATTTCAGTGCAACCTCTATGACTTTCTCATCATATTTGCCATAGGGGTAGCTGATGGCGCTGATCTCTTGCTCGCATATATTTTCCAGGATTCTTTTTGATTCACTAAATTCATATTCAAGCTGATCTGCGGTCATTTTTGTCAGGTTGTTATGGGTCATTGTATGAGAGCCTATGGCAATTCCGCGCTGACATAATATTCTTATTTGCTTTGCATTTAGATGAGTGAACCGGCCTGCGCCAGGATAAACATCCCATCCCGAGTGCTTTCCAATATAACCGGCGATAACGAATGCTATTGCTCGAAGAGAACTTTTCCCCAGAAGAGGAAGAGCGTTTTGATATACAGATTCGTAACCGTCATCGAAAGAAATTTCAAATGGTTCTGATGGGCATTGGAAAGAAGACTTATTCAGGTACTCTACAATTCGGCTGAAGCCTCCGATAGTGTTGCGGGTCAAGCCCCACTCGAATCTGTTATCGATTTTATGGAAAGCCAGTGGTACCGGCATTCTATTCGTAAGGGATCAGCTCCCTTTCTTCTACCTGACCCAAGGCGGCGATATTCATTACTTCGGGATTCAGCATTTGATTCGCCACATTGGTAATATCTTCAGTAGTAACAGCATCAATAGAGCTCATAGTATCATCAATGCTCAAGTATTCGCCCAGCAAGACTTCATGCCGAGCTATCCGATTCATCCTATTGGACGTGTTCTCCAACCCCAGAACCATATTCCCTTTCAATTGCGATTTGGCGAGGTAGAGCTCTTGATCGCTCAGGCAATTGTCTCTGATTTCATTGAACACCTTGTAAATCAATTCCAATGTTCTCTCCACCTGACCCTTGGAGGTGGCAAAATACACGCCCATTATTCCCTCCCGCACATAGAAATCCATAAAAGATGAGATGGAATAAACCAGGCCGGCTTGCTCGCGGACAGTTTGAAAAAGTCTTGAGCTCATACCGCCCCCGAGGATATTGTTAAGGATCAATAGCGCGTTGCGACGCTTGTCATTAAATTCCATAGTCGGTAGTCCCAGACTGACATGCACTTGTGCAATGTCTTTTTGTTGACAGCAAGTTCGGCAGGATATTTTTGATTTAACACGCTGATGTCCGTTTTTCCCGCGATTCGCTCGGAACTTGAAATCATTCTCGACCAGCTTGAGCAATTTGGAATGCCGAAGATTTCCGCAGGCTGAAACTATGATACGCTCAGGACAGTAATTAGCCTGTGTATAATTGAAAAGCCTCTTTCTGGTGAAACTGTTTACGGTCTCTTCCGTTCCCAAAATCGGATAACCAAGGGAGTTTGATTTCCATATAGTCGTTGCAAAAATATCATGAATTAATTCTGACGGTGCATCTTCAACATCGTGAATCTCCTCTATGACCACCTTTTTCTCTTTAGCGATCTCGTTCTCGTCAAACAGAGAATTAAGCATGATATCGGATAGCACATTTACGGCATCAGGCAAGTGTTCATCTAATATTTTCGCATAGAAGCAAGTTTGCTCTCGGCTGGTGAAGGCATTAAGATGGCCTCCAAGCGACTCCAACGAAGCTGCAATCTGCTGGGCATTTCGAGATGGCGTTCCTTTGAACACCATGTGTTCGATGAAATGAGAAATACCGCTTTTCTTTTTGGTTTCGTCGCGGCTGCCCACATCGACCCAAACCCCTATGGAAACTGATCGGACCATCGGAATCTCTTCCGAGATTATCCTTATCCCGTTATCCAAAACCGTTTTCCTGAATTTGGTTTTCAACCGTGCACTCTCATTCACAATACATAACCCCTATATTTCAGAACTTATGCGGATCATCAATTTACTCCATAGGAATTGTCGGCCGTTAATTAGGATACTGCCGCTTGCTTCTTAGACAGCTTAATTTTGCCGGCAGGATCAATACCAATTACTTTAACCGGAAATTTATCTCCGATTTTACAGACATCCTCGACTTTGGCAACCCGATGATTTTCCAATTCAGAAATATGCACAAGCCCGTCAGTTCCGGGTATGATCTCGACAAACGCTCCGAAACTCGTTACCGCCCTCACAGTTCCCATATAAGTCCTGCCGATCTCAGCTTCCTCTACTATTTCTTCGATGAGACGTTTGGCCATCTCCGCGGCTCTCTGATCGACAGAGGCAATCAGAACGGTACCATCATCTTCGATATCCACTTTGGCTCCAGTGCGCTCTATGATGCTTCGGATCATCTTCCCTCCCGGGCCTATCACTTCGCCGATCTTTTCCTGCTTAATCTTCAAGAAAATAATCCGCGGGGCATAGGGAGAAAGTTCCTGCCGCGGCGCTGGAATAGCCTTCATCATTTCATCGAGCACGAATAATCTGGCTTTCTTGGCTTTTTCCAGAGCGATATGGATGATATCGAAATTTATCCCCGATATCTTGGCATCCATTTGAAAGGCCGTAATGCCGTCTCTGGTGCCGGTTACTTTGAAATCCATATCGCCAAGGTGGTCCTCGACTCCCAATATGTCAGTAAGGACTTTGTATCGATCACCTTCTTTTACCAAACCCATGGCGATTCCGGCAACAGGCGATTTTATGGGGACTCCGGCATCCATCAAACTTAAGGTGCCACCGCAAACAGTGGCCATAGACGATGAGCCATTCGATTCCAAAATATCCGAGACTATGCGAATAGTGTATGGAAACTTAGTATCGGAAGGAATTATCGGCTCCAGCGCGCGTTCAGCCAATGCCCCATGACCAATCTCGCGTCTCCCTGGTCCCCTGATCGGCCGAGCCTCACCTACACAGAACGGCGGAAAGTTGTAATGCAACATAAAGCTTTTGAATGTCTCACCTTCAAGATCATCTATCTTCTGTTCGTCCATTTTAGTTCCTAGGGTGGCCGCAACCAATGCCTGAGTCTGTCCCCTGGTGAAAATGGCGGAACCGTGGACACGAGGCAAAACCCCTATCTCGCAGGAAATAGCTCGAATATCATCCATACCTCGACCATCCATACGATGATCTTCTTCCAGGATCATTCGGCGCATATCTGCCTTCTCAATATCATTGATTATCGCTACTACCTTGGTTTCCATTTCAGGATATTTCTCTTGAAGCGCTTCCACGACCTCTTTCTTGACCGCATCTATGGCATTAGCGTGCGCGCTCTTTTCCTCAATCCGATTGGCAGCAAGAATTTTTTGCCTAGCCAATGACCTAACCTCATCAAGCAATCCCTCGGGGAGTTCGGGAAGGTTAAATTCGGTTTTCGGCTTGCCGGCTCTGGCCGTCAATTCCTCGATTACCTTAATAATCTTAATGATCTCATTGTGTGCGAAACGCAATCCATTGAGCAGATCTTCTTCACCAACCTCTCTGGTGCCGCCTTCAACCATATTAATATGGTCCTTGGTGCCAGCGACTACCATGTTAATGTCAGACTCGGAAAGCTGCGAGAATGTAGGATTCGCCACGAATTCACCATTGATTCTGGCGATCCTCACCGCTCCCACCGGGCCTTGAAATGGGATGTCAGATATTCCCAGAGCGGCAGACGCCGCAATAATGCCAAGGACATCGCCATCGTTTTCTTGATCAGATGAGAGCACTATGATTTGGATCTGGACCTCGTTATTAAATCCTTGCGGAAACAAAGGTCTCATCGGTCTATCGATCAATCTGGCGGAGAGAATTTCCTTTTCTGATGGCCTGCCTTCTCTCTTAAAAAAACCACCAGGGATTTTGCCGGCGGCGTATGCCTTTTCGCGATAATCAATTGTCAATGGCAGGAAATCCTGCTCCAAATTCCTGGGATCGGCGCCAACCACAGCTCCCAAGACAATAGTATCACCAAACCTTACCCATACTGCGCCGCTCGCCTGCTTGGCAACTTTCCCGGTTTCAATTAATAATACTTTACCATTAATAATAGTTTCTACTTTTTCAACCATGATTTCCTCTTGATGATCAATCCGACACCGTTACCGGCGTAGATCTAACTTATCAATGAGGGCTCTATAAGCCCCAATATCTGTTGATTTAAGATAATCCAGGAGACGCCGGCGCTGACCGACAAGTTTAAGCAGGCCAAGACGGGAGTGATGATCTTTTTTCTGGATTTTCAAATGATCAGTCAGGTCCTTGATCCGTTCGCTCAACAACGCTACTTGAACCTCAGCAGAACCTGTATCCTTTTCGTGAAGCTGATATTCTTTTACTAATTTTTCTTTCTTTGCCTTTGGTAGAGACAATTCAATCTCCTTCGATACAATTTTTTATTCTAAACGACAAATATAAATATATTCCGCCACTATGTCAATCTAATTTTCCGGCGACGCAAATAGTTTCTAATAGCCTTCTCATCCTTTTTTATTTGATCAACTAATAATCCCTGCGATCTGAATCTTACATCTGCGCGAAAATATTTTAGGGCATAAACTTCCAAAGTATCTCCAGCTTTTACATCCAGAGAAGAAAAGCAGGCTATCTCAATGACAATGTTCTTTCCACCGAATGTAGGCCTGGTCCCAATATAAAGCATTCCACCCAAAAATGCATTCTTTATATTTATAAAGCAGGCATAAACGCCTATTGGAGGAACCAGCTTATGCTTACCGGGCTGAATATTGATTGTTGGATAACCCAATGTGCTCCCCACGCCTTTGCCAGGAATTATTTTTCCAAACAAAGGGTATGGGTGTCCCAGCATTGCAGATGCAGTTTTGTAATCCCCTTGATACAGCGCGGTACGCACCGCCGAACTGGAAATCATCTCCCCCGAACTGCGCAAGGGTTTGACTACATCAAGCCCGATTCCTGTCCCTAGGAGAGCTTTTCTCAAATATTCGACATTTCCTTCGCGATCTCTGCCGAAAGTATGATTAATCCCAATCACAATGTTCCTAACCCTTAGCTTCCCCACTAGAACATTCTCAAGGAACCATTTTGCGCTATTTTGCGAGATGCGCTTGTTAAATGGGAAAAGAGCAACAATGGGAATGTTATAAGCCTCTAAAAGCTTGAGCTTCTCGGTAGTGGTGCTCAATAGCTCCGGGGGGCTTCCAGATGAAATAATAGACAAGGGATGGGGATCAAATGTGATCACTACCGGAACAGAATTATTTTTCTTTACAATGCTCCGTATTCTTCTGATTATTTCGATGTGACCCTTATGAACCCCATCAAAATTGCCGATTGTGATCGTTGTCGGGTGGTCGATTACAAAATCCGGTTTCAATATATCGTGGATTACTTCCATTCAGAGAAAACCCGCATATAACTGTATTCGGTTTCCAAGCCATTAGGCTCTTTGATTAGGGCCACTGGAAAGCCATCATTCATCATCAAAATTGATCGGCCATGTCCCCCGCCTTTGCCCGGAAGCATATCCAAATCGATTTGATTGAGGGCAACTCCCTTTCTCATCAAGCTGGCCATTTTATCGTTCACTAAGAGTCTGCTGATAAAGGAGAGGGCATAATCGATTTCGAGAAATGGGGGACGGTCGAGATTTCTGAGTTGTTCAATAGAATGACTATCATTCAGATTGAGATGGCCAATAGAGGTTCTGGTCAACTTCGACAGCGTTCCGCCAACACCCAGACTCTCGCCCCAATCTCGAGCGATGCTGCGGATATAGGTTCCGCTGCTGCATCTTATCTCAGCAGTGACATCCGGTAAAGCCACGTCTCTTATATTAAATTCATGGATTGTAGCTTTTTTGGGGGGGATTTCGAATTGCTTTCCCTTTCGAGCCTTCTTATATGCCCGCTGACCATCAATTTTCACTGCCGAGTATTTTGGTGGAGTCTGAAGAATATCACCCATAAATGATTCGGCGGCGTGATATACATCAGATTTCTTCAGAGCGGATAAATCCGAAGAGGCGATTATGCTGCCGGTAATATCATCGGTATCAGTGATGCACCCAAACCTGATCGTAGCCATGTATGATTTGGGCAATTCCAAAAAATTACTTGATAATTTTCTGGCCTCACCAAGACACAAAATAAGGATTCCTTCCGCCATCGGATCCAAAGTTCCCGTATGTCCAACATACTTTATATTCCATCTTTCTCTGGCGAATCGGACAACATCGAAGGAGGTCCAACCGGGCGGTTTCCCCACACATATAAATCCGCTATTGGGAACCGTCAAGCATTCTCCTTAAGATTTCCAACATTGATATTTTGACGCATTCCAGGGTGCCGGGAGCTGAACAGCCCGCGGCGTGGTGGTGCCCTCCGCCTCCGAACTGCCTTGCTATTGGCAGTATATCAAAACCTTCGCGGCAACGAAACCCGACTCTGATTTCATCGTCAGCAAGCTGCTTAAATAGCAGGCTCACTTTAACTCCCTCAACGAAAAGCCCGTAATCAATGATGCCTTCGATGTCGGCTATGTTAGCTCCGGTGGCCTTAATATCGTCAGCCGTAACAGTCAAATAGCAAACACGGCCATTGAGTCGCAATTCCAATTTACTCAGAACCATTCCCAATAATTTCAAAGCAGGAGCCGGATAGTTATAATAAGCATGATCGGCAATGGCTTTGGGATCTGCGCCGAGCTCGAGCAAGCGGGCGCTTTTACGCAAGCACTCAGGCGTAGTACTATCGTGCCGAAACCTGCCCGTGTCGGTGTAAATTGCCAGAAACAGGGCATTGGCACAATTCCTGTCAGGTATATACCCATTGAAACTAATTAAGTCGAAAATCATTTCAGCGACGGCCGCCCGGGAGGTGTCGATGAAATTCAGGGTTCCGAAATTCTGGTTATCCTGATGATGGTCAATATTTATTATTGGAGTGTGGTCGCCGATAAATCTCTTCACCCATCCCACCCTGTTGAGATTAGGACATTCCACCACGATTACCAGATCAGGATTGATCCCGACGTCTATTTCCTCGGTTTGGATAAATCCGTTAGGATCGATGAATTTGTATTTATCCGGAACGTTGCCATGATTCAAAATCCAGAAAGTTTTCTTCTGGTCCCGCAGAAAGCCGCCCAATGCTAATTGGGATCCAATGGAATCCCCATCCGGGTTTTCGTGGGAAGTTATAAGTATCCGTTCGGAATTATCGATAAGGTTAATTATCTTCTTCGATATCTCTTGGCTTTGGATTTCGTTCTTCAAGTTCTTCATGAATTTTATTGATAAGTTCATCCACTCTTAAACTATTATCAATCCCTTTGTCGATATGAAATGATATTTCAGGTATGTGCCGAAGATTTAGCCGCTGACCGATTCTTGATTGAATGAAAGTCCGGCCACGATTTAATGCATTGGCGCTTTTGGCTTGCTCCTCGGGAGATCCCAATGCGGTAAAAAATATCTTGGCATATTTGAGGTCCTTCGAAACCTCAACTCGGGAAAAAGTTACAAACCCGAGTTTCAAATCCTTGACTTCCCTCTGCAGAATTTCGGCTGCATCCCTCAATATCTGCTCAGCCACTCTGTCTGGACGATAAAGTTTCATTGCTATAACAACTCTATATTATAGTTGATGATGCTAATTGCCCCGTTATAAGAAATCTTATCGATGATTTTATTCAGGACACTATTGGCGAATTTCCTATCATTGCTCACCACTGAAACGCCCAGCTGAGCACGTTGCCATAGGTCGTTGAAGCTGATTTCGGCAATAGAAACATTAAATTCGCGACGGATTCTATCCTTGATGCTTTTAATTATCATACGTTTAGCCTTGAGAGAACCGCTTTCGGGCAAAAACAGTTCCAGAGTCAAAAGCCCTACCACCATAAATAAAAGCTACGAACTTGCGCTAACTTGGGAATCTAACTTTCTCGCGATTTTAGTGATTTCAATTATTTCGAAGATATCGCCCACTTTCAGATCCTGAAAATTCTCAATGCCAATGCCGCATTCAAATCCGGCATCGACTTCACGCGCATCATCCTTAAATCTTCTAAGAGACGAAACTGCGCCATCGTAAATCACAATGCCGTCTCGCACTACCCGAGCATTCGAACCTCGCTTTACTGATCCCGTCCTCACAAAACATCCAGCGATGACGCCCAGTTTGGGAACTCTGAATAACTCCCTCACTTCAACTGTCCCGCTGACACTCTCGACAATTTCGGGTTCAAGCAATCCTTCCAAGGCTTTGCGCACGTCCTCTTCAACTTCATAAATGACGCGGTATAAATGGATTTCAACTCCTTCCCTTGATGCGATTTCGCTGGCTCTGGTATCGGGCCTAACGTGAAATCCGATGATAATTGCCTGGGACGCGGATGCCAATAATACATCCGACTCGGTGATGGCTCCCACACCGGAATGGATAACATTTACTTTGACCTCATCCGTCGAAAGTTTCTGAAGTGTCCCGGCAAGGGCCTCGATGGATCCATCAACATCGCCTTTAAGGACCAGATTCAAGGATTTTATCGACCCCTCTTGAATCCGATCATAGATTTCGCTCAGAGATACCGGCTTCTTCTTTCGAATATCATGTTCCCTTTTGAGGCGCTGACGTTTCTGAGAAATCTCTTTTGCTACTAATTCATCTTTCACCGCAATGAAAGTGTCGCCAGCTTGAGGAAGCCCCGAACAACCCACCAATTGCAATGGTGTTGACGGTTTTGCTTCTCTGACTTTTTCGCCAAGATCATTATACATCGCCCGTATTTTGCCGCACTGTGGTCCGGTCACGAAACAATCGCCAACATGAAGAGTTCCAGATTCAATCACAACATTAATGACTGGTCCTCTTCCTTTATCAAGCTTTGCATCCAAAACAACTCCGGTAGCCCTACGATTCGGATTCGCCCTCAGTTCCATCATCTCGGCTTGAAGCAGGATCATTTCTAGAAGATGATCAACTCCTATCCCCGTTTTTGCCGATATTTCACAAACGATGGTTTTGCCGCCCCAATCCTCCACGAGCAAGTTATGCCGGGTCAGCTGGGTCTTCACCGCTTCAGCATCAGCGGCAGGCAAATCCATTTTATTGATGGCGACAATAATGGGCACACCTGCAGCGCGAGCGTGGTTTATGGCCTCGATAGTTTGAGGCATCACATTATCATCCGCAGCCACTACCAAAACAACAATGTCGGTGACTTGAGCTCCGCGAGCTCTCATTGCCGTAAATGCTTGATGCCCGGGGGTGTCGATGAAAGTTATGGGGCCATCCTTAAATTTGACCTCATAGGCGCCGATGTGCTGGGTGATTCCACCTGACTCGCTGCCCACTACATTCGATCGACGGATATAATCTAACAGGGAGGTCTTTCCATGATCGACATGCCCCATAATTGTCACGATCGGGGCGCGGGGCTCCATCTGCTCCAACGTGTCTGTTTCCGTTTCCAAATCACCCGAAACAAGTTCCATTTCCTCTCTGACATCGAACCCAAATTCCATAGCGACGGTGCTGATCGCATCCATATCGAGCCGCTGATTCACGGTAGCCATCACGCCCAGAGACATCAGCTTGGCAATTACCTCAGCCGCCTTCACATTCATCAGGTTGGCCAACTCGCTAACCGTCATAAATTCGACAACGGTAATAAAATTACCCTCGTTCTCTTCACCCGGTTCCCTCTGCACTCGCTTGGCAAAATGCTTTGGCTTTTTCGTTCCCACCAACGCGGTCAAAGTCCTTTTGAGAGAGGCTTCCACTTCTTTCTGATCTACAGTACGAATGACGTTCTTTTGATGGGGCGATTTTTTGCGCTTTTTAGGTGCCCGATGCAAACCTTCTTTGATCAATTTGACCAACTGCTGCTTGTCGAGGGAAACCCCACTTTCCTTTTCGAAAGGCGCCCGTGCCGGCTGTGTTTTTTTGGCGGCTTCAGTTGCAATTTTCTTTTTATGGGCTATCTCTCGCTTGACGGTTTCTCGCTCCTCCTGGATTTTCTTGTCCACAGCAACGCCCATCTCCGGACCAAAAACACTCATATGGTTTTTCGGCTCAAATCCCAACTCCCGCAGAATCTTGAGCATCGCTTCGCTTGAAAGCTGATATTCCCTGGCGGCCTGATAAATGCGCTTAGTCGTTATGATTATCACCTCCTGTCGGAAACAAATGAACCGCTACTCCGTGTTCTCAGAGTTATCCTGCTCATCGCCGTCGTTGACGTTCTCGACCAGGACATCATTTTCTTCCCTGTTTTCATTGTGCTGAGAATCGCTCCCGCTTGCCGTTTGTCCGTCAGCCGAAAATCCATTTTCAAGCGCTTTTGCACCCACTTCCAGTTTTCGCCTTTCTATGGCCTCCGTCGCCCGAGTTATCAGCATCTCCGCTCTCCTGCTGCCAACCCCCTCAACTTCAAGCAGTTTCTCCGGCGGGGCATTGACTATGTCCTGAGCGGTATCGAATCCGGCATTAGAGAGATTCAGTTGCATCTTAGGAGTCACTCCTTCAATTAGGTCAAGATCGACCTTTTCTATTTCTTCGGCTTCTTTCATCGCCCGATATTCAGTTTCGGATAGGATGTTTATCTTCCATCCAGTCAGTTTGGCCGCCAGCCGAGCATTCTGACCAGCTTTACCAATCGCAAGCGATAACTTTTCATCATCTACGACAACGGTCATTCTATCCTCACCCGGAAATGTCACGATATTGACAATCTTTGCAGGGGCCAGAGCTTTGGTCACAAAAACCTGTGGCTGGCTGCTCCAGAGGACGATGTCAATCCTCTCGTTATTCAATTCGCGCACGATATTCTGAACCCTGGAACCTTTAACTCCCACGCAAGCCCCAACGGGGTCAATGCGGTCATCATGGGAGGTCACTGCTATCTTGGATCTTTCGCCGGGCTCACGCGCAATGGCCTTAATCTCAATTACCTTCTCAAAAATTTCCGGCACTTCCAATTCAAAGAGCTTTTCAATGAAATCCGGCCTGGCGCGCGAGAGTATGATTTGGGGACCCTTGCTGGTACGTTGGACATCAGCGATGATAGCGCGAATTCTGTCACCCTGGCGATATTTTTCACGATAGATCTGCTCCTTAGTAGGAAGAAGCGCTTCTGCCTTTCCCAAGTTCACGAGCACATTGCCCTTGTCCACCTGCTGAACCGATCCTGTCACCAACTCGCCCACCCGATCTTTATATTCATTGAAAATCATCTCGCGTTCTGCTTCACTAACGCGCTGTATCATTATCTGCTTAGCGGCGGCTATGGCGTTGCGACCGAAGTCCTCGAAAGGAATCTCCGTGTCGATCTCATCGCCAACCTCAGTTTCCGGATCAACTGTCAAAGCCTCGGTAAGGGAAATCTCCGTCAAAGGATCCCCTACTGATTCAACCACCTTCTTGGTTTGATAGACATGGATCTCCCCCTTCTCGGGTTGGACTTCAATAGTAATGTTATCGGAGCTGCCGAATTTCCTCTTGGCGGCAGTGAGAAGCGCAGCTTCGATTGTGCTAACCACGTATTCGACTCCGATATTCTTGTCCCGGACAACTTGATTAAATGCTTCTAATATGTCATAATTCACAGGCCATTACCTCCGCCGATACGCCTACTCTCAAGTAGATATCACTAATATACTAACTTCCCTTGAATCAACATTTCCCATCCAAAAACATTATCGACACCTTCGATCTCCAATGTCAATCCAGCGTCATCACAAGCTTTAATAATGCCGCATCGTTCAAAAGAACGGCCATCCTCACCGCTCATAAATAGCCGAACCTCCTCTCCGATATTGCGCTTGAAGTCTCCTTCCTTCTTGAGAGGCCTTTCCAAGCCCGGAGAAGATACTTCCAGATTGTATCGTCTTCCAAAAGCATCTGCCGCATCGAGTTCGAATTCCAACATGCGGGAGACATTCGCGCAATCATCAATGGTGATTCCGCCATCCCGATGAATAAAAACGCGGATTATCGGCCTTCTACCAGCCGCTATTACTAAATCCACAAGCTCAAATCCGGCGGCATCCAACATCGGTTCGACGATATCAGCGATTTCACCATGTGTCAGATCCATATCAGAATCCCTCTTCCTGCGGCCGCTATCACATTGCCACCCCGGTAACGAACCCAATTATAGACCAACTAATTCATCCAAGTTCCGTTATCCAGAAAGAGAGAAATAAACCGCTTCTAAAACCCTTAGTATAACAGATTATGATATCAATTGCAAGGAAAATAATTGATTAATCAATTTTGCCGGACTGGGCGGCCGGTTCAACAAACTTGAGGCTAGTGATGATATTCTGAAAAGCTTCCTTCTCCAACTGGTAAAATTCCCTCTCGCAAACGGCGTACAAGATAATTATTAGATCATTCTTCTTGTAGATGGCCAAATCTATGATATTGAAATCCTGTATGAGCTTCGCTCCCCCATCCCTCTGCCAGTTAATTTCCCTGCCGGAAGTATCTAAAATACGTTTGTAACGATGCTTAAACTGAATCCTTTTGAATTTGTCGCCATTTATATCGACTGTCATGCTGTCGAGAAAGTCGGTTTCTGAAAGCAATTCTGTGTTTAGCAGGATTACGTTTTTCGAAGTCACCTGGTAAAGTTGATCAAGAATAAACTTTGCATATCCGTCGATTGGGAGCAAAGATGATTCAGCGAAGATGGTGACCGTCGGAATTGTGAATTCACCCTGAAGCTCTTTTATAATCGGATTTACCTGATAATTTTTTTTGACGATCACGGCCCTCTGGAAATTAAATTGTTCCTTCTTGTCGTTGAGCAGTTTGATATCCCAACCCGCCGGTGCAGTCACTTTGTAGCCAAGGCGAGAATCGATGAAAAGAGTATCATTCTGAACTTTGCCAGTTTTTTCAGCAAAGGAAATATCGATAAGAACCCCGATCCATATTAGGAAGATGAATAATAATATCCTCTTCATCTTTTCTCCTTATTGATTCACTCCAACACTCTTTACGAGATTATTCATTATATGTTTCAATAATATTATGCTATTCAGGGTTTTTCAGCATTTTTCTGGAATTGGGGACCGCATCACCAGGCACGGGATAATTCCTGCTAAAACATGCTGTGCAAAAATGATCGGCAGGGCGTTTGCTTACAGAAAGCAATCCTTCAATTGAAAGATATGCCAGAGAATCGACTCCGATCTTTTTCTTAATTTCATCGACTGAATAGTGATGCGCAATCAATTCCGAAAAGGTGGGAATATCCACTCCATAGAAACAGGGTGAGATTATGGGAGGCGAACTGACCCGATAATGGATTTTTTTGGCTCCGGCCGATCTCAAGATACTAATGATTTTCTTGGATGTGGTTCCCCGCACTATCGAATCGTCAACTACCACAATGTCCCTGCCCTCGATAACGCCTCTTACAGGGTTATACTTTATAAGAGCGTCAATATCCCGGATCTTTTGGTCGGGCAATATAAAAGTGCGTCCCACATAATGATTACGGATTAAACCGATTTCAAATTTAATTCCGGATGCTTCTGAATAGCCTAAGGCGGCAGTATTGGAGGAATCGGGCACAGAGATGACCACATCTGCTTCCGCCGGACTCTCCCAAGCCAATCGACGCCCAAGCCTTCGCCGCAGTTTATCAACATTTTCATCAAAAATCTTTGAATCTGGGCGAGCGAAGTAAACAAATTCAAATATGCACATTGCGGGATGCCTGGGCTTTAACTGGTCCGCAATGCGGCAGCCATCTCGATCGATAACCATGATTTCCCCCGGTTTGATATCCCGAACATATTTCGCCTTCATTATGTCCAGAGCACATGATTCAGAGGCCACAACATAACCATTTCTTAATTTACCGAGGCAAAGCGGCCTGATTCCGTAAGGATCGCGGATCGCATAAAGCGAATCAGAAGTAATGATTACTAACGAATAGGCGCCCTTAACCTGCTTCAAAGCCCCTGCCAGTCGAGGCACAAATTCCTTCTCCCTTCGGTTAGCGATCAGATGCAAAAACACTTCAGTATCGGTTTGAGTCCTAAAAAGCGCGCCAGATGCTTCGAGCTTCTTTCGAAGCGACAGGTAATTGGTCACGTTCCCGTTGTGGGCAATTCCGAGCTCACCGCCCCAATAAGTGGTGAATAAAGGTTGAATATTGGTGGGGTCTGAGGCGCCGGTAGTTGAATATCGATTATGACCGACAGCAATATGCCCTTTTAACGAGCTGATCTGTTCGGCATCTGAGAAGACTGTTGACACCTCCCCCATCCCGCGGTGAAAGTAAAATTGATTTTCATCAGAGGTAATTATACCGGCTGATTCAGCCCCGCGATGCTGAAGAGCGTACATACCCCAATATGCATATTGGGCAGCGCGAGGCAAACCATAGATGCCTATAACCCCACAATTGATTTTGAGTGACTTATTTCCCAGCATAGTCGGTACTGACGCTTTCAAGATAATTTTATTTCCAATTTCTAACTACATCAATTAGAAGCCTTATCCCAAAACCGGTGGCTCCTTCCCGCCAATAATCACCATCCGAATGGGCATAATCCACATTGGCGATATCCAAATGCGCCCATCGATAACCCTCGATGAACTTGGACAGAAACTTGCCGGCGACAATGGTTCCCCCATCACTGCCACCCGTATTTTTTAAATCAGCGATATAAGATTCCAATCGCTTATCGAATTCTGGCCATAATGGAAGCCTCCAAACCTTTTCGCCCGTCCTTGCAGATGCATCGATAATTTTCCCCACCAGATCATCATCATGACCGAGCACAGCACATCCTACTGTTCCCAGAGCAATCCTGGCTGCGCCCGTGAGGGTGGCGATATCTATGACTGCCGTCGGATTAAATCTTTTGGAATATGAGAGAGCATCCGCAATTATGAGCCGGCCCTCCGCATCGGTGCTTAATACTTCAACCGTAATTCCGCTATGCGTTCTGATTATATCGCCGGGACGATAGGATTTGCCTGAAGGCATATTTTCTACAGCCGGTACCAAAGCTATTATATTGATAGGAATCTTCAGTTGAGCGATGGCGGAGATGGTAGAAATCACTACAGCCGCGCCTGCCATATCCTGCTTCATTTCCTCCATTTTGGGCCCATCTTTTAATGTGATCCCGCCAGAATCAAATGTAACCCCTTTGCCTATCAAAGCCAACGGCCTTTCCCCTTTCCGACCGCCCCTATACTCAATGACAATCAGAAACGGTGGAGACTGGGAACCACCCCCGACAGCAAGGATAGCCTTCATCCCCATTTTTTTCAGCTTGTCCCGCCTGAGAATTTCGATTTTCACACTTGGATGCTTGCCAAGCTTCCGGGCTTCATCCACGAGGGATTGGGTACTGAATTCATTGCCGGGAAGATTTATTAGGTCCCGCCCATAATAAACCGCATTACATATCGATTCAGTTTCTTTTATAACGCTCTCATACCTCGCCGGGTCACCGACCCCAGGAAGAAGAATAGTTATCTTCGAGACCTTTTTTCTTTTGGCAACATTATCTTTATCTTTAGATTTATATTTATCAAACCGGTATAGTGATAAAAGCGCTCCCTCCAAGCCTGCCGAGAGATAATCACGAACGGAATTACCACCCGCAAGAACAGGGAGTAATATGCCTATATGGCCGCTTACGCTTCCGGTCAGCCGAACGGCCGCCGCGGCTGATTTCCTTATGATCTCGGCATCAAGCGCCGATTTGGGCCCGATTCCAGATAATATCATTCTTCCGACGGGTAACCCTTGCGGAAGGTTGAATTTATAGATTTCGCTCGTCTTCCCCTTAAATTCGCCGGAAGCAAACACGCCTGATATAAGATTGCCATATTGCGCATCAAGCTCTTTTATCTCGCCTGATAAATCTCGCGAATCTGAAGATAACAGCAGGATGAGCCATTCACCCTTAAAGCTCCCAGGCATTTGTTTGGAGATACCAATATTTATCTTAGCCATCCTGGCTCCTTCTACTTTTCGTTGTGACGAATAAATAATAAATTCGGTTCGCAAATACAAGCCCCATTTGATATGAATGCAATTAAATTATTTCATAAAATGAAAAGACAAAGGCGTCTTTCCGATTGGAAGAACATCAAACAGATCTGTCTTGAACCAAGCTTCATAATTCCCAGACCACGTTTTTATCGTATAGATCTCAGGGAAATTAGGAACTGCTGGTTCTTATTTTGGGGCGGCCCAACAATGCATATTAATTATGCTGGCTTTCCGATTGGGCAATTTTTCGCTCTTGGGCGTTGCAAAACCCATAGAACTCAAGTCGGTAGTCCTCCACCACAAAGCCTATGTCTTCCGCAATTCTCTTGCACATATTCTCAGCCGGTTCAATACTGATATCATAGACTCTTCCGCAGAGAAGGCAGACGAAGTGATGATGGCCTTCGATATTGGCTTCGAATCGGCTGAATTTCTTTCCATAATTCAGCTCTTTGATCAATCCCAGTTCCTTAAGTGTCTTCAAATTTCGGTAAACCGTTCCGAAACTAATTTTAGGAAGACGGCGACGCACAATCTGATAGATCTCGTCAGCACGAGGATGATCATAGCATTTGGCCAGTTCCTCTAATACAACAGCCCTCTGCCTTGTCATCCTATAACCTTCTTCCTTAATTTTTTGATTAAGGAGTTGATACGTGGGTTTCATAAGCACATCCTATTAATTAGGTTTTCCCAAATCCATATAACTTTGAGGTGTATCATAATAATATGGCGGATTTTTATCAATTGTCAAGAGATTTATTTCACAAACTTAACAAAATATATAATCAAAGGGCTTGGTATAACCCAACCACTGATTCCCTAATAAACAACAACCAGCCATTTGGAAATAGGCCGATATGTAATGTTCCCCAAGCGGCGAGGATTATTGCCACCAACAATGAAGGAGGATAAGTGACCGTGGTCACCGAATCTGCCTCAGGTTTCATATACATGGTTATTATTACTCTTAGGTAATAGTAGACAGAAATGACGCTATTGATAACGCCTATTATCGCTAACCAAATAAATCCTGCGGATATTGCATTTGAAAAAATATTAAACTTGCCTATGAATCCCGCCGTAGGTGGAATCCCCGCCAATGAAAACATAAAAAGGCTCATCGTTGCGGCCGCCACTGGATGCCGCCGGGAGAGCCCGCCATAGCTGCTAATAGTCAAATCATCCTCTCCCCTATGACCAAGAAGTATCACCATTCCGAATGCTCCGGCATTCATCGCGGTATAGGCTAAGAGGTAAAATAAACCCGCCTCAGTGCCCTTGCTTGTCCCAATCGCCAGTGATACGAGAATATAGCCGGCATGGGCAATTGAGGAATATGCCAGCATCCTTTTTATATTTCTTTGGGTCAGAGCAATAAGGTTTCCGACCGACATCGTGAGAACCGCTAAGACCCATAACATGGTAGAAAGGTTCACAAAAATAGGACTGAACGCCACGGTTAATAAACGAAATAGTATGGCAAAACCGGCCGCTTTTGGTGCGATGGAAAAGAAGGCTGTAACCGGAGTGGGCGCGCCGGTATATACATCTGGAACCCAAGAATGAAAGGGCACGAAAGCGGTCTTGAAAGCAAATCCAATAACAATCATTGAAATACCTATTAGAATCAGCGGATCTGTGTCAAGAGAATCCGAGGATAACGCTCTAACGATCTCATCAAAATTCGTGGTTCCCATCGAGCCATAGATAAAGGCTATTCCATAAATCAAGAATCCGCTGGCAAAGGCGCCCATTAAAAGATATTTAAGGGCGGCCTCGTTTGAGCGCAACTTTCCCTTGTCGAAACCAGCCAGAAGATACAGCGGAATTGACATTATTTCAAGACCCAGAAAAGCGGTAATAAGTTCGTTTGAGGAAGACAAAATCATCATCCCAACGATGGATATCAGGATGAAAAAGAAATATTCGCCGCTAAAAAGCTCTTCTCTTTGAAGATACCAAACGGACAGGAAAAGGGTTAATAAGGCTCCGACGAGAAAAATATATTTGAAAAGCAAAGCATAATTATCGACGATGATTGCGCCCGAGAATCCAGATACATTCGCTCCCCACTGGGCATGTATCGCAAATGCCGCCATAATTATGCCGGCTAAGGCGATAAGCGATATGGGTGCGCGTCTATCACCCTTGATAAATAGATCCGCGATCAGCACCGCAATGGCTGTTACCAGAATAATGATTTCTGGATAGATAACTGAAAAATTAATTATTGGTAGAGAAATCATAAAATAAACAGCTCATTTCGAGCTTTTTCCCCGATGACCACCGGAGATCAAAAGCCTCAACCGCCTCCAAAGCCTATTTTTACTTGGTCCATTTGGACTATGACCGGCACAATCGGCTCGCCACCGGTCAGCTCCAGCAACTTGGATTTCATCTCCGGTTTTTCGGTGATATTGATTTCCGTGTATGAAATGCCCTTGTTATTAAAATCTTTTATCGCCGCAGCGCAATATGGGCAACCGGTTTTAGTGTATATTACGACCTCACTCATTCTTCTGTTCTCCCACCTCGTTAAGAGAGATCTTATCCATTGGGGTTCCGCTAATAATTCGAATCTTATGATTATCCTCTTCAACACGGAACTTCTGTTGGACGATAGCAGTCAAGTTCTTCACCGATGTTTCCATTCTCGACAATATCGGTTTTGGATATATACCGATGAAAAATATCAAAGCTATCAAAGGTATCAATATCAATTTTTCTCTCAAATTCAGATCCAGAAGAGTTTCGTTCTCCTTCTTGTCAACCTGACCGAAGATAACTCTTTGAAACATCCATAACATATAAACCGCAGCCAGGACCACGCCGGTAGCCGCAAGTACGGCATAGACCATATTGGATTTGAAGGCGCCCAGGAGGATCAGGAATTCTCCGACAAAGCCATTTGTCCCCGGAAGGCCGATTGAAGATAATGTGATTATCATGAACATCACCGAAAAGACCGGGACGACTTTCGCCAGCCCGCCAAAATCCCCAATCATTCGAGTATGGCGGCGCTCATAGAGCATTCCCACAATCAGGAATAAACCGCCGGTGGATATGCCATGATTTATCATCTGAAGAATGCCACCTTGAAGCCCCTGTATATTGAACGTGAATATACCCAGCATCACAAATCCAAGATGCGAAACAGAGGAATAGGCAACCAGGCTCTTAACATCCTTCTGCACAAAGGCCATCATCGCCCCATAAATTATACCAACTATGGCAAGAATTGATATCAATGGGGTAAATTCAGAGGCGGCTTGAGGGAATAAAGGAAGGCAAAATCTCAAAAACCCATAAGCACCCATCTTCAATAAAACTGCCGCAAGGATGACACTGCCGGCAGTGGGCGCTTCGACGTGAGCATCCGGAAGCCACGTATGAAATGGAAACATCGGCACTTTAATAGCAAATGCCAGCGCAAAAGCGGCAAAAAGCCACATCTGGATATTTATGGGAATTGGGAATTGCGATGATTGCAGCAATTCAAGGTTGAATGTCGGGATATTAGTATTTTGATAATTCAGATAATAAAGATAAATGATGGCGATCAGCATCAAGGCCGAGCCAATCATAGTAAACAGCACGAATTTGACCGTGGCATATATTCGACGCGGCCCGCCCCATATTCCAATTATAAAATACATCGGAAACAACATCGCTTCCCAAAAGACAAAGAATAGGATTAAGTCAAGCGATACAAATACTCCCAACATACCTGTTTCCAGAATCAGAAATGATATCATATATCCTTTTACCTTCTCGGTAATCGAGCCGAATGACGCCCAGATTGCCAAAGGCGTCAAAAAGGTCGTGAGAATAACCATTAACATGCTAATCCCATCAATCCCAAAAAAGTAGGAGATGCCAAGCTCTGGAATCCACGGCACGTGTTCTGTAAACTGGAAGGCCGCGGTTGAAGGATCACAAGCAAAAAACAGGGGTAAAGAGAACAGAAAATTAATTGCGGCAGTCAATAAGGCCACGATTCGAATTGCGCCAACCTTTTCCTTATCAATCATTAGGATAAGGAGCACACCGATTAGAGGAAGATATGTTATTACGGATAATATGGGAAAGTCACTCGAGAACATCTACTAAATCCATTTTAAGAGCACATAACCAACAAAGAGAACAACTCCCAGCATAAAGGTCACGATATAGTTTCGAACATTACCGGTCTGAAACCATTTCAAGATTTCCCCGGTCCAAAGGGTCATATACGCGACGATATTTATCGTTCCATCAACCAAAACCCGGTCGATCAGATTGTATATCAATTCCGAAAGCTTAATAAATGGTCTCACCACCGTAGCGCCATAGAATTCGTCAACATAGTATTTATGGAAAAGAATGGTATGCACTTTCCCCAACTTGTCGGGACTTGGGTTAATCATTAGAGGTTTGGCTACATAGATTCTATATGCGATAAATATTCCAATCAGCGCAATAATCACGGATGCGGCCATCAGAATGGCTTCAAGATATGCGGGGTGATGAAGCTCCGCCGGTTCCGGTGGATGGGCAAGTGCCGAATCGAGAAAACTGCCGAAAGCATTCGACCCGCCGAATAGATGCGGGACGCCGACATAGCCTCCAATTATGGATAGAATTGCCAGAGCAATTAAAGGCAGTGTCATTACTGATGGTGATTCATGCAGATGCTTTACAACGTCGGATTTCACCCGTGATGATCCATAGAATGTGAGAAATATTAGCCTGAACATATAAAAGGCAGTCAAACCGGCCGCCAGCACTCCAATCAACCAAAGGAAGAAATGACCTCTGGCTGAAGAGAATGATTGCCAGAGAATTTCATCTTTGCTGAAGAAACCGGAAAGGCCAGGGATACCAGAGATGGCCAGAGTACCGATAAGCATAGTCCAAAACGTTGTTGGGATTTTACCTCGAAGGCCCCCCATAAAACGCATATCCTGTTCATTGGACAGAGCATGCATCACCGATCCGGCTCCCATAAACAACAGCGCCTTGAAGAAAGCATGGGTGACTAGATGGAAGATGCCGGCGCTGAAGGCTCCGACGCCGCAGGCAAGAAACATATACCCCAATTGGCTGATTGTAGAATAAGCCAGCACTCTTTTGATGTCAAACTGCGTCAAGGCTATGGTGGCGGCGAAAATTGCTGTTACTGCTCCAATAATCGCCACGACCGCCATTGAAATAGGGGCCAACACAAACAAAGCGGATAAACGGGCGACCATATAAACACCGGCAGTGACCATGGTGGCGGCATGAATTAAAGCCGAGACAGGTGTGGGACCTTCCATCGCATCGGGTAGCCAGACATAAAGCGGGATTTGAGCCGATTTTCCAGTAGCGCCAATAAAAAGTAAGAGCGTCATTGCCGTGACTATACCCCCACCAACCTGAAGCAATTCAGGAGCCTGTAATGAAATCTGATGGATATTCAAGGTTCCAAAAGTGACAAAGATAAGCATAATACCCAAGAGAAATCCGAAATCTCCTATGCGGTTGACAATGAATGCCTTTTTGCCGGCATCCGCGGCAGATTTCTTCGTGAACCAGAACCCGATGAGCAGGTACGAACATAATCCCACACCTTCCCATCCTATAAACATAACCAGAAGGTTGCCGCCAAGGACCAGCAATAGCATTGAAAACATAAAAAGATTCAGATAGGAGAAGTAGCGCGCATAGGATTCATCGTGTCCCATGTAACCATGGGAATAGATATGAATCAAGGTCCCCACGCCTGTAACTACCAGAATCATGATAGCCGAAAGCGGGTCCAAGTTGAATTCCAAAGGAACGTTCAGGTTGCCGGAGACAATCCAATCGAAAATCCTTTCGGCATAGATTCGAGATGAAGGCGGAAGATCCAATAGCCGGAAAAATAAAACCAATGACCAAGCAAAAGACAGACCCGATGTCCCACAAGCAATAAGTGAAACGAGCATCCTATTGAAACGCTTCCCGAACAGACCATTGATGAGAAATCCAATCAGAGGAAGCAAAGGTATCAGCCAGAGAGGTCCTTGCATATCACCACTTCATCAAATTAAAATCATCTACGTTTATGGACTTGCGGTTGCGGAAGAGCAACATTATAAGCGCCAGTCCCACCGCGGCTTCTGCGGCGGCTACCGCAATAACAAAGAATACGAAGATTTGTCCGTCGGGATCCTGACGAAACGCGGAGAAAGCAACCAGCGCAAGGTTGGCGGCATTAAGCATCAGCTCAATTGACATCAGCACAATAATGGCATTACGACGAGTAATCACGCCAATGACACCGATGGAGAAGATCACCGCACTCAGGACAAGGAAATGGGCCAATCCCAAACTCATACTAAATCCTCCATCATTTCAGGTATCCCTTCTCCCTTTTCCGCGGGCAAGCATAATGGCGCCAACTATGGCGACCAAAAGGAGAATGCTTGTCATTTCAAATGCCAATAAATACTTGGTGAAAATGCCGGTAGAGATCAATTCGATGCTGGCGAATTCTTTCGGCACGGGCAGGTAGAGGCTTGAACTGCCAAATGCCAATCCTCTGCGTACGAAATACGCTATTTCCAGGACGAAAGCCAGACCAAGCGCGCTGCCGAGATACCGTGTCAATCTTTTCTCGTCCGTAGTGATCAATTCCTCCTTGATATTTAAGAGCATAATGACAAACAGGAATAACACCATTACCGCTCCAGCGTAAACTATTACTTGCAGGGCCGCCACAAATAATGCCCCGACCAAAGCAAATAAACCGGCGATGGCGCACATCACAAAAATCAAAGAAATAGCGCTTGCTACTGGCGAACGCAACACAATGACCAGTATCGCTCCAGCGATACAAAAGACCGCAAATATAATGAACAGTATTAAATGCACATTAGCCTTTACTTTTCAATCGAACTCTCACTATCACCGATGGACGGTGTTGGCATTCTAAAGTCAAATCTGGTCTTTCTTATGAATTCCATTCCAAGCTTTTTCCTCCGTTCCATCTCGATGCGATCAAAGTTGCCTAAAAGCATCTCTTTGGAGTAAATAAAATCAGGGATTTCATATTTTGAGAATTCAAATTCCTTCCCGAGGAATATCGCCTCTTCGGGACAGGCCTCTTCGCAATATCCGCAAAATATGCATCTTATCTCATTTATGATATAGATTCTCGCTTTTCGCTCGCCCCTCTCATTTTCATAAGGCTCCATATAAATGCAATCAGCGGGGCAAGCCGCGGCGCATAATCCACAGCAGACGCATCGCTCTTCACCGTTATCATATCTGGCCAAATAATGCAGGCCCCTATATTGGGGCGAAAGATCCGGCTTAACTTCCGGGTATTCGAGAGTTGTAGGTTTGCGGAATATATTTTTAAAAGTGACACTAAGTCCGACAGGAATCGCTTTTATTACCGTTTTAAGAAAGCTTACCATTATCGGATTAACCTATAAAACCAGAACTATTCCAGTGATCAAGATATTCAGCAAAGCTAACGGGAGCAAGACCAACCATCCGAATCTCATAAGCTGGTCGTAACGGAATCGCGGCAATGTGGCTCTGACCCAGACAAATCCAAACAGGAAAAATACTACCTTAATCAGGAACCAAACAATCGGCGGCAAAATCGGACCTTGCCATCCTCCGAAGTAAAGAGTGGTGATCACAGCGGAAGAAGCGATGATATTCGCATACTCGGCCATAAAAAACATCGCAAACTTTATTCCCGAGAATTCAGTGTTATAACCGCCCACCAATTCGGCCTCCGCTTCGGGTAGATCGAATGGAATACGATTGGATTCCGCCAGGGCGCAGATCGCAAAGAGCACAAATCCCAAAGGCTGTTTTATGATATTCCATTCAAGTATGCTGCTTTGCTGGTGCACGATTTCAGATAACGAGAAGGAACCAGAAACCATCAACAATCCTACTAAGGCCAGCCCCAACGCAACTTCGTAGCTGACCATCTGGGCGGAGGATCGCAGGCTTCCCAGAAGAGGGTATTTTGAATTTGAAGACCATCCTCCCAGAATAATTCCATAGACCCCCAAAGAAGCAATCGCCAATATAAATAATATCCCGATGTTGATATCCGAGATAACCATGCTTATCTCTCGGCCAAATAATATCAGATTGTCGGCGACCGGAACTACTGCAATAGTCAATAATGCCGGCACAAAAGTGATTACCGGGGCCAGATTGAAGATTATCTTATTGGCGCCGGCAGGCGTAACATCCTCTTTGCTCAGCAATTTCAAGGCATCGGCCAGCGGCTGCAATAACCCTTGCGGACCAACTCGATTAGGACCCTTGCGGCCTTGTATGAATGCCACTATTCGCCGCTCAAATAGGGTCATATATGCGACCATCAGCATTAGGCCGGCGAAGATGACCACGACTTTTGCCACAATCAATGAAAGGCTCAGGATATCCACTTATAGCCTTTCAATCTTTACAAATGTTAGATCGCTTTTGGATGAGAGCAAACTGTTGAACTCGGCTTCCTGGAAATTCGTGGGAATAAAAACAGTCCCCGGGCGAATTCGGTAATCGAATGCTGATTTCATCGTCAAGCTTCCCTTAGTGGAGCTTACCCGGACAGTATCACCCTCATAAAGTTTCATCTTCGCCGCATTGTCCGGATTGATATAAAGCTTGGGACCCGGATCAATCTTATCCATCGATTCCGCATAGGCAGTAAGATTTCTTTTTTGATAGACTGATGCCCCATAGGTCAAGATCATTGGAAATTCTGCTGTCGGGGATGGCAATGGTGAGCTTTGGAATCCGTCAAGATTCGAGAAAGCTCTGGCCGCGAAATCCATCTTCAGAAATTGACCGCCATATTGCGATTGCTTGTAATCAACTTTGCCGCATTTATCGGCAATCGAAGCCATTTCTGACCAAATTTCTGACGGGCTGGAATAATCGCCTTCGAATCCGAGGCGTTGAGCCAGACGAAGAATAATCCGCCAGCCTTCCGCAGATGAATAAGCAGGATCAAATGCTTTCTCGAAAAACTGCAGGCGCCCTTCTGATGAAATCAAGCTGCCACTGCATTCCGGAAATGGCGCCAAGGGAAGGACGGCGTCGCACAATTTCCCTGTCTCAGTTAAGAACGTTTCGCATGCTACTTTGAAGCTGGCATTTTGAACCGCCTTTGTCGCTATCTCGCGATCAGGGTAAAACCCGACGGGATCTGAACCAAAGAATATTAGCGCTCCCATTTTGCCCTCGCTGGCCGCCGTCAACATCTGACTGGTGTCCATACCGCCTGCTTCAGGCAAATTATCACATTTCCATTCCTTACAAATAATACTGCGATTTTCTTCGTCATTCTGCGAGCCGCCCGGCAGAATTCCCGGGGTCGCGCCCCAAAGAAGATTTCCAAGATAATTTGAACCATCATAAGGAATATTTATCACAGAGCCTTCACCGAGCAAATCGCAAATCGCCTTGAGCAAGTCGATATTCTCGCTTCCGCGAGGATTATTATATAAGGCCTCTCCTGCCAAAAGCAAAGTCTTTGAGCCTTTCAGTAGTTCCGCCCATCTCTGGATCAAAGTCGAGGCCACACCCGACGCCAGTGCAGACTCATCGATCGATTTCCCCTTAAGCGCACTATATAGAGCCAGCAGGAAATTATATTCTCCTTGGGGGAAATACTCGATGCTCTCCACCGGATGCAGAGTGAAGTCGGTTTTACGATGGTAAGCGGCATAGCACTTGGATCGACCCGATGAAATAGCTCTTTTCAGCCAGAGCGTCATTATCGGATGGGTGACCTCCGTATCAGTTCCAATTATTAGATGATTTCGGAATTCGCCAAATTTAGAGAACGGGATCCTCTTTACGAGAAAGTAAAGCAATTTCAAATTCAAATCGGTCGAAGGGGTAAATTTATCTTCAAACCTGAAATCGATGTTGTTGGTGCCAATCACGCGGCGAGCAATCCGAGACAGCAGATAAGTCTCTTCGTTTGAGAGCATCTCGTTGCCGATGACACCAATCCCTGCCGCTGTGAATTTTGCCCTTATTGATTCTAAGTTGCCAGCTACAAAATCAAGCGCTTCTTCCCAGGTGGTGTCTATAAGTTTGCCCTCTCTGCGAATTTTCGGGTTTCTCAGTCGTCTGTCACTATCGGCATATAGCCCGCCAAAACGGCCGCGATCGCACAAAAGGCCATTATCAACATTCCTGTTCCATCGCGAATAAATCCGGAACAGTTTTTGTCCCTGATGCCAGAGCGTGATATTACAGCCATCACCACAAAGATGGCAGACTGAAGGAGTTTTCTTCAAAAGCCATGACCTGACTTTATAGCGGAATGAATTTGCCACTAACGCCCCCACAGGGCAATTCTCAACGGTATTGCCGGAAAATTCAGAGCGGAATGGCCTATTTTTGTGTCCATGCAGAATGGTATGGTATCCTCTATTAAATGCGCCAAGATCATCATCGCCGGCAATCTCTTTGATAATTCGAGTGCACTTGAAGCAGAAAATGCACCTATTCATATTCAGCCAGATGACTGGTCCAAGAGGAAAGTCATCGAATTTATATTTTTCATCGAATATGGTTCGGTTGCGGGGTTCAATCGTGCGCGAACCGGTGGGGCCGTGATTGAATGTATGATCCTGAAGAATACATTCCCCTCCCTTATCACAAGTGGGACAATCCAGCGGATGATTAGACAATATAAATTCGAGAACAGCTTTTCTGCCTCTAATCGCCTTCTCCGAGAATACTTTAACCACCATCCCCTCAATGGCAGGGACGGCGCACGATGGCACCAATTTGGGCGCTTTTTCCACTTCGACCAGGCACATGCGGCAAGCCGCAATAGGTTTAAGCCGTGGGTCCCAGCAAAACGTGGGAACTATAATCCCCAATTTAAGAGCCGCATCGAGGATGGTCTGACCCTTATCGACGGTGACATCACGATCTTCTATTTTGAGTTTTACTTGATCTGGCATATATTAAAGTTCCGTAATTCCCTTTGGCGATTATCTGAATGGAAACGAGATAGTTCCATACGGTTTGCCGCCTCCGCAAATATTATCAAACTCATCTCGAAATTTTCTGATAAAGCTCATAACCGGCATTGCCGCCGCATCGCCCAAAGGGCAGACCGTATTTCCAATAATATTCGATGCCACATCATAGAGAAGATCAACATCTTCAGGTCTGCCTTCCCCTGCAAGCATCCGCTTGAGAATTTTGTTCATCCAGTTGGTGCCCTCACGGCAGGGCGAACATTTCCCGCAGGATTCATGCTCATAGAATTTTACCAGCTTCTGTAACGCCGCCACCATGCAGGTGCCGTCATGCATTACTATTACGCCAGCCGATCCAAGCATAGAACCCTTTTCTGCCAAGGACTCGAAATCCATCTTCACATCTATCTCATCGGCTCTTAAAATCGGAACCGATGAACCTCCCGGAATTACGGCTTTCAAGGCATAATCATCTATGATGCCTCCCCCATATTCGTAAATTAATTCACGGAGACTGACCCCCATCGGCAACTCATAATTGCCCGGGCGTTTGACATGCCCCGAAAGACAATATATTTTCGTGCCAACTGATTTAGCCATCCCTATGGAAGCGAACCACTCGGCTCCATTATTGATAATATGCGGGATATTGCTGATAGTCTCCACATTATTAATTATCGTTGGACAAGCCCATAATCCTTCGATTGCCGGAAATGGCGGTTTCTGCCTTGAAAGCGCCCGCCGACCCTCAATAGATTCCATAAGTGAAGTCTCTTCTCCATAAATATATGCCCCTCCGCCCCTATAGATATGAATATCAAGGTCAAATCCGCTTCCCAATATGTTCTTTCCAACAAATCCGTGGGATGAAGCTTCCTGAATGGCACGGGAAATTTGCTGCGCGCAATATGCAAATTCGCCGCGAATATAAATGAAGACTAGATGACATTTGATAGCGTATGCAGCTATGATAGTGCCCTCGAGAAGCTGATGGGGGTTGTATTCCATTAGCTGTCGATCTTTGAAAGTCCCCGGCTCTGATTCATCAGCATTAATAATTAGGTAAATCGGCTTGTTCATATTCTTGGGAAGAAACGACCATTTCAACCCTGTGGGAAATCCTGCGCCTCCACGCCCCCGCAATCCAGATTTCTTAATCAATTCCACCAGCTCCTCAGGCTTAAATTCCTTGAGGGCTTTACGAAGCGCCAAATAGCCGCCATTTTCAATATAAGTAGCGATTTTGTCCTGATCGGGATGATCAATATATTTGAAAAGTATTTTATTTGTCATTATTATTTGCTGTTACGCCAGGCCTCAAGGAGCTTGTCCACTTTTTCCCGGGTCAGCCTTTCGTAGTATTTATCATTCACTTGCATCATGGGAGCCGTACCGCAGGAGCCCAGGCATTCGACGGTCCAAAGAGTAAAAAGCCCATCCGGAGTGGTGCCTCCAACCTTTATCCCCAGCTTTGATTCGAGATAGGAGACAAGATTGTCGGCTCCCCTCAAGGCGCAGGAGATGTTATCGCAAACTTGAATCAAGTATTTGCCCACTTTATGTTTTGGAAAAAGAGTATAGAACGAAGCGGTCTCATTCATATCCAAACGGGAAATTCCAAGTGCATCAGCAGCTTCATCAAGTTGATCGGTTCCCAAATAACCAAATTCGTCATAAACAAGATGAAGGACGGGCAATACCGCCGCCAGGCGAGCAGGATATCTATCCCGAAGTTCCATTATTTTTTGTCTGGTCTGTTCGCTTAAATACACTATCTGTCAACCTCCCCCAGAACGATATCTATGCTGCCTATAACTGCAATTACATCGGCTATCAATCGTCCCTCGACCATCTTGTGTATGGCGGCGAGATTGATAAAACATGGCGGACGCACCTTAACTCTATATGGCTTCTTGGTTCCATCAGAGACAATATAAAAACCCAATTCACCTTTGCCGGATTCGATGGGCACGTAGGCCTCTCCCTTGGCGGGTGGGATCATTCCGTGAGCCACCAATTTGAAATGATGGATCATTGCCTCCATACTTGTGAATACATCGAATTTGGGCGGCAAAACAAATTTCCTATTTTCACTTCTAAAGGGACCGTCGGGCAAACCGTCGATTGCCTGCCGAATAATCCGGAGAGACTGACGCAATTCTGCTACGCGGCAAAGATACCTATCATAACAGTCGCAGTTCGAACCCAGCGGGACCTCGAAGTCAAATTTCTCATAGCCGCTGTAGGGATTGGCCTTGCGGACATCGTAATTGACGCCAGAGCCGCGCAGGGTGGGCCCGGTCAATCCGTAACCGATGGCATCCTCTGGCGAAATTACCCCGACACCTTTGGTTCTATTAATCCAGATCTGATTATTCGTAAGGAGATCCTCATACTCATCAATTCTGCTGGGAAATGTTTCGAGGATAATCCGGATAGATTTATCAAAATCAGGCGGTAAATCATAATAGAGCCCGCCTGGCATAATGTATGAGGTCATCATCCTTTGCCCGGAGCAATCCTCAAAAAGCTTCAGCAGGACTTCCCTTTCGCGAAAAGTATAAAAAAACATGGTCATTGCGCCGATATCCAAAGCATGTGTTCCCAGCCAGACCAGATGTGAATTTAACCGAGTAAGCTCCGCCAGGCATATCCTGGCCCATTGGGCTTTGGGGGGAACGTCAAGTTCAAAAAGCTTCTCCACCGCAAGCGAGTATGCGAAATTATTGAGCATTGGCCCCAGATAATCGATCCGATCGGTGCAAGTCAACGCCTGCAGATAAGTCTTATTCTCCATCGTTTTCTCGATGCCGGTATGGAGATAGCCAATTACAGGCGTGCATTTGATTACAGTTTCACCATCGAGCTGAAGAACCAGCCTTAGAACCCCGTGGGTAGCAGGATGCTGAGGCCCCATATTGATTTCCATCAATTTCTGATCCGATGGCCCGATCGGTTTGGTTTCGAGGTTATCCAAGTTTGTCTCCCTCTAATCCCTTCAGAGGAGGCTTGATTCGAATTGGAACCCCAAAATCGACTTCATCGGAGGTTAGAGAAAAATCCTTCCTGAGCGGGTGATACGGGAAATCATCTCTCATTAAAATTCGACGCAAGTTCGGATGGTGCGAAAATTGCACTCCGAGCATATCGAAAGCTTCCCTCTCAAGCCAATTGGCCGAGGGCCAAATATCTGTGACAGAACGCGGCACAACTTTGCCTCCCGCACGCAATTTTATAAACAAGCGTTGATGAGTATTCAAGTTATATAAATTGTAGATTATCTCTGTGCGCTCTTCCCTTCTGGGGTAATCGACACCAATAATATCAGAAAGAAAATTAAATCCAAATTCGCGATACATTATTTCCATCAACTGATAGTGAATGTCCCCGCTGATCCTGACCCTATAATCACCGCGGAATTCATCAATCTCTTGAATTCCTTCGCCATATTTTGCTTTCAGCTTATCGAGGATTTCAAGGACGGTCATTTTATCTTCTACCCTGCGAGCGCTGCTTTGCGATTTTTTCCTGAAGCAAATTGAAACCGTGAATCAACTGTTCGGGTCGCGGAGGACACCCTGGCACATAAACATCCACCGGAACAATTCGATCGACTCCCTGCACGATGGCGTAATTCCTGAAAATGCCGCCCGATGAGGCACAGGCTCCCATTGAAATCACATATTTCGGGTTCGGCATCTGGTCATAAAGCCGCCTCATCACCGGCGCCATATTGATCGATAATCGACCAGCGACTATCATCAGGTCCGCCTGTCTTGGTGAAGGCCGCATAACTTCCGCCCCAAACCTCGAGATATCGAATTTGCCTGCTAAAGTGGACATCATCTCAATTGCGCAGCAAGCCAAGCCAAACCCGAACGGCCAAACCGATGATTTCCTTGCCCAATTGACGACTCTATCGACAGAAGTCAAGATTATCCCGTCCCTGAGAATATTGTCTATTGCCATCGCAAGGCCCCTTTCTTGATAACGTAGAGGTAACCTATAAGCAGGATTACAATGAAAACCACCATTTCCACCAATCCAAAAACCCCCAGTTTTCTATATATTACCGCCCACGGGTATAAAAATACTGCTTCTATGTCAAAAAGCAAAAATAGAATGGCAATGAGATAGAATTTTATCGGAAATCGCTCCCGGGCATCACCTTCAGCCGGTATGCCGCATTCGTAAGGAGCATCCTTTACGGGATCACTCTCCCTTTTTGCCAGGATTTTCGGCAGTATTAGCATTACCGCAGGAGTGATTGTCGCCAGCAAAAAAAGGATCAGGATGGGGAAAAACGATTCTAACATACTTCTAAATTCCAAAATTACCAGTGAATTAATTCACAATCCTGACTCAAACTTTACCTATAAATTATTAGGTTTCAATATTATTATATAGGGCCGAAAAGAATAATACGATTGAATTGCCTTGTCAACAGAAATATCAAATTACTTATTAATAATAATTCCCATTAAAATGAATCAACTGAGTTCACCGAGCATCTGTTCCTTTGCTACGCCTTCCAGAATGAAAAACTTCCCTTCACTTTCGGCGGCGATTGTCCCGTCGGGAAGCAAGATTTCGCCGCTCGCAAATGCGACTTTCTTCTTAATAGAACCCGCCTCTCCCCTGACAGTAATTTCCTGACCAATTTTCACCGGTTTGCGGAATCGTACATTAATTCCAATTGTAACCGATACTATATCGACCGCAAAAAGAGCCTTTGCCATTGCTTCATCAAGCAGAGCAGAGACAATCCCGCCATGCAAAATTCCTCCATATCCTTCAAATTTCCTATCAGGCGTGACCTTGCCACGAACAGCGCCATTCTCGGAAATGAAATCCATATTGAAGCCCATAGGGTTATCGCGACCACAAATAATACAATTATTATAGCGGTAGATTTTACCCAATATATCGCCTCATTAGCTGAACCATAATCGCCTTCTGAATGTGAAGGCGATTTTCGGCTTCATCAAACACTACCGAATGCTTCCCATCCATCACAGAATCCGTTATTTCTTCTCCCCTGTTAGCTGGAAGGCAATGCATTACGATGCAGTGGGGATCAGCATTGGAAAGGATAATATCATTGACTTGAAATCGTGACAATTGGGCGGCCTTTTTCACGGTTTGGTCTTTCTGACCCATCGAGGCCCAAACATCGGTATATATGATATCAGCCCCAGATACAGCCTCCAGCGGATTGGGAGTAATAGATATTTTCGAAAGTCCGAGATCTTTCGTTTTCCGAAGAATCGCCGCATCTGGAAGAGTTTCCGGAGATGTTCCAATGCGAAAGTCAATGGGAATTCTGCAGGATAATTCCAACCAGGAATTGCACACATTATTCCCATCGCCAAGATAGGCGATCTTTAGATTCTCCGCTCTTCCCAAATGCTCCTGGGCAGTAAGCATATCTCCCATAATCTGGCAGGGGTGAGATAAATCGGTCAGCCCGTTGATAACGGGCACCTCGGCATATTTCCCCAGTTCTTCCACATCTTTATGCGCAAAAGTGCGAATCATAATCATGCTTACAAAACGAGAAAGCACTTTGGCGGCATCGTGAATCGATTCCCGAACACCAAGTTCAATTTCCTTCTCGGTTATGTAAAGCGAATGTCCTCCAAGTTCAAATATTCCGGCCTCGAATGATATGCGCGTCCTTAAAGATGGTTTATGGAAAATGCAGGCGACGGTTTTCCCGGATAATAAATTTGAATACTTTTCGCTACCCTTCTTCAGGTCAGCAGCGATTTTAAATGTTTCGAAAATCTCCTCAGCTGTGAAATCTGTTATCTTGATAAAATCTTTGATCATCAAGCCTCCACATGGCGGTCCACTTCAAAATATTTATATCAAACCACCGATTATCTTATAATATGTATTTGCTTAAATCCTCATCTTCAATTATCTCGGCCAGCTTCTGATCTACTATCTCTTTGGTTATCTTTACTTTTCCGATAGCTTTATCGGGGACATTGAACATAATCTCCTCGAGCAATTTTGTCATCACAGTATGCAGGCGTCTCGCGCCGATATTTTCAGTGCGATCATTAACCATAGTTGCAATTTCGGCGATTCTTGTAATGGATGATTTCGTGAAAGATAATTCCACTCCTTCAGTGTCCAATAAGGCAATGTATTGCTTTATTAGCGCATTTTCGGGTTCAGTTAATATCCGTATGAAATCCTCGGTGGAAAGAGTATCCAGTTCAACCCGGATTGGAAAGCGTCCCTGCAATTCAGGAATCAAATCGGAAGGCTTACAGATATGAAAAGCGCCAGCCGCCACGAAAAGGATATGGTCGGACTTTACCATTCCATATTTCGTCATTACATTAGATCCTTCAACAATGGGGAGAATGTCTCGTTGCACACCTTCCCGACTTACATCGGGGCCGGTAGCCGACTTTTCCCCCGCAATTTTGTCGATCTCATCAACGAAGATTATCCCGGAATTTTCAAGCCTATATTTGGCTTCATTAATGACATTTTCCATATCGATCAGCTTGTCCGCTTCGAGCTGCTGGAAAATCCGCAGAGCTTCGGTAATACTTACCTTTCGCTTTTTGGTTTTCTTGGGGACCAATCCCGAGAACATCTCCTGAACATTGATTCCAAGTTCCTCCATTCCCATAGGAGAGAATATTTCGACGATAGGAAATTTATCATTGGGAGTCTGAATTTCTATAGTTCTCGCATCCAATTTCCCTTCGCGCAATTGATTGCGAAGTTTTTCGCGGGTGCGTATGTATTTCTGCGTTAACTCATCGGTTTCAGCCGGCGCGGGCTTAGCGTCGGTCTTCTTGAAGCCTCTGGGAGGAAGAAGAGCATCCAGTACCCGATCCTCAGCCAATTTCGAGGCCTTGTCATAAACTTCTCGGGATTGCTCCTGCTTGACCATATTGACGCTTAGATCCATAAGATCTCGAACCATCGATTCAACATCCCTGCCTACATACCCTACTTCAGTATATTTCGAGGCTTCTACCTTGATGAATGGCGACCCATCAATGTCGGCCAATCGACGCGCAATCTCGGTCTTGCCGACTCCGGTGGGGCCAATCATTATGATATTATTGGGAAGGATTTCTTCCTTAATTGCGGATTTGACATTCTGGCGGCGCCATCGATTCCGCATAGCAATCGCCACCGACTTTTTCGCATCATCCTGACCGATGATATATTTATTCAAATGCTCGACGATCTCTTTGGGAGTCTTATTTATCAGGGCCATAATATCCTACAATTCCTCGACGACGATATTGGAGTTGGTATAAATGCAGATCGAAGATGCAATCTCAAGGGACTTCCTCACGATTTCAACCGCAGATAGATGGGATTCCATCAGCAAAGCGCGCGCAGCGGCCAAGGCATAATTTCCTCCGGAGCCGATGGCGATAATCCCATCATCAGTTTCGATGACATCTCCATTTCCTGATATGATCAAACTGGTGTTGCCGTCAGTGCATGCTAATAGAGCTTCCAACCGACGGAGATATTTATCGGTCCGCCAATCTTTGGCCAATTCCACAGCCGAACGCGATAGATTACCGTTAAACTCGGAAAGTTTTGATTCAAATCGTTCGAAAAGGGCGAAGGCATCAGCGGCCGCACCTGCAAAACCTGTCAGGATCTTACCTTCATGCAGACGACGGATTTTCGTGGCAGTGCTTTTAACTATGGCATCATCGACAGTAACCTGACCATCGCCTCCAAGCGCAGTTTTGCCCTTATGAGTTAGGCCTATTATGGTAGTGGCATGATAAATCAAGATATACTCGCTTCCTAATTTTTTGCAAATTGATGAAATTACATTTATGATAATGGCTTGTAAAGATATTTTTGAGTTAATTCTATATCCAAACGTTATCCTTGCCAAAACGTAATGAATAGAAATCCTTATTCAGAATGCCTCTCTTCAAGTTCTATGAGTATTCCACCCATGGATTTGGGGTGGATAAATGCAATCCGGCGGCCATCGGCTCCGGTTCGAGGTATTTTATCAATCATTTCAATTGCAGAATTTTCCAGATGATTAATGTACGCCTCCACATCATCAACTGCTAAAGATATATGATGTAAACCGGCGCCTCTTTTATCAATGAATTTTTGGATTACCGAATCCGAATTTAGTGGTTTCAATAATTCAATGGATGAATCTCCAAGAATAATCTTGGCGATTTCAATTCCCTGTTCAGCAAGCTTATTCCTGAAGTTACATTTTAACCCAAAGCTCTCTTCAATTATCTTCAAAATCCCGTCCATATCGGAAACCGCAATTCCGATATGCGCAATCCCCAGTGCTTTCATCCTGTTCCTCCGCGGTACTCTCCCCATACCTGACGGAGCGCATCGCATATCTCTCCAATAGTAACGCTTGCGCGGACACATTCTAAAATGGGATACATCATGTTCTCTTTCCCATTGGCGGCGTTTTTTAATTCTCGAAGGGTTTCCTCGCATCGGGAGTTGTCCCTTGATGCGAAAAGCTTTTGGAGTTTCATAATCTCCTTCGCCCGGAGGGAATCGTCAACATGCAGTGTATTTTCAATAGGGATTTCGTCAGACTTAAAGCAATTCACTCCGACTACTTTTACTTCCTCCGATTCCACCTTTTTTTGATAATCGTACGCCGCCTTGCTGATCTCATGGATATAAAATCCGCTTTCAATGGCTCTCAATGCGCCCCCCATCCGCTGGATATTTTCCAGATATAAATATACTCCCTCTTCGATTCTATCAGTAAGCGCTTCGACAAAATATGAGCCCCCGAGAGGATCGGCAGTATCTGCGGCGCCGCTTTCGAATCCGATTATTTGCTGAGTCCGAAGAGCAATAGAGGCCGATTGCTCGGTTGGGAGGGCCAATGCTTCGTCAAAGGAATTGGTGTGGAGCGATTGGGTTCCCCCAAGTACAGCCGCCAAGGCCTGCAAAGTAACCCTGGGAATATTGAGCATCGGTTGCCGCGCAGTCAATGTGGAACCGGCGGTCTGAGTATGAAACCTAAGCATCATCGACTTTTCGTTCTTGGCTTTGAAACGATCCTTTAGAATTTTGGCATAAATCCGCCGGGCGGCCCTGAATTTGGCGACTTCCTCAAATAGGTTATTGTGCGCATTGAAAAAGAATGAAAGGTGTGACGCAAAACTATCAATGTCCATCCCCCGGTCAACTGCCGCCTCAATATAGTAGATGGCATTTGCCAGAGTGAATGCGACTTCCTGAACTGCGGTTGCCCCCGCTTCGCGAATATGATAACCTGAAATGGAAATCGAGTTATATTTAGGGATGTTGTCTCGGCAATACTCGAATATGTCCACCACCAAGCGCAGTGAAGGTCCAGTCGGAAAAATATAAGTCCCACGAGCAATATACTCTTTCAGCATGTCATTCTGGACAGTACCGGACAACTCCAATACCTCCACTTTCTGTCGTTCGGCAACAACGACATACATCGCTAATAAAATTGCGGCGGTTGAGTTGATGGTCATTGAGGTGGAAACTTTATCAAGAGGTATATCGAGAAATAACCTTTCCATATCATCAATGCTATCGATCGCCACACCGGTCTTGCCAACTTCACCCAAAGCCATCGGATGGTCAGAATTATATCCTATTTGGGTGGGCAAATCAAAGGCCACTGACAGTCCGGTCTGGCCTTGATCTATTAAATAACGATATCGGGCGTTAGATTCCTCGGCGGTGGCATATCCCGCGTATTGGCGCATAGTCCAAAGTCGTCCTCTATACATACTGGGATGCAACCCCCTGGTAAAAGGATACTCACCCGGAAGGCACTTCTCGGAATGCCGTAAGTCATCCGCCGTATAAAACTTTTTCACCTCAATGCCTGAGGAAGTATATTTTTCTTTTTTGGAAAATAGATCAGCCATTGTTATTCGAAAGTCATTAATGTTTGATTTTTTTCGATTGCCTGACCGGTAACCACTTCTACTTCCTTAACGACGCCATCATGTAGCGCCTTTAATTCATTCTCCATTTTCATTGCCTGCACCACGATCAAGCCATCGCCCCTTTTGAATTGCTGTCCGTTCGCTACCATAATCCGAACAACCAAACCCGGCATCGGCGCTCTGAGATCAGCCAGCCTGCTTTTATCTTCGGAGCCGACGGCGAACGCCAAGAGTATTTTGTCGCGCTCATCCAGTACTTGAGCTCTTAGCATTCTGAACCCCGTATGAATAATAGTCTCGTTGTTATCATCTGAGATAAAGAAGCCAAACTGCTTTCCACCGATGATTGTGGAGATATATCCATCGCCCGACCGTATGATATTTCCGGGAATATTCCGATTGTCAGAAAGAACCATAAAATTGTTTCCCTCTTTAGCTATATCCAGAGCTATCTCGTTTCCATCAAGATGCACGAAATATTTCACGTTTTATATATTCCCCAAACGGAATGAATATTTCCAAGTATTTGCTCGATCCTGACTGCGGGAATTATTCAAAGCGGACAATGAGTCCTTTTCCATCCTATCTACGGCAAGAGCTACTGCTGCAGCCAGCCTCTCTTCTTGATGCAAGCCTTCATCCCTAATCAAATCGGCGATCCTATCTTCTATATAATGAGTTGAAATATTTCCTCTGAGGAAATTTCCCTCCCCCAGCACTGCCTGATGAAATCCGATGGTGGACTCGACCCCGATAATTTTGTATTCCGTTAAGGCCCGCCTCATTCGACCAATCGCCTCTACCCTATCACGACCGAGCGCGATGAGTTTAGAGATGAGCGGATCATAATAAATAGGAATAGTAAATCCTTCGTAAACGCCCGAGTCAACCCGAATTCCCGGGCCTGAGGGTTCGCGGTAAACATTGAGCTTCCCGACCGAAGGCATAAAATTATTAATGGCATCCTCCGCATAAATTCGGCATTCGAGAGAATGGCCCCGAGCGTAAATATCATCTTGCCCGAATCCCAATTCCTCGCCCGCGGCAATCCTTATCTGCTCTTTGACCAGGTCATATCCGGTGACCATTTCGGTTACCGGATGCTCGACCTGCAAACGAGTATTCACCTCGAGAAAATAGAAGTTCCGTTTGCTGTCCACGAGGAATTCAACCGTGCCCGCATTCACATATTTCGAAGCCTTTGCGGCCGCAATCGCCGCTTCGCCCATCGCCTTGCGCATCCGAAAATCCACTAAAGGTGATGGGGATTCTTCGATAACCTTTTGATGCCGCCGCTGTATGGAACATTCACGCTCCGGAAAATAAATATAATTTCCATGCGCATCGCACAGGATCTGGATTTCAATATGACGGGGGTCTGGCAAATATTTCTCGATATAGATTCTGCCATCGCCAAAAGCTGATTTCGCTTCCGAAGCTGCTGTCTTGATTGCAGAAGCAATTTCGTCCGCTGAATGCACAATGCGCATTCCTTTGCCGCCCCCACCAGCGGCGGCCTTTACCAGAACCGGCAGTCCCGATTCACCGATGAAATCAAGCACCTGCTTTTCATCTTCGATGCTTGATTCAGTGCCCGGGACAATAGGCACTCCAGAACCTTTCATTGCCCTGCGCGCCGCCATCTTATCGCCAAGCAGTCGGATGACCTCAGCAGGCGGACCAATGAATTCCAATCCAGCAGATACCACATCCCTTGCGAATGCCGGATTTTCTGCCAGAAAACCGTAACCCGGATGAATGGCCTCGGCCTTAGATTGTTTGGCAACTTCAATGATCCTATCGACCCTCAAATACGATTCACTGGATGGGGAAAGCCCGATGGGGTAGGCTTCATCGGCGAGGCGAACATGCAGAGCAGTTCGGTCTGCCTCCGAATAAACACCCACCGCAGTGATACCCAGCTCATGGCAGGCACGAATAACCCTGACCGCTATTTCACCTCTGTTGGCTATGAGGATCTTTTTGAACATTCTTAAATACTCTGACCTTGCAGATAAACTTTCGCCCGAAACATAATATCAGGAATGCAGGCGTGGCCAATCCCGGCGATGATTTTTTGATTCAATACAATTGCTTTAATTCCACCTTTCTTTTTCCGTATTCTCTCGAGGACTTTACGCTCCGAAAGGTCGCTGACGTTGGGCTTGCGGATTTCAATTCTATTAATCGTTTTACCCTTCAGCGATCGGCGAATATGTTTGCAATAGACTTCTATTTCCGGCAGTTCAGGCATTTAAATCAATCCCTATAAGAAGTTACTCAGAAACTCCCTAACACCTACAATCATATTCCTCACATCATCTGCATTGTATTTACCAAAGTTTCCATGATCTGCGTTATTCCGAATATCTTTCCAAACACCTATCTGATCAAATTTGATCTTATTATAAACGTTGGCTCTATGCAGTTTCTTATTTAGAGAATCAATCCCTTCCAAGCACTATCGCTTTTATTTCTGCCAGTCACCCTCCAGGGCTGACGGTGTCCTTCCCGCTTATCATTCTGTCAGCGCTGGAGCACTGACCAGCAAATTTATAGCGGTATATTCCCATGCTTCTTCGGGGGAAGAGATTCGCGCTTCGTATCCAGCATCCTCAGGGCTTTTATCAATCTGGGTCGGGTAAACTTCGGCTCGATAACATCATCAATATAACCTCTTGCCGCCGCGCCGAATGGGTCGGCGAACTTCTCCCGGAACTCTTCCTCCTTTTCCTTCAGCGCATTTTCCGGATCGGGAGCAGAAGCAATCTCCTTGCGAAATATGATTTCAGCGGCGCCCTTGGGGCCCATCACTGCAATTTCCGCAGACGGCCAGGCATAATTTATATCTCCCCTGACATGCTTGGAAGAGAGCACATCATAAGCCCCACCATAGGCTTTTCGCGTAATGACCGTCAATTTGGGGACTGTCGCTTCGCAATACGCATAAAGGAGCTTGGCGCCATGCTTTATGATCCCACCATATTCTTGCGCAGTCCCGGGAAGAAACCCTGGTACGTCCTCAAAGGTTATCAGGGGAATAT
>Ga0210044_10000665_pt1 | contig 51931 bp, 53 predicted proteins | sample CryGey13umfilter_2_FD_183959 | JGI IMG/M metagenome (GOLD analysis project Ga0210044, IMG submission 183959) | Groundwater microbial communities from aquifer in Utah, USA - Crystal Geyser 4/9/14 3 um filter (SPAdes) (version 2) | ecosystem: Environmental > Aquatic > Deep subsurface >...
GAGCTGCTGTTCAACATCGCCGATCTCCTCGGACAGCTCGGACGCCGAGACCAGGCGCTGCAGTTCTTCCGCCGCCTGATCCGGAACCACCCCACCAGCGCCAACATCCCCGACGCCTACCTCTCGTTCGCCGAGCACTACTTCAACGCCGGCCAGATCGCCGAGGCGTTGAAGCTGTACGAGCAGGTGGGACGATTCCCGGGCTCGCCGCTGCACGACTACGCGCTGTACAAGCAGGGCTGGTGCTGGCTCAACCTCAAGGACCCACACCGGGCGCTGGAGAAGTTCGTCCAGGTCATCCGCCACGGCACCCGCCGGCCGGACCGCATCACCCTGGTGCGCGAGGCGCAGAAGGACGCGGTTCGGGCCTACAGCCAGGTGGGGGTGCCGGCCCGGGCCTGGGACTTCTTCCGCCGCATCGCCGGGCCCCGCGCCGCGGCAACCCGCGCGCTGCGGATGCTGGAGCGGCTGGCCGGGCTGTACCTCGAGCAGGGCAAGTTCCTGGAGTCGATCCTGGTGCACCGCAAGCTGATGGCGCTTTCGCCCGAGGACCGCCGGCTGTGCGACTGGCAGCACGCCGTGGTGACCGCCACCCTCTCGGGGAAGGACAAGCGCCAGCAGCTGCTCGAGCTCCAGCGGCTGGCCGCCACCTCGGACCTGCAACCCGTGAAATCCAGTGGCCAGCTGCGCTGCCGACAGCACACCGCGGGGCTGCTGCAGGAGATGGCCACCACGTGGCACAAGGAGTGTCAGGTGACGCGCAACCTGGACACCTGCCGTCTGGCGCGGCAGCTGTACGAGGCCTATCTGCAGCGCTTCGCCACATCTCCCACCGCCTACCGTCTGGCCTACTACCACGCCGAGCTGCTGTACAAGCTCGAGGACTGGCCCGCCGCGGCCGGGGCCTACACCCGGGTGGTGAAGATGCGCCCGCGTGGGGCGCTGCTACGGGACGCCGCGCTGGGAGCGGCCGTCTCCTGCCAGAACGAGATGGACGCCAGCTCCCGACCCATCAACCGCGGTGGGGCTCATGAACCCGTCGAACGGGGCGATCCGCGCCGGCCGCAGCCGATCCCGGCGACGGCACGCCGGATGCTCGACGCCTTCGCGACCTACCTCTCATACGTGCCCGACGGACCCGAGCGGGTGAACATGCTCTACCGGCAGGCGCGCCTGCTCTACACCTACGACCACCACGAGGAGGCGATCCGTGGCTTCGCCCGGGTGGCCACACGCTACCCGGGGCACGAGCTGGCGGAGTTCGCGGTGCAGCTGCTGCTGGATTCGCTGAACATCCTGGGCCACGAACCGGAGATGATGCGCTGGATCGACCGCTTCCTCGCGATCAAGGAGCTCCAGCGACCGACGCTGGTTGAGACCCTGAACAGGCTCAAGCTCGAGCTGGGGTGGAAGGCGGCACAGCGGCTGCGCAAGGCCGGCGAGTATCAGCGCTGCGCCGAGCAGTTCGTCAAGCTGGCCAACGCGCACCCGGACGAACCGCGCTGGCCGAAGATGCTGCAGAACGCCGCCCTGTGCTTCGAGGCCGCCAAGCTCGTGGGGCAGGCCATCGCCGTGCGGAATACGCTGATCCAGGGCAAGCCCGAATCGCCGGAGGCGCAGCGAGCGCTGTACGCCGTGGCGCAGAACTACCAGGCGCTGGCCTGGTACAGCCGGGCGGCGGACCACTTCGAGCGCTATGCTCGACGGTTCCCCGGTGAGCCCAACGCCCCGGACGCGCTGCAGAACGCCATCGTGTTTCACATGGGACTCGGGGCCTACGAGCGGGCGTCGGAGGCGGCCCGGCTGTTCGCCGCCAACTACGGCAATCGCAGCGCCACCCGGACTCAGGCCGCCGCGGTGCACTTCGCGCTGGGTCAGATCCACGACGCCCACCACGACGTCCCGGCCGCGATCCGGCACTACGAGGACTACCTGCGGCGCTGGGGCGCGATGGGCGGCGTCCAGCGTGAGATCCAGGCTCACGTCAAGCTCGGCGCGCTGCTGTGGCGTCAGGCCTGCCCGATCCAGGGCGCCGACGGCCTGTGCCTCGCCGTCCAGCGCAAGCGCTCGCAACGTGGCCTGACCCGACGGACGACGCGCTCGACGACCAGCCGCTCCGAGACTCCACTCCGTGCGCGGTGTGGCTCCGACACCCGGGCTCGACAAACGCTGGTGCGCCGCAACGGCGGCCTGGCGCGTGCGGCGCTGGCGCACTTCGAGCGCGTGCTGCGGCTGTATGCGCGCTGGCCCGCCACGGTGAAGTCGGACAGCGCGGAGGCGGCGGCGCAACGCGACCAGCTCAACGCGGCGGTGGCCGAGGCCGAGTTTCACCTGGCGGAGTCCAGGCTCGAGCAGGTGCTGGCCGTGGCGTTTCCCGACCGGCTCGACTTCTCCTCCGGGCCGCGCCAGGTGGCCCGCTCCCGCGCGCGGCTAATGGACTACATGCGGCGCAAGGACCAGCTGCTGAAGGAGGCCCGGGCGCTGTACCAGAAGGTGATCCAGCGCCAGGCCCCGCACTGGGCCATCGCCGCCGCGGCCCGGGTGGGACAGCTGTTCCAGGGCTTCGCCGACGCGCTGTTCACCGCACCCATCCCCCGGCCGCCGATCCCGCGTCAGCTCACCACGGCCGCCGGGCGCCGGGATTTCCTCGTGACGTTTCAGGACACCTACTGCACCGAGCTCGAGCGCTACGCCATCCGGCTGGAGGACCGTGCGGTGGAGGCCCTGGGCCGGTGCCTGGACCAGGCCACCCGGCTGTCCTGGTACAACGAGTGGTCCAGCCTCTGCGAACGCGAGCTGGACCAGCTCCGCCCGGGTCGCTCCCCGATGGCGGCGGAGATCCGGGCCCAACCCACATTCGTCCGGCAGCGGGCCGATCGAGTCCAGTTGATCCGGGCGCTGGTCCAACGGTGAAATCGGCGTCGGGTGGTTGACCCGAATCGCTCCCGTTCACACCCGCTGTGGATCGGTCCAGCGCTCGATCTTGCTCACGAGCTCCACGGGGTTGAACGGCTTGGAAACGTAGTCATCCATCCCCGCTTCGAGGCAAACCGCGCGATCTTCGGCCATGGCACTGGCTGTCATGGCAATGACGGGTATCACGCACATGGGATGACTCAGCTTCCGTATCTGCCGGGTGGCTTCCAGTCCATCCATCTCGGGCATCTGGACGTCCATCAACACCACATCAAAGGTCTGCTGCTGAATATCGGCCAGCGCTTCCTTTCCGTCGGAGGCCACGACGACCCGATAGCCGACCTTCTCGAGCATCCGTTGTGCCATCAACTGGTTGGTTCGATTGTCCTCGACCAACAGGACCCGGACAACTGAATCGGTTCTGATGCTGGGCACAACGGCATGCACCTCGGTGGGGGGGGTCAGCGTCTGGCCCGCGATCCTTCGCAACGTCTGCAACAGCTCCTTGCGCTTGACCGGTTTCACCAAATACCCGGCGATCCCGAGCTCCTTACAGCGCTGGATATCGCTCTTGAGCCCTGACGACGTCACCATGATGATGATCGGCTGGCGACGATGCGCATTCTGCCTGATCCGCCTGGTCAGCCGAAACCCATCCATCTGTGGCATCTGGCCATCCACCAGCAGCACGTCATAGGGCTCTCCCCGCAGCGCCGCCAGTTCCAGTTCTCGCAGCGCGCCGGGACCATCCGCCAGATCCTTCGCCGCGATCTGCCATGCCTCGAGCGTCTTCCTCAAGATCAACCGGTTGGTGGCGTTGTCGTCGACAATCAGCACCCGCAGTTGATCGAGGTTGAACGACCGCTGCGCCTGGGCCGAGAGCGCGTCGTCACCAAGCCCAAGACGGACGGACCGTGAAGTGGAACGTGCTTCCCTGCCCCTCGGTGCTTTCGACCCCGATCTGCCCGCCCATCAGCTCGACCAGTTGACGGCTGATCGACAGGCCGAGGCCCGTGCCGCCAAAGATGCGTGTGGTAAAGCCGTCGGCCTGCTGGAAGCTGTTGAATATCATGTCGTGCTTGTCCTTCGAGATACCGATACCCGTATCCGAAACGCTGAACTCGAGCACCACCTGGTCGGGTTGTCGCGCTTGACAGCCACAGCGAATCACGATCTCTCCAGCGCCGCCAGCCCGAGCTGGATCAGGAAACAGACCGCGGCGGTCACGACGATCAAGCCGATCTGCCTGCGAAGAGAGCTACCACCCACCTGTCTCATGTCCACCACCCAAAGCCAACCAGACAGCATCATACCTGAACGATGTCGGCTGTGGTGGACTGTCCGCGATCTTGACGCTAGTGCAGGATCACCGGGAACCACACGGTCAGAGCCGGCGGCCGGAAACGAACGAAGCGTGCGCCCAGGAACGCCTGATGCAGGCAGGATCCCGTGGGTGTGCCGTCGAATCGACCGTGCACCTCGGCCTGGCTCATACGCCCCGCGGGGCTGATGGTGAGCTTCATCCGCACCTCGCCCGGCACCCGGAAGCGATCGAAGCAGCGCTGGATCTCGCCCCGGATACCCCGCACGCCGGCCTCGATGTCACGCTTCTCCAGCGGTGGCAGCGACGGCTCCTCCGCAGACACGGGCAACCGGCGTACGGGGGCTGCTCCGGTGGCCCGGTCGAGCAACCGCGTCAGCTCGTCCCGGGGCGCCGCCGATGGGGCTGCCACCGGCGGCCGAACCCGCGGCTCTGGCGCGGCCGAGCGAGGCCGACGGACTTGGCGGGGGGACCGCCCCGGCGCCGGCCTCGGAGTCGATCTCACCGCCACGGTGCGTTCCGTCTTCTGTGCGCCGGACACTGAAGTCTGCTTCACCACGGGGGCCGCGGTGGCGAGCGGGGCGAGAGGCGGGGCGGGAAGCCGAGCCTCCTGCTGCGTCGGGGTCTGGTTGGCGGGCTGTGTCCGGCTGGCGCTGGCCACGGCGGGCGGCTGTCGCAGCACCAGCACCAGCAACAACGCCATCAGCGACAGGGTCAGCGCGGCACCCAGCCCGACGACGGTGGGCAGCATCCAGCGCGGCCGGGCGCCCGACGGGATCAGCACCGGCGCCGCGGGCGCGACGAACTCCCGCCCCACGTCCACGGGCTGTGGACGCGCCATCGGGCGAATGTCGATCAGCCCCGACCCGGCCGTGTCCACCGTCGAGCGAGCCAGCTGGTGCAGGTTGGCGATGCTGAACAGCACCGACGACTCGTTGCGCGAGGCCACCATCGGCACCGCCGGCTCGGGCGCGGTGTCGAACAGCCCCACGGTGGCCGGACGCGCCGGGACCACGATGGTCTCGTCGCATCGCTTGCACCGCACGCGGAACGCGCGCTCGGGGACCTTCGTGTCGTCGATGGTGAAGCGCGTGGCGCAGCTGGCGCAGACGATCCTCATGGCGTCGCCTCGTGTGGGCTCGGGTTGTGCGGAGCGCGGGCCACATCGCCCGTCGTCGACTGTCCTGACCCTATAGACACCCGGGAGGCGGGGGGCGCTTGGCAGAATTTTCGGCGCGGCCCCGCAGATTGTGCCTCCGACGCACCGGGCTACAATGGACCCCATGGGACACGACGACACGCCACGTGACCTGCTGCAGGCCGGGCTGGACGCCGCACGGAACGCGAAGCTCGAGCGCGCCCTGGAGCTCTCCCTGGACGCGTGGCGCGCCATGCGACACGAGCGGCTGGCGGCCCTGGTCCAGGATATCTCCGATGCGCTGCGCGAGCCGCCGGTGGAGCGACAGGGGCACCCCAACCTGCAGGCCGCCTTCGACGCCCGGGCGACGCAGGGGCGCGCGGCCGACGTGGGACCGCTGCTGGACTTCGTGGCCGACCACTGTCGGACGTCGCCGGGTCTCTTCACCCTGGCCGTGGGCCTGGCCCGGTCGCGTCCGCCGGATCCGCGCATCAGCGCGGCCCTGGTGCGCTTCATGGAGCATCCCCCGTTTCGCAGCAAGAAGGGCTCGAGCGGCTTCGCGGAGCTGCTCGGCGCGCTGGAGCAGATCGGCGACCCGCGGGGCGCGGCGGTGGTGATCGGGCTGTCCCGTCAGTACCGCGGCAAGCGGAATGTGCTCCCCTGGCTCGGCCGGCGCGGGATGCCGCTGCTGCACGCCTCGGCCGATCGGCTGGCCGAGCTTCCACCAACACCGGAGCTACCACAATGGGCCGCCGGGCTCTGTGACCAAATCGATGAGGCGCTACAGGTGCTGGCCCACCGGGGACAGCGCGCCGAGCAGACGGCGGAGGAGATCCGGGCCCGGATCTACGCCGAGCCCGAGGACACCGCGCTCCGTCTGGTGCTGGCAGATCTGTTGCAGGAGCAGGGCGACCCGCGCGGTGAGTTCATCGCCCTGCAATGCGCGCGGAGCGGCGGAGCCTCCCTGGAGAGCGGAGCGGAGCGCGCAACACATGACCGTGCCCGGGCAGAGCACGCGACGCCGTCGCGCCAGGAGCGGGCGCTGCTCAAGGCGCACGAGCGCCTGTGGCTGGGTGAGCTCGACCCGGTGATCCTGCGCGGGGGGGTGGTCTACCGCCGGGGCTTCCTCGCCGCGTGCCGCTACCGGAACGAACAGATGGACATCAACCGCGTCGGCCACCCGGCCTGGGCCACAGTGGAGAAGCTCGACGTCGGGGCGCATTTCTTCGTCAGCGGCGCCTCGAACCTGCTGCTGCACCCGGTGATGCGCGCGCTGCGGGTGGTGCGGGGCCTGCACACCGACGACCTGAAACAGGTCCAGCGGCACGAGGCGGCCCTGCCCTGGACCACGCTGGGCCTGGCCCGGCTCCACGTCCCGCTGCGGTCCTACGAGGCCTTCGTCCAGGGGGGGTCACTGCCGTCGCTGACCACCCTGGACCTCGGGGCGCTGGGTCCAGTGACGGACCCCACCCTGACCTGGCTGTTTGGCTCTCCCCTTGGCCAGCGCCTGACGACCTGCGCATCCCGCGGCTGCCGGCCGACTGGGCCTCGGCGCTGCGCCTGACCAGCCAGCTCGCCCCCGGGCTGCAGCAGCTGGAGATCCTCGCCCCACACCAGGCGACGCCCGAGGGTCACCATGGATGACTCGCGACCTTCACCCGCGGGCCCCGCGGCCTGTCCCGACTCCACGCGACCCACGGTCGGCTACGGTCTTCGCCGGGCTGACTCAGGGCCTGGCGCAGCTGCCAGCCGATGCCCTCGACGCAATCGTGGTCCAGCTCCCGGCCCGGGCACGCGACCGGACCACCGGAGGCGCGGAGCTGCAGCGCGCCGTGGCGCGGTTCCGTCACCTCGAGCACTGCGAGCTGCCCGCGGTCTACCCGAACTCTGCTCACCGGGGCTGATCGACCGAGATGCGGTAGCGATTACTACCCGAACTCTGCTCACCGGGGCTGATCGACCGAGATGCGGTAGCAATTACTACTCGAACTCTGCTCACCGGGGCTGATCGACCGAGAAGCGGTAGCAATTGCTGCCCGAACTCTGCTCGACAGGGTCAGGACGGGTTGATCCAGCTCGCGTGTGACCGTCCGAGCAAGGTCAAGGTTGGCCGTGTCCTGCGGGCCAAGGATGCCTTTGGCTGGACTCTCAGCCCCATGTTCGAGAACCAAGAAGGAACTTCGGATCCGCGGTACTAGCACCAGGGCGAACGGTGGACGCATGTCACTCCTCGGGATGGAACTTGGACAGACAGACCACCCCGAAGTTCTCGTACTACGGCCGATCGTGCCCCTTCTCAGCTTCCTGTCTCGTGCGCAGCGCCGCGATGATGCGCTCCGGCGAGGCGGGCAGCTCGTCGATCACGATGCCGGTGGCGTCGTGGATCGCGCACAGGATGGCGGGGATGACGGGCATGATGCCGCCCTCCCCGACCTCCTTGGCCCCGAACGGTCCGTTGGGCTCGTTGCTCTCCACCACCACGGCGTCGATGGACGGCATGTCCAGCGCGGTGGGGATGCGGTAGTCGGCGAGCGTGGTGTTGGCCACCTTGCCGTCGGGCCCGAAGACCACCTCCTCCAGCAGCGCCTCCCCCAGGCCCATGGAGACGCAGCCCTGCATCTGCCCCTCGACCTGGGTCAGGTTGATCGCCCGACCGCAGTCGTGCGCCGCGATGATGTGCTCCACCTTGACCTTGCCCGTCTCCAGGTCCACCACCACCTTGGCCACCTGCGCCGAGCAGCCGTAGGCCGGGGAGGTCCCCACCGCCGCGCCCTTGAAGCTGCCCCCCAGCGCCGGCGGCCGGTACTGCCCCAGCCCGACGATGGTGCCGCGCTCGAGAAAGGCCAGCCGCGTGGCCTCGGGGAAGGTGAGGAACGGACCGTCGGGCAGGTGCTCCCACCCCCGATGCTCCTTGATGTACTCGGTGCGGATCGCCTGGAACTCCCCCGCCTCGCCGCAGAGCTTGACCACCCCCTGATCCAGCGTCAGATCCTCCACCGACACGTTCATCTTCGCCGCCACCACCTCCAGCACCTGTCGGCGCGCGTGCTCCGCCGCCTGCTTGGTGGCCTGGCCCGTCATCAGCGTGGTGCGGCTGGAGTAGGCGCCGAGGTCCACCGTGAGATCGGTGTCGCCGGAGCGCACGCGCACGCGCTCCGCCTCGATCCCCAGCACCTCCGCCGCGATGGTGGCCATCATCGTCTCGCAGCCCTGGCCGATCTCGGCGGCGCCGCTGCGAAGCTCGACGCCGCCCCCGGCCTCGTCGAGCTTGATCTCGACCGTGCAGTGCGGGGTGCGGGAGCGGTAGATCGGATAGCCCGCCCCGGAGACGAAGAACCCGCAGGCCACGCCGATACCCCTGCGGGTGGTCTGCTCGCTCTCGTTCTCGTTCTGCGTGGCCCTGGCCGACCAATCCGCGCGCTGGCGCACCGCCTCCAGGCACTCGCGCATGCCGAGGCTCGACATCGCCAGATCGTTGCAGCTGACCTCCCCCGCCTGCATCACGTTGCGCAGCCGGAGCTCGATGGGGTCGAGGTCCAGCTCGCGAGCGATGACGTCCAGCTGCAGCTCGAACAGCGCCCGGGCGATGACCCCGCCGTGACCCCGCTGCGCGCCGCAGGCCGGCTTGTTGGTCACCACGCGCGTGCCACGGTAGCGCATGTTGGGCAGGTTGTAGGGCGCCCCCAGCAGGCTCCCGGCGTAGTACACCGTGGCGATGCCGAAGCTGGCGTAGGCCCCGCCGTCCAGCAGCGCCTCGTGGTCCAGAAACAGCAGCTTGCCCTGGCGGTCGACGCCGACCGTCATGCTGTGGAAGAACTGGTGGCGCGCCCGGGCGTGGAGGAAGACCTGCTCCCGGGTGAAGACGCTCTTCACCGGACGGCCCGTCTCCCGCGCCAGCAGACAGGTGGCGAGCTCGAGGGTCGAGGCCGCGGCCTTGGGCCCGAACCCCCCCCCCACCCGGGGCATCACCACCCGCACCTGGTGCTCCGGGAGCCCCAGCACCATGGCCACGGTCCGCGCCACGTAGTGCGGGGCCTGCGTCGAGGACCACAGCGTGAGCCGCCCCGTGAGGTCCATCTCGGCCAGCGCGCACTGGGGCTCGAGGAAGGCGCCGTTCTGCATCTTGCTCGACATCGATCCAGAGCGGATCAGGTGCGCCTCGGCGCGGGCGCGATCCACGTCGCCGAAGTGCTGCTCCACCCGGGCCGCGATGTTCTGCGGGTAGAGCTCGTGGATCTGGGGGCGATCGGGCTCGGTGGCGGTTCCTCCGTCGAACACCGGCTCCAGCGGCTCGTAGTCCACCTGGATCAGGTCGATGGCCTCCAGCGCCGTCTCGCGATCCACCGCCGCCACCGCCGCCACCTCGTCGCCCACGTAGCGCACGCGGTCCACGGCGAACACCTGCTCGTCGTACCGCGCGGGGCTGACGCCGAACAGCGTCCGCGGCGTGTTGGCCGCCGTCAGCACGGCCTTCACGCCGGGCAACCGTCGAGCACGGGAGACATCGACGTTCAACACCCGGGCGTGCGGCAGCGGGCTCTGGAGCAGGGCGCCGTACAACATCCCCGGGCGCTTCATGTCGTCGGCATAGACCGCCCGGCCGGTCACCTTGTCCAGCGCGTCCACCCGAACGTGACGTCCACCCACCACACGATAGGGAGGTCGCTCGCTCACTGTTCACCTCCCTCGCTCGAGCTCGTGGGCACGGTCTTCATCCGCCGCGCCGCATCGAGGACCGCCTCGACGATCTTCTGGTACCCGGTGCAGCGACAGAGGTTGCCGCTGATCGCGTGCCGCACCTGGTGTTCGGTGGGATCCGGGTTGCGGTTCAGCAGCGCGGTGGCGGTGAGCACCATCCCCGGCGTGCAGTAGCCACACTGCACCGCCCCCACGTCGACGAAGGCCTGCTGCACCGGGTGCAGCTGATTGCCCCGGGCCAGACCTTCGATGGTCAGCACCTCGAGCCCCTGAGCCTCGAGCGCCAGCACCAGGCAGGCGTTGACCGGCGTGTTGTTCAGCAGCACCACGCACGCGCCGCAGTCTCCCTCCCCGCAGCCGTGCTTCGTCCCGACCAGGTTGAGATCCTCGCGCAGCAGCTCCAGCAGCGTACGACGGGGCTCCACGGCGACTTCGTGCCGCGTGCCGTTCACCATCAACTCCATCAACTGCTTGTTCATGATGCCTCCCTGGCGGAGGCCTCGGCGCGCCGCACCGCCTGCCGCAGCGCACGCCTCACCGTCACGGCGACCATCTCGCTGCGGTAGAACGCCGGCGCTCGATGATCGTCGATGGGGCGCGCCGCGCTCCGGGCCGCCTCGGCCGCCTCGTGCAGGGCCAGCTCCATCCGATCCAGGGTGCAGCCCTGCACCACCTGCTCCGCCGCCGGCACACGCAGCGGAATCGGCGCCACCGAGGTCAGCACGACGCGCGCCCGCTCCACGTGGGTCGCCGCCGCATCGAGCTGGACGCTGGCGGCGCAGCCCACGAGCGTGACCTCCATCGCCGCGCGACGCGTGATCTTGATGTAGCAGCTGCCGGCCGGCCCACCCGCGGCGGGCACCGCGATGGCGGTCACGATCTCCTCGGGCCGCAGGTGCGTCTCCCCCGGGCCCTGGATGAAGCCATCCAGCGCGACCACGCGCTCGCCCCCGTCACGTGACTCCAGGTGCAGATGGGCCTGCAGCGCCATGAGCGGCGGGACCGTGTCGGCGCAGGGACGAGCGTTGGCGATGTTGCCGCCCACCGTGGCCCGGTTGCGGATGATCGGCCCTCCCACCGAGGAGGCCCCCTCGGCCAGAGCGGCCCACGGGGAATCGGGGCCCAGCAGCAGGTGGTCCTGCAACATGCTCATGGTGCACAGCGGACCGACCCGCAGCCCCTGGTCGCTGACCTCCACCTGCCGCAGCGCCTCCAGCTGGCCGAGCGAGACCAGGAGCCGTGGACGCAGATCGCCACGCTTCATCTTCAACAGCAGATCCGTTCCGCCCGCCAGCAAGCGGGCCTCGGAGCCCGCCTCCGCCAGCAGGCGGCAGACCCGCTCCAGACTGGCCGGCGCCTCGTAATCGAAGCGCGGCAGCAACATGCGATGCACTGGGTTATCCAAGGTCGCTCCTTGTGCTTGTGCTACACTGCACGGTAATGACCATCGTCGTCAACAGCCTTGCGCGGGAAGTTCCGGCGGGGATAACCGTGGCCCAGCTGCTGACCCGTGAGGGCGAACCCGAAGGGCATGTGCTGGTGGAGATCAACAACGTCTACCTCCCCGGCCGCGAACATCAGAGCCGCACTCTGCTGGAGGGAGACCGGGTGGAGATCATCCTGCCGGCCTTTGGCGGATAGCGCATCCTCATCCCGCGTTCGCCGTACGCTTGCGCGTGTAGATCACCTTGAATCGATCTGGCTCCTGTCGCATGCACTCGGTGCACCCCTCCTGGTCCAGCGGCACCGGCAGCAGCAACACCTCGTACCCCAGCTCCTCATACATCTCCACCGCCTCCGTCAAACGGGGCTCGTCAGCGATGAAGCAGCGTTGCCAGGTGTCGTCGGGCGGGGTCATCGCGGACACATGTCACCAGGAGTGCTGGATCGCGACGGACTCACACGCCGCGACGCAGGGCAGGGTAGGGCTGTCGTGACCTGTGGGCTTGCACGGCGCGCAGGATTCCTTGATCTTCCTGCGGTGCTCGTCGGACACCGCCGCCACCAGCACCTGCTCCATCGGGTCCTCCTCGATCATCACCAGCACCTGGGCCGGGCAGACCGCCACGCACGCCTCACACCCGTTGCAGCGCTGGGAGTCGATGGTGATGTAGAATCGGCCGGATCCGTCCTCGTAGCCGTGGTGCGCCTGCATCCGTCCTCCTGGCTACCGTTTCGCTCGCTGCCGCTGCTCCAGCGCGTGGCCAAACAGCGCCGCGCCCAGGGCACCCGCGAGCTGGCTGTCGATCCCGCTCTTGATCGACTCGAAGCCCAGCTCCCTCTCGATGCGCTTGACCACGCCCGTGTTCTTGGCGATGCCCCCGGTGATGGCGAACTCGCGCTCCACCCCCACACGGTCCAGCAACGCGAACACACGGTGCGCCATGGCGCTACAGTAGGCGGCCAGCACCTTCTCCTTGGCCCAGCCCTGCCGCAGCAGACCGGAGGCCTCGCTCTTGGCGAACACCACGCACGTGGTGGAGACCGGGGGCGGCTCCTGCTCCACGTCCAGCGACATCGGACCCACCTGGTCGATGGGGACCTGCAGTAGATCGGCGAAGACCTCCATCCCCCGGCCGGTGCCGGCGGCGCACTTGTCGTTCATCTGGAACGCCACCACCTTGCCCTTGTCGTCGCAGCGGATCGCCTTGCAGTCCTGGCCACCCATGTCGAGGATCGTGCGCACCTGGTTGCCGTACATGAAGTTGGCGCCGCGGGCGTGGCAGTGGATCTCGGTGATCGCCTTGTGCGCGAATGGCACATTGACGCGCCCGTAGCCCGTCCCGACGATGAAGTGAATGTCCTGCACCTGCATCCCGGTGTGCTCCTGGGCCCAGGTCATGGCGTCACGTGCGCTGTTCGGGCTGTTGGACCCGGTGCGTCGACTGGACCAGGCGTAGAGCCGCCCATCCACCATCACCACCGCCTGCGAGCTCACCGATCCCACGTCCACCCCGGCGGAGAGGATGGCGCCCTCACGCCAGTCGATGCTCTCGTCGTGCCAGTGATTCTCCTGCCAGCGCCAGTACTCCTTGTGCTGCTCGGTCGTGTGTGTGTCGGTCGGCATGGTGCTCTCTTCACGCCTGACTGGCTGCGGCGAGCGCCGCGCCGAGGGCCACGACAAACTCGGGGTTCTCGGGAACGTGCAGCCTCTCGGTCTCCAGCCCGCGCCGCAGCGAGTCGACGAAGCCGGTGTTGTTCGCCACGCCACCCAGCAGCACCACCGGTGGATTGCACCCCACCCTGCGGACCATGGCGATCACGCGGCTGGCGACGGCGTCGTGCACCGCCCGCGCCATGTCGGGCCTGGGCACGTTGTTGTGGATCATCGACACCACCTCGCTCTCCGCAAACACGACGCACTGGGCGTTCATCGGTATCGCCTGGGTGCTCCTGAGCGACAGCGGTCCGAGCTGCTCCACCTTCACCTCCAGCGCCCGGGCCATGGCCTCGGTGAACGCGCCGACGCCGGCTGCGCACTTCTCGTTGATCGCGAAGTCCACCACCTTGCCCTGCTCGTCGCAGCGAATGGCGCGCCCCTCCTCGGCGCCGATGTCGATCACCGTACGCACGTCGGGAACCAGGTGGAACGCGCCGCGCGCGGCACAGCCCACCTCGCTCATGATCCCGTCCTTGTCCGGTGCGTCCTCACGACCCGCTCCGGTGGCGATGACCCGCGTCACCTCTGCTCGATGGAGCCCTGCCTCCTTCAACGCCACGGCCATCACGGAGCGGGCGGTCTGCTCGGCGTCGAAACCGGCCAGGCTCAGCGCCCGGCCGACCACCTGACCGTCCCGGAGCAGCACCAGCTTCACGTTCTTGGCGCCCATGTCGATTCCCGCGGCTATCATGCTCTCCTCTGCTCCGAAAAGACCTGGGCCCTGCGAGCATCAGTAGGCCTTCGAGAGCGACGTCACAGATAGATCTGAAGCTTGCGGCGGTACTCGCGCGACAGGTCGTGGGCGGGCCCGAGCTCGTCGAAGATCGCCAGCATCGCGCGCCGGGCGCCATCCTCCCGGTACTCCCGGCTGCGCTGGAGCAGCTCCAGCAGGTGGTCCAGCGCCTCCTCGGTCAGCCGCTGTCGCGTCAGCGCGCCGGCCAGGGCCCAGCGGGCGTCGAGGTCATCCGGATCCTGCTCCACCTGCTGTCGCAGCGCCAGAAGCGGGGTGTCGTCACCTGCCGCACCCACCAGCTCGCCCTGCGCCCGCAGCGCGTTGGCCTGCTCGGCCACGAGGCTGCCGGAATCGATCCGATCCAGCGCCTCGGTGGCGCCCTGCGCATCACCCGCCGCGATCCGCGCCCGCGCCACCAGCAGCAGCGCGGCATCCTGGTGGTGGGGGCTGTTCAGCGCCGGCTGCAGCACCGGCTCCACCTGCTCGAGTTGACCCTGATCCAGCAGCTGCTCTGCCTGGCGCAGCGCCTGTTCCTCCGGCGCCGGCCGCAGCCCATCGAGGAACTGCTCCACCGCCCGCTGGTCCTTGAGACCGACGAACTCCCCCGCCACCCTGCCGTCCACGAAGGCCTTGACCGCCGGGATGCCGCGGATGCCGAACTGCACGGCGAGCTCCTGGTTGCTGTCGGTGTCGATCTTGACCAGCCACACCTCGCCCCCGCGCGCCTCCACCGCCTGCTCCAGGATCGGTCCCAGCATGCGGCACGGCGCGCACCACTCGGCCCAGAAATCGACTACGACGGGAACGCTCTTCGACCGCTCGATGACCTCCTGGTCGAAGGTCGCCGCGGTCGCCTTGGACATGTACGCCATCATGGTAGCTCCTGTGAGCGTAAAGATAACCAGACTGACGTCGATGGCAACCCCGGCGCGCGCCTTCCGGCCGCGCGGTGCTACACTTCGCGCGACACAGGAGTCAGACATGATGGTTCAGAGCCCCGATCCCGGCAAGCTGTGCGATGCGTCCAACGCCATCCTGCTCGTGATCGACGTCCAGGGGAAGCTGGCCGACATGGTCCGAGAGCCCGATCGGCTCAAGGGCGTGGTGCACCGGATGCTGCAGCTGGCGGGACTGTTCGAGGTGCCGGTGGTGTTGACCGAGCAGTATCCCAGGGGCCTCGGTCCCACCGTGCCCGAGCTGCGCGCGCAGTTCGACGCGCTGGCCTCGGAGAAGCACCTGCTGACCAAAAACGCCTTTGGCTGCTGCGGCGAACCGGCGTTCAACACGCTGCTGGAGCAGGTCGCCCGGCGGGTGCGCACCCGGGCCTTGTCGGGACGCTCCGCAGACACGCCTCGACCGGTCGATCTGATCGTGGTCGGGATGGAGACTCACGTCTGCGTGCAGCAGACGGTGCTCGAGCTACTGGGCCAGGGGTATCGAGTCGTGGTCCTGGCCGACGGGGTCAGCGGCCGCAGCGCCCTGGCCCACGACGTGGCGTTGCAGCGCTTTCGACAATGTGGTGCGGTGATCAGCGTCTACGAGAGCGTGGCCTTCGAGTGGACCCGGACCAAGGAGCACCCGAGCTTCAAGGCCATGAGCGCCATCATCAAGCAGTAGCGACCCCTCGGCTGCTACTTCGAAACCCGACGATAGAGCCGTCCGCCGAAGATCAGCGCTCCGGGTTTGACGAACCGGCCCTCGAAGTGTTCGGGCAGGTGGTGGGGCCACGCGGCCTTGATCACCACCGGGTCGCTGGCGATCTGGTTGGACCGCAACCTCACCCCCGAGAGCCACGCCGTCGTGGCCGGCTTCGACCCGTCCGCCGGAGCAACACCATACCGGACCGTGAAGCGCCCGCCGCGCCGGCCAATCTCCATCGAGGCCCTGACCTTCATGCCGCTGCCGCCCCGCCCCGCGGCGCGGTTCTGCGCGTCGTCGTCGACGAAGACGTCCGTCTCGTAGCGACCGAGGTAGGCCGCAGGGTTCTTCTCGACCCAGTCCTCGGCGGCCCGCCCCTGCATCCCGTAACGCTTCTTGGCTGGATCCCATCGCACGGCGTAGCCCAGGGCCTGCAGCAGCTCCTTGTGCAACCCGATCCAGCCGCGGGTCTCCCCGCTGGCAGCCCGCCCCTTGTGCGCCTGCGGTCGCTCCACAACGTCGATCTCGTCCTTGTACCAGCTGTTCAGGTGCTCGAGCAGCAGCGCCGGATCCCGGGGCCACGTGTTCTCCCGGCGCGGCTGGCCCCGGGCCGGGGCAGCGGCCAGGAGCAGGATCAGCGCCACCGTCGTCGTCGTATTCATGCAGTGATCCTACCAGTGCGCGTGACGGCTGTCACGGCGTCAACTGGACACCCCGGCCTCGTCGTGCCAGGCTGAAGTCACCGAGCAGCTCATGAAACGATGGCTCCCACCCCTGTGTCTGCTGTGCGCCTGCAGCCCCTTCACCGAGGTGACCCCCGATGGTTCACATGGGCCAGAAGCGGGCATCTACAACGACGCGTTCGTCCTGGGCGGCTACGGACCTGGCCCCCACGGCGCCCTGCCCAGCGGCTACTGCTGCACCACCAGCGACGAGTGCCGGTTCCGCAGCTGCCAGGCGTTCGGCGGCAGCATGATGTGCATGGATCCCTGCTCCACCGATGACGCCTGCGCCGGCTGGGTGCCCGAACTGCACTGCAACCAGGCCGAGGGGCGCTGCGAGCCGAAATCGGCCCAGACCGCCTGCACGCCGGCGGCTCAGTTTCCCCGGGGCTCCCGGCACCTCGGCGCGTGCTGTCTGGCGACCCACGACGGCGGGGCCGGGTTCGAGTGCGAGTCCAACCGCTGCTCGTCGTTCTACGACGGCAACCCGTACATCTGCACCCAGATCTGCGCCACGACCATAGACTGCCCCGGCGCCTACATCTGCGGGGCCACCGGCTACGGCTACGGGATCTGCGTGCCCGAGGCCAAGACCTATACCTGTACACCGTTCCTGTGACGGGTCTGTTATCCCCAGCAGCGTGACATCTGCTCGACGGTGAGGTGCCGTGTGTCACCTGAGATCGGGAACTTGGCCGTCTCGCGCGCTGGCACTCCTCTTGCTGTCTCCCGCGCCATGCGCCCCTCGACCCTGTGCCTCGGACTCGCCGCGCTGGCCGGCTGTGTCGAGCCAGTGGACAATCCGGCCGACAACGTCTTCAGCGCCCGGGTCCAGGAGGTGGTGCTGGAGGTGGACTATCAGCACGGGGCCGAACCCTGGACCGGACCGCTGCTGCACGAACAGCGGGCCTGGGATCTGGTGGTGGCCAACTTCGCGGCCCTGTTCGACCAGGGCCCCGCCCCGAGGCGGCTGGTGATCCCCACGGCGCTGGACCAGATGCAGCCCATCGCGCTTCCGCCCACCGAGGGCTTCACCCGAGAGCAGATCTGGGACATCGCCCAGCGCCACCGCGACGACTCGAGCAGCGAGGTCAGGCGCGTGTTCTACGTCGTGTTCCTAGACGGGTATCTGTTGGAGGATGGCGCGTTCCAGCCGCACATCCTGGGCATCAGCCTGCGAGGCCGGGGCGTTGTCGCCATGTTCACCCCCGTGACCCGCGCCACCAGCCACCTGGCCGAGCAGACCGGGCTGGTCCACGAGCTGGGCCACGCCATGGGCCTGGTCGACCTGGGGGTCGACCTCACCACTGCCCACCACGACGAGGAGGCCAGCGGCCACTGCTTGAACCCATCCTGCGTGATGTACCGGGTCAACCGCGACAGCCTGATGAAGCCGGTGTACCGGGAGAAGGTCGCGTACGGCATGCAGCCGGTGCTGTTCTGCGACCGCTGCCTGAGCGACGTGGGCCTGGCCACCACCCTCGCCGATCCGTAAACCCTAGTAGCGCCGCGTGAGCTGCGCCCGCCGTCCCCGGACGTAGCGACCCAGCATGCGGATCGCGTGGTCTCCGCTGCGAAACACCGGCACGCCCGCACGCTGGAGGTGGTCCGCCATCGGGTCGTAGAGCCGGCCCCCGTCGATCACCACCACGAACGGCTTGCGCACCGCGCGGAACAGCTCGATGGTGCGGTTGGCGTAGCCCGCGGGCGCGTCGAACACGTCGCTGTCGGATACGCCGTGCGGCAGGCTCTGCACCATGGAGGTCAGGGGCACGTTGCCGAACACGGCCATGTCCACCGCCGGATCGGCGAGGATCGCCTCCATGCACGCGATGTGCACCGCGTCGGAGGCCATGGGCGTCAGGTCCAGCGGGTTCTTCACCGTGACCAGCGTCGACAGCCGCGCCTCGCACAGCACCCGGTCCAGCCGCCGCACCGTCTTGGCCCCCAGCTCCGCGGGCTCCAGCTGGTGCCCCGGGCCGCGATGGTTGTCGGCCAGACCCACCACCTCGTAGCCCGCGTTGCTCATCATCGCCACGCGCCGGCCCGTGAAGCGCCGGCCCTGGAGCGTGGCCGACAGTCGCACCAGGTCGAGGAAGTCGGTGAAGGTTTCCGCCACCAGGGCGCCCGCGTCGGTGAGCAGATCGGCCAGGACCCGGTAGTCCCCGGCGACCGATGCGGTGTGTCCCATGGTGGCCTTCTGCCCCAGCGCGTTGCGGCCGGCCTTGTACACCACCACGTCCCGTCCGGCGGCCACCACGCGCTGCACCAGCGTCGCCAGGCGCTGACCGTCGGTGGGCTTCAGCCCCTCGATATACAGCGCATAGGTCGTGATGCCCTCGGTCTCGGCCAGCGCCTCGAGGAAGTGCGAGACGCGGGCGTCGATCTGGTTGCCCAGGGAGATCTGGTAGTCGGGGGAGAGGAAGTCCAGCTTGGTCAGGGCGGTGATCATGAACGCCCCGCTCTGGCTGATCAGCGCCACGTTGCTCAGGCCGTCCTCGACCCGCGGCAGCTTGGTCCGCGGGATGAACAGCGAGTCGAAGGCCGAGCGGCGAGAGACGAACCCCAGGCTGTTGTTGCCGATGAGCACCGGCCGGGCCGCCGGCTGCCGGGCCAGCAGCTCCAGCACCTGCTGCTCGATGGCCTTGCCCTCCTCGGTCTCACCCATGCCGCCGGGGATCAACAGCACCCCGCCCGTGACCTTGCCCGACGTCAGCGCCTGCTCCAGGATCTCCACCACCGACGAGGCCGCCACGGCCAGCACCAGCAGCTCCACCGGCTGCTCCAGCTCGTCCAGCGATCGCCGACAGGCCACGCCGTCGATGGCGTCCGCCTCGGGGTGGATCGCCACCACCCGCTCACCCCAGTCGGGGCCGCCCTCCAGCATGCAGCGCAGGATGATCCGGCCGACGTTCATCCCTTTCGCCGAGGCGCCCATGATCGCCACCCGCCGCGGCGCCAGCGCGCGCGCCAGGCTGTCGATCGGGAAGGCCGGGGCCGGCTCCAGGGCCGGACCCAGCCGCAACATGGCGTCCACCGGGATCCAGGCGTGTTGCTGCTCGTCCCACACCAGGGGGTTGAACTCCAGCTCCTGCACCGAGCGGCCACAGGCCTCCACCTCCTGCCGCAGGCGCTCCATCGCGTCGATCCAGCGGCTGAGCTGTCGGTGCAGCAGATCCGGCGCGCTGATCCCCTCCACCCCCCGCACGCGGCCGGAGGCCCAGCGGAAGAACAGCGCCGAGTCCAGCTTGCTGGCCAGTCGGTCGTCCGACGTCACGCCGGGCTTGAACAGGATCGTGCTCTGGTCCGCCAGCGTGGCCTGGGCCAACGCCTCGACGTAGGTTCCACCGAACCCGACGGTGAACACGGTGCCGAACTCGGGGCTGTGCCGCATGCCCAGCAGCAGCTCTCGCCCCAGCCCGGCCTCGAACGGGATCGCCTGCTCCAGCACCAGGCCCAGCACGCTCTGGCGCACGCCGGGGGGGAGTCCGTCCAGCATCACCCGGGCCGCCTGCTGTACGGGCTCCAATAATGCGCGCTGTGGGACCGGCTCCACGAACGCCACGCCGCCCACGTCGGACTTGTGCAGAATGCGCTCCGAGACCACCTTGAGCACCACCCGCCCCCCGGAAAACGGCGCGAGATCCACCGCCCCCTGCTCCAGCTGCTCCGGCGTCAGGAACAGGTGACGGGGCACCGGCAGACCCATCCCCTGCAGCAGATCGAGCAGCTCGTGCTCGAGCAACATCGAGCGCTCCGCGGCCCCCGGCGCCCGGGACAGAATGTCTCGGATGGTGTGTTCCATCATGTTGTTCCTTCGACGCTCAGCCCGGCAGCGCCTCCACCCCACGTTCCAGCAGCTGCCGCGCCATCTCGGCGGCACCGGGGATCGTCTTGTGTTCGAGCTTCTGCACGCGCTGCACCAGCGCGGAGAACTGTTCCGTGCGCAGCAGCTGGCACCAGAGGTCCACCCGCGTGGGCTCCAGCGAGGCCGACTCCAGGTGCTGCATCAGCGTCAGCACCGCGCCGGCGTCGGCGCCGGCCTCGACGCAGGCGAGGAAGAACTCGCCGTTGGCCTTGCCGTAGCGAAAGGCGTTGAGGTTGGCGCGCACGACCTTCTCCCCCTTGCGCTGGAACAGCTGTTCGATCAGCTGCTCCATCAGCGGCTGCGGCAGCGGGATGTAGGGCGCCGCCGCGCCCAGCACCACCATGTTCTGCGCCCGGTGCGAGCCGGCCTCCCGCGCCACCTTCTTGCCGTCCAGCAGCACCGTCCCGGGCTGGCCCAGCAGCACATCGAGGATCCGGCCGACCTCGGGGTAGTCCGGGATGTTGACCTCGGGCGTGACGCTGGAGACGATGCGCCCGTCGGGCCGCAGGTAGTCCAGGTAGCGCAGGGTCTCCATCGGCTCCACCCCCAGCAACAGATGCGCCGAGGCGAGGGGCACCATGTCGCTGAAGATCTCCCGGTCGCTGACCCGCAGGTGGCTCGAGACCGCGCCGCCGCGCTGGGCCATGCCGTGCACCTCGGACTGCTTGAACCGCAGCTCCTGCCGCAGCGCCGCGTTGTCCAGCACATAGGCGATGGAGAGGATCCCCTGACCACCCACACCACCGAAAATGAGATCAAAGTTCATGAGCTCGTCCTGTGAGTATCGGGTTGCTAGAGCTTGATCTCGAGACATGGACGCTGGCCGATGATCACGCTCAGCCCCTTGTGCTCGATCTCCTGCTGCAGGATGCGGGCGTTCTCCTCGACGTTCTTCGGCAGCGGCTGGACGACGCGCACATGCTCGGACGGCACCCCCAGCCCGGCCACGATCTGCACCACCCGCTCACCGGTGGACATGCTCTCCTGGGTCCCGGTCATGGCCACCGTGCTGTTGTCCACGATCAGCACCACCATGTTGGTGTCCTCGTGGGCCGCCGTCAGCAGCGGGGTCATTCCCGAGTGCCCGAACGTCGAGTCTCCGATCACACACAGCACGGGGTGCATCCCGGCGTCGGCCGCGCCCTTGGCCATGCTGATGCTGGCCCCCATGTCGAGGCAGGAGTCGATGGCCTCGAACGGGCTGTAGAAACCCAGGGTGTAGCAGCCGATGTCGCTGAACACGGCGGTGTGTGGGAACAGCTCGCGGATCACACGGATCGAGTTGTAGGTGTCGCGATGCGGACAGCCCTGGCACAGCTGCGGCGGCCGGTTCGCGAGCGGCAGATCCTGCGCGGGTCCGCACTCCAGAGTGGCTCCGCCGCTCCGCGCGCGTGCCGGACGTGGCTGTTGCAGCGCGGCGGCGACGATGTCCGGCGTGAGCTCGCCCCACGGCGGCAGGTGCCCGGTCAACCGTCCCTGGTACCGCTCGCGCGGGGGACGGCCCATCAGCCCGAACAGCTGGCGCTCGATGAACGGGTAGCCCTCCTCGATCACCATCACCGTCTCCACGTGGTCCAGCAGCCGCTGCACCTTCTGCTCGGGGATGGGGTAGACCCCGATCTTGAGGTAGCTCGAGACGTGGGACCCCATGGCCTGCTCATAGGCCACCTTCTCGTTGGCGGCCCACGTCGCCAGAAACGCGCCGTCCTTCCTCGCCACGCGCTGCAGGTACTCGAGGATCTCGGTGGAGGGCGTCCCGGGGTAACCGTAGGCGGCGGTTATGCCGGCGTCGATGGCCGCCTGAGCGACGGCCTCGTCTCCCAACAGCAACATCTTGCTCATCGCGTGCTCCTAACTCATGTCCTGTCGGCCCACGTGTCCACGACACCTGGCGCGGCGGTCAACCACCGGGGGTACGCCGGCTCGGTCATGCTCTGGAGTGGATCGACCGGCGAGGCCTTGTCTGGAGGGCTGGCGTGGATGCATGCCATCAACTACAGGAACCATGCTTCAGATCGAACGGCGTCTCCGTTCGATAGTCAAAGTAACCCCTGGCCCATCCGCTCGCAGTGTCGGTCCGGTTGCCAAACCCGCCTGGTGGTAACCATGGTTGGGGGTTGGTATAGTCCGCTACCGGTCACATCCCAGCCGTCTCTAACAGAGATAGAGATGGAGATCCAGGTCTTTGGGCCGCTTCCAATTGCAGGCTTGACCCAGATTCCCACTGTGAGACCATGCCGCAGTCATTCCCGGGAGTTAGCAGTTCCCGGGGTGCGGTTTCGTGGGAAAGGAGCGCAGAATGACGATCAAGCAGGGGCGGCCCATCGCCATCATCGGCGCCGGTCCGGTTGGTTCAATTCTCGCTGCCAACTTCAGCAAGCATGGTCGAGAGGTGCTGCTGGTGGAAAGCAGCAACCAGCGTCGCCAGCAGATCGCCGAGGGTGGCATCACAATCAAGGGACGGGTGCCGTTTCACACCAATGCCGTGGAGCTGATCCCGACGCTGGAGCAGCTGGAGGGCCACACCTTCGCCACGGTGTTCATCTGCACCAAGACCTGGTCGTTGAAGACGATCCTGCCCACCATGGCCAGGGTCGTCGGGCCCGAGTGCCTGGTGATCAGCTTCCAGAACGGCATCGGCCCCGAGGACGAGGTGGCGCGCCACTTCCCGCGGGAGCGCGTGGCCCGCGGCATCGTCAACTACGCCGGCGGCGTCAGCCCCGAGGGCGAGGTCACGATGAACTGGTTCAACCCGCCCAACTACCTCGGACCGCTGGACGAGGTCAGCCTGCCACGACTGGAGCGGCTGGCGGCGGCGCTCACCCACGCCGGGCTCGAGACTCAGGCCATCCCCATGGCCGACACCAAGAAGCTGGTGTTCTTCAAGACCATCCTCAACTCCGCGCTGAACGCGCTGTGCGCCTCCAACGGCATCACCATGCGACAGGCCATGACCTACCCGCACACGCGGAACCTGGCGCGGATGCTGATCCGGGAGGGCCTCACCGTGGCCACCGCCGTGGGCTACACCTACGGCGAGAACGCGATGGAGGTCTGCATGAAGTACCTCGACGAGGGTGGCGACCACCTGCCGTCGATGTGGACCGACCTGAAGAACGGCACCCGCACCGAGATCGAGTACATCAACGGCAAGATCGTCAAGCTCGCCACGATGTTCAAGGACATGGACGTGGACGCCAACATCTTCTTCACCTCGGCTATCGTGACCCAGGAGATCAAGACCGGGGTGAGGGCGCCCGACGACGTCCCGACCTACCTCACCCACTTCTGACCCTCCCACAATCTGACCCAAGGAGGCTCCACGTGAGCAAAAAAAAGGGCTGGGGCGACACCGTGCTCGGCTGGTTCGTGGAGCAGGGCGAGGACGACGCGGAGCGGGCACTGCAAGCCGCCCGGAGCGAGCCCGAGCCCGACCCCGAGCCCGAACCCGGGCCCGAACCCGAGCCTGCAGCCGCGGCGGCACAGAAGGATGCACCGCGGAACCCGATCCAGCTCACGGGCGACGTGCCCGCCCCCGAGGCGGGCGGAACCCTGGACTTCACCGCGGTCTTCCGCGCTGCCGGCCTGAGCCAGGAGGCGCAGGACCGGGTGGAGAAGTCGACCAACCTGCTGGGCACGCTCCCCGCCGATGCTCCGCAGCAGACCAAGCGGCAGATCGTCGAGGCCGCGCTCAAGGCCTTCGGCTACCCCGTGGAGCAGATCATCTCGGCCAGCGTGGGCGAGATTCAGGCGCTCCAGGCGTTCATCGAGCTGGGACAGCGCAACACGGAGAAGATCGTCACCGAGTCCAACCAGCAGATCGAGGCGCTGTCGCTGGAGATGACCCAGATCAGGGAGCGGATGCAGCAGAAGCTCGCCGCCCAAACGCGACTCACCGCCGTGTGCAACCAGCAGAAGCTGAGGGTGCAGGAGGTGCTCGAGTTCTTCGGGCAGGAGGCCGTGGCCAGCGTCGTGAGCCAGGCCGGTCGAACCGACGCGGGCGACCCGCCCCGGTGACTGCCACCTGGCCGCCGGCCCACCAACATGGGATACTGCCTGCATGAGGGGCGTGTACCTGTTGCTGGTTCTCGCCGCCGGGTGCGCCGGCACCCGATCCCCCGAGAGCTGCCCATTGATCCCCTACTGCGACGCCCCGTGCTGTGGTCCGTCCCGCCACTGCGAGTCCCATGTCTGCGAGGGCGTCGAGTGGTTCTGTCGCGAGACCTCACAGGACCACTGGGCCTGGCAGGCCAACCTGCCCTGCGTCCCACGGCCGGACGGCGGCAGCGACATGCTGCCCCTCGACGCTGGCCCCACGAGCTGCGGCCCCAACTCCATCCGCGTCGGTGGGGGCTGTCAGTGCACCCAGGGTTACGTCAACCAGGACGGCCTGTGGCCCAACGGCTGCGAGACAATCGACCCCGCCTGCTCCGTGGTCAACTGCAGCAAATGCCCGGTGGGTTTCTGCGGCCAGAACGCCGAGTGCCGCGACAACATCAAGTGCCGCTGCATCAGCAAGTACTGGCTCAACAAGGACGACAACTGGAGCAACGGCTGCGAGACCTACACCGCCACCTGCTCCCCCACCAACTGCAACGACTGCTACACCGGATTCTGCGGGATCCACGCCGACTGCATGCAGAGCAACTGCAAGTGCGTCGTCACCGGCTGGGCCAACTGCGACGGGGTGTGGGAGCGCAGCGGCTGCGAGTGCTTCGGCACCTGCGTCAACGGTCAGTGTCAGTAGGGTCCCGACCATGTCCACGCCGACGATCCTGCTGTTCGACATCGATCGCACGTTGATCGACAACGGGGGTGCCGGGCGACGGGCGATGGAGCGCGGGCTACAAGGCGTGCTGGGCGGTCCGGCCAACGAACGGTGGCTCGACTTCGAGCTGGGCGGGCTGACCGACGTGCTCATCGTCCGCGAGGCGCTGGGGCGCGGGACCACATCTGGCGCGGGGAGCTCCACTCTCCAGGGAGGCTCCGCCGCTCGGGAGCCGGTGGCGTCGGTGATCGAGGCCTACCTGTCGGCGCTGGACCAGGAGCTCTCGACCCCCGAGGCCGCGCGGGAGTACGTGGTCTACCCTGGGGTCGTGCCGCTGCTCTCGCGGCTGACAGGTCTGGGGCGGGTCGCGGTGGGCCTCGGCACCGGCAACGTCGAGCCCGGCGCGCGGCTCAAGCTGCGCCCCGGCGACCTCAACCGCTTCTTCGACTTTGGCGGCTTCGGCTCCGACGGCGTCGAGCGATCGGAGGTGCTGGCTGCGGGGCTGGAGCGCGGAGCCCGGCGCCTGGACCTGCAGCTCTCCCGCTGCCGCAAGGTGGTGATCGGCGACACGCCACGGGACGTCGCGGCTGGCCTGGCGGTGGGGGCGTGCTGCATCGGCGTGGCCACCGGCGAGTACAGCGCCGAGCAGCTGCTCCGCAGCGGCGCACATCACGCCTTCGCCAGCCTCGGTGCGCCCGGCGTGGAGCATGCGCTGCTGACAGACCCCGGCCGCCTGACGTAGGATGCGCGTCATGGCCAAGCTCTACTTTCGATACGGAACGGTCGGCAGCGCCAAGACGCTCAACCTGCTGGCGGTGGCGCACAACTACGGACAGCAGGACAAGCGGGCCTTCATCATCAAGCCCGAGCTGGACGTGCGCTTCGGCCACGACCTGGTCCACTCCCGGGCCGGGATGGAGCGGCGAGCGGATCTGCTGGTGAGCCCCGAGACCCGGCTCGATCCCGCGGCGTTCGACGGGGTCGACTGCATCCTGGTGGACGAGGCCCAGTTCCTCTCCCCCGGTCTGATCGACCAGCTGCGGGACGTGGCCACCAACCAGGGCATTCCGGTGATCTGCTACGGGCTGCGCACCGACTTCCGGACCCAGCTGTTCGACGGCGCCCGTCGCCTGCTGGAGGTGGCGGACTCCATCGAAGAGATCAAGACCACCTGCAACTACTGCAACCGCAAGGCGATCTTCAACCTCAAGCTGGCCGACGGGGTCCCGACGCTGGCGGGACCCACCATCGACCTCGGAACCGAGGAGAAGTACCTGCCCACCTGCTCCACCTGCTACCGGGACAAGCTGGCGGGGGTCTAGAGGCCGTCAGTTCGACGGAGCCATCGCCGTCTCGGCCAGCCGCTTCTGGGCCGTGGCCCGGGTCCGCTTCACCGCGTCGAAGGCCGCCAGCAGCGCGGGATCGGGGCAGCTGGTGGCTGCCCGCCGTGTTCGATCGATCTGCGTGGAGAGCAGCTGATACGCCGCGAGGTAGGCCTCCACGGCCTCGTTGACCGAGGCCATGCCGTCATCAGAGCGGTCCCCGGCGGTGGCCAGGCCCGGGCAGTGCGCCCGCCGGACGCCGTCGATGGGTCGCAGCGCGCGCCTCGCGGCGGCGCAGACCGCCCCGGCCCGGCGGTAGCCCTGTTCCACCTGGCCCGCGACCCACCTGGTCTCCCGCAGGCAGATCGTGATGTCGTTCAGGCGCACCGCCCGCGCCAGCTGGAGCTGGTGCGTCGCGGCGACGGACGGGGACCGATTCGTGCGGCCGAGGAACCGCATCCCCAGCGCCAGCACCAGCACCAGCGCCGCCGCGCTCAGCAGCAGCAGCAGCAGCTTTCGCCCGCCGATCCCCCCGCGTCTGGCCTTGTTCCATGCCATCAGAGCCCGAGCCTCCGTTTGCGTTGGTTGTCATACAGCGACGGCGGCCACAGCGTCGCGGCCTGATCGGCGCCCTCGACCTGGTCCTGGGGCTGGGTTCCGGCGGACATCGGACCGCCCAGGGCGGTGTCCACCGTGATCTGCGGACCGGTGCCGATGACGTGGCCCCAGCCGTACTGCCTGGAGATCAACGTCCCGGTCCCGACGGTGTTCCAGAACACGCCCCGGGTCGAGGTGTGCCCAGCACCCGAGCTCTCGTTGAGCCGGTTCAGCGCCTGCCATCCATCGTTGATCACGCACTGGTCCACCAGGTTGGCCATGGCCAGGCTGTGGTGGTACTCGCACATGGCGGGGGTGAAGATCGGGACGCCGAGCACGACGGTGGCGTACTGGCTGCCGCTGCTGGTGCAGCGCAGGAAGACGCAGCCCGTGGTGCCGAAGTCCCAGTTCTGGATCAGGTTGTGGCGCCCCCCCGTGGCCTCACAGTCGCGCAGCAGCACCTCGTTGCTGCGCGAGATCTCGAACAGATAGCCGTTGCCTCCGCCCCCCCGGTGCTGGGCGTTGTGCATCGAGGAGTCGGCCACCGTCACACGCCGGCTGCCGAGCACCAGGATCCCGCCGCTCTGCACGTGATACAAAGTGGTGTCCAGCGCGCTCCAGCCGGTGGCCTGGGGCGACTTGGTCGAGTGCACGTCCTGGACCCAGCAGTCCTTCGCGTCTGTCAGCTCCAGCACATGCACCTGGCTCTGACCCCAGGCGTCGTCCCACTTCACCGCGTTGGACAGCGACAGGTGCTCCACGCCGCACTCGCGGAGGTAGCCGGTCTCCTGGCGGAGGCTGGCCTTGTCTCGCACCAGGGCGTCGTAGCGCAGGGGTACGTCGACGGTGACGCGACGGGGCGCGGTGCTGGCGTCGACAGCGGTCACCGTGCATCGGAAGAACGGCTTCCACTGGTCGAGGAACACGGTCCAGGTGCCGGTCATCCCGTGCTGGGCCACGAAGTCGGCGGTGATGACCCAGCCGATGGCCACCTCGTCCCCCACCTTCAGCCCGGCCAGATCGTCGACGAACAGATCCACGTCGCGCGTCTTCGCGTCCTGCGCCAGCAGGATGTCTGCCCCCCGCTGCACCTCGCCCCGCAGCGTGATGTGGCTCTTGCCGCTCATGCCCTGAGACGTGGTGAAGTGCAGCAGGGTCTGGCCCTTGCCCGCGCCCCGCAGCACGACGTTGTCCCCCTGAACCACCAACGTCCCGTCGCAGCGGTAGACCCCGGCGGGGATCAGAACCAGGCCCCCTCCGGCCGTCTCGGCCGCGTCGATGGCGGCCTGGATCGCCAAACTGGCGTCGCTTCCGCCGCTGCTGTCGGCCCCGAAGCCGCTCACCACGTCATACACCTGGCCCGGCGGGCTGACGGGCAGCGCCGCACCCGCGTGGTACCCGGCGTGGGAAAAATCGGGGAGAAACCGTCCCTGGGCATCGGCCGGAAAGCCGGCGTACCAGGTGGGGGGATAGAGGGTGCTGCACCAGCGGCCCGCGGGGCAGGTCGGGAGCAGGTCGGGTCGGGGAGCGTCGATGGGTGTGAGATCGAGCGCCGGGTGGTCCGGTCCAACGGCATCCACCACCGCACCATCGCGCGCCATGTCCAGGCCGAGATCCAGCGCCACGCCCGACCCGGAACAACCGAGCGTCAGGCACCCGAGCACGAGAACCAGCGGGCAGCAGGTGGACAATCGCCAGATTGTACCAGGTAAAGCTGCGATCTTTCAGACAATGGTGTAGGCTCCTTGTCGATGGGCAAACGCGACCCCGGTCCAAAGGAGTGGCGAGATCTGTTTCAGTTGCAGGCCTTCCTCAGCCTCAGCCTGTCCGACCGTCAGATGGAGCGGCGGGAGCAAGTCTGGATCAAGCGCTACTTCTCCCGCCGGAGTCAGCAGAGCATCCGGGACCGCCTGGACCCGCTGCTGGCCCAGGGCCAGGGCGATTCGGAGGAGTTCGGTCTGCTGATGACCCGCGCGGCCAACGAGCTCACCGTGGCGGAGAAGCGACGTTTCATCTACAACCTGGCCCAGCTGTGCAAGTCCAAGGGCTCCATCAGCGACACCGAGTACGAGCGGGTCCTCGACCTTGGAGAGAAGCTGGGAGTGCCGGAGACCGAGGCCGACGCCATCATCAACTCGGTCTACAGCATCAACGACAGCTTCACTGCCATCGTCGGACTGCTGGCGCTGGGGATCATCCTGTACACGACCCAGGTGGTGATCATCCCGCTGATCATCGCCCTGTTCATCACGATGATCATCAACAAGGTGGAGGGGTTCGTCGCCTCGGCCCTGTCGCTGCGTCGCTTCCGCTGGTTGAACAAGATCCTGGCCATGGTGCTGATCCTCGGCGTGCTGTTCGGCCTGGTCATGGCCGCGGCCGTCTCCGGGCGAGAGATTGCGGATCGCGTTCCGCACTACGAGGAGCGCCTCACCCTGTCGCTGCAACGCTCCCACACCGCTCAACGGGCGTTGGACTGGCTCCGGGACAGCAACGTCCTGGATCAGCTCAAGCGCATGCCGGTGGGTAGCACGGTGAAGAGCTTCCTCGGCTCGCTGGTCAACCTGGCGGGCAACTTCCTGCTGGTCATGATCTTCACCGGGTTCCTCGTGTTCTCCAGCGCCTCGTTCCGCGGGATCCTGCAGGAGATGAACGACAAGATCAGCGCCTACATCACGATCAAGACGCTGGTCAGCGTGCTCACCGGGCTGGTGGTGTTCGTGCTGTGCTCGATCTTCGGCATCGACTTCGCGCTGTTCTGGGCCATCCTCGGCTTCCTGCTCAACTTCATCCCCTCGGTGGGCTCGATCATCGCCAGCATCCCTCCGATTCTGCTGTCCATGATCCAGCTCGACTCCTGGGCCATGGTGACCGTGTTTGGCGTGGTGTTCATCGCGCTGCAGGTGCTGCTGGGGCAGGTGCTGGAACCCAAGCTGATGGGCGACAAGCTGGCCGTGAAGCCGGTGGCGATCCTGCTGGGATTGATCTTCTGGGGCTTCCTGTGGGGCATCCCGGGCATGTTCCTCGCCGCGCCGCTCATGGCGCTGCTCAGGATCCTGGCCTCCAACTTCAACTTTAGCCGATCCTTCGAGCGCCTGCTGGCCGCCGAGCAAACGTGACGAGGAGACGTGCTGTGATACGTGCAACTGGGGAAAGGTGATGCAACAGATCCAGCTCCTGACGTCGCTGCAGCTGTCGCAGATCGACTGGAACATCGCGCTGCCCGTGGGGGAGGGTGCGGTGGGCCTGCTGCTGCTGATCCTGATCATCGCCCTGTGGCGTCGAGCGCAAGCCAACGCCATGCGGCGGAACGCGGAGGCCGAGCACGAGGCCTGGCTCGCCCAGCATCAGGGTCACCCGCCGGGCCTGCCGCCGGCCGGGCAGTTTTCTGCGGGCCTCGCTCAGGCGCCCTCACAGTGGATCGCCCCGGCGGATCAGCCGTCGCAGCCGTGGATCGCCCCGGCGGACCAGCCGTCGCAGCCCTTCGCCATCGCGCCTCAGCCGCAGCCACAGCAGCCGGGCGTGGCACCGCAACCCGTGCCGCAGCCCGTCGTCGCGCCGCCGCCCGTCGTCGCGCCGCCGCCCGTCGTCGCGCCCCGACCCGTGGCGCCGCCGCCCGTCGTCGCACCCCGACCCGTGGTGCCCGTCGTGCTGCAACCGAAGCCGCTGCCGTCGGAGGATCCCGAGGACGCCTCCACCGTGCTCCAGGCGCCCCGGGACCGGCTGCCGGTGCTGGATGACGCCGACTTTCACAACGACCGCGACGAGGTCACTGTCGTGCAGAGCGACGCCGACCGCCAGATGCTGGCCGAGATCGAGCGGCAAGCGCTGGCGGAAGCCGAGCGTATGGCGGCAGAGGAGCGCGAGCGGCAAGAGGCAGCCCGGAACGCCGAACGCGAGGCCGAGCAGCGGGCCCGGGCGCTGGAGGCGGCCTTCGAGGCCGACCAGCACGCCCGGCAGGAGGCCGAGGAGACGGAGCGGGCTCATCAAGCATCCGAGCAGCGCGCCCGCCAGGAAGCCAGACAGAGCGCCCAGCGTGAGGCAGCGCTCCGTGCGGCGTCGACACCGGCCCCCGCGCGTGGAGCGGAGGGCACCGAGCGTGCCCGGTCGGTTCGACCGCCGAGCGACGGCGACCGGGCACAGGCGGTGGCCAGTCAGCTGGCGGCCCAGGCCCGCAAGGCCCGGGAGCGCAAGGCGCTGGCCGACGCCGAGCAGCGGGCAATCGAGGAGGCGAAGGAGATCGCGCAGGCTCAGGGGGCCCATCGGGCGAAGCTGCAGTCGACGGAGCTGGCGCCGTCCGTGGACGAGCTCACCCCGGTGGAGCTGGAACCCCTGGCCACCGGGCCGCTGAAGAAGATCTTGCTGGTGGAGGACAGCAGCACCATGCGCCGGGTGTTTCAGATGGTCCTCGCCGGCGAGCCCTTCAGCCTGACCACCGTGGTCTGCGGCGACGAGGCGCTGACCACGGCCCGTGCGCTGGGACCGGACCTCGTCATCGCCGACCTGTCCCTGGACGATCGGGACGGCTACGCCATCTGCCGCGACCTGCGCCAGGATCCCGAGCTGTCCGGTGTGCCGGTGTTGCTGCTCCACGGCTCGTCGGTGGAATACGACCCGGGCCTGGCCGACGAGGTCCAGGCCAGCGGGGCCGTGGCCAAGCCCTTCGAATCCGACGCGCTGCTGGAGCTGCTCCGGCAGCTGATGGCCTGACGGGCTGCCAACACCGATTGGAGAGCACCATGAGCCAGACCCTGCGCTTCAGCGTTTCCATCGACTCGGAGCTGATGCAGCGCTTCGACGCGATGATCAACTGCAGGGGCTACGAGAACCGCTCCGAGGCGCTGCGCGACGTGATGCGCCAGGCGCTGGTGCGCGACGAGTGGGCCAAGGACCAGGAGATCGTGGGCACCATCACGCTGGTGTACGATCACCACAAGCGGGACCTGTCGGAGCGGCTGACGACGATCCAGCACGATCATGTCAACGCCGTCCTCTCCACGCTGCACATCCACCTGGACCACGACAACTGCCTCGAGGTCATCGTCGTGCGCGGCCCCGCCAAGCGCGTGCAGCAGATCGCCGACAGTCTGATCGGGACCAAGGGCGTCAAGCACGGCAAGCTGTCGGCCACCACCACCGGCAAGCGGCTGCGGTGAACCGATTCACCGGCCGAGCCTCAGCCCGGCCAGCAGGTTGAAGCCCGGCATGGGGTAGTCCTTGATGTAGGCGTATTCCATGTCCAGCAGGTTGCGCAGCGCAACGTAGGGCTCCAGCGTCAGCCCGGCCGTGGTGTAGCGGTGGCGCAGCATGAGATCGATCACGAACAGATCGCGGATCCGGTTGCGGGCGTAGTTGTCCATGTACAGCCCATGGACCCACTCGCCCCCCACACAGCCGCTGACCCGGTGCCGTCCGTACTGCCGCGCGGCCTCGAGCGAGACGTTGATCTTGCCCGAGGGGTTCTGCCGGGTGTAGCGGCCCACATCCTGCCAGTTGCCGGTGATCGACGCGCTCACCGGGCCCATGTCCCTCAGCAGCAGCCGCCCCTCCACGCCCCACACCGTGATGTGATCGATGTTGACCACCTCGGCGGTGGGCCAGGCCCCGAAGTAGCGGATCATGTCGTCGGCGTGAGAGCGATAGCCGCTGACCGAGAGCTGCACGTGATCGGCGTCGTAGCCCAGCTCGAGGTCCGCGTTGAGCGCGTACTCCGGGCGCAGGTCCGGGTTCGCGGTGGGGAACGGCAGGTATAGCTCGCGCAGGGTGGGCTGACGGAAGTTGCGCGTCACCCGGCCGCGGACCCACAGCCCGCGGTACAACTGCCAGCGCAGGCCGGCCTTGTACAGCGGCACCGGACCGTGACGGTTGCTCACCAGCCCCCGACCGCCGACGACCAGGCTCAGCCCCGATGCCGCACGCAGCGTGGCCTGGCCGTACGCCGAGACGCTGCCCAGCGGCTCCACCGCCTGGCGTGTGCCAGCGATGCGGTCCTCCACGCTGCCATCGATCCACTCGCCGGCCAGACCCAGCAGCAGCCGCAGCCGGCGATGCAGACGCCAGTTGGCCTCGAGGCTGCCGCCGCCGGTGACGTCACGCGAATAGAATCCATCGTACAGCCGGTGGATCCCGACGTTGATGTAGGGTGTGACGCTCAGCTGCAGCGGTCCGCGCGAGTAGCGTCCCGGCAGCGACGTGTTGCTGCGCCAGACGTCAAACCAGTGGTCGGTGTAGGGATGCGTCGCTGGCCCCGGATCCCCGCCCTGCAGGTGGAGCAGCTTCTGCCGCAGTCCGAGCCGCAGCGGACCGAGGCGCCAGCGCAGACCCACCTGGGCCACCGTCGTGGCGCCCCCAGCGCCCACCCGGTGCCCGTCGGTCCGCAGCAGACTCACGGCGCTCGACAGATCCAGCCGGCCCACCTGGCCCAGGAGCGCCACCGACTCACGCACCGTGTTGTAGCTGCCCAGCGCGGCATCGTTCTGCAGCTCGAACCCCGGTGCGTGACGCCAGCGGCTGCGCAGCTCGATCACCGCGCCCATGGCGTTGGAGCCATACAGCACCGAATCGCCGCCCTTGACCAGCAGCACCTCGTCCACCAGGAACGGAACATAGGCGTCGGGGATCGGGTGGCCGAAGATGCCCTGGTAGTCGGGGACGCCGTCCTCCACCATCAGCACCTGGGTGTTCGGGCTGCCTCCCATACCGCGGACGTGGATCGATCCCGAGGCGCCGCTGGCCACACCATGCACGCCCACCCCGCTCCCGGTCACATACATGTCGGCCGATTCCTGGGCCACCGCCTCCAGCAACGTGGATCGTGACGCGTCTCGCAGCCGCTGACCGCGGACCCGGGTCGACCCGGCGGTCTGGTCTCGCGACACGGGCCGACGGCCGGTGACCACGACCTCGTACACCGGCTGTGTCTGGCCCACCCCGGATGCCCGGGGCTGGCTCGTCGGAACCACCGGCTGGCTCGCCGGGGGGGCGGGCTGGCTCGTCGGGACCAGCGGCTGGTTCGCCGGCTGCGCTCCCGCACAATGCGGTGCGAGCCACAGCGCGATGAGGAGCATCGACCGGGCGCAGGCCATCAGTGTCCGTAAGGACCCGGCACGGCGAAGTCCTGCTCCATATCCTGCAGCACGATCTCGAAGCGGTGAAACTCGTCGTACCCCACGCGCTTCACCGAGATGCTCTGGTACGGAAACCACATCGGCGCGAGGGAGGGCTCCGCGTCGACGCCCCCGTCGTGCTGCGACCGCTCGCCATCTCGTGTCGCGCTGCCCCCGACGAGCTGCTCCCGCACGTCGTACGTCTCGAAGTGCACGTGGTCGGTGCCTGGCAGGCACCGCTGCGGCGCCGTGGCCTGGCCCCGGGCCAGCACCTGGTTCCAGCGGCAGCCGCTGAAGCTCGGATCGCGGATCACGATCGACTCGGCGGTGTTGTTGACGATCACCACCTCCGGGTGACGCAGCTCGCACCCCGCCAGCAGCAGCGCGGCGATCACCGTCAGGGCAGGCACTGGGTCGTCAGGGCAGGCACTGGGTGTTTTCCGTTCGCGCGGCGTAGGGCTTGAAGCCGTAGGAGGGCCACAGCGCGAGGATGCGATCATACAGCGCCTGGGAAACGGGCTGCACGCCCTGGGGCGGACAGGGGCCCTGATGGTTCGGCATGTTGATCGCGATGGTGCGGGTCTGACCGTCCACCACCTCCTCCTCGTTCTTGCTCGCGATGGGCAGGCAGTGCGCGACAGCGCAGGTCGGGTCGTTCCACGCCGCCACCATCAGCACGTTGTCCAGCCCCGGCGTGACCGCCACCTGGGGGCTGGTCTTGCCGATCTCGATCGGACCCAGCTCCACCCCGAGATAGGAGCTGTGGCAGATGGTCCAGGGCGGGTTGGCCGCCATCAGCGGGTTGTCAAAGTCGTTCTTCAGCGACACGTGGGCCGTGCCACCACCGTCGCCGCAGGCGGTGAGCAGCAGTAGCAGCCAGGCAATGCATCTCATGTGACTCCTTTTCGAGCACGGGTTGCGCCACGCCAGTGGTGTTACGACTTGTTAATTCGTAACACCATTAACGCCATCCGGCCAACCTGTCAAGCGTGATCGCGTGATCTGGTTGACCCATCCAGAGGTCGGCGTACGCTGCCGAAAACTCGGTGGAGGTGCTCGATGAAGACCGCACGTTGGCTCTGTTCGCTGACGATCCTGGCCCTCGTTGGTTGCAGCGACGACGGCGGTGGACCCAAGCCCGACGTGAAAACCGATGGCCCCGTCGCGACCAATGGCGAGATCGACACCACCCTCGACGCAACCCGGACGGACCGGCCTGCATGCAGCAACTGCAGGACCAGACCTGCGGCGCGCTGCAGCACTTCGCCGACGACACGCTGCTGATGTCCGAGTACCTCCCGCAGCCCTGACCCCCTCGCAACCGAACGATCCTGCCGCTGGTCGCGCTGGAATGGCTTCTGTCGCGTGAGACGAGGCGCGTCGACCAGGTGTTGGTCGACGAGTCGCTGATCGACGCCGCGGCGTAGCCGTGCAACGACGCCGGACCAGGCCGCCCGCACACCGCCACGCCACACCGGGTCCACGCTTGACGGATCGGCCCCCTATCCCCCATCATCGGCCCACCCTGGAGCGGTCATGATTCGTGCATTCTCCATCGCGGCGACGATACTGCTGGCGGGCTGCAGCCTGAAGCAGATGGCCCTCGATCAGACGGCCGGGATCCTCAAGGACACCATGCCCGCCTTCGAGCGGGACTGGGACTGGCAGCTGGTGGCCGACGCGCTGCCAGCCAACATCAAGATGATCGAGGGCTTCCTGCAGGCCGGGCCGGGCAACCGCGACCTGATGCTGCTTTCGGCCCAGGCCAACGCATCGTACGCGCTGGTGGTGCTGGAGGACCAGTGGGAGCGTGCCGAGGAGGACAGCCCGCAGTCCACGGCGCTCGCCGGGCGCACGCGGGAGCTCTACCTGCGGGGGCATCGCCACGCCATGCGGCTGCTGGAGCAGCGCCACCCGGGATTCATCGCGGCGTTCAACAAGAACGTCAAGGCGCTGGAGCCGATGCTGGCGCAGTGTGACGACGAGGACGTGCCGGGCCTGTTCTGGGCCGGGATGCCGCTGGCGGCGGCGATCAACGTGTCGCGAGACGACGTGACGATGATCGCCCGGTTGCCGCTGGCCAAGGCGCTGGTAACGCGGCAGCTCGAGCTGGACGAGACCTACTACCACGCCGGCGGCCACATGATCTTCGGCGCGCTGTATGGCTCCATGGGGCAGATGCTGGGCGGCGACCCGAAGAAGGCGAAGAAACACTTCGACCGCGCGCTGGAGTTGACTAAACGGCGCTTCCTGCTCGTCCAGACCATGTACGCCAGGACGCTGGCCGTGCAGCTGCAGGACCGGAAGCTGTTCGAGAGACTGTGCAACGAGGTGATCGAGGCCGATCTGTCCATCAACCCGGAGCAGAAGCTGGCCAGCGTCGCGGCCAAGCGGCGAGCGCGACGCCTGATGGCCCGCGCCGACGAGCTGTTCTGAGCGCCATCCCCCGGCACCGTCCGACGGACCGAATACCCAGGAGGAGACCATGACACGCTGGATGCTACCCCTCGCCGCGCTGACGCTGCTCGCCACCTCGGCCCGCGCCGAGACCGAGATCAAGATCGCCACCGTGGCCCCCACGGGCTCGGCCTGGATGCGGATCTTCAACAAGATGAAGGCGCGGGTGGCGAAGGAGACCGGGGGCGAGGTCAAGCTGCGGATGTACGCCGGCCAGGTACAGGGCGACGAGCGCGACGTGGTGCGCAAGATGCGCACGGGCCAGCTGCAGGGCGGGTCGTTCACCGCCGTGGGGCTGTCGATGATCAACCCCAAGGTGCTGGTGCTCCAGGTGCCGCTGATGTTCGACAGCTACGCGCAGCTGGACAAGGTGCGCAAGGCGCTGCACGAGGAGTTCGAGAAGTCGTTCCGCGAGAAGGGCTTCGAGCTGCTGGGCTGGGGCGACGTGGGCTGGGTCTACATCTTCAGCAAGAACCCGGTGACGAGCCAGGACGACCTGAAGCGGCAGAAGGTGTGGGCCTGGGGCGACGATCCACTGACCAAGACGCTGATGCGCACCGCGGGCATCTCGCCCCGGCTGCTGGGGCTGCCCCAGGTGTACCCCGCGCTCAACACCGGGATGGTGGACACGGTGTACAACTCGCCGCTGGCCTGCCTCACGCTGCAGTGGCACACCAAGGTCAAGTACTACTCCGACTTCCCGCTGGCCATCGCCATCGGCGCCACGGTGGTGACAAAGAAGACGTTCGACAGCCTCAAGCCCGAGCACCAGAAGCTGCTGAAGCAGATCGCGATGAAGTATCACGAGGCGCTCAACGCCCGCGTGCGCAAGGACAACGACAAGGCGCTGACGGTGCTCCGGGGCCAGGGGCTCAAGCCGGTGACGGTGCCGCAGAAGAGCCAGCAGCAGTTCCGCGACCTGGCGCGCAAGGTGGCCGACCAGTTCGCCCCGCGCTACTACCCCCGCGAGCTGCTGGATCGCGTGCGCAAGCTGCGCTGACCGGCCATACTTACCCGGGCGATCTGACGCCGGGGGTCGAGCTACACGCTCGAGATGTGGGGCATCGCGCAGGTGTTCTACACCCTGCCTGCCAGCACGACGCTGGCCGCAGTCCGCGCGCTGCGCGCCGAAGTGGCCCCCCACGGCCCGCCTGCAGTACACTCCGAGCCTCACCCGGAGGTACGCCGTTGCAGGTCATCACTCGACTCGATCGCGTCTTCGCCAAGGCCGAAGAGATCTTGCTCGCCCTGCTGCTGGTGGGCATGGTGCTGCTGGCAGCGCTGCAGGTGCTGCTGAGGAACATCTGGGACACCGGCATCGACTGGGCCGACATCACGCTGCAGAACGTCACCGTGCTGGTGGGGCTGCTGGGCGCCGCCATCGCCACCAGCGAGGGGCGGCACCTCAACATCGACATCTTCTCCCGCGTGCTCAAGGGACGCAGCAAGGTCGGGCTGCGGGTGGTGATCGGGCTGTTCTCGGTGGTGATCTGCGTGCTGCTGGCCCGCGGCGGCTGGACCACGCTCTTGGCGAACTACGGCCCATGGGTCGAGAACATCCCCCAGGGCTGGAGCAAGGCGCACAACCTGCGGGTGCAGTTCCTCGAGGGCTCGATCCCGCAGTGGCTGTCGCTGTCGGTGCTGCCTGTGGGGTTCGCGCTGATCGGGTTTCACTTCTTTCTGCGGCTGGTGCGCGACGCCGGCACGCTGCTCACCGGCACCGAGTGGGAGCAGCAGTCCGGCAGCGGCGCCGAGGGTGACGCCGTGCTGGACGAGATGACTCAGGCCGAAGCGGTCGACGGCGACGCCGGCACATCCAGCGAGGGAGAGGCACGATGATCGTCGGTAACCTCGGGATCATCCTGCTCGCCATCGTTGGCGCTCCGCTGTTTTTGATCATCAGCGCCGCCGCACTGATCGGGTTCTACTACACGGGCCGACCGCCGGCCGACGTCACGGGCGAGATCGGCAAGCTGGTGCAGATGGACTCGCTGATCACCATCCCGCTGTTCACCTTCGCCGGCTACATGCTGGCGGAGAGCGGCGCGCCGCGGCGGCTGGTGGCCGTGAGCCGGGCCCTGTTCGGCTGGTTCCCCGGCGGGATGGCGATGGTCACGCTGGTGACCTGCGCCTTCTTCACCACCTTCACCGGCGCCTCGGGCATCACCATCGTGGCCCTGGGTGGCCTGCTGCTGCCGGCGCTGCTGCAGCAGAAGTACCCACGCAACTTCTCGCTGGGCCTGGTCACCACCAGCGGCAGCCGGGGGCTGATCTTCCCGCCGTCGCTGCCGGTGATCATCTACGGCTACGTGGCCGCCGTGGACATCACGCGGCTGTACATCGCCGGCATCGTGCCCGGGCTGCTGGGCCTGGCCGCCATCGGCTTCTGGTGCATCCGCACCGGGGTCGTGGCCAACGTGCCGCGCACCCCGTTCGATCTCCGGGGCGCGATGAAGGCGCTGTGGAACGCGCTGCCCGAGGTGCTGCTGCCGGTGTGGCTCATCGCGCTGATCCTCACCGCCGTGCTCAAGGTGCCCGAGGCCGCGGCGATGACCGCGCTGTACGTGCTGCTGGTGGAGGTGCTGATCTACCGCGACATCCACCCCATCCGCGACCTGCCGCGCATCACCAAGGAGAGCATGGTGCTGTGCGGCGCGATCCTGGTGATCATCGGCGCCTCCCTCGGCCTGACCAACTACCTCGTGACCCAGGAGGTGCCCCAGGCCATCGTCACCGCGATCCGCTCCACGATCGAGAGCAAGTGGACCTTCCTGCTGGCGCTCAACATCTTCCTGCTCATCGTGGGCTGTATGATGGACATCTTCAGCGCGATCGTGATCGTGGTCCCGCTGATCACACCCCTGGCCGCGACCTACGGCGTGAACCCGATCCACCTGGCGATCATCTTCCTCGTCAACCTCGAGGTGGGCTACAGCACGCCGCCGGTGGGGATGAACCTGTTCATCGCCTCGTTCCGCTTCCGCCAGCCCATCGTGCGGCTGTACCGCGCGTCGCTGCCGTTCGTGATCCTGGCGCTGGTGGCGCTGGTCGCGGTGACCTACATCGAGCCGCTGTCCACCTTCACCGTCCCCAGGGGCGGTGCGGCGATCGAGGGCGGCATGGGGGGCAGCACGACACCGGCGGCCGGCAAGACCCCGGACAAGACCAAGGTCAAGCCCAAGACCCAGCTCGGCGTGGATGGCAAGCCGTTGATGGACGGGATCTGCGACAAGACGCTCAAGGGCGATCCGGACTGCGAGGAGATCGACGACGACGTCGACATCGACATCGACGACGGCGAGAAGAAGGACAAGCCGGAGAAGAAGGAACAGAAGGAGGGGAAGGAGTGACCCGCGTCAGATGACGTAGAACCTGAGGATGATCCCCAGGCTGACGCCGGAGAAGTCGAGGTTGTAGGGTTCGGCCTCCCCCAGCCACTCGTGGACCTTGATCCCGGTGTCCTTCTCCATCAGGTCCCCGGTCTTGACGTAGCGGTAGCGCAGTTCCAGCCCCACGGCGAAGACCTCGGTGATCAGGAAGTCGGCGCCAGCCAGCACGTGCGCCCCGACCCCCGAGTCGGCCTTGAAGTCCGGCAACCCGAAGTTTGGATCGATGTCAAAGAACGACCGCGGGTAGAAGAAGACGGCCGGCCCCGCCGCGGCGTAGACGTACAGCCGGCGGATCAGCGGGTAGTAGCCCCCGACGAGGATCGGCACCTCCATCACCAGCGAGTCGATGTGCAGCGTGCCGCTCAGCCCACCGAGACCCACGCTGGAGGAGGCCTTGCTGTACACCGTGTCGTAGCCCACCTGGGCCATGACGTAGTACGGAAAGTAGTAGCGCAGGGCGAGCTCGGCGTTGATCTGCAGCGGGTTCTCGGCGGCATCGCCCGAGATGCCGGCGCGCCTCACGATCGTCGCACCCAGATCGTGCAGCCGGCCCAAACTGGCCGATCCGAAGCCGAACGAGAGGCTGCAGGCGAAGCGGTTGAACCGGGCGAAGGGTTCGGGCCCGGGGTCGGCGGGGGTCTCCACCGGGACCACCGGGGCCACCGAGGGCGCTCTCCGGGCGGCGACCGGGTTCGGACGCGCCGCGGCCAGGGCTGGCAGCAGCAGGATCCAGGTCGCCAGAGCGGGGGATGTGAACCGCATGCCTCACCTCCTGTGGACGGCAACGGTCCTTCGTGATACCTGCCCCTGTCAAGGAGGTCCGTGATGACCATCACCCTGTGGCTGCTCAGGGGCAAGCCGGACGCGCCGGGCTGGGGCAAGCTCCAGGCCGATTCCATGTCGCAGACGATCAACGTGCTGACCTTCGACCGCGATCGCTGGGCGCTGATCAAGGCCGAGGAGGCGCCTCACGGCTACGAGGGGCTGGATCCCATCGATCCGCCGGACGGGCTGTACCTCGACAACGACGGTCGACCGATCTACGTCGCCGGCCGGCGGGAGGTGCACAGCGCGCGGGCGGTGATCAAGGCCCTGGGCCAGCAGGCCGAGGCGCTGCTGCAGAAGCTCGGGGACGCGGACATGGTGCTGGACCGGCTGGGCCGGGCCTACTGACGCGAGATCGGAGCGGACGGGGCGGAGCCGCGGTGCTCCGTCCAGCCCTGCACCAGCGCATCGAACAGCGCATCGGCGATCTGGCGATACCCGGCCCACGACAGGTGTACGTGGTCCGGACGGGCCAGCGGCGGAGCGGCGCGGACCCAGTTGAAGATGGCGCCCGAGCCGCCCATGGCGCCCCGCTGGTCCCAGAAGGCGCAGCCCCGCAGGCTGGCCACCCGTCGCTGCTGCTCCACGAGGGAGTCCAGCCGGGAAGGCACCTCCCACCGCCGGGCCTCACGAGAGTAGCGCGCCTGGTCCGGCGGCCCCAGCACGAGGCAGGCGGCGTCCGGGGCCATGCGGCGCATGCGCCGAAGCGCGTCGTCGAAGCCCGCGGCGAACGTCTCGGGGGTGAGGTTGTCGGAGTCGACCTCGTTGGAGCCATAGGCCAGCACGACCAGGTCGGGCGCCAGGTGGCGGAGCTGCTCCGTGATCAACGCCTCGTTCCACTTGCCGATGACCGAGGCCCGGGCGCCGTTGATCCCCAGGGCGTCCACCACCACACCCGGCTTGCCGCTGCCGAGGTCCACGCCGAACAGCCGCACCTCACCGGTGGCGCCGGTGAGCAGCTCCAGCTGCCGCGTCCCCCGGGGCAGATCGACGTGGGCCACGGCTGGCTCCTTCTCGCTGCCCACGGTCATGATCCAGCGCAGCCGCTTGCCGGCGGTCTGGACCATCACGCGTCCGCCCCCCGGCTGCCGCAGGTAGTGGATGTCCGCGGTGGCGAAGCTGTCCCCGCGGCGACGGGCCGCGATCCGGGCCCACGCGGTGTGCGTGGTGTACATGCTGATCCCGCCCGGCCCCAGCAGATCGTCGCGCGGCTGGGGATGTCGGCGGGAGTAGTGGCTCCACAGCCGCTCCACACGCCAGTTGCGGCTCTCGCTCAACGTGACCTGCAGCTGGCGGTAGCTGCGCCACGGGCGGCCGAGGTAGACGAACCCCGGGCCGCCGTCGCCCAGCCGCTGCTGCAGCTGCTGGCGCAGCCGAGCCACCAGCGCCTCGCCGGCGATGTGCGAGTCGCCCCAGACGATGATCCGGGCGCGGTGTGCGCGTCCGTCACGCAGGGCCTGCAACCGGTCGTAGAGTCGGTTGAACGCCGCATCGGGACGACCCGACAGCTGGACCTTCAGCGCCTGGGGCCCATCGCCCCCGACCACGGCGGCGTCGCTGAAGGACGGCAATGTGCGCTCCACCGGCCGGCTTCCCGTCTCCATCGGGGGTGAAGGCCGCGCCGGCCGCGGCGACGGCGTCACCGGACGAGGTGTCGGGTGCTGGCAGGTGACGCTTCCCACGGCACAGGCCATGCCCAGCCCCACCACAACCTGGAATCCGCATCGCCTCATACCTTCAGAGTATGCGAGATCTGACCCGAAACAAGTTTTCGCCGCTAGCTGTGGGCCGCCGATCTACAATGGTGCATCCGACAAGCTCGAGGTGAAGCATGGCGAGATGGATCGCGCTGGGGGTCTGGCTGTTGTGTGGTGGCACGGCGCGGGCCGATCTCGTGCATTTTCTGCATCCCCACCCCATGCCCCCTGGACTGCACCGGGGGATGTGTCACATCGACGGACCGCACTTCCACGCCTTCAAGCCACACCAGCCGCTGCTGTACGTCCAGGTCGACGACAGCTGGGCCTTCATCGGCGACCCCACCGAGTTCGAGCCCGAGGAGCCGAAGTACGCCTACTACGGCCACCACCCGGCGTTCTGGGTCGACGGGGACGGCCCCGAGGTCGCGCATTACTGCTACATCAGCGGACCGCACTACCATCTGTATGCGCCGCCGCGGCGGCTGAAGTTCGAGGCCCGCGGGGGCGTCAACTGGTACGTGGGGGTTCACCCCGCCTGGTATGCGACGCGGTACCGGCGACACCGCCACATCGACCGGTACTATGCCTCGATCCACCTGGCGCACCCGGTGGTGACCGTCGAGCCCCCCGAGGGCTATGTCGGCTTCGTCATCGGCCCCTCGGGGCGAGCGCGGGTCCACGGTCGGGTGCACGGAGACCTCCACCGGGTCGCGCCCCCACCGCCCGGCATCAACGTCGACATCCGCATCCCCGGCGTGGGGGTGATGTTCGGCGGCGGCCCGCGACGGGGCGTGGTGTACCACGACGGGCGACGGGGCAAACACAAGCACCATGGTCCGCCGTCGCACGCACCAGCCTGGGGTCGACGGGGGCATGGTCGAAAGGGAAAACGCAAATGATGCGCTGGATCGTCATCGTCGCGCTGGGTCTGTTCGTCGGCTGCGGCAAATCCGACAGCAAGCCCGCGGCGCAGCAGGGCAAGGGCCCCACCGCCCCGGCGACACCGTTTCCCCGGCAGGTGGCCACATCGCTGAAGAAGGCCGGCCTCCGGGTCTCCGCCTTCGAGGTGGCCGCCGCCAGGCCCTACGACGCCGCCGCCTGCGCCAGGGGCGAGGTGGACCGGCTGGACGTGCTGATGTGCGAGTTCGCCGACGCGGCTGCCAGCCAGAAGGCCGAGAAGAAGCTCGAGCAGTTCGCGGCCGGAGCCGTCTCCGGTGGGACCCGGCGCGCGGGAAACCGGGTGCTGGTGGTGGCGGACCGCAACAAGACCGACCTGGAGGGCAAGGGCATCAACCGGGTGCTCACGGCGTTTGCGGGCCAGTAGCGCCTGCTCCTGCACCGCTATTGATTGACGCCTCTCGCCAGCTCCCCCTATAGTCGCCCAACTCGTGCAGGTTTTGGGGATTGGTGGCCCTTCCAGCGAGATTGCCATGTCGTTGGCCAAGACCAAGATCGACCACAAGCGGCTGCTGTTCCTGCTCCTTGGCATCGTCCTGTTCGCCGCGGTCTACTTCTCGTCCGCCTGGCCCGACGCCGTGGATCCAGCGGGCCAGCACTTCGAGCTCACGCGGCAGGGCAAGGGGTCGCTGGCGGTCTTCCTGTGGGCCGGCACCTGGTGGGTGTTCGAGGTCGTGCCCATCGGCGTCACCAGCCTGGTGATCGGGATCCTGCAGGCGCTGTTCCACATTCGAGACGCCAAGGAGGCGTTCAAGGACTTCATGGATCCGTCCGTGATGTTCATCTTCGCCTCCATCGTGATCGCCAGGGTGTTCACCAAGACCGGGCTCACCCGGCGGCTGGCATACCGCATGCTGATGGTGGTGGGCGAGAAGACCAGCATGATCATGCTGGGGTGCTTCCTCGTCACCGCCGCGCTGACCCACATCATGGCCCACACCGCCGTGGCGGCCACGATCTACCCGCTGCTGGCGGCGATCTACTCGCTGTACGGGGAGGGCGACCGCCCGACCCGGTTCGGCAAGGCGCTGTTCATGGGCATGGCCTACGTCGCCGGCGCGGGCAGCATCATCACCCTGCTCGGCGCCGCCCGCGGCGCCGTGGCCATCGGGTTCTACAAGGACATCGTGGGCAAGGAGGTCAGCTTCTTCGAGCTCAGCAAATACATGGCCCCCATCGGCTGGTCGATGGTCTTCGTGCTGTGGGGTTACTTTATGGTGGTGCTCAAACCGGAGAAGAAGGTCATCCCTGGGCTGCGGGAGAAGGCCCGCCGGCTCAACGCCGATCTGGGCCGCATCAGCCGCCAGGAGATCATCGCCGCGCTGATCATCCTCACCGCCATCGTGATCATGTCCCTGCGCTCGTTCATCCCGGCGCTCAAGCCGCTGGACAAGACCGCCATCATCCTGTGCTCCACGGTGCTGTTCTTCATCCTGCGCATCCTGGACATCGACGATCTGGAGCACGTGCCGTGGAACATCATCCTGCTGTTCGGTGGGGCGATGAGCATCGGCTTCTGCCTGTGGGAGACCGGCGCGGCCAAGTGGCTGGCCGTCAACTGGCTGGTGATGTTCCGCACCGCCAGCTGGTTCGTGTTCATCATGGGCATCGCGTTCTTCGTGATGGTGATGACCAACTTCATCATGAACGTGGCGGCCATCGCGATCTCGCTCCCGGTAGCGCTGGTCATCGCGCCGTACCTCGGCGTGGCGCCCGAGGTGATCCTGTTCGCGTCGCTGGTCACCGCCGGCATGCCGTTCCTGCTGCTGGTGGGGGCCGCGCCCAACGCCATCGCCTACGACTCGAAGCAGTTCACTCCCGGCGAGTTCTTCCTCTACGGCCTGCCCGCCAGCGGCCTGCTGCTGGGCCTGGTGGCCCTGGCGATCACGGTGGTCTGGCCCATGATGGGGATGCCCATCACTCTGGCCAAGTGAGCACGCCGGCCAGAGTCAGCACGGTGTGGCACGGCCCGCGGGTGCTGGGGTCCAAAGCCGCGCTGGCCCTGCTGGCATTCTGGGTCCTGCTGGGCCTGACGTTGCTGGTCCCCGGCCCACTGCGCGACCGGCTGCGCGCCGCCTCGGAGCCTTCGCCCACGGCCCCTTCCGTCCCTGGCGTCCCCGGCGTTCCGAGCGCCCCGCGCCCGCCCGTCGCCGCTCCGGAGCTGAGAGGCGGCACGATTCGCCTGCCCATGGGCGAGGTGCAGCTGGATCCGGTACAGGACCCGCACCACGCGATGGACCACTTCCATCACGCTCTGGCCCGCACCGAGGCCCGGCAGCCCGGGGCCATCACTCGCGTGCTGCACTACGGCGACTCGCTGATCGATCTGGATTTCATCTGTGCGCCGGTGCGTCGAGCGCTGCAGAAGCGGTGCGGGGACGGGGGCCACGGCTTCGTGCTCGCGACCAGACCCTGGCGCTGGTACAACCACATGGGGATCTCGCTCACCGAGTCCGCCAGCGGCTGGGATCACTTCCGCCTGGTGGGAGGTCGCGCGAGAGACGGGCGTCTGGGCCTGGGCTGCGCCGCCGCCGAGTCGACCACCCGTGCCTGGGTCCGCATCACCGCCACCGAAGCCCGCGCCAGCCGCATCGAGATACAGTACCTGCGGATGCCCGGCGGCGGTCGCATCACGGTGCAGCTGGACGGCAAGCCGGCGGGGGTGATCGACACGGCCTCGCCGACCCGGGAGCCCGGCTTCCACGAGCTGCGCGCTCCCGACGCCAACCACACCGTGAAGCTCACGACCCGGGGTCACGTACGGCTGTTCGGTCTGGTCCTGGAGCGAGAGGGACCGGGCGTCACCTGGGAGAACCTGCCGCTGATCAGCGCCCGCTTCAACCAGTTTGCCCGGCTGGATCCAGCGCATTGGACCGCACAGCTGAAGCACCGCCGTCCCGACCTGGTGCTGTTCCAGTTCGGGGCCAACGACACCATCAGCTACGGTGGTGACCTGACGCGTTACGGGACCCAGGTGCTCACCGCGCTTCAGCTCGTACGCCGCGCCCTGCCCCGCTCGTCGTGCCTCGTCATTGGACCGCTGGACCGCCTGCAGCGCAGCCACAAAGGCGAGCTGATCAGCCCACGGGTGGTGCGCACCGTCTCGGACAAGCAGCGCGAGGTGGCGCTGGCCGCGGGCTGCGCCTTCTGGGACGGCCAGCAGGGGATGGGCGGCCGCGGCTCCATGCGCCGCTGGCTGGCGCAGGGCCTGGTGCTCAAGGACCATGTGCACCTCAACGTCAAGGGCTCGGACCTGCTGGGCTTCGTGCTGGAGCAGACGTTGCTGCAGGGCTATCAGCGTTTCCGGCGCGGCTCCTCCGGCAAGCCATGATGCAGGAGCGCTGACATGCTGTTCAACAGCCTGGAGTACGCGATCCTGCTCAGCGTGGTGTTCGTGGCGTACTTCGGCCTGGCGCAGATCGGCGCCCTGCGGCTGCTGGTGCTGCTGGCCGCCTCCTACCTGTTCTATGCCTGGTGGAGCCCGTACTACCTGGTGCTGATCATCGCCTCGTCGATGCTGGACTACTGGGTCGGCGGCGCGATGCACCATCAGCGCGACGAGCGGCGACGACGGCGGCTGCTGCTGGTGAGCCTCGTGGGCAACCTGGGCCTGCTGGCGGTGTTCAAGTACTTCAACTTCTTCTCCGACTCGGTGGCCCTGGCGCTGACCCACTTTGGCCTCCCCGCGCAGCGGCTGCACCTGGACGTGGTGATCCCGGTGGGGATCTCGTTCTACACGTTCCAGTCGCTGAGCTACACCATCGACATCTACCGCCGCCAGCTGGAGCCGGTGCAGGGCCCGCTGCGGTTCCTGGTGTTCGTCGCCTTCTTCCCCCAGCTGGTGGCCGGACCCATCGTGCGCGCCGCGGACTTCCTGCCCCAGCTGATCCCGCTCCCGACGCTGAGCGTGAACCAGGCCGGGCGCGGCCTGTTCTGGATCGGCGTCGGGCTGGTGAAGAAGGTGGTGATCGCCGATCTGCTGGCGGTGAACCTGGTGGACCGCGTGTTCGAGATGCCGGTGCGCTACACCTCGGCCGAGCTGCTGTGCGGGGTCTACGGCTACGCGCTCCAGATCTACTGCGACTTCTCGGCCTACAGCGACATCGCCATCGGCTCGGCGCTGCTCCTGGGGCTCTCGCTGCCGATGAACTTCAACGCCCCGTACCGCGCGCGCAACCTGCAGGACTTCTGGCGCCGCTGGCACATCTCGCTCTCCACCTGGCTGCGGGACTACCTCTACATCACCCTCGGCGGCTCCCGCGGCTCGGCCTGGGCCACCTACCGCAACCTGATCCTCACCATGCTCCTCGGCGGGCTGTGGCACGGCGCGGGCTGGACCTTCGTCGCCTGGGGCGCGCTCCACGGCGTGGGTTTGGCGCTGACCCGGGCCGTGCAGCGAGGGCAGCGCGCGGCGCCACGCCGATGGCTCCAGCCGCTGATGATCCTGATCACGTTCCACTACGTCTGCCTGGGCTGGATCTTCTTCCGCGCCTCGAGCTTCGCGCACGCGTGGGACGTGCTCGCCGGGCTGGGGCAGCTGACGGGCGGCACGGCCAACGTCTCGCCGCTTTTGTGGGGCGTGCTGGCCGCCGGCGCCCTGACGCACCTCGTGCCCGACCGCTGGGTCGAGCGCGGCCGGGACCTGGTGGTCTGGCTCCCGGCGCCGGTGCAGGGGCTGCTGCTGGTGGGGGTGGTGATCGTCGTGCGCCTGGCGCGCACCACCGAGGTCGTGCCGTTCATCTACTTCCAGTTCTGAGCGAACCGTCGTCGGTGCGCGGCGATCGCCGAGTCCAGCTCTTGTGATGTACATCTGGACGATCCATAATGTACATCATGGCTTCCAGGAAGGGAAAGCAGGGCCGGTGGTCCATCGCCCGCGCCCGCGAGCGATTCGCCGAGCTGATCCGCTTGGCTGCCCGCGAGCCGCAGCCGATCTACAACCGGGACCGCCTGGTCGGGGTGGTGGTGGATCCGCAGAGCTACGTCGAGTTCATGCGCTTCAAGCAGCAGCAGGCCCAGCGATCCGTGGGAGCGGCGTTCGAGGAGCTGCGCGCGCTCGGGGAAGAGGAGGGCTACAGCCTCGATCTCGGCGGGGTCCGGGTCGACCGTCCCAACCCCCTGGCAGAGCGCGAGGGATGAGGCAGCTCTGCGACACCAACCTGCTGTCGGAGCTCGCCCGGCCCGCACCCAACGCGGGGGCGCTGCGCTGGGCGCGACAGGTCAAGGTGATCGGCCTGAGCTCCATCGTGGTGGACGAGATCTGCTTCGGCCTGGGATGGCGACCGAACCCACGGATCCAGGCCTGGCTCGACGCCTTCCTGCAGGAGCACTGCGTGATCCTGCCGGTCACCGAGGCCATCGCGCGCCGGTCGGGAGGGCTGCGCGGCCGGCTTCGAGCCAGCGGCAGCACGCGGACCCAGGCGGACATGTTGATCGCCGCGACGGCCATCGAGCACGACCTGACCCTGGTCACCCGCAACACCCGGGACTTCGAGGGCTGCGGCCTCTCGCTGCTCGATCCGTTCGACTGAGCAGCGCCTGCCCGAGCGAGCTCTCGACGTGATGCATAGCGGGGCCGAACGATTCATCTGCGCCCGTCATGCCTCACGGGTGATGCATAGCGGGGCCGAACGATTCATCTGCGCCCGTAAAATGCCTCACGGGTGATGCACAGCGGGGCCGAACGATTCATCTGCGCCCGTCATGCCTCACGGGTGATGCATAGCGGGGCCGAACGATTCATCTGCGCCCGTAAAATGCCTCACGGCTTTTTGGCCTCGGGGGTGAGCTGCCAAGGAATCTTGACCCGCCGCCCCCGACGGGCTTTGATGCTGGCCATGGACGCCATCGTGATCAAGGGTGGCCGGCGACTGTCCGGCGAGGTCACCATCAGCGGGGCAAAGAACGCCGCCCTGCCGCTCATCGCCTCGGCGATCCTCACCGGGGGTCGCAACACGTTCAAGAACGTGCCCGACCTGATGGACGTGGGCACCATGGCCCGGGTGCTGAGCGTGATGGGGGCCGAGGTCTCGGGGCGGCGCACGCTGAAGGTCGCCACCTCCTCGATCTACAACCTCGAGGCGCCCTACGACCTGGTGCGCACCATGCGCGCCTCGGTGCTGGTGCTGGGCCCGCTGCTGGCGCGCTATGGCAAGGCCCGCGTCTCGCTGCCCGGCGGCTGCGCCATCGGCGCCCGCCCCATCGACCAGCACCTCAAGGGGCTGGAGGCGATGGGGGCCAAGATCGTGCTCACCGAGGGCTACGTCGAGGCCACCGCCCGACGGCTCAAGGGGGCGAACATCGTGTGTGAAATCGCGACCGTCACCGGCACGATGAACCTGATGATGGCGGCCACCCTGGCCAAGGGACGGACCACAATCGAGAACGCCGCGCGCGAGCCGGAGGTGGAGGAGCTGGCCCGGGTGCTGAACAAGATGGGCGCGCGGGTCCACGGCGCCGGCACCGGGATGGTGCACATCGAGGGCGTGGACGACCTGCACCCCGTGGAGCACGCGATCATCGCCGATCGCATCGAGGCCGGCACGTTCATGATCGCCGCCGCGGTGACCGGCGGCTCGGTGCAGCTCAAGGGCTGTCTCCCGGAGCACCTGGACGCCGTGATCGCCAAGCTGCGGCAGGCCGGCGTGGAGGTGGTGGCCGAGGTGGGGGGCATCCGGGTGCGCAGCAACGGGGAGTTCCGGCCAGTGGACATCACGACCCAGCCCCACCCTGGCTTCCCCACCGACATGCAGGCGCAGTTCATGGTGCTGGCCGCCCTGGCGCAGGGGCAGAGCATCATCAGCGAGACGATCTTCGAGAACCGCTTCATGCACGTACCGGAGCTGGCGCGCATGGGGGCCGACGTCCAGGCCCAGGGGCGTACGGCCATCGTCCGCGGCCCGACGCGATTGCAGGGCGCGATCGTGATGGCCTCCGACCTGCGCGCCTCGGCCGCGCTGGTGCTGGCCGGTCTGGTGGCCCGCGGCACGACTCGGGTGCGGCGCGTGTACCACCTGGACCGGGGATACGAGCGGCTGGAGATCAAGCTGCGCAAACTCGGAGCCAACATCCGCCGCGTGAAGGAGTGACGCCACAACACTGGCGATTCCCTCGCTTCTGCATGTATCATCGTACGGCTGCGAGCAATTGTAGTCCGGGCGACCAGTAGAACGACCGATGGACGAGCACGCAAAACAGGCAGAGCGGATCCTCTCGGCGCTGAGGCGCCACCCGCGGATCGTACATCAGGGCTTTGTCTCGTCCGACACCCACCGCGAGCGTCTGCAGCAGACGATGCCACAGCTCGTGCCCTTCGGCGTCGACGGCTACCATGGCTTCCTGCCGCTGCTGGACTGGGACCACCGCCTGCCGTCCAAGACGCTCATCCTGCGCATCTACTCGTTCTACTCCGACCTGACGTTCCGCGCCGGGACGGCAGAGTTCCACGTGCGGGACGAGCAGATCAAGGCGCAGGACAAGTTCCCGGAGTTCGACGTCCCGGACTTCGCCGGGCTCACGGCGGACGAGGCCTACGAGGGCGAGCTCAACTCACAGACCGGGGAGGTGGTGCAGCTTCGACTGGTCAGCAGCTGGCGCCGGGAGATCGGTCATGGCGACGCACGGATCGCCGTGCAGGTGGTGCGGCGCTCGGGCGAATTCCGTGAGCTCGCCGCCCGGATGCGACGACGGCCGGACTACCTCGGTGATCTGGAGGCCGTGAGCTGGACCCCGCCCTGTGAGAGCGCCCACGGAAGCTGGACCATCGACGTGTGGTACCTCACCGACCTCGACGCGGCGGTGGGCAAGGGACGCAGCTTTCTCGTGGACCTGATGACAAAGAAAGTGATTGGCGTACGCGAATTCGTGGTGCGCTCGGGGTAAAATCATGCGACTTCGACATTTCGTACTGCTGCTGGTGTTGTTGAGCTCCCGCGACGCCCTGGCTCGCAACTTCGAGCTCCGGGGCAAGAACGAGCTGTGCGGCGGTATCGGCTTCGCCGGCGACTTCACCGACTGGACCCCGGGCGGGTTCAAGTGGTTCAACGACTACAGCCGTCAGCTGAGCAAGCTGACCTGGCTCAACTTCCAGTTCAACGTGGTGCTGGGTGGCGGCCGGCGTTACAACTGCCACTACGACCCCCGGCTCAAGGACAACGTCTGTGACTACCGCGCGCACTTCGGCGGGTATGCCGTGGAGCTGGCCGCCGGGGTGAAGTTCAAGTGGCGGCTGCGCAACGTGCCGCTGCAGTTCCACGCCAAGGTCGGTGGCGCGCTGGACCTGCTGGTGTTCGAGCGGCCCGGCGACAACATCTCGGGCGTGGCGATGGCGGTGCGGGGCGGATTCGGCGTGCGCTACTTCTTCGTCCCCAGCTTCGGCCTGGGCGCCGAGATCATCCCGACCTTCGGGCCCGCCTTCCTCAGCGACGGCATGGGCGTCGAGTTCTACGGCGCGATCGATCTCAACGTCGGCGTCGAGTACCGGTTCTAGTCTAGAGGCTGTTGCATAAATCGGTCAAATTTGGCGGATCCAGGCCGATTTGAGGCCAATCGGCGGATCAGCCGCGGCACAAACGTGCAGATTCGAGCAAAGCAGGGATCCCCGGGGCCGGATCGCAC
>Ga0210044_10000669_pt1 | contig 51879 bp, 56 predicted proteins | sample CryGey13umfilter_2_FD_183959 | JGI IMG/M metagenome (GOLD analysis project Ga0210044, IMG submission 183959) | Groundwater microbial communities from aquifer in Utah, USA - Crystal Geyser 4/9/14 3 um filter (SPAdes) (version 2) | ecosystem: Environmental > Aquatic > Deep subsurface >...
TCCATTTCTTTTACTTCGTGAATAGTAACTAACTGACCATTCCGGCATTTATACATGCCGGGTTCATCAATAATTACCGGCAAACTATTTGGTTCTACGGCAAATTGTCTCATTATTTCTCCTGATTAAAAAGACTTGTAAGAGGTAGTAAAAGGCTCTATTTCTGTATCAAGGCAATCGTCTGAACTTAAAATAATCTCTTCATTATTATAAAGTAGCGTTGCTTTTTTAATAGCTTCCTCAATGGAATTTGCTTGAATTCCAATAATTTTAGAAAGTGTTTCTTTTATTTCAATTTCAAAAGTTTTCATATTTAATTTTTTAGCTCCATGTAAAATAGATCGGGTATAGAATGCTCGCGGAACACTGCCGTGTCCTGCTCCTTTTGTGTTAATGAATTAAACTTTTTCAAAGTAATTCCTCTCAATGATACCTGTCGAGATAAACGATTGAATTGCCTTAACATCATTTTTTAGGCTTTTTTCTAGGAAATCTCTAAGTAATAAAGCATCATCTGGGAAATCTTCTGCTCCTATCCACTCATCGCTTATTCTAAGCGCTATTGCGGCAGCCCATTGATTGCGTTCAAATTTTTTCATTGTTAATTCCTTGGAATAATTACTGGATGTATAGGCTTGCAAGAAGAAATAAAAATCACAGACGTAGAAAACCCCGACATCTTGTGAATGCACGGGGCTTGTTAATTTACAATCAAATGAATTGAGACATTACCTTCACAATAAAATAAATCCCAATCAATGAAATATGCATAGTATATGCAAACAAATAACTGTTGTTTTGGTGATTCTTATTTTACTATTTCTTTGAATTTTGGTATTGATGTCAATCTTTATATTGCAAATAAGAAGCCCATTCTTCAGGGAATGAACAATTTAAAGGGCTATTTGCAAACATGGGTGCAATGTCAGCATCCTTATGAATAGCGAGTTGACAACCTAGCCGAAAAACAAAAAATCGATTGTCAGGATGATCTTTAGCATACTGAATAAATTGCTCGATATATTGTTTAATTTCAGGTAAAGGCAAAGTGGCTGCAGGATCACGTAAATTTGGCGTATCTGGTCGTCCATCCTTGGTAGGGACAGCATAACTTCTTCCTTGTAATCCATAGCCATTACCATAAATAGCACCGAACTTTTGTTTAGCTATCAACGCTGAACCTGCTCCATGCCGCCCTGCCTTATTAGAGCCAAACACAATAATAGTATCCGACCTTTGAGGTAACGATCCATCCTTATGAAAATGATAGTTCACTGTTTCTATCCTTATGGTTAACATTACAAAACAGAGATAAATACCATGGACAAAGAAATATAGGCACGATAAGAATTGCTTTGTTTAATAAAAAAGAATATAATTAAAGCAGATATAAATATACATTAGCTTTTAATTGATTGCACGAAAATCCTCTCGTTCAGGGAGAATGCGGTCATCAATATTCCAAGGGCATGACATGTCCGGCTCACCTGCCAAGTGAACGATGCAGTAATGTCGTCAGCAACAGGAACTCACCGAAGCTATCAATCCCATTCCGGGGTAGAGGCAGTAGGAATCCCCTGCCTTTAGGCAGGGGAGGATGTCAAGTTTATTAGTTCATGCAATGCATTTCCATGTACAAGGCTACATCCAGTAATTATTCCAAGGAGTTAAAAATGAAAAAAACTTTGCAATTTACAGTATTTGTCGATATTGAGGTTTCTGATGATAAAGAGGTCTTCGTCGAAGATATCGCAAAAGGTATCAATTACGGAATCAACTATATGATTGGGTTTAATGAGTTGTGTGGCGAAGTAAATAAGCACGTTACTGTTGGAGAAACTTCTGTCGTCTGCCAGCCAATAGATAATTAGGAAGCGTCATTAACGGAAGCACTCATCCTCCCGTTTACGGATGGATATTTCTGCTCAAGCGACAAACGCGCTGAATTAACTCGCTGCTCAAGATCGGACCGTGTCATTGTTATTTCCTTTTTTATTTAAAAATAGTAATGCAATTATTAGCATTACATTATGGTATGAATCTCACTCATCAAGAATAATCAGTGCAAAAATGTTTAAGTCGGTCAATACTAGAAAAATTAGTCATGATCCGTGATGAATCTCAGTAGACGTTCCGTCCGATCGTGACCTGCTTGACTCAACGCTCTTTCCTGCCGTGTATGCCGTTACATTGGTTCGGTAATTACGGTTGACTTCCTCCCCGCCCTGAAAGACGGGGTTTTACGGCGCAACCGATAATTATGTTATTTTTTTTATCAATCATTACTTGTGATATCTGGATATCTATGTAAAAAATTACAGGCTCATGCTCATTATCTCAATTAGCAAGACGTTTACCACCGGTTTTTCAATAAGGAGCAAGATATGGATTTATCAACAGCATTTTTTAGTAAAATAATGCACCTCACCAACGTCCCCACTGATTTGCTTGAAGAAGCAAAAAACCTGAGTGCTGCATCCGACGAAAATGGTGAAGTTTTTCTCGACATCGAAAACATACCAGAAGAAGTTGTTCTTTCTAAAAAAATGAGACAAATCACTAATCTCGCATTCAAGAACGATTGCGGAACAGTTAATTTGCTTGGCTAACAAAAATAAAAAACACCTTACGAGGTGTTTTTTATCGCCTGTTATATTTATATTCATTCAAAAAAAACCCGTACAGATTTCTCTATACGGGTAAAGTGTGTAGAGGGGGAACCTCGATACACAAACATTATGTCACATCATTTTGAATTATGCAATTCACCCGAATTCGCCAACATTATCGGTTGCCTTCGCATTGCGAGCACCAGTGCGATATTTGTAGGTATATCGCCTTACAGTGCCGTCAACAAGCACGTTTGCACCCCACCAGTTACTGTCATGATTCACGTTCCTTTGACACTCACCTGTAGAGGTTATTGCTTTAGCTGCTTCTTCAGGTGATAGCTCTGGAGATTTTGATGTCAACACGGGTTTCTTAGGTACATAGGCTGGCTCAGTAGGCGTACCTGGCATGATTGGTTGCTTTGATTCGGTTGCTTTAGTGTGAGAGACAAGAGCAATGATGAATTTGGCTAACTCATCCTGATTGAGAGTGCAGTATTTGTCACCGATGTAAACAAGTGCTTCGCCGTCCTCATATTTCTCGACGCTTAACACTGGGTTGATTCTCGTAAATGCTGAATTCATATTTCCTCCAAATTAAGCTACTAAGACAGCTTAATGATTGAAATTAAATGAACGTCACATCTTGTTTTTTCGGCAATTACAAATAGCAAAGGATGAGAGGTACTGTCGTTAATTGTTTTTATATTACCTTTCAATCTTCATAGCGACTACGCGCCAATTTCCGAAGTCACGGCCCTCCTGCGTTAGTCCGTCAAGCTCAAATGATATTTCATTTGCATTTGTTGCGGCGGCAGTACAACAAAGCACCATAGCGGCAGATAAAGAAGTCACTCGGTCTAACTGTTCTGAGGCATTAGTGAGTAATGCAATCTTCTTCTTTACCAACTTACCAAGCGTAACGTCATCAAGATCACTCCAAAGCTCTGCTGCCTTTTCTTCTGCTGTCAAAATTAGTTCAGCCATGTCATTCTTTCTTTTCTTTAAAGTTAAATTAGACGTGAATAATTGGTGATAATTATCTTGTATACCGGCAGTAGTCATTACCAGCCTTTTCATTATATATCAAATGTAATTATTATTCAACCATTCTGGTGTAGATGTTGACTACAAATCCAGAAGTATTTTTGCGCAAGTTTTCAGATAAAATAAGTACATGTCAAATATAGTATATATAGACGTGAAAAACCCCAGTCTTTTGACTGGGGTTTGGTTAAAACAGTTGGCTTTGTTTGCTTGATGGCGAACGGTAGTCAATCACGTCAGATGTCAACACTACGGCCTTCATCCGTGCAATCAAATATGGAGATGTATTAACGAGATTGCACATCTCAACGGCTAAGTTGAAATTAAATATTTGCCATAAATTCGTCATCAAGATTTTGTTTGATGCCATCGAATATATCCCGAGCTACAAAATCAAGGTTACGTTTAATAGCATCGAATATATCCTGAGCAACAAAATTTTTCAGTTCCTGAATATTCACCAAACTACCGTCTTTAACAGCAAATTCGCGTCCATCAACCTCAACGAACTCACGGTCAAGCATGGTAACACTTGCAGATTCGTCAGCCGAGACTGCCTCTGCTACTACCTCACCAGTTTTGAGGTCAATAGTACAGTCGGTTGTAATGACATAACCACGTCCTTTAGCGTCTAAATCCCACACCGAATTAAATTCTCCGACAATTTTCATTATTTTTCCTTTACGATTAAAATTAACTGAAACAGCCTTGTAATCAGTAAGTACAGCAATCCATCAAAATTACCAAGGATTACCAAGAACATTTGCAATTGCCCATACAGAATCACCATCGGTCAGAGACCAGTAACCACCCTTGGGCTTGCTATGTTTTACCTGCTTAAGGCAATGTTTTTCATCTGGCTGTAAATCAGATTTTCTTAATATAAGGACCAAGTTCATAGAAAATGAAATTATCGCTAATAGAGCCGTCTTTTTTGATTGGATAAAGCATCACATTAACATATTGATTATCAATCGAAATCAAATAATCTCCAACTGAATAATTAGCGCCAATCTCATTCTTAACTGCATCACCAATTCCATACCCATAATGCTCACGGACAATTCCATCAAGCAATTTTATTGCTACTTGGACTTGCTCAGCAACGATATCACGCATCTCTTCAGGCAAGTTAGAGGTAACGTATCTTAAATCAACAACCCTTGCTAAACTCAATACAATTTTCTTTGTTACTGACTTCATTTGTAGCATAAATTCTTTCTTAGTAAGCGAACTAGATAATGATACCTTACTTACAATGAATTAAATTTCAGTCTATTTATCATTCATTTTCAAGTAACCAATCTTCCGCCTTTCTCAAATAGTGTTTCATTATTAATAATCACCACGCGTCATGGAAGGATTCTCAAACTTCGAACAGTTTTTCACGAAATCGAGAATAATTGTACCCAGGTCGCCATTGCGCTGTTTACCAATGATAATTTCAGCTCGTCCTGCATCAGCAGTATCTGGGTTATAAACCTCATCACGGTACACAAACAAGATTAAGTCGGCATCTTGCTCAATTGCTCCAGACTCGCGTAAATCCGACATCATGGGACGTTTATCAGGACGTTTTTCGAGGTCGCGATTCAACTGAGATAACGCAATAACAGCAATACCCATTTCTTTTGCCATACCTTTTAAAGAACGCGAAATTTCAGAAATCTCTTCATTTCTGTTCCGCCCTTTGCTGTGACTTGTCATTAACTGAAGGTAATCAATTACGATATAATCAAGACCTTCCAAGTGACGCTTAATTTTACGCGCTGAAGACCTGATATCCATAACGCTATACGTCGAAGAATCATCAATATAAAGAGGCATATCGCGAATCTGACTGACAGCAGCACCAATTTTATCAAAATCATCTTCCCGTAAATCACCCTTACGTAATTTTACAGAATCGATTTTACCAACCGATGAAATCATTCGGATTACCAGCTGAGCGGCAGGCATTTCCAGAGAAATAATGGCGCCCTTAAATCCTTTACCAGAAGCGTTTTCAGCAATATTCATCGCTATTGACGTGTTGTGAGTAACTATATAATCATTAGTTAAATACAACTCTCTTTTGTGACTAACAGAAATGCACTGGCATTCTCTCTCGCCGATATATTCTATCGAAGAAATGCTTAACTTTCTTTCTCTATTTTTTTCTTTTACAGTTTTAAGTTTATGTGGAATCGTTACAAATTTAGCACAATCATTATTACTAATATAAATTGTATATGATTTCTTCTTTTTACAAATTACACCAGCATAAGGATATTTAGTCATCCTACTTGATATTGAAGCAAAGGAGCCGAGTGATCTTGCTAGAGATTGTATCTCTTTACTCATACGCTCGCTTGTTGTTGTGTATGTCATAGCACCACATTTTTCTACAGTCCCATCTATGTCAATAAGTCCACGAAGCAGTTCAAGCCGGCTTTCCTTTGATGCGTAAAGATATTGTGATGGAATGAATTTTTCATCTGAATATTTATCAATTAAACCAAGATTTTTTATTGCATCAAGTAGTTTATTTTCTGTGCCTTTTTTTGTTGTAAGCTGATAATAAATTCCTCTATTTGATGAAAAATTAGCTCCCATCAAATGAGGTTCTATTTTGTTTTTTATATACTCAAACGATGTTGATAATTGAATTGAACCACCCGTAAAACATCCGTCCCCAAGTAATACGCCCAACAAATAAGGATGAACAAGCAAATCCTTGTCTATTCCAAAATCTCCTGATAGATATGGAATGCATAGCTTATTTTGATACCTTTTATATTTTAGTTTTTCAATCAACCATGATGTTGTTACAACGCGAGGGGAATCCCAATCTCGACACATAATTTCCCATTGGTGATCTAATCCAGCATCTACCGTTCTGCCATCAGCGAATATTAATTTATAAACAGGTTTATTACCTTGTGGAAAAACACCAGTAACAATCGAATTCTCTCCGTCTATCGAAGCCACTTTATCGTTCATTTTGATATCACCCATACGCTTAAATTCACCGCATGATAGTAATACCTTTGAGTCTAAAGTTAATTCCTTGCCCATACTCGGACGACCTGCAATAATAATCAAGTCGCCGCGCTGCAAGCCACCTGTTGCTTCGTCCAAGTCTTTAAAACAAGTAGGGATACCAGTCATCGTTCCATCACTTTCAAAGCGATCAGTAATCGTCTGAATCGCATCAGAAAGAATAGGGTTTACATGACGAATATTTTTTGAAGTCTGTCCTTCGTCAATTATTTTATACAAAAGAGCTTCAGACTCTTGCAGTTTTTCTTCAGGATTACCGGTACGAGACAACGCCAGTTTGTTAATAAAATCACCGGCAGACGCTAATTTACGCTCCAGCGCACGACCTCTTACTTGCGAGGAATACGCATTGATATTCAATAATGTACCAGCACGATCAGCGACCTCCATCAAATAGGCTAGTCCACCCGCAGAAGTTAACTTACCAGTACGTTCCAAATGATGTGCCAGTGTCATAACATCAACAGGGTGAGAATCAGCCGTCAATTCAATAATTGATTCAAAGATAAAACGATTTCCATCAACAGAAAAATCATTAGCCAACGGCAGGATAGTTTCATCCATATTGACTGGGTTGGAAATAAATACCGACAACAGCATTTGTTCGGATAGTTTATCAAGGTCTTTCATTTTTATTATTTCTCATGGTAGTCAAACTTTATTCAAAAAAAACACTTATTTACGATATGATTCCCAACTGAACTGGTAAGCTTTACCATCAGAATCACGCATCCGGTCAATAACTCGATCGCCAAAGCATTTTGTCAGTTCTTCAAGATTCTGATTGGATGACAAAATCGTAGGCTTTCGCTGGTTATAACGCGCATTCATTATTTCATAAACAAAGACGTATTCCATATCATTCTGATAAGCAACACCTGCTTCATCAATGATAAGCAAATCAGGTAAAAGATAAGCAGCAATTACATCGTCTTTAACTAACGTCGATTTGAAATTAGCAACTGACTTCATCGCATCAATCATATCCAGGAAAGGAACATATTTAACCGTGTGTTTTTTATTCAACAATTCACGGGCAATCGCTACAAGTAAATGCGTTTTGCCGGTACCTGGGTAGCCATAGAAAATCATACTCTTGCCAACTCTGAGATTCTGCTCAAAATTAGCCGCATACTCAATGCATTTATTCAAGACATAAAGCTGTGCAGGAAGATCATGTTCGTAATTAGATAACGAAGATTCAAGATAACGAGCCGGAATACCACTCTGTTTAACCGCTCTGTCAATACGAGATTTTTCACGCCGAGCATAAAGCAAACCAACTTCCTGTTTGAAATCTTCAGTCGCTTTATCTTCAATACATTTCACACAACGCAGAGGTCTGCCTGCAATCGAAACAGATTTCTGCTTACCATGCGTAGGACAGTCAATCATTTCAACACAAAGACTACCAAAACTATTCAGAGCATCATTTTCCATTTTAAATCACCAATACGTCGGTTTTAACGTGTTTTTGTTTGAAATCAATTTACCACTTGTTAAAAGAAAATTATTTAACCTTAGGAGCTAAATAATAGTGAATTCGGCTTGTCTCCAGATTTAATCTAACCTAAAAACTTTATCAGGTGAAATAAGCTGATGATTAATTTTACAGAACTATTATAAACCTGCTTCAAGCATACATCAAGTAATACACCACTACTTTTAACTTTTTACACAGCAAACAAATGAGGGGGGGTCGCGCAACGGGGGGAGTTTTCTTAATTCAAAATCTTTGTTTATAGAGACGAATAACAAAACAAAGCAAATTCAAAAACAAATTCAAAAACAAATTCAAAAACAAAATCAAAAACACTTAATCAACGATTTTAAAAATTAAGTAATACTTTTTGCCCACGTTCCAGGAGCAAGGAATCGAGCGAAGCGAGAGGAAGGCTCCTGGGATGTTTTTCGTTTTAAAAATCTTGTTTTTTCTTTAATTTTACTTAAATTTTTTTAAATATTAAAAACAATGATTAAAACCTATTATTAAAAGCTATTATTAATGGAAAAATTTGAACAGTCGTTTTTTGTTTAAAAATCAACAAGTTAAGTGATAAAAAAAGAGGTGTTTGCGTATGTGCTATCCCGTGATTGCGTATGTGCTATCCCGTGTTTGCGTATGTGCTATCCCGTGTTTGCGTATGTGCTATCCCGTAAATGTATGTGCTATCCCGTCTTTCATCCTCGATGCATTTAACGGTATTTTACATGCTTAAACGTGTAGAAATCAGATGAATAAATATACTAGAAAATATATCAATCATTATCCTACAATTCTAATCAGGATAATTATTTAGCCTCTGTTTTATACACTATTTATTACGCTATCTACTTGCTATTAGCTTTACGTCAAGCGATCAAAGGAGATTTTTTTTGATACAATAAACGAAGCGTATGTGCTATCCCGTAATTACACTTTCATCTTTAATTACGTGAACAAGGTCTTCGCTGTCTATGTAACATTCCCATCCGGTAAGACTGGAGAGCACCTCTAATGAATTCGACAACTCTTGTTTAAAGCCTCGTATGTGTTCTGACCTACTTCCACATAACTCCATGATTTTAACTACAGAATAATGAAATGTATCGGTATTTTGGTGGCTACTGTAGAAGCCGTGTAACCACTTTTCAAGCGGTTTACCTTTGAGTTTATTACGTTCATCCAATTCAATTCGAGTGAAACCGGTATTACCAAACAGTCCTGCCAATTTAGGATTGATGTCGATCACATACTTCTTTGTTTTATCATTGCGTTCGATGTTGTGGATCAAATGTCCCGAGAAAGCGTGTTTTTCGTATTTTATTTCAACAACCGCACTTTGCAGCCTGGTCATAGATGCAATCAACCATTTTACGTCGCTACCACCCGTCATCTTCCCCATGGCTCGTAACAGGTCTGGTGCAGAGATATGCGTGCCAATGAATTCAACTTCATTATTCCCGCAGCTATGCTTACTGGAATGAAGAATCTGCGCCCATACATCAAGGTCTGATTGGTCTAATTGTTGACCAGTGAAGATGATTGTGATGCTGTTTGCGCTAAATACTGGTTCTCTGAAGAAACTTTTACGCTCACCCTTTTTTACAATAGAAAAGAGAGCTGAACGTAAGATTGAATTTGGTACAGCCCGGACGTTATCTGACCACCATGCCATTTTGGTTGGTTCAATTTCAAGTTTTACATCTGGTTCATTTGCTTCTGGCATGATGATTCCTTTATTAAAATTTATCGTTTTCTAATGCACCAGCCTTTAAATCCTTGGCTTTTAAATTAGTGTGCAAACCAGCAGTAGCACGTCGTCCCATTGCTAAACCAGGAGTTGCTTCTACTTTTAGACCAGTTTTCCACTGAGTATGCAATTTACTGCTATTAGCCATGAATGTTCCTATCGAGTGATAGGTTTTAATGTAAAACGCTTCATTATCTTTTAAATAATATTCAATAACACATGGAGCATCGGACATACCAAGCGATTTAACGATGTTTTTAATCTGGGTATTTACTTTGACATCTCGGATCGGCTTACTGCCGTAACGTGCTATATAACCTTCACAGTATTTATTCCACACCGCTTTACATGCCAATTGAATGTCTGATTCAGCGATCGGATTGATTCCTTTGGTTTTTCTTGCTTTTTTTTCAAATGATTTGTCAGTATCAGTACCAGCCGTTAATTGTTCCGATACAGGATTCAATCGTTTTAAACACTCCGCTGCTACATTTAGCTTTTCATCAAGATCGGTAAAATCGATCTCTTTATTCCAACGAGTACCGCTCCCGGCTAAACCACGTTTGCAACTTTTAATTTTACTCAACCAGGCTTCAAGTGCTTTTTCAGCCACTGCAGGATGGTAATAACGCCCGTCATTGCATTTAACCCACCCCTGGAGTACAGCGTCTTTAACCTTCATCCAGCTCCCTATGTCTCGGCCAAATTCGGCAAATCTCGCCATAAAGATGTCGTTATCAGGAATAGAAGCAGCAGGGACATTGTGAAATGACTTAATCAATACCGTAATAGCAGCTCGCCATTGCGTGTCTGACGTAATCACATTCAATTCATCATTAAAAAATTTAGCAATATCCAACGGTAGACAAGGATAATTCTGAACGTCGCAATCAGTAGGAACAAGTGGGTTAGGTAATGGTTCTGACATAATATTCCTTGAACAGTTTTAATAACAAATAAATTCGATATAGTTAGTGTATCTACAAATTAAGTATAAATCAAATTTAATTGGTTTATACAGTAAGCATAAATCATCGTAGCTTATTATTATGTAGTTATTTGACAATATATTTTTGATTTGCTATACTGTTTTGCGTTGCAAATGAACGTCTAAACCAGAGTGATTACTCTGGATTTTTACATATAAAGCGTTATGCCAACCACTACATCCTCCCGGTATTCGTACTGAGAGGATGTAGTGGTAGAGACTTCGGTTACAGCGAGGTGAAAATCCTCCACCTATTTTTAACTGTGGAAAACAAGAAAGGATATGTGTGAGCAGGTAAGCCACAAGCAAGGAATATTTTACGTTCTGCGCTCTACCTCATTACCTTAAAACGTAGTGTTTCACGCGAAAAAAGATGAATACTGAGTCAGCTGTTGAATTTGGTGATGGTAATCGTGCATCGTGCGTATCAGATATGGCGACTAATATTGATATTGCAGCGACGGAAATTGCAGTACGCAAAAAGCGTAAAGAGATTGCGGCTATCAAACTTGATCCGAATTTCGATGGCATTAATTGTATTGAATGTGACCGGGTGATTGAAGCGGCTCGCCTGAAGTTGGTTAAGACTGACAAATGTGCCGGTTGTGCTCAGGAAATCGAGTCTAAAAACAAACTAAGGATGAAACAATTTTGCTATTAACTACTTATCAACAAAAGCTGTTAAAGTACGCCGGGTATGGCGTTTTAGCATCTTCACTTATAGTTAGCGGAATGTTAGCCTATAAATACAAGGTTCAAAAAGGGAAAGAGGGTGCTAACTTTACGGTTCTTTCCCAGGAATGCAAAAGCGCCTTACCACCTGAGGGCATGGTTGAGTTGATGTCATTAGGATGTCCTCACTGTTTGAACATGGAATCTTACCTGGTCGGGTTTAAAATCCATCATTTGCAGACTGTGTTTGATAAAAACAATGAAGAAATGGCTTTATTTGTTTATGCACTTGAGCATCAAAACAAAACTAACGCATTGAAAGACGCGTTTATTAAAGTACAAAAAGATAAAGGAGTTTACTTGCGCGGCTCGGATAATATGGCTGAATTTGCCAAGGAGCATGAGATTAATCTTCCTAATCTAATTTCAGATATGGAAAGTAAGGCGGCTTATGATGTGGTAACACATACGTTGGCTATACAAAAAGCCTGTATGGTGACATCAGTGCCTATGCTGTATAGCAACGGCAAGGCGACCTCACCTACATTGGCTGGAGGTTACAAGGAAGCTGCTTACGTCTTGTTCGGACTGTAGTATTCCATGTAATAAAAAAGACTCACTGCCATGAGTCTTTTTTATTAATTGATGAGAAGTATATCTATTTACAAATTGATTCTGCTTCAAGGGACTTTATTTATTTTAAAAAAGGGAAATAATGAAATCAGCGTTTAAAAAACGTATGCTTGGTGATGCTCTTGAATCATTTAGAGGAGCAACCGGGATTATCACTCGGTTTGAAGGAAAAGTTCTCGTACAGGGCAATATTCAATCTCTGCGTACCGCCGCCAACCAAGCTCGACAAGCTGTATGTTCGTTGGATGGCTTGATTGGTATTCTTGATTCGGAGCGATACAAAGAAGGCTGATTGACATCCTCCTCGCCCTGAAGGATAAGGTTTGCCGCGCAACCGATCAATTATCTTCTATCTTATTGAAACGTTGCATGACATTAAGAAATTGATTCATGAAATTTTAAACTAATCACATCTTCGGGTGTGATTTTTTATTTCAATTATTTATTGCTGTATGGGATTTATAACAGAATACAAAGATGGTTTTTAATAGGACGGATTAATTTTGTCTAAATCATTTTAAGGTCCCATCACTGGGTAATTTTATAAAGAAATCCAAAAGGAAATATTATGATCAATTATACATCTGATTTTATCTTTGATTCACGCAATCTCGTTGAGAGTGCTATTGCGCAAAAAATAAAGAAGGCGGCTGAAAGGGTTGCAAAATCCTGGCCTATCGAGTTGGATGGTAGCCCAGTTAAAGGGATTGAGGACAAGATAATCTTCCGTCTTGGCTTTGCTCATGATACTGGCGATCGTCCTGTAATCAGCGATAATTTGATGGCTCGTATCAAACGAGCTGCCATTCTCGCTGTTAATGCGGCATGGTCATTCGATGAAGAATCAACACCAAGGGGGACAAAATGAACAGTCAGGTAAAGTTGAGGTTTCATTTTCCTAGTTACGGAATAAGGCTAGGAAAAGGTTACGTCGTTGGTTACGATAATAAAACCCAAACAGTTGGTATTCGTTTGCAGTTACAGAACATGGTTCTTGGAGGTTGGTTGATCCAAGGTATTTCCCAAGATGAATGGGACGTGTTCTGCAAAAACGAGGTTAACAATACCAAGTGGATGACTTATTGGTTTTCTCGTGGCAATTTGACTTCTAATATGGCTGCGATCACCTTTCAGGGTATCTGGAATTTAGGTAATCAAAAAATGGAAAGCGAGGAATCAATCATTGATTATCTCGCCAGACCAAAACAAGTGAACCTCGATTTGAAGCTTCAAGCTTAATGTTTCAAGCATCTTAATCTTCGGATTAGGATGCTTTTTTGTCTGTCACTTTTAAAATATATGTATTATTTATTATGTAATGAATTACTGAATTAAAGTAATAATAAATTTGTTTGTGTATTTTATTATATAAATTATTATGTAATTAATTAACTAATATAAAATCATTACTTACTGTTGTCCAACGCTACTTTATTTATAGTAGAGGAACCAAACTGAACTACTTGTGATTTATTTTAATTGAAAAGAGCCCTACTAACTCCTTCGATCACGAGTAACAAGAGTCTGTCTTCGTGACTGGTAGATTAGTAGTACAGGCACTTCCGTGCAACTCAAGTTGATTATAAACACCAACCCGCTGATAAAACACGCGGGTTTATATCAGGCCCTTACGGGTCTTGTATTAAGTGCTACGCACTGTTATATGACTTGCTTCGCAAGTCGTATAACACGCTCCGCGTGTTTTAAAGCACTCGCTACTCGCGAGATTTGGGGTAATCCAAATTTTTTGATTTTCACAACTTTCTTTGCTTACTGCCGTGCCGAAGTAAGTTTTTTTGTAACCTGAGCTAATCCACAGTAATAGCTAACCATAGTTAACTGTTGAGATGCTTATTTACATAAGAGAAAGACAACTCGAAAGTTAACTATTATTACCTGGTAGGATATCTAGTAATAGTCTTGCCTGCCTGCTGTCATAGATAGCTAAAAGAATACTGGTAAATGCCACTGTTCATTATTGTCTAAAATAAAACAGCGCTTAGATATCGACAGCAGGCTAAGATCATTTGGAACCGTTGCTCAGACTGTAAGCGCCCTTTTTCTGCCTTGCGCTTTTAATGGTTAAATTTTTACGCAAAAAGTCACCTCTCCCTAATAGGGCAAGGTGACTTTAATTAAAACATTATTTCATCATTAGGTAATGAGGAAAATACCGGAGCGGCAATAAATTTATTTTTCATGGTTTTGGGTGCAAGATTAGGTTCTGGTTGATCTATTGTGTTTGGAGTATATTTACCAAGTCCTAAACGTGCTGCAAAGTCAACTTTTGTTGCAGAGGTTATCCTTGCGTCGGTATGGTAAATATTAATAGCAAGTAATCTTACTTCCCTATCAAAATTATTTGCTAATTGTGGAGGTAGTTTTCCTCGACAATAGTCTGCAAATAACATTACATGACCATAAGTTAAAGTATTTGGCAGGTCAAGAACCTGTTTATATCCACTTCTTTTCATTTTTGAATTAACATCCGCCGTTGTTTCATGCATTGCTGTTCCGCCACTAACCAGCGAACCACTGATTATTTCATGTTGAATGTTTTGTTTCTTTCCTGAGCACCAGAATTTTGGACGACCATTATTCCAGTCGATTAACAAATCTGAAACTAATGTACTTACATTTATCATTGTTATCTCCTTAATTTAACTTATGTAAGAAACTATTTTCATGAAACAATAAAATTCCCTATGTTGATTAGACACAGGGGGTAGTGGTTAAAACATCATTTCTTTACACCCGGCTTTGATTGTTAAAATTGAAGATGATGAATACTGTGTAGGAGCAACTTGCTCAAGTTAACGTTTAGAAGTCATCAAATTAATGATGGTTTTTCTTGTTTACAGAAGAGTGAAATGTATAACTAATTACAAAGACCATCAAGGTCATCATTTTTAATAAACTCTTTTGGAGAATAATCATGAACGCAATCGAACTGTTTCATAGCACTTTCAATAAAACGGTAAATGCAATAAAGGAGCAATCTTTGATTGTTTCTACCTCAAAACAAGCTCGTGCTGCCTTCAAGACAGCGATGATTGAAGGCAAAGTGCCTGCAACTCCAAACCGACTTGGCGTAGTCAATGACTGGTGTAATAAACATTACCTAGACTAACTTCACCTCAGACCCATCTCTTTTGATGGGTTTGTTTATTGTGTGATGCAAATCTTTTCAGACATGATGGAGCCTGTAACGGTTGTGGTCATTACGAAAACGGTAAGTGAGTCTCGGTGAAATTAGTCGTTGTAAAAATGCGGAGGCAAACGCTTAATCGTTCTACCACATCTCACATTTTTGTGGGCTGTTTTCTTTGCGTATGTAATTTATAACTTCATACAAAGTTTTATTAACTGTTTTACACAAGAGGAAATTATGAAAAATACCAAAGCTATTAAAGAAGTTAAAATCAATAACGAGCAACGTTTATTCGTTATTTTGTCTGGTACAGGTTATACCTGTTTCGGTTTTGATAATTGCTATCGCGATGCGGTTCAGTTGTTGGATAAACTGAAGGCGGCAAACGTCAAAGTAATTAAGTCACTCATCCCTGATGAGAAAGATATTGGCACTTTGGTTCAGTACGGTCAGTATCAAGGACTGCTCAAATTGGCGAGTGAAATTGACCTTGGTACTTGGTTTTCACCGGGTACCGCAATGGAGGTTAAGATTATTCTTCAGAGGGCTATCGACAATAAAAAAGCGTTGCGCATTTTTTACGGTAACAAAGACACCGGTCGTTGCTGGATGGATGAATATGACATGTACGGAAGGATAGGTCGCTCCACCGGCATAATGAAGATACCATTAATGATGAAGAAAAATCAAATTGGTGGTTCAGGTATATTGACTAATTACGTCATCAAGATTGTAGAATTCACTACGCGTAAGCTGAAGTCGAATGAAACCAGGTTTGACGGTCTCAGGTCAAACATCATCGAGGTTAATAAGGTTCTTTATCAACATCCGTTGTTTAACATGCCAATAATTTCGCTTATCGAAAACGAGCATCCTGAGTATCCGGCTTCGGTAACTTTTGATGGTGTAGTTAACGCCAGATTTAAATCGGTGATACAAGCTGAAAAATGGGTGTCATTCATGAAAGGAGAGAGAAGTAACCCAGGCAAGTAGTTAATCAAACCCCTTTGTGAAAACACAAAGGGGTTTATGTTGTTTACAGTTTGAACAGAAAGCAAGACTTCTCGATGCCATCAAGTTGAATTGTGCCTCAAACATCAATGGTTACATTATTTCACATGAGTTTGCGTGTAATGTGCATAAATCATTGAAGAATACTAGATTCAAGAATTACTTTAACCAGGAAAAATTTCTCAACAAGACTGAAGATACACCAATAAATCACGAGGTCTAACCACGCAGTCCACATTTTTGTGGGCTGTTTTTTTGATTAAATTTACATAGAACACGACCATTTCATTCGTAATTGGCGATTGAATTCTGGTGAAACGGGAAGGTTTACCTTCCCGTAAGACGGAATGATTGTAGCCGATTACGAATGAAGTCGATAAGGTTTTACTTTAATATAACTTACATAGAGTGTCATTATGGTTTTTATTTTATTAAAAATCATGCCATAAAAGTTAATTCAGAACAAAACATATGGCAATCACCAGTTTAAAAAAGATGACTTTAGTGATTTTGTTATAGATGAAATATTCAAGCACTTTTGAGGATGTATTCAGTTTTATCTGAGGACGTATTCAGGTGTTTTTAAGGTCATCAACGGAAGATTGTGGATTGCCTTTTGTTGCTCTAATGTAGATTAACATCAGTACCTGGCTTGTAAAGGATCAATCAAAACGCTCATGGAGTGGTTTGATTGATCTGTAGCAACAGGTGGTAAATAGATTAATAATCAGATGAAGATAATACTAATCAAACAGAGTAGGGCGGTTAAAATAACAATAAGTAGACAATATTTATTGATAGTAAGCTAACATTTTATCCATCCCGGTGACATCAAAGACCATTAAAACTCAATTCATTAACTTAAAAAAGCTAACATTTTATCCACCCACTCTACCTACTTCAATTCTCAGCCCAACTTCAAACTTAAAAAACAAGATAATATTTTATCCACCTATTCACCTTTAACTTCATTCTCTTTAATCCTTTCTGGCGGAATAATCTCTTTCTTTAAGATAAGATATTATCCACCTACCTATTGTTAACCCAACACCTAAGCCATCCCTTACTACCTCGCTGGTTGAATAGCTCATCTTAAATGAGTTAACATTTTATCCACCTAAGCACAACTCAACTAGCCTATAGTCTCAAATCACTACCCCGATGCGAGGATTCACTCATTCTATGTCAGCTATAATCAATACATTTGATATACCGTACTGCCCATCTGTTAGATTAACCTATGGATATTATTTTATCCACCTATTGATAAATCTTTCTACTTTAGTTATCCCTCACTACCCCGCTGCGAGGATTCACTCATTTTCACGGGCATATCCTAATTTTAGATAACCTCGATATTTATGTTGACGACCATAATTCAATCTGATAAGATTTTATCCACCTTACGATAACCTATTATCCTACAGACATGGACACAACCAACCTCTCAACCTCAGATCATCTCATTGATTCTATTTTCCGCTTCCATGTTAGAGTTAACGGGAAACGCACAACCATCTCTCTTGACCCTCAGCTATTCCAAGCACTTACCTATAAGTTAGGGTCGTCATCCAAAGCAAAAGAGTGGATAAACAATGAGACAGATAATATAACAAAGAATGGTTCCATATCCAGATCACTCCAAGGGCGAATAGCACTCTTCCTAGTAGGAGTAGGACAGCAGAATATTGGCACTCCACACTGCCCCGCTGCTCAAGAGGACGACAATCCGCTTTAAGGCATTACTCACGTAACCAACGATACAAAACACTGCCCAGCTGCGTAGCATAACCATCCTATCCGTAGCATTCCAACTCAAAACTAGAGACTTCCTCACTGCCCAGCTGCGAGGGATAACTGTGCTAATAAGATGCTAATCAACACTACCCATCAATGCTATCAAGGCACACAAAAACTTAGGTTGCCAGTAAAGAAATAAGTCATAAATCAATCAAAAATAGACAAACAATACTGTACTGAATGTAGATAGGCATACAATAATAGAGGTGTGAAAACTTTACACAGGAAAAACATTAAAATACTTGGGTTGGCTCGGCTTTCAGCAAGTATATTTAGGCATCCTTTTAATACTAATAGTTTTATTTAAAATTATAATGCCATTTACAGGTGAAATTATAGGTGTGACACTTCACCTGTAATTTCACCTAAGAGTTTACCTGTTTACATTCATTGCTCAATAGATTAGTATGCTGATAATCCAATAGCTGAAATAATTTTAATGACAACTCAAATAAGAAACCCTCGTTCGAAGCTTAATGGAGAAAGCCCTCATTTAAAATCGAGGTTGAATGAAAGTAAAATAATCCAGTGGTTATATCAATGGGGTTTATCAACAGAAGGAATTCTTACACATATAACTGGCGCAGATAGAAGGTCGAGCACCTTGGCAAGATTATTAAAAAGAGGATATTTGATGCGAGTTGAGACGAATCTTCTTGAACCAAGGAGTGTCTATAAACTAACTCAAATTGGTCTTGAGTTTGCTAATCAACTGGTTGTCGAAAGTAATCCATATCCTGAGTCAATGACTCAAAATTCCTCTCTTATACATCAACACATTCGGCATGATATATTTTCTCAGGTAATAACTGCATCAGCCATCAGCAAAAAGCTAATTATTGCTTGCCGAACTCCGCGTCAAATTGACTTCTCAGATTTAAAAGGAAGAAAGATTCAAGACGTAATTTGGATTGAACCTACCGGCGAGAGAATGGCTATTGAAGTTGAGTTCACTCAGAAGTGGGAAAAGAAACTTGATAACTTTATGGCAAGAATTTTTAAAAATTTACAGGAAGGGGAAATGCAAACCAGTCTGATTGTTTTTAATAGCATTCCTTCAATGGAGCTATATCGCAAAAAAATCAAATCAGGCAAGGCTACTGTATGGATGACTAACTCATCAGGAAAACTCGTCTATCATGAAGATATTCGAGTTGAGCAGGATATTATTAATCGCATTGAGATGGTGTATGTAAATCCATACGCGATCAAATCAATGCTGCAAAAAGGTAAGGCAACAGGCGAAATTGAACTTTGGATGAATAAACGAATTGATCTTGATAATGATTACATAATTAATTAGTTAGTTAGTTATAAAAAAGATTGGACAATTCATTACATAATAATGTAAACTGGCATCTGTTTCAGCAATTATTTATATATTCTTTTACATAATGGAATGTGTAATTAATTTTACATAGAGTGTTTTGTAAACTCAATGCGTTAAATATTGTGTAATGTTTTACATAAAAGATTAAGTAATGATTGATCTTTTATAAATTGTTGTTATACTAAATCGTCTTCCAATCTAAACGAGGTAATTATGAGTAAAAATGAACGTGGTGTTGTTGGTGGTGATATTGGTCACAGTGCTGTTAAGTGTAAAGCTGCTGGTATTTTTAACGGCGTACACAAACGTGTGTCAATCATGTTTCCTTCGATTGCAATTCCTGCCTTGAAGATTGCTGACGAGGCTGGAGCAGAACGAGCAAAACTTGACACTGTAATGGTTGACGGTAATCCATGGTTTTACGGCGAGACTGCTCGTATTCAAAGTATGGGTGCATACGCTTCCGGTTTAACAGCTTCCTGGATTGAAACAAAAGAACATACTGCTTTATTCCTGGGTATGATTCAAAAACTTGAACAAGCCGGAATGAAAAATCCAGAAGAATCTCTATTTATTCTTGGACTCCCAACAATTCTCCATGCAACACAAAAAGAACGCCTGAAGCAAATTGTTTCTGTTTACGCTCCAAAAATTGAAGTGCTGGTTGCTCCTCAGCCGATGGGTGCTCTGTACGCAGACATGTTGACGGAAGACGGTAATGAAAAAGATAGTCGTTCGATTGCTGGTGAATCTATCGGTGTTATTGAAATCGGTTTCTTCACTACTGACTTCTTGTTGTTACAACATGGCGACTGGACAGAACAAGGTTGTGGCTCTTCAAGTGGTGTTTGTATGGCTGCTCAACATTTAGCTAAGTTGCTGGAAAGTAATCATGCCATCGAAGCCGATCTTGATGAATGTCAAGCAACTCTCATTAATGGTCGTATTGCTAATTTCGGACAGACAATTAACGTCGAAGCTGAAGTTGGTGTTTCGCGAGATATTTTGGCTGACAAGATTATCGATGAATCTGATCGTTTGTTTTCACCTATCGTCCGAAAGTTATCTAGCGTGATTATCGCTGGTGGTGGTGCTCCTCTGGTTTACAAGGAATTGAAAGCTAAGTGGCCTCATGCGAATATGATTACCGATCATCGCTTGGCAATTGCAGATGGTTTCTGTCGTCTTGGTTCCGGCATTCTTTTATCTCGCAGTCAATTAAACACAAACAAGAGCGTATAAGGAATCTATATGGCTAAGGCAAAACGTAACATCACGCCAGAAAATCTTCCTCTTAGATTGAGGCTGGTGTTCGATGTCAGGACGGATAAACATCCTGACATCGCGGCCTTCTACATGCAAAACCAAGATGGATATTCATCTATCATCCGTGATGCGTTGAGTTTGTATCTGTTGGTCAAGCAAAGGACTGAAAATCAATCATTTTCACAGATGATTGGAACTGTAACAAGTGCTTTATCTGGAATTCCTGTTGCATTGGAAATTCCGACTGCACGAATAGCTCCTCAGTCTAACCCTACCCCTTCTACGGCAAATCTACCCGTTCATGAATTTCCACAAGCTGAATCTGTAGTTGCAAAGGAAAGTGGTAGCGTTGCTATTTTGTCAGATAGCGCTGCCGCAATGCTTCAAAAACAAGCGGATAAATTTTAACTTTGACAACATCAACTAAGAATATTAGTGCAACTTGGTTACTTCGTGTTCCACGAGATTACCTGGATTTTACCGCACCAAAAATGGTCTTTCCTGAACCCGATGGAGAAAAGCATTATTTTCTCTGTCGGCTAAAGGAAATGGTTGGATACACAAAATCAGGAACAGAAACAACCGAATGGAAATACATCTTCAGGTTAAAAATAACTTTTGAAGATGGTCGTAGTAATTCTGCATCATCAATGATTTTTGGTGCTGTACGTCCGTGGAGATACGCAGTCATCGGCAAAGACTATATGTTATTTGCTAAACTCAAATATTGGAATGATAGACTCCAGCTTGATAATCCTGAAATAATTACCGCTACTAAGGATGGCAAGGTTATCCCTACATATGAATCAATTCGTCGAGGTGAAAAATTTACCGCTGACAAAGTTCGCGAGTGTGTTAGGGATAGTTCAATACTACTTGATGAAGCCGTGTCTTTGTTGCTAAATAGACTTTGCATGAGCGAAACTGAATTTATCTCTTTATACGGAGTTAGTCCTTTAAATTTGCTTAAGGATATACATTTCCCTTTAACACCAAATATCGGCAAAGAAGCTATTTTTATTGCTGAAAAAATATCTATTGATGCCTTGCTGATAGAAGCTGAAAAGAATCGAATAAAAGCTCCTGATTTGCGTTCTGTTATTCAAATTGATAGAGCAGCGTTAATGTCTCTTGAAAAAGGACTACCATTTAATCTTACTAACGATCAGCAGACTGTTATTAACGAAATAGTAACAAATTTGGAAAGTTCGCTACCTATGCGACGCATTTTGTCTGGTGACGTTGGTACAGGTAAGAGTATTGCCTTTATGTTGCCTGCTGCTGCTGTTTTTAAAAGCGGCAAGAATTGCGCATTCATGACTCCAAACCAGTTGTTAGTAACTCAGCTTGCAAGAGAGATGCGTGAATTCTTTCCTGAAGTTCTGGTTCAAGAAATCAGACCTGGAAAAAATATTGATATGGAGAAAGGTATTGTCATAGGAACTACCTCAGTTATTTTTGCTGCAGAACGAAGCGGAACGAAATTTGACTTCATTGTTACCGATGAACAACATAAATTCTCTGTTGAACAAAAAGCATTGATTACTCAGTCGTACACGAACGTTCTTGAAGCAACTGCGACACCTATCCCAAGAACAACCGCTGTATTGGCTTGTAGTGGAATGGATTTATCTGTTATTCGTGAATGTCCAGTAAAAAAAGAAATTCAATCAAGAATTGCTAATAATTCAAAGAAAAATGATATTGTCGCTTTTTTGAAATCAATTGTTGCTAAAGGAGGACAAATAGGTATTGTTTATCCTGCTGTATTCGAATCTGATAAATTGAAAAGTATTGAGTCGAGTATTGTTAAATGGGAAAAGATGTTTCCTGACAAGATTTCAGTTTTGCATGGACAAATGAAAGCATCCTCAAAAGAATTGGCTATTAGTCAAATGATGAGAGGAGAACATGATGTTATCGTTTCTTCAACCGCTATTGAATTAGGCGTAACTTTGCCTGCTTTAAAACTAATGCTAGTCATTCATCCAGAACAATTTGGCACTTCTCAATTACACCAATTGCGAGGGCGTGTCGCTCGTAAGGGTGGAAAGGGATATTTTATTATGTATCATCCAGAAGATATTTCTGATGAAGCGATGAGGAGATTGAAAGCTGTTGAGTCAACAACTGATGGCTTTTTGCTTGCTGAAAAAGATATGGAGATGCGTGGGTTTGGTGATTTAGGTACTCAATCTGAAGATCAGACTGGACAAATAAAATTATTGTTCGACGGAATTAATATTGGCTACTCAAGGGTTGTTAGTCTTATTGAAGAACGGAAAATCCACAAAACATTAACCAACCAAGAGATTTCCATGTAGTAAATGGTGTTGTTTTGATATTTTTATCATTTATTTGATATTTATATGCTTTTGGGCTTGACAAGCACATCTTCATTAGATATTATATAAATGCCCGAGGAAACCAGGCTAGTGAAAATAAAAAACCAATACAAAAGGTAGTATAAAAAATGAACAGCAGTAACGCAGTATTAGCAAAAAAGAATAATGACACCACAATAATGCAATCGTTGTTGCATATAGTGTTTAAAGTTAAATCACGTTTAATTGCATTTTTATTCTGGGCTATATATTCTCGGAGTAAGCATGATTTGAATACGATGAATTTGTGCCTACTAACCGCACTTAGTTATGATGGCGATATAGAGACGTTAACACTTGTTACCAATGCTGCTTCTCTTCAGAATAGTTTATTGGATGCAATTACGGCTAAATACGGAGATCAGCTAAAAGGTTTTCCGGCGACACTTGAAGTTGCTTTTGATTTACACAAACATTGTCGCGAACAAGCAAAAATTGACTGGTTAGCTAAACATGCTCATGAATATGTTCATCTAAACGCTATGTTTGCTGAATTTGATACTTTGTGTAAATTTGGAGTCGAAGAAGTTTACCCACTGGTTATGAAGAGCGTTCTTTATAAATAAAATTACTGATGAACGAATAAAACCCCAGACAGCATAAGCTGAAAGGGGTTTTATATTTAATAACGTTTAGATTTATGCGGCACGCGACAGTTTATCATCGTACATGGCGTTTAAACGATTCAGTGCAGCATTAACGACCGGCTGACGAAGTAATGACTCACGAACAGTAGCGGTAGTCATGCTTACATGAGTTACTTCATCAAGAAAATCTATTGATAAATCGAAAATACTTCCAGATTCGGAATGAAAAAGAAAATCGGTAGCTTCAATTTGTTCAATCGTAGCTTTACCGCCTTTTCCAAACTGAATGCAATCTTCGATTGCAACAGTAATCATTCTGGTAATGAGATTGAATACCGGACGAATTTCTTCGGGGATTTTTGAACTGATATCAAGTATATCATCAAAAAAACTGTAACCGGATTCTGATTCAGCGTTAATTGATACCTGTTCTTCTTTAGTAGAGATTTCGTTTTTTACTTGCATGTTAGCTCCTTGTGTTAAAAATATGAACTTGCACTAAGTGATATTTTTCACGAGACAATAATTCTTATGCAAGTTCCACCAAGCAAGCCGATGGTGGTTCTATAAAGGATGGCCCTGTCGTCTAGGTCTTCATGGGTCATATCTTGGTCATCTCGTATAGGTTCTTGACCAACTTCAACAGCGCTTCAACGACGGATTGGTGTGGTTCGCTCATCACATAGCTATCTTTAAGATTTTGGGACAATCTTAAGTTACATGCATTTATAGAGCTACGTGACAATAGTCTCCATCGGTATATAATGTACCAGTCATTAAATAGGATATTGATATGGACGAACGTGTGCTGTTTGACTTGTTTTGTGGGACGGGAGGATTCTCGTTTGGGTTTGAAAAAGCTGGGGGGAGGTTCTCTACACGATTCGGGATTGACATTCTTCCGATTGCAATCGAAACATTTAAGAAGAATCACAAGAGCGCTTTAGGCTATGATGGGGATATTAGGAAAGTCTGTCGCTCTGAACTCGCGGAAAGACTCAAGCTAAAGAAAGGTAATGTGGATGTAATTGTCGGAGGGCCACCTTGCCAGGGCTTTTCTTCCATACGACCTTTCCGTTCATCCAATGAAGATGACCCAAGAAATAGTCTATTTGAGGAATATGCATCGTTCGTAAACTATTTTCGGCCAAAAGTCTTTGTCCTGGAAAATGTTGTCGGCTTGGCAACTCACAAGAATGGATCGACCATAGATGCTATAGAAGAATGCTTCCACAACATCGGATACGATAGTGAATGGCGACTTCTTAATGCGGCACATTATGGTGTGCCTCAAAAGCGAGAACGCTTAATAATGATTGGTGTTCAACGCGGCGGGAAGATAATCTTCCCGGTGCAGTCACATGTGTGCGAAAGCCCGACCGTCGGTTATAGGGACCGCTCTAAAATGCATATCCCTGCACAACTCGCCCCTTCTGCAGCCACGACAGCCTTGAGCATTATGGACGCAATCGGTGATCTTCCTCCGCTTGAGGCTGGTGAGGTGTCAACCGTATACGACCGCCGTCCTTTAAATAACTACCAAAAAGAAAGGCGTAATGGCGCAAAGCTTTTGAGCCTACACAGCGCCACGGACCATTCCCGAAAGATGCTGGAAATCATACGGCATTCTGGCAAGAACATTGACTGCATTCCAAAGCATTTGATAACGAGTGGTTTTAGCACGAGTTATTCCCGTTTAGATGCTGATGAACCAGCGGTTACGATAACGGTAAATTTTGTGCATCCTTCATCCAATAAATGTATCCACCCAGCCCAGCATCGTGTGCTAACCCCTCGTGAAGGTGCTCGTTTGCAGTCTTTCGACGATAACTTTGAGTTTGCGGGGAATAGAACCCAAATCGTTAAACAAATTGGTAATGCAGTTCCTCCACTTCTGGGCAAAGCTATCGCGACCGCAGTTGATAAAATGTTGTAATGAGGAAGAAGGTCAACACCCGACTAACTGATTTGGTCTTACACTTAGAAAAACAGCTATCTTTTGCTGGAGAGATGTAGTGTCGCTCAATTCGCATTCCCAATTAATCAGAAATCCCGACCCATGGATTTTAGTTGAGCTAAGTTTTTTGCATCTCTCTAGATCAAAGGGGTCGGCATCACAATACTTTCTGCAATGACAATTAGCGCGATAAAAGCGGACAACCTGATTTCTATCTCAATAGTCCGCTTTGGTTAAGGATTGTCGTTTGATAGGCTTTTCCCTAAGTTCATCAAACCCACTCATAATCCCTTCATCACCGCGCTACTCCGTATGGTGGCTTGATACATTTCAGTGAAACTTCAGTAATTCTTACAATATGATGCAAATTCACTTCCTTATAAAATATGTAAACAATCGCGTTATTCTAATGTAATTGTAACGACTAAATAAAACACCACCCAGGATTGGGTGGTGTTTTTCTTTATTATGTAATTTAAATTATTTTTTAAGTGTCTTTACTACTAACAGTTTGCCTGAATTGTACAACGGCATTTTGCTCATGATTTTTCCTTAACGTTATTATTTAAAAGACAATATCATCTTCATTAAAACCGACTGGAGCCTTTGGCTTAATAAAACCAAAGATATCATCATAAATTTTGTTCAATGAAAGCCTTATTGCATCAGACGTTTCATTGACAGGATTACTTTCAATGATATTTGATAGCCAAGCATTTTCTTTTAGAGTCATATTTTTTATATTAACAACGCGATTATCTTGAATATCACTTTTTGTTACAAAGAAAACTCTTGAACCATCTTCAGAAATCGGTAATTCATTATGTAGATTCATTGATGCCTGGTAACGATCGTTAATAAAACCAGTCGAAAATAAAACATAAAAACTATCCATCGTTACAAATATATTTATTTCAAAGTCAAACTGCATTGACTTATTATCAATATTATTAAAGATTTTATCTTTAAAAAAAAGAGCTAACGAACCATTTTCTTCTGTTGATTTACCGGATATTGAGAATGTTAACAACCGATTATTAGATATAGATTTTCCATATTCAAGCTTAAGCTTTTGAATGATTTCAAAAATCTCATCATCAAGCTTAAGAATAGCAAACATACCAGGAATAGTTACATTTTTTTTAGTATCAAGTACGGAATTGGACATGAAGTACATTTTAGCCTTTCAGTTTACATAGTGATATGTAATAAAACTCATAAAAATGTAAACTCAATTAGATTTACAAAATAAAACACTCCGAAGAGTGTCTTTATTTGCCTTTTATAATCAATAATTATTTTCCGCTTAGATATTTCATGGTGTATTCAATAAATTCATCCAAGGTACGAATAACAGCAGTCAAGTACCCTGACTCATTTAGACTTGTAATCCATTCATTTTGTTCATCTGTTGTTTTTCCAATAGGAGATTTCAATTCCAGAGCTAATCCGATCCAAATCCCATTTTTTATAGGCAGCATTAAATCTGGTACGCCGGGCATCGTGCCTAACGCTTTAAGTTTACCTGCCTCACCTTTAGGTCTTTTCCCGCCATTAGGAACGTGAAACATTTTCTTTAATTTTGGATATTTTGCGCAATGAAGATTGCGCCACTCGATACATAGGCGTTGCAAATCTTCTTCTGGTGATTTATTTTTTGGTTTTTTAGACGAAGTACCCAATTTAGTTAATGTGCCGGAAGCGACAATATCTCTAAATTGAACAGTAGACATTCTTAATGGAAGCTCTTTTTTACGCATAAGATATTATACTTTATTTATCTATTAAATTAAACGCTTCGAAGCATGTTTTATATATTTATGAAAAATATTGCTACAGGCAATGCCGAGCATCGGGTTATACCGATAATAATATTATATTTGATAGAAAGGATTTCAATGAACGCGCCACGCAATTACACAATGAATGGCACTTTAAAAGAACTAGAAATCCCAGTAAAACCGCTTTCAGGAGTTGTCATCGTAATGAAGACATATTCAGAAAACGGCGAGGTTATACTGATCGTAAATGGTCGTTCAAACATTTAAGTGTTACTGGTATACCAAGTTACTTTAGCTGCGCTCTTAACGTTTAATTTTTACCAAACACAATTCGTTCGCGGATTGTGTTTTCTCTTTATAGTGTGTAAGTTTATTTTTACTTGTTTGTAACATTATTTTTATCAACGTATTTTTATTTTACATAAATCAGAATGCCTACTACCCCTTTGCTATGCAGGATTTGTTTTTAAAAATAATATTAAAATATTACAAGGTCGTGCAAAGCATTTCAAAGTGCAAGTGACGCATATAGACAAGACCGGAAGGTTGAGTTTATAATCAACGTTTTGTTTCCACTTGGAAATAAAATAAACGCCTTATGGCATAATTAAAAAAAGGTATAAAACACAAAATGGCTATTAACGAAAACAATTATGAAGGTGTTGACAACGGGGTGTTCTTGTCTTTCGTCCCAGTTCTGGGCGGTATTGTCGTTGACAACAAAATGACAAGGGAAGCCATCTCTGCTGCACGGCTGGCAGTAAATTGCCCCCCGACCACATCATTTTCAAGTGAAAAAGATTCTTTTTCACAAAGGATCATTGCGATCCTGAAGGATAAAAATGATGGTCGTCCGTCCATCAATACCGTAAGGTCAGTTGATGGTATTCTGCGGTCAGTAAAGGTTAATGAATTTGAACTAAAAGAAAAACCGGGTGTTATTATTCGCACTGCATTTATCGTCCTTCGTGACGATGATTCGATGTTCACGATTAAGGCGAACATAAGTCATGAATCTGGACAAAAGCTAATCGAAAAACTAAGGCACGTTGAACTCGGTACGTTCGTTCAGCTTAGTATGTTCGGTACGTATGAGCCGAACAAGAGTGAACCAAATGGCAAGAGTTACTCCAATTATGGAGCGAGTGTCAAGGTACGTGATGACCACGGCGTTTTATTTGAAGTAAAGGTTCCGGCTGAAGAACGTGCTACCGTCAACGAAAACATTGCACGGATACGCGCAATGGGTTTAAGCAAGGAATCGTGTGCTGCGGAAATTACTTCAATCAAAACCAAGTATTATTTGGAAATGGCGAAGGAACTGGAAGCTGCAATCCGGGCTGAACGTGCTCTGGAAAAGCCTTCAGAGGAAACTCAGAAGGAAGACCATCATGCTAATCAGACTACTGCCAATACTGCCAATACTGCCGCCGACGACTATGCCAATACTGCCGTTGACTTTGATGACGACCTGCCTTTTTAAGTTTCCTAGGTTGTAAAAAATTAACATCACCCTTTTGGGTGATGTTTTTCTTTGCCTGTACTATTTGTAAATTAAATATTTAATTATTGTTGTTTTCTTTGTTTATGATATTTATATCTAGTGCAAGATTAAATTAACCATAGGAGAATTTATGCAAATTATTAAAATAGATCAACGTACTCCAGAGTGGCATGCATGGCGAAATGGAGCTGATTTAGCTGACGGTAAACCTCGTATGATGGCTACAGCTGTTAGTATCGCTGCTGGTAACAGTCCTTTTAAAACTCCACATGCATTGTGGCGTGAAATGACATTACGAGCTAAACCAGCAGAAGGAGGATTTGCCGCACAAAAAGGTGCCCGAAAAGAAGATACTGCTTTAGCTGCTTATATGAAGAAAATCGGTTTTAGAGTTGCTCCTGCTTGTATTCAATCAGATGCTTTTCCATGGGCTGGTGCATCTCTTGACGGTTTAAATATTAAAAGAAAGAGAGCTGCTGAATTTAAATGTAATAGTGCTGAGAAGCATGATATGGCTTCACGAGGTGAAATTCCTGATTATTATCGTGATCAGATATCTTGGCAATTTTTTGTTGGAGAAGGCGCTTTTGATCGAAATGATTACTGGTCTTTCCCTTGGTCTGAAGCGGATAAGATAGAGCAAACAGGTTTTTTGGTTGCAGTATATCCTGATGCATTAAGGATGAACCATCTTTTTGAAGTTGCAACAGCTTTCAGAAAGAAAATTCTTGATGATATCCCTCCTTATTCTAGTGAATGGGAATTTGCAGCCAGGTCATGGCGTCTTGCCCATGATAAAACAAAAAATGCTGAAGAAGAATTAGCATCTGCTGTTGCGCAGCTTTTGAGTTTATTGCCTGCAAATGGTAAACAAGAAGGCGGTGGCGTGTCAGCTTCTTTAACAAAACCACAAAAGGGTAGGGTGGATGCAAAACTTGCAATAGAAAAGCTGTTTACATTACTCTCTACTGAAAAAGGTATAGACCGGGCGTGGATTGACGCAATATTCGCTAAGTTACAAGAGGAAAGCCGTGGTTTGCCTGGTGCTCCTGGTTTTAAAGTAAGCGTTTGCGGTGAAATAAGTGCAATGACTTCAACCGCCAGTAATGGGGTTAAAATTTTAACAGCCAACGACGATAATGAAATAGTTTTCTAAAACTCTAAAACACCAGCCTACCAGCTGGTGTTTTTCTGTTTGTACTACTATCTGTAATATTAATTGCAACTAACTCAACAAAATGCTTGATTTATTTTTTTATTTTATTATAATCCGCTCCATAGTCGCTGTAGTAATTCCTTAATAAAGATTTCTTTGTTAAGTATGTTGAAAATAAACACAATCGTAAATTAACTATAAGGAATAACCGATGCTTAGCCAAGAACAAAAAAAGACTCTGGATTTTTACCGTTTCCCTAACGGTATGTTGAATGTTGGTTGGATTGCTGGTTTCTTGCGCGGTGTTAAACCTGGGGCACGAATGTTTTACATTCAACAAACAAACAATATCAACTTAATGTTGCCTGTTTATCTCAAAGATGGCGATGAGATTCCAAATCGTTTTCAAGAGTTCTCTCCTGTTCGTATTATCTGTCACATTGATGGCGAAAAAGTTGAAGGTACGAACGAACGCATTGCTAAGGCATACGTAATTGGATTTGACATGGCTAACGTGTTGGATATGCCTCCATCAAGTGCTTTCGATAAGGTTCCGCCTCCTGGGGCACCAACTGAAGATATTGACTTCCGCCCATTCACCGGTCACGAAGAAAAGATGTCTGACAGCAGCAATATCGTTCGTATCGCCGGCTTCGTTCATTCTATCGTTATGAGCGAGCAAAAGCCTGGTGATCCTAGTGATTGTTGTATTATTCTGATTCGTCAGAAGGAGGATGAAAATACTTCCATCCCAGTACGTTACTACAGTAAGCGTCTAGCTGAAGCTGTTTACAATCGCGTTGGTCGCGGTGCTCCAATCCAGATCGATGCCACCTTACGCGTTCGTGCCAAACCAATTGGTGAAGCTGATCCTGAGACGCATATCGTGCCGGTTGTTAAATATCCGTACTTGCACGCTATTAATCCTCCAGGTGGAGCAACACGTCGCGAAATCTTACATACTCCTGAATGGGCACAAAATCTGTACAACGAGTACCGTGCTGTTCGTGCTAAGAACGGAAGAAGTCCCAAAAAGACTGCATCAGCAGCGGTTCCAGAAGCCAAGTCTTCTTCGGAATTCAACGAGTAAACGCGTAACATTCCTGTCACGCAATAAAAACCCCGCTCAGGCGGGGTTTTTCGAGATAAACGCAATATAAAATAGCAAAGAAAATTATGAATGGAGAAGCTAGACAATCCGCAATAACTGTTGTTATCTTTTGGATGATTGTTTTAACAATCTATGCTGTTTTTAAAAATCAAATTCATATTTACGCAGGAATAAATTCTTTGCGTTATGTAGTAACTGGAATTGTTATTGGATTGTTTTTTTCTTTCGGATTTGTTTTTTTGGTATCAAAAAATCGCTTACAGACTACATCTAAAACATCAAGAAATGGCATTAATTGTACTGTTGGGCCAGTTCCAGCATGGAATAAAGCGCCTGTTCAAACTAAAGAAAAACTCCCAAAGATATCATCTGATGTCGCAAAGTTCGTTAATAGTTTAAGCGAAAAACATCCATTACATAAACGATTGGCTATTGCGTTACTTAAAGTGCTGGCTAATGACTTGACTATTCCCTCGACTTCTTATAAGCAAGGGCATGGAGGTTTAAATTTATTTGACCATACCATCAACGTTTCAAAAACAATGCTTGATCGTGCGAAGACTTTTAAATACACAGGTCTTTATGGTAAAAGTGGGGTGTTGATTGTTGCATTGAAAAATAGCAAATATATATTTGAACCAGCAGACCCATTGGTTTTACTGGTTGCTCTTGCTCATGATATCGGCAAAATACAAGGATATATTTACGACGAAGGTAAAATTGTAGGAATGAAAAGAAACCACGATTTTCTTTCATCTACAATGATAAATTGTATGCCTGAGTTCGTCGCGTTACCTATTGAAGATAAGAAAGCTATAACTGGCGCCATTGCCTTTTATCATCACCCCCAGTCGTTACCTCTTGACGTGCATGGCAGAGCTGTAGATGACAGGACAATTGCATTGATGGAATTAATCCGTGTTTGTGATATTGAATCAAGCTCAATGGAAGATAGTTTTAAATCCAATATCCCTATTAAAAAGATTATATCAACAGATAATCGTGAAATTACTGATGATGAAATATGGATCGCCTTTAATGAATTGATTGAAGAGCCAGGTCGCACGAATGGTAACGGAAAAAATAATGTACTTGTTTTAGGACAAAAGTGGGAAGACCTTGTTTATTACAAGGAAATATTTATTCGAAACGAACTGTTGAAAAAGTTAAATATTCCTGATCCAGGAACGATGGGCGACGGTACTCATCCGTTAACCAGGCGACTTAATGCTATTTTGATGGAGAAGGGTGTTCTTTATCACATCCATAATGGTAGTGATTACGGTCCTTCTCGCGCTTTCTTCACGGTATCTTTTTACAATCAAAAAAATGGTGCTTTATTCAGCACATGGAATGCAGTAATCATTATTCAGCCTGACTACCAAATTCCATTTTTAAATCAGATGAAAACGCATGATGCAAGAGCTGAAATTGATGCTCCATTAATGGGTGCTCATTCAGCTAGAAATAAAAAAGTGAATAGCAAAAAAGCTGGTGAAGTAATTACTTCACCTACCAACAAAGTTGAAGCTACACTTACAGCAGCAACTCAACCTGCAGAAACAAACGTTACCCAACCTAATAAAGATGAAAGCTACGGAGGGATGTTTGGTAGTTTTGTTGATGTAGTCGAACCCGTTGTTTTACAAAAAGCAGATGAACCAACCACTTTATCAACTCCATTAGTTGATAAAGAATTTGTATCATTTGAAGAATTAGGTGCTGACGAATTCACTGAAGAAGTTAGAGACGCTAAAACTAATGAAAACCTGGATGCTTTAAATAAAATTGTTGACGTAAAAACAGAACCATCTGTTCAATCTATTGAACATATTATTGATATTTCTTCTGGTGATGCTTATGTTTCTGATGGTGATGCAGCAATGTTTGCATCAAAGGATATGGATGCCGAGAATTTAGTTGCAAAAGAAAAATCAGCAATTATTAATGCAGAAAAGATTAAAAATAAACAACAAGATCGTGAAAAAGGAATAAAACCTGCAATTAAACGTGGATTGGATAAATTGGATGCATTTCAAGATGATTTAATGAATGGGAAAATTATTTTTCCTCGTAAGTTGACTGCAGGTAACGTATTGATGATTGTGCGTGCAGATTTTGCCACTAATCCAGCCATGTTTACCAACGCAATGACTGGAACAATGGATATAAAGAAACACGTTTATATTGATATGGGTAGTCTTGAGAAAATTTATCCAAAAACGAATTGGAATGAATTTATTGAGAGTGGAATTATTCGTGAAAAAGTTCTATCAAATGGCGACAGGATGTTAAGATTTGAATCTAGTGAAGGCAAAGATATTTACGGAAATGATATTCCAGTCTCGTGAAAGATATTCCCTTTCATAACGTAAACGAGAGGAAATATCATGTCCGCATTACAACAATCTTTAAAGAAATTTCAAATCCCTTTATTTAGCAAAAAGTACGATCACGCATCACGTTCGTTACGTTTAGTAGCTTTAATGATGGGTTCTCAATACAAGATTCAAATTGTTTGGGATAAAAGCATTAAGACCGCCAAGACAGACGGGCATCGAGTTTGGCTCCCTATGCTGGTATCCACGGGTAATGACGAAGATGTAAAAATGCTTCAAGGTTTGTTTAACCACGAAGTAGGTCATTGCAAGTTAACCGACTTTTCTGTTCATCCGGTCGTTAAATCAGCATTTTCACATGCTATTCACAATACTTTTGAAGATATTTATATCGAAGATGGTATGATCAAAAGGTTCCCAGGCACTCGAAGAACTTTTTCGGATGTTGAAGAAATAATGATCAAACGCGACATGTATGGCACGGCTAACCCGGATAAGCTTGATGCCGTAAATGCGCTGAATATTGCCATTTATTCAAATCTCAGGATAGAAGTTCTTAATCATCCCTCTCAATCTGTATTTGATTCCGCTTACCCACAAATGGTTAAATTTTACGGTCAAGAGTTGACTGATAAAATTATGAAAATCGCCAGACATGGGGCACATGCAGAATCAACGAAGGATACTGCTGAAATAACGGATGCAATTATTGATTTGCTTGAAAAAAGCAAAGATAAATCTGAAAAAGAGCAAGAAAAGAAAAAGAAAGAAGATGAACAACAAAAATCCGGTGATAAATCGGGTGAAGGTAAACCTGAAGACGGTAAATCTGAAGACGGTAAACCTGAAGACGGTAAACCTGAAGACGGTAAATCGGGTGAAGGTAAACCTGAAGACGGTAAACCTGAAGACGGTAAACCTGAAGACGGTAAACCTGAAGACGGTAAATCGGGTGAAGGTAAACCTGAAGACGGTAAATCTGAAGACGGTAAACCTGAAGACGGTAAACCTGAAGACGGTAAACCTGAAGACGGTAAACCTGAAGACGGTAAATCTGAAGACGGTAAACCTGAAGACGGTAAATCTGAAGACGGTAAATCGGGTGATAATTCACCTGTATTATTAACTCCGGAGCAAATTAATTCAGTAAAAGAAGCATTGAATTCGCAAAAAGATGACATTAAGGATATTAGTGTTGATTCAAATGTAATCAAAGTTTTAACTTCAGACGGGAAAATTGATAACCGTAGCGGAAGTGGTGCGGGTTCTGTTCATCAAGTGAATGTGAATCATGGGTACAAAGATACTGCATGGGTTCAAAGCAAGGTAACAAGTGCTCAACCTTTAGTTTCCAGGTTAGGTTCTAAGCTTGAAGAGTTGTTTGAATCTATTCGAGATGAACCTGAATGGCATGCAACCTCTGGTCGTAAATTCCATTCTAATTTTATTACCAGCTTAACCAACAATAACTTCAGAATATTTAAGAAGCGCGAACCGGTTGAAGCAATTAATACGGTAATCGATATTGAAGTGGATTTTTCTGGTTCAATGAGGGTTCCTTTTGGTAGTACGACCAGAATAAATGCCGCATGGGATGTTTGTTTTGCCTTGGCTTATGTTCTTTACAAACAAGATATTCCTTTTAGGGTATCTGGTTTTGCAGCAGAGTTATCGAATCTTAAAGACTTTGACAGTTCGTATAAAAGTATCAATAAAGTGCAAGGGTCAAACAGCGCAACGATGACTCACGAAGCTATTTTAGACGGAACGTTTGCTTTATTAAAACGACCTGAAGAAAAACGTATTTTGTTGATTATTACTGACGGAGTTCCGGCTAATGTGGAAGCTACTGTTTCTGGATTAGTTGAAGCAAAAAAACAAGGTTTATCTGTTGCTACGGTTTTTATCAATACAAGCTTTAATGAGTTGCAAAATATGTCAACCATGATTGATGGTACTGGGGGTTCTTATTCAGTAGCATCAAACCCAGAAGATTTGGCTTTGTCGGTATTTACGGCAATTTATAAAGCTGTCCAAGATCGTTAAGTAATTATAACCACCAGTCTTTTTGACTGGTGGTTATTTCTTTTTATTTTACACATTCGTGAAAAATATTACAGATACAAGATTTACTCCTGATAATCAGGATTCCTTTTTCAATAAAAACAACGGAGATATTAATGACTAAAATTGATAAAGCACCAGAAATTACATCTGTTATCGCTGAAAAAAAAACACTGAATGAGTTGTTCGGTGTTTGTGGTGATATAAAGGTATCCACCTTTATTAAGACCAGCAGAACACCTCAATATGAGTTCCATAGTTTTCCTGAAGACTTGGTTCAGTTGGGGGTCGCATGGATGCATCTCAAAGTTAAGCAAAACTTATTATTGCTTGGTCATACCGGAACTGGGAAAACCTCATTTGGGGAACAGTTTTGCAATCGAATTGGACAGTCTGTCTATCGTGTAGGTTGCCATGGTCGTTTAGAATTTGGTGAGTTGCTTGGTGGCTGGCGCTTAGTTTTAGCTGATGAAACTCAATTTGATGTAAGTAAAATGATTGAGGACGTTTCCAACGAAGTAGATTGGAGGCAAAAAGACCCCGACGTTGATTCTGGTTTAAAGATAAAAGAAAAAGAAGTTATGGGTGGAGGCTCATTCTTTGCTAAATTTCTTTTAAAGAATGCGTCAGTACGCGCAATTTTATCAAAAGTGCTTTCAACAGTGCTTCATGGCAAGGTTGTTCAAAAATGGTTCGATGGCCCACTTATTCGAGCTATGGAGGAGGGCGCTGTATTATTACTTGATGAAGGCAACTTCTTAGACCCATCCGTTATTGGTGGTTTGAATGGGCCTTTGGATGGAACTCCGGTGTATATTCCAGAAACCAATCGCCTGATTTATCCTCACGCAAATTTTCGCGTTATGATGACGGGGAATCCAATTGGTCCAAACTATAAAGGTGTAAAGAAATTCAACATTGCCTTGCTTGATCGTTTTTTGGTCGGTTCTGTTGATTATCTTGACCCTGTTGAAGAAGCTGGTGTTGTTAATAACTGTATTCCTAAGCTGGAATCATGGGTTATCGAGTTGCTGATTAAGACAGTTACTGAAGTCCGAAACCAGTTTAAAAATGACGAGATGGAAACAACAATCTCCACTCGTGGCTTGATTACTTGGGCAAGGATGCTTAAAGTTTTTGGTAGTGCGCTGGCAAAAGCTGTTGAAGCAAATGATGTTGACAATTCTGTTAAAATTATTTGTAAAGCATTAGATATGGCTGTTACATTCAGGTCTCCTGAAGTTGAAAGACAAAGTATTCATTTGTTTATCAAGAACACATTCAATATACCTTCTGTGTAATTAACAAAACAATAAAAACGCCCAGTTTATTCTGGGTGTTTTTTACATGCTTATGAATTTTATAACATTGTGTAACGTTAATAAATAACCGTGTTAAAAAGGAGTTTTACAATGTCAAATAAAGAAAACAAAGACTTCCCAGTTCTGGATAAATGCAAAATTGTGAATTTCGCAGTATCCCTTTTCGCAAATGAACGCAGCTCAGGGAAAAAGACCAGGGATGGGGTTTTAATCAGTAAACAGAGTGTCGAGTTCATAGACACAAAGGCAATGAGCAAATTAAGCAACGCTCGCTCACAAGGAGATAATCTTTGTCGTGCCGCCGGTACTCGGCTTGATCTATTTCATGCTTGGGCTGTACCACTGCCAAAAATGGATGATCTTCGTGCCAAGATTGGCCCGGTAGTAACGCGGTTCAATGAAAATAAAGAAGAATTCATTCTTCAATATCCTTCGTTTATCCAAAAGAAAATCGAAGAAAACCCAACCCAGGCTGAACAGATTTTGGCTATTGCGCCATCTGTTGAACAACTTGATAAGGATTTACGTATCATTTTTGTATCAAAAACGCTTGCTCCTGATGATATCGAAGTAGGTGCAGAGCAGCAATTTAACTATCTGTACGAACAGGTAGCATGGGAAATTGCGCAAGACGTAAAAAAATCGACGCGTCCAGGTGACTGGTATTCAAAGAAAACGATTGAAGTTTTACGTCGTGCGGCAAGTAAAGCGGCTTCTTTTGGTTTTTTGTCACCATCACTGGCGAACATCAAACCAGCTATCGATAAATTACTGGCAGGTATTTTACCAGGAATGGATCGCTATGACGGCGCTGATGCATTTTTGATCGGCTCTATGCTGGCTTTTATGAGCGATGAAAGAAAAATCGCAAATGAAGGTCGTCGTATTGGGGAGGCTATGGATATCACTGCATCCGTACCAACAAAAACCGATTCTCCAGAAGAATCAAAGGTTGCTAAAACCGAAGAAACTGAGGAAATCGTCTTTTAATAACTAACCACTCTTCGGAGTGGTTTTTCTATTTTACAGATACATGAAATTTATATCTTTTTGCAAAGCGATATTCTTCGAGTTGCAGGGAATCCTGTTTTTAGCAGGATTTTTATTAATCACTTAGAGAGTGAAAAATGAAAACGTTTGCATTAATGTTGTTTTCTTTTGGTGTTAGCATTGAAAGCTTGAAGAGAAAGCTTTCAATGTGTGAGTTGAACTCAATCGAGTTCAACAAATTGCTCGCTGTTGAGTGGGCGTTGAATTGTCATTGCAATTCTCGTCGTATCCTGGCATCTTATGCGCAAAAACGCCGGGAAGTTATCGCAGCACATCTTGACAAGATGGCTGAGATGGGTATCTCAAAGGAAGGGATCGCTCCTTGGTCAAAGCTGATTGGTGGCGACGGAGACAAACTAAAACATGAACGAAATATGAACATATACGGTTTCGATTTTTGGAATGAGGAAAAAAACCGTATGCAAAAAGTGGTATAATTCTTTTAACACCCTCTTCTCTATTGATGAGGGTGTTTTTATTTTCCCGGGAACCTTGTATCTAGTTATAAGATCAACCAGGAATTATATTGTTTTTCAATAATTGATCCAGAAAGATTTTTAGGTGGATTGAGTTGTAATGAATACATTGAAAAACTCTTGGCTTATTATGGAGATTCTTCAGTAAAATTTGTATTGTTATTCTTAAGTGTCAATCTATTGTAAGAAGATACTAATTTTTAATGATAACTTAATTAAGATCATTCTTTTGGATGGTCTTTTTTACATATCTGTGGAAAATATTTCACATTACAAGTAATCAAAGAAAGGCGTGAAGATGACTTTAATACAACAAGCTAAAAACAGCAACAGACTGGTTGATTATCTAATTTCCATTCTTGGAGAACCTGTCGTTAAAGGTAATATTCCAAGATGGCATGGATGTCCATCATGTGGCGAATCAAGCCATGCAAATTTTAAGCTTCAATTAATGGGAGATGAAGGGCAATATTTTCGATGTTGGAAGTGCAATGCAAAAGGGGATGTTGTTCAAGCTGCACAACTTTATTTGAACCTTAATAGTGCGGTTGACGCTGCAAGGTCTTTGTTGTCAAATGAAATTAAGCCGGTTTACCAGGGTAAAATATATGTTTCACCAGATGGTCGAAACGCAGCAATAACAGAATGTTTATTAAAGATATTCGAAGCAACAGAAAAGACAAGTAATCAATTTGCTATTGACTATTTGCTACATACACGCATGCTTCCTATGCCATTGGTTGTTTCCGCTATAAAACAAGGTTTGATAAGATTTTTCCCTAACAATCCATCAGAATCAATTAGTTTGATAAAGAAAGCTTGTGGAGAAGAGCTTCTTAGAGAATCGGGAATATGGCTTAAAAATTCGAAAGCCCCTGGTATTGCTTTCAGACCGTTGATGTTTTTCTTTCCTGATCATGATTCAGCCGAATTTCGTAGCATCAAACCAGTACGAAGTAATGAACCAAAAGTAATACGCTACGGAATCACTAATAAACCTTGGTCTTGGGCCGGTAGTGGTGACTCTCACGCTTTTACTGAGGGATTTATTGATATGCTGTCAATGGTTGCACTTGATTATAAAGGAACCGTTCACGGTATTCCTGGGTGTAATACATGGAATGATATAAAAAAAACTTGGTTGTCCGGTATGAACTTAAAAGGCAAAAAATCATTTGTCTGCTTTGATAATGATACTGATAGTCCGGATAACCCTGGTCAAACATGGGCGGTTGAATTGGTTAAAGAATTAAGTTTGCTTGGTTCCGAACCAGTAAATAGAGTTCCAAAACCTGGTATGGATGTTAACGAAATACTTATTGAAAAATTAAGCAAGTTGGCAGTAAAACTATAAAAACAACCGGTTAATTCCGGTTGTTTTTTGTTTTGTTTTTATTTTGATACAAAAATAAATAGATTTCTATCTTTATTTTTTTTGCTTAGTAAACTACCTCAATGAATTAAATGCAATAAACAAAAAAACAGCCCATCCTTACGGATTGGCTGTCTAGGTTTAAATTTACATATTTGTTGGTGCATGAGTTACGCGCCATCTACTGCCGGCTTGTATAACCATTACACTTTCGTTTCTAATAAATGACTCATTACCTGTCTGACTAATGACGATAACTTCGTTATCTTTATTAATCAATGTAATTTCAGTACCAACCACTTCTCGGGTGGTGGGCTGAGACATTACTTGTGCAACGGCTTGTCCTGCGAAACCGCCAACCAAACCACCGACCAAAGTTGCAGCTGTACGACCATTACCTGCACCCATACTGCTTCCGGCCAAACCACCAAGAGCAGCCCCAACGCCAGTTGCAGCATATCCGGCGTAGTTGCTCTGAGATGGCTGTTGAGCCACCTCAATACGAACTTGACGTGTTGCCAGAACCGTCATGAACTCGGCGGTCCCTTTTGTTTGGACCTGATTCCTTGTCGTACTGTAAGTACCGGCGTCAACACCATCTTGCCAGCCAGCTTCCGCCCTCTGGCTAAAGATGATAACAAAACATACTGCCAATGAGAAAAATGTTTTCATGGTAAAACTCCTATTTTAATGATTATTTTAATGATTCCGAATCCCGTCGAAGGGATACATAAGTCCAAGATAGACTTTGTACATTGGTATGATTTTCATCACCCTGTAATCTTGTTTGCATATTTCATTAAATATAAGCTAAAATCTGTACTACTGGAGAAATAATGAATCAAACTAACAAGACATCACCGATTAAAAAAAGAATAGCTCGCATCTCCAAAAAAGGAGATATGACGACATCAATTGTTACTTATAATAAAGGCAAAATGTCAGCTGATGAAGTTGCAAAGCTTTTTTATACAGATTCAAGAATTAATGTCATTGTTCGGTCAGTTTGCATGAAATTTCGGATTAAAGAAAACCACGATGAACTAAAGCAACGTGCAATCCTTGTTATCTTTGAAAAGTACATTAATAGCATCAATAACCCAAGTGGTTTTTATTCACTCTGGTACGCTACTGTAAAAAGATGTGCGCTTGAGTTGAATAGCGAAACAAAAACAGAATCATTTTATGATGAAGAGTCAGAAAATTTACTCACTGATGCCGCTTCCTATGCAGTAGCAATGGGAAATAAAAGTCTTGAAGACATTACCGCTGAAAAATTAACTGCTGACAAATTTAACGCTATTTTTGATGCAGCACCGGATCATTTTAAAAATATTGTTTCAAATTTTAATGCAAAGCAAAAACGTGCAGTTAAAATCGTTGCAAATAATGGTGGGCCAGATCATGACTTGCTCATAAAAATTCGTGAAAAGTTGAATATTTCAATTGGTGATTTCGCAACTAAATTAGGCATTACTGAATTTAGGCTATCTTCTTATATTTACAAAAAGACCAAAGAAGTTCCTGCCTCAATCATGGCTAAAGCTAAGTTGATAATAAAACAGGAAAGGGTACAAAGCAAAGAAAGGGGGCGTCTTGAAAAACTTAAAATTTCAACATTGGTTCGACGATGGTGTAAACTTCTTGATATTGATGACGTTACATTATCAAAAATACTTCATGTTTCAAATTCAACCATGGAACGTTGGAAAGAAGATATAACGAAGCCAGAAATACGGAGGCTCAGTTTATATAATGATGTTATAACCAAAATGGCCAAATTAAAAGTGCAAGAATTAGATCGTCAAGATCAAGATTAATTAAATTCTATAGTATTGCAAACAAAAAACCGCATATTGATTAGCGGTTTTTTGTTGTAGGTTGCAATTAGATGTTTACTCTGTAACAAAAAAACGTTGCCAATCTTCATGAAAATGACAGTTTTTAGAAGCCTTGATAAATAAAATAACAATGTCTTTGTCTTTTAATTCAGATACATTACAAACATCACGAGCAATAAAAAAATTCAGTTTTGGCAATGATTGAGCATAATCAAGAAAACGATTAACTGATGTTTTTATTTCATTCAATGTTCTTGATTTGAAATCAATATCCCTAGTAGGGATGGCGTAAGCGTTACCAGTTCTTCCTTGCCCTGTTACATAACGTGCATTAAAACGGTCTTTGGCTGTCTTAGCATCACCACAAGCATGTCTTCCCTCAATATCGCTGCTGAACACAAAGATATTTTCATGTAAAGGCAATATATTTCTATTGTAAAAATTCAAATTTTCTTCCTCTAATTTTAATAATAACTGGTTCAAAAACAGGTTTTGAGTTAACCTAGGATTTAACAAGCGATGTCCTCGCTCTAAAACATTGATAGTGCCGACCATCGGCGTTATTCTCATAGCCTCAATCCACGCATGTGAAATTGGCTTGTGTCTGGTGATTATCTGCCAAATATCGAGCAATAGTAAACACTAATTCAGAAAACAACCAAAGGCAAGGATGTCTACAGCATCCGCGCTATCCTTTCCGCCCTGAACGACGAGGCTTGCCGCGCATCTTGTTAACGTGTTATCAGTAATGTGGCGGCGAAGGGGAATAATTCAGTTCTAATCAATACTAAATCAACCGCTGCTTTTAGGTAGCGGGTTTATTTGTCCGTGACAAATATTTCGTTTATAACGATCACACAAGGAAAGTTATAAACGCATCTTAAAATTGGTCACGTAGTTAAATAATTCAATCAGGAGATATCCTATGCAAAAAAACACAAAAAATTTGTTTCCTTTCTCTGTTACTGTAGGTATTGATTTTGGTCAGTCCACAGTAACTCTCAATGTCAAAGCCGAATCTGAAGATGATGCTCGTAAAGCCGCTGAACAACAAGTAAATGACGTTCTCGCAACCGGAGAACAAGATAGCTTGTTGATTATTGATCGTCCCCAGTATCAAGAGCCAGCTTGTGATGTAGTTAACATCAAAAAAATTGATGCAAGTAAATTTGACGAAATGGCTGGCAAACAGAAACAAGTTAAACCATTTTCTGTTTTACCATATGGCATTGTTGTTCATACCTATGGTAACGAAGGTGCGATTCAGTCAATGTTGGAAGAGCAGTTTGCTGACGATGAAGACTCTGAAAAAGAAACTGAAGCAAAGGAATTGGCCGCGTATGTGGTTGAATCGTTGTTACTAGCGCTGTCCTGTGAAGGTGTTAATGTAAATACACCTCAGTTTGCTAGTGCTATTAAAACTGCTGCTGAAAGTATTGTCAATTATATGGATTGAAATAATTAGAAGTAATCATAAACAACAAAAAACCCGCTCACGCGGGGTTTTTGTTTGGTTGGAAACAGGAGATTACTTAACTCCAGTCTTTTCTTGAAGGGCATAAGCAGTCAGCATTTGATGCTCCTTGCAGAGCGATGGCGATTAGACTATGATTACGGTGCGCACATTTAGCTTGCATAAATGTTGTATTGTGATTATAATGCAACTATGTCGGAATTTCGATGAGATGTTTTTTCGAAACACTCAAACAGGGATGAACATGAGGATTTTGAAGTGGAATCATGGTGAATGAAAGATGTTCTTGCGGAATTGGGCATTCAGTTTTAATCAAATAGTAGATATGATTGTTATGAGCCAAAATTTGACGAAATGTACACATTTTACGTTAAGATACTCAGTAAAGTCTTGTATAGGCAAGCTGCTGCGCCAGTATCAGCGTAATGAGGAGGTAATGATGAATAAAAGAATCAAATTAACCTCAGCGCAGCTTGCGTTGTTGAAAGAAAAAAATGGCGCGTTTATTGACTCTTACAAGCCTGGGTTAAGGCTCATTGAATTGGGGTTTATCGATGTGATTGGCAATGGTTACTATCACTGGACGATCAATGCTGCTGGGGAAGAATTCCTTACCACGGTCGTGGCGATGTAATGGAAAGGAAGCGTGTATGTTTAATCTAATTTACTGTCAGATGAAAGATGTCCGCGAAATGGTCGTATTTAAGGTACATTATTTCAAAATGAAGCAATAAACGTCAAGAAGCCCACCTAATTGGTGGGCTTCTTATTGTTGAAATTAACCTTTGATGTTAATCATAGGCGTAATATGATGAATAACTGTAACAAGATCAGGTTGCATAGCCATTACTTCAAAAATATTCTTGTAAGCTCCAGCAGATTCATCAAGTGTTGCTGGTTCTATGCGAGCTTGGATACCCCTGTCGGACATATCTTTGATGAATGTTTCCATATCAAGCTGACGTTTCGCTTCAGCACGACCCATAACTCGACCGGCACCATGAGAGCTTGAATACAGCGATTCAGGATTACCTTTACCACAAACAATGAATGAACCATCACGCATGTTGCCAGAAATAACACCCATCATACCTTGTTCAGCATGAGTGGCTCCTTTTCGATGAATCCACAAACCGTCCTTCTTTTCTGCGTGATTGTGGTTTCTATTGATTAAAGCCGACCAATCAATCTGTTTGTTGATTTTACTATGATGAGTTTGTATCGCATCAAAAACTCGACCAATCAAACCACGACGGTTCTCTAATGCATACTCCAAACAGAACTGCAAATCGATGATATAATCACGTCCTGCTTCACTGTTTTCAGTAAACCCGTAGAACCCTTCGTGAGCGCGTCCATCACCACCAGCAATACTCATGTAATGTTTTGCAACTGAATGACCCATGTGACGGCTACCAGAGTGAATCACAATCCATACACGATCTAATTCATCGTAACCGATTTCAATGAAATGATTTCCCCCACCTAAACTGTGCAAGTCATTCGATCCCTTAGAATTCAACAGATCACGAACTACATTAGTACGTGTTAAATCTCGCAATCCACTCCAATGGACAGTCTTTGAATTGTGATTTGAGCCAACAGGAATCAATTCGTAAATAGCATCGAATATCTGCTGAGAGTTAGCTTTGACTTCATCTTTGTTAAATGGTGTAAGAATGGCACACATTCCACAACCGATGTCGTAACCAACTGCTTGTGGTGAGATAAATCCATCGCAAGCAATAACAGCCCCTATAGGCAAAGAATATCCTGCATGAACGTCAGGCATCAACGCACCTTGAAGAACACAATCCTGGCGCATAAAATCCATGAATTGTGACAATGCGGCATGTTCAACATAGTCTGCAAAAATACGGTATGGTTTACCAAGTTTTTCGAGTTCGTTTGTTTTCATTTTTTTCTCGTTAAAGTTGAAAGCTGTTTATAATGAATATCGCTTTGTAATAAGATATGTTTTCCATTCTTATAGAAACATTACTGGCGGAGAATCAGGGATTCGAACCCTGGTGCCACATTACTGTGACCAACTACTTTCCAAGCAGTGCCGATTGTCCGCTCCGGCAATTCTCCAAACTGGTGGAATGAACTGGAATTGAACCAGTGACACCTGGATTTTCAATCCAGTGCTCTACCAAACTGAGCTACCATTCCAAAATTATTTGCTACTTAATACTGGCGGAGAATCAGGGATTCGAACCCTGGTGTCCATTGTTGGACTCATTGTTTAGCAAACAAGATGCATAGACCGCTCGCACAATTCTCCAAAACTAAATACTGGCGGAAGGCGGGAGAGTTGAACTCCCAAGGCTGTTACCAGCTCAGCTGTTTTCAAGGCAGTTTTCGTTACCAATCGATTTAGCCTTCCAATAAAACTTTTACATCTGGTGGTACGGGTGGGGTTCGAACCCGCAATGAGCTTTCGCTGACGAATTATGAGTTCGCTGCCTCCAACCAATAGGGCTTCCGTACCAAAAATTTTTACATCTAAATATGGTGTTCCTGACCAGATTCGAACTGGCGTTACCTGGGCGAAAACCAGATGTCCTAAACCACTAGACGACAGAAACAAAACTTTACATCGGTACTACAAAACTGGTGTCAATAACGAGAGTCGAACTCGTGTCTCCGGAGTGAAGTTCCAGCGTCCTTGTCCACTAGACGATATTGACAATGAAACTGGTGTCCTGTGGGAGAATCGAACTCCTCTATTCCTGCGTGAAGGGCAGGCCACTCAACCATTTGTATTACAGGACAAAACTTGGTGCCGCCGAGTGGTATCGAACCACCTCTATGGTTTTTCAGACCATCACTAATTCATCTCAGTTACAGCGGCAAAACTATTTACAACTGTTGTCGCTAAAAAAGCGCCAGTAATTATGGTCGGAGTGGTGAGATTCGAACTCACGACCTCTCGCTTCCAGGGCGAGCCGTCTGACCAGGCTGACATTACACTCCGTTTACTACAAAACTGGTCGGTGTGTAGTCAGAATCGAACTGACGATTTCTACGCCCCAAACGTAGCGACTTGCCACTAGCCTACACACCGATATTTATTAACAAACAAAAACCCCACTTCTTCAAGTAGGGTTTTGGATTTTATCAGGACTTCAGACTATTTAGTCTTCCCATCCTTCATCAAACACACTCCCTACGCGCACGCAGTTAAACTCTGGTGAGGATATCTCACTAAAGCTTGGTGACGACGTGGGGAAAAATATTGCGTTCATTTCAGTTAATCCTAAGTACATTTCGATTCAGAGAACACAGTTTAATTCATCAAAAAGGATAAGTCAAGAAAAAATATAAAAATAATTGATTATTTATTTATTTCACCAAGGAATAATCTTTATTTATTTGCCATACTTCAATCAACTCATCATAAAATAACGAGAATCGTTAAAGCTTTAAAACAAAAGTATCCCGCATTGAATAAATTATACTACAAATATTATAAAATAGCAAGAATAACTTTGTTGTTCGCGCTATTCAACCTACTTTAAAGAGATGATAGTTTTGGTTATATCAACTATAGAAGGCTTATTTTTTGATTCCCACCTGATTGTCTTATAATGGGCTTGTCTGGTCATTTCGTCGCGCATTCGATCTTTATTAGCATCATGTGTTTTATCATCAAGTTCAACAATAGCAATTACCTTCATAGTCTTATCACAAACCAGAAAATCAGTTATTTTTTGACTAAATGTTCCACGAATTTTCCAAAAATCTTCATGGTCTTTATCGCGATTAGGCTGTATTAAAGCGCCCATTGCGACCTGTGGAAAGACATAATAGCCAGGCAAAGCTTGAATCAATCTACCGAAAAACTCAACTTCGTTATCGGTCATCAGCTTCTTTGCTTTATACAACCCTTTTATTTTTGGTTTTTTGTTGTTGAATACAATTACAAAAATTACTGTTAAAGCTATTAAACATAACAGAACAAGCGATGTCTTCATATTTATTAATCAGCACTACCGTGGGTATTGTTTACACATTTGATAGTCATAACATGACTATATTTTTGATTCTTCATACCGTCCATATAAATAAAGCTTAACGCCATTTTTTCAACATCTAATGGCGATCGTTTAACATTATCACGACCTTCAATAGCTTTATTTACTACTTTCCTTAAATTTTCTTTTTCTTCGCCTTCAGGCATACTATTTAAAGCGGCATCTCTTTTAGCGGTCAAATCTTGATTGTTATTTTGATCTTGTTGTTCCTTTAATTTTCTGATCAAGCGTTCTTTATCTGCTGACAATGAGCCATACCCAACCCATATTTCAATATTCATAGTTGATGTGCTACATACAGAAGCACCATTTAAAATCTTTTTAACAAAAGAAGAAGGAAGACCATCTTTGAAGCTTTCTATTGGAGATGCAAACATGACGTTATTTTGAACGGTACTATGCCATCCAGGAATGCCAATATCCCTTGCATCAACATTCTCAGAATAAAAAATAGAAAATGTTTGGTTTGTGTCTCTCGCTCCCGCATAAAAAGCGCCAGGGCGACCCTCATCTTCTGTTGGTGATATTTTTACAGAGAGATGTACTTGCTGACAGCCAGATGGAATGATAGAACCAGTTTTAAAGCTTTTTTCTTTATGGCTAATTTTTTTATTGTGATAAACAGGGCACAACGCTGTCGCAGAAGCATCGTAAGAGGCCGCTGTAGCTTGAAAAGAACATATTGATACCAAAGAAAGCAACAAAGAAGAAATAAGTTTCATAAAGAACCTTTAATGAAGGGTATTTTTAGATGGATCGGGAAAATGGTTTGCAGTATTATCGGTAACAGACGTTTCTGATTGTAATTTTAAATTGTGTTTAGTATCTTCTTTAGCCCATACCAAAAACCTTTCAAACATTTTTATACAATCATCATCTGTGCTCATCATGTTTTTAACAAGATGATAGGATAATTCCAAAACAAATACTTTATTTGTATTTTCGTTTTCACCAACCTCATCAGCAATACTGTCGTTGGTTTTTTGATTGATAAATATCCTGGTTTCAACATTCTCGCCAGTATCATCAACAGCGATGATAGAAGGGGCAGTTAATCCAGCCTTATCTAACTTAGCCACACAATCAGCTAAAATTTGAAGGATGTCTTTTTCTTTTTTAGTTATGATATCCATAATTAATGAATAGTTACTTTACCATCTTTTTTTGTATCTGATAAAGAAACGTTCTTTCCATTATTATTTGAAGATGTTAATTTAAGCGTGTAAGATTCAATCAAATCAGGATTATTTGTCAGTGTCCTGTCAACAAATTTACCAAGAATTTTCATAATATCTTCAGGCGAAAGAGATGTTATCAATAATCGATAAGCCGCTTCACAGCTAAAATTTTCGGTTATTTTTGGGTCTGCGATTCCTTCTTCTTTTGATTGATCAACAAGTTCTTTAGTCACCTCAGGAGAAATAAAGCGACCAATATAACTTAATGGATGACCTTCATGTATGAAGTCATCAAAAATAACAATAGAAGGTGAATTAAATCCAGCTTTCACAAGTTTATCAAAAGCATCATTGAGAATGCCTTTAGAAATTCTGTTGCGATCTTCTGTTTTCATGTTTTATTCAATCAATAATTTAGCTAGTTTAGTTGCCTTTTCTTCAACTTCAGCCGCTGGTTCAGTAGTAAAGCCTTCAACATCTATTGATGCTTTAATACTGGCTGCAATAACCGCAATACCGACACCAGACATACCGTCAGAAATAATAACTGAAATCTTCTTTTTCTTACTTACTTCAGCAAAAACATTTAGAAACCAATTACCAACTTTAGTCTCATCAATACCAAATACAGCAAGGCTTGCTGAAGTGCTTCCAGTTACATAGAGAATGTCAGTTTTACCCTCATTCATCAAACGAACAATATCCTTAGCTACTTCAAAAGGAGTGTGCAAAACACCAATTGAAAGAGTTGTATCCTTATTAGCTAAACGCTGCAAAACCAATTGCTCAAACGTGTTGATATCCGTAAATACATTAAGAACTAAACTTGTTTTTTCCAGATTAGATTTTACAGCAGAACCATATTTACCGTTTTCAACTTTAGCGAGTTTCAAAATTTGCATCTCCTATTTAATATTTTTTAATATTAACATTGATTTATTAAGTGTTCAAGTCGCTTTTTTTTACACCAGGAATTATATATTCGCTATTTAATTTGGATGACTGATGCGCTAATTTAGTTAACCAATTCCCTTTGTTATCCAGCATCCATGAATGAATTTCTATATATGGAAAGAAAAAACTTTTATCTTTATCAAGGGGGAGAAGAAATGTTTCTTTAAATTTATTATAAAGAGTATGAGTGTTTAAAGAGATAGTAACACCATTGAAAACAACATCGGTATCGTTATTTAATGGAGGCATAAGCGCATGACAACAATTTATGGCTAGATCATTACAACCAGGAGAATCTTCCCCCCATTTATAACCAATGTCTGATAAATTAATTTTACGAATTACATTACTTTGCCGCTGGTTGCCTTTTAAGACACCTATTAAACCGACATGTAATTTCCCAAAAGCAGCGCAACCGCGTAAAGGTAGTTCTGCAAAAATATTTTTTAATTCAGATGTGTTTTTAGATGTCATTTTTAATTTAAGAAGCGTTTTCGATTGATTTATGACGCTGACTATTCTCTGGTGTCACATAAAGTGATGTTGTCGCTATTGATCCGTGGCCTAATTGTTCGCGAACATCAGCTAATGTTGCTCCATTATTTAACCATTTTGTCGCTGCAGTATGGCGGAATAAATGCGGATGTATTTTAATGAATAAACCTGGTTCCAAATTAAATTTTATTTCAAGATATAATAGGAATCGATGTATTGCTAATGAAAGACCGCGAGCTGTTATACCTGTATTTGGGTGATATTGATTACCAACAACAAACATTTCTTCAGAAAGCGATGGTGTATCAGACAAACCAAGAAAATGTCTGTAAATAGCCAATTCTCTAATAATTATTGAAGGAATTACAACAATACGTTCTTTACTTCCTTTACCTTTAACTTTTAGATACCAGGCTTCTTTTTCTTTAAAAAAGTCTTTCATGCGAATTGAAGCTACTTCAGATAATCTCAGTCCGGAATGGAAAAATAAGTTAACCAGCCATCTTCCGCGTACTACATCAAATTCACCTACGCATTCTAACAGACACCTCGATAAAACTTCTTGAGCGTCAACTGGAATTGGTTTTCTTCTGGCATTTATACGAGAAGCTTTTGAAGCACTGTTGCGAGAAATTCTGACAAACAGCCTCATTGGGTTGCTTTGAATATAGCCAGCATCTTCAAGAAATCCGAGCATTCCACCAACAACAGTGACGGAATAATAAGCTGAACGAGGAGATAGCGGTTTTGAAAAAGGTTTCCAGTCAATATGACCAATAGGCTTCGGTGATCCAATCATAGAGAGTGGTGGATTTTGCAAAAATTTAACAAATTCAATTAAGTGTTCAAGTTTTATATCAGGAATTTGCAAGTTATTAACCTTACACCACGACATTAAGCGAGAGACTTCTTTACGATAAGACTGTAAAGTATTCGGTGATCCATTCGTTGTTACTGCCAGCCACGTCTTTACCGCATCTTCATCAGTAGAAGCATAAATACTTTTTGTAACAACAGGTTTTGATCTGGTTACATGAGTAATTTCATTATTCATTTTTTAAATTTAAAATTTCAGCTTTTAGCAGCTCATAGCATTTTGTTGCGTCTTCAGGATCGGCGTGAGCACATTTAATAAAATACTCGTGTGTTGTTTTTGTATCAAGATATTTAGCTTGTTTTTCTTTTGGAATAGGCAAGTCAACTTCACCAACCAAAGCAAGAATTTCTTTTACCAAGACAGTTAATTTACCTTGTTGCGTCAATCTAACTATTTTTTGGTTTAAATCTTTATCTTCGTTTGTCTTTTTCATCGAACAATCCTTTATTTAATAAAGAGTTTAATTTTATATTCTTAGTTCAAATAAGTCAATAAACGTAATAAAATAAATTCGGTATTGCTTGGTGTTAATAATACCTTTCCTGCTGTGCGTTTTTGATTTAGGTTGAATTACTTAATTTTGTATTAAAGTAAAAGCCCCACTCAATTTGAGTGGGGCTTAAGTTAGTGTTTCTTGGTCATAGCTGCATCACCTAATTCTTTCAGACGAATAACTAACTTCATTTGATCAACGGATAATGCTTTAATTTCCAGCTTTTCACGCAAGAACGACGGCGATTCTTATTTTACACATCAATTTACAGAAAGATGTGGATTACCAGTCTTAATAAGATTCGCACGCATATACAACGCATTTTTAATCAACTTCCCATCAGCTTCCCTTTTTGCTTCTTAGTTATTAATCTTCTGACCATTAATAGAATATTCAACATCTTCTGAAAAATGAATAATGTGAACAGGGTCTATCCCGGTCATGCCTTGAAACAATTTTGATGTTGTATCAATTCCTTTTGGTACAAAAACAACATCACTAACATCGAAATAATCTCCCCCCAAAACGATTTTTAGTGCTGTAGTTATTTGGTTTTTTTGAGCCAAGTGGCGACCGCACTGGTCATCCCTTTTTCAGCGTCCTGCTGAAAAATCGCCGCCTCACGCAAGAGGCATTTCAAAC